>ENA-ORBV01010571-ORBV01010571.1-microbial-mat-metagenome-genome-assembly--contig:-NODE-10571-length-14719-cov-9.958749_pt1 | contig 14719 bp, 13 predicted proteins | sample MGYA00237777_ERZ505514 | MGnify/ENA primary metagenome ERZ505514 (study PRJEB26160, sample SAMN06269048) | microbial mat metagenome | isolation source: Oligotrophic lake microbial mat | place... | reverse complement strand
GTTATTTATACAATTAATTTCAAAACACTTGTCTAGTTTCCACCGTGCCCTCTCATCTCCCACTGTTGTGGTGTGGGACGATGCTTGTCTTGTTCAATGACAGTCTGCAGCATGTCGTCACGAGGAAGGTCTTCCCCTGGCTCCAACGAACGCAAACCCTGGCGTTCCAGCTGCCGCATGTGAGCACGAGAGGTGTCATCAAAGTGCTCGTCTCTTCTCAAGAATGCTTCTGGAACAGCTGAACCATCAGGACGCACAACCAATTTGACACCTCCATTTACTACGATTTCAGCTTCATCAACGGCCAGTGATTCCACCTTTTTTAGACCCAGTCTCCGATTGATACAAAAATTGTGTAAGCGGCACAGGCTCATGACAAGGCAGTTCGTCTTCTGCAGACCGAACTGTGCTGGCATGGGACGTCTCATTGTGCCCCACCTGCTTACCAACATTCCGAAAGCGCACTCAATCTTGATTCGAAGGGACGAATGGAAGCAATTGTAGTCATCCTTGGGACCACTTTTGACGTTCTTCCATGGAGTGGCCATGTAGAACGTGTTTACATAGGCATTATCACCAAAGAGACACAGACCCGGTGACAGGAAGCCTCGTCTCTCAAGCTTCTCTTTCAACGTTGAAGTAGCAAAACACAAATGGTCCGACGTTGACGCAGGATGGGCTATGGAAACATCAAGGAACCTTCCTTCATGGTCGCAAACTGCCTGCATGTTCATGCCAAATTTCTTCTTACGGCCACAAAAGAACTTCTTGCTTCCAGTGCCAGCGGCATCACACTCATCGAGGTAAGGCTTTTCAATCCATGCTAGCATTCCGTCTATTGCTCCAGCGCATCTGCCGAAACCAACTTTACTTTTCTTTTTGAATGCTCGTGCGATTGCTTGTTGATCTGCATGCAACGTGGGGAACTGCATCTTCAATTGAGGGCATTTATTCACGGCGTTGACAACTCGCCACACAGACCGGTAAGTTTCAGTGTGGGACATGCCATGGACGATTGATGTGTCATCCGGGCGACCACCTGCAAAGTGTCAAAGGGCAGTGCTCAGCCGGGTTGGCGACGTGATGATCCCATTCTTGGCGCCATTCTTATGTTTCTTTTTGGAGCCTTTCTTTGGCCTCACTCTCCCTCCCAAATCTTGGCACAGCATTCTGTGCAACAACCAAAAGCTTGGCTCGTCCATCCTGCATGCTCGTTTGAAGCAGCAGGGACCCATTTCACGGAAAATGCCACGCGCAGGTCTGCGATTCCTCTCAACGTGTGGGGAAGCCTCATCATTTTGCAATGCACTCGTACCAGAAAGAATCAACAAAGCCACCACAACAATGCAGGCCACACGGCCACAATGCTGAACAGAACCACCCGTTGCTGCAAAAACGACACATGGCAGACACAAGACGATTGTCAGACGGAACAGATTGAGCACCTCCATCATTTTGGGCTGTTAATTTTGACATTAAAGTAGCAATTAAAGTGCATCTAGCTAGCATCTTGTCATTGGACATTGTCGGCAGCATTGCTACTAGACTTAGACACATCGATTCGAAGTAGAAGCAGTTGATTAGCGTCCATGGTTATCGAGCAATTCCAACTTTAATGTGTGCTTGTGCACTTCGATTCGTCGATGACGCATGCGTGTAGTTGACACGGGCTCTTAGATAGATCTGCCGAAGAATAGGCAAAAGATGGGGACTATGTGCGGTAAATCTTCAATTGCACAAGTGTGCGGCCTAAGACATCTTGCTCTTTTTAAGCGCGCACCCTACAGCATGGTTGGGGTCACAGCCAGCAAATGCGTTCGAACTGCTGCACTGGCCATTGTCACGTGAATTTATTTGTTTTGTCAACAAACTGAATTAATTCTGCTCTGGCTGTGTCATTTACCATTTTGCAACAATTGATAAAAATGTAGTGCTCGAGTGTGGACTTGGTGGAAGTCAAAGAGACGGAACACTTTGGCAAGGCCCTGTTCGCAACAACGGACACAGATCCTGGGCACATGGGCTTTGAAGTGTTTTGAGAAGAAGCTTTGATTGTCTTTCCTCCTCATGACAAAAGCTTGGTGCCACCATGGGGGCTGCGACCAATGATCAGTGGCGCTGCACCAGAGCGCGCTTGGTCCGACTGCGTCCACTTTCAAAAACAACCCGAGCCTGCACAAGCCAAAATGCTTGCTCTCTTTGCTGACCTGGAGTGTGATGATGCCTTGCGGGCGACTGCCTTCATCGAGCCACATTTGAAATCTTCTACCAAAATCTTCATGCAATTGCTCATGGTGATTGAATTCAATGCTGTTCAAATCACTCCTGCCAACTCTGATGGGAGTGGGGAAGGACAGAATCTCGGGCATGGTCTTTTTGAAGTGGCCTGCCGCATGTCCCATTCCTGTCGGCCCAACTGTGTGTGGTTTTCCTCCCAGGATGGAAAATCCAAAATTGTTCGAGCCTTGGAACCAATCTCAGCGGGAGAAATGATCACCATTTTTCACCTGGATCAGCGGTTGCTGGAAAAGCCAATCTTTCAACGTTGACAAGACCTGCACAAAACCAAAAACTTTGTCTGTCAATGCCAACGATGCTTGTCCGAGGAGGGCGATGACATGCGGCGATTCCATTGTCACACCATGAGTTGCAATGGAGATCACCTCGTCCAACAAGGTGCTGTCAAGGACACACCCGAGTTGCTCCCTTGCAATGTCTGCTCAAAGCTAGCACCCGATGATTTTTAAAAGGGCGTCTTTGACAATGAAAAGAAGCACTGCGTTGAAAAAGTTGCCAATCTGGGAGTTCCTGGGGACGTGGCGAATTCGATCCTCGCGTTGCAGCCACCCCATCCTCAACATGGAACGGCACTGCGCTTGTGCAGTGCCAAATCGGAACTCTTGGAACACACGGGGAAATTGCAGCAAGCCATTCATTCGCAACAATTGTGGGTCGATTGTCGACGACAATTGCATGGAGACCACTGCTGCGATCAACGCACCGGTTTTGGATGCGAGCAGTTGGGCGATTTGTTGGAAAAAGAAAACGGCATGCTGGCTTGTGAAATGGCGCACCAAAAGCCTGTCCAGGCGCTTCAAAGATGCCGCGGCAATTCGTCTGATCCACTCACCATGTGTGCCATGAAAAAGCTGACAACGGTCCAGATGCAAATCCAAAAGTCGGCGGGTGAAAAGACTTCGTTGTCCAAGAGCAGTGGGCCCATTTGTGCCCTTTGTGGGATTCAAGATCCCAACCACAAAAAGTGCACCCGATGCAAAGTGGGTTGCTGCTGCAATTGGGACCACCAAACGGTGCATTGGAAAGTTCACAAGAAAACCTGTTGTTCGGGGCAACAGCTCGTTCACATGCCAAGCTAGCCATCTTGGCGTCAACGCCATGCCTCATCCGATGCTCGATCTGCTGTGTCTTCCGCAGTTGTCATGATGAGGACCCATCACTCTGACAATCATCGAGGAATGAGACAGCAGGGCAGTTGGGGTCAGATCAAGTCGACGACGGATTGGGAAAGGGGGCAGAAGTCACACGATTGCGCCAAACACACAGGATGTCAAGGAACTTGAACTGGAGCACCACGAAGACCCGAAGAAGAGTGAATCCCATGACGAAGGCGAGCAACTGATGCAGCTGCAGATGATGCCCCAACAGGGCGCAGAACAGACCATGGCACTTGCTACCAAAGAATAAGAACACGTGAAACGCACTGGCTACTGGCTAGTGTGATTGGAGTCAATTCTTTAGTTTCTAGATTTGATTAGCCTAATTAGCTGCTGCCGTCTTCTAGACGCTGTTTTTTGAGTGGCGCGTCCTCGCTTGCAGCATCGTTTACATCCCCATTCCCCTCATCCTCAATGTCGATTTCATTATTATCTGCCGGCGCTTCTTCTTCGTCGTCGATATCAATTTCATTATCATCCGCTGCCACAGGCACTTCTTCGTCTGCTTCGTCGATATCGATTTCATTTTCATCCATGGCCACCGGCGCTTCCTCGTCATCCAAATCAATTTCATTTTCGTCTCCCACTACCGGTCTTGATCCTCCGGCGTTGACGACGGGTTCATACGGAATGGTAAGGATATGCTCCAATTCCATGCGTTGCAAGAAGGCATCTGTTTGAGGATTTCCCATTCTTGGAAAGGGCGGTGGCGGAAATCGAGGTCGGGTAGGTGGAGGTGGAGGTACTGTCATTTGAAAGTTTATGGGAATAGGACCCCCTTTGTTGTTGGCTTGAACCCATTCCAGATCTTCTTTGGAAACGGATGGAAATGATCGGGGAACATTGGAGTTGGGGTCCGTGTATTGATGTGTGTTGCGGAGAATGGCCAACCATTCCGGATCGTATTGTAGTTTGGGCGACTCATCCTTGTTAGTAGCAGTAGCAGAAGCAGTAGTAGATGGTTCTAGATGAGCAATGGCGAGATACGCCTTGCCAGGAAGACACTTGTCCAAGGAGATGAACTTCGTGGTAGGAACTTCCTCGGTGCTGACAGGCTGACAAAATTGCATGGCAGAAGAGTCTGTTACCGCTTTTGATCCGTTTCCATTGTTGTCGTCTTTCTCTTCGTTTGGCTGGGTGCCATTCCCATTGCTGTTGTCGTCTTCCTTTGGTTGGGCGTCATCGTTTTGGGGTGCATCATCGTCTTCCTTATTACTCGCTTTCACGGTTTGCGATGGCACCAGATCCGTCACAGCTGATGTTGACTTGTCTGTCTCCCCCTTTCCATTATGCTTCACTAAAGCTTGAAACCCTACGTGCAAATGAGCAGCAAACCAATGTTTGGGCCTCAATGCTTGTAGTAGTTCGTGATTGGCTGGACTCCCCAAGGAATTGGAATTAATTTCATTGAGAAAAAAAGGTTTCCGTCGAATCAATTCTCGAGTATTCCCGTGTTGTTCAATCCCCTGTGGCCAATCATGACTAATCATCACATCCAGTTGGTGTGCACTGCTATTGGATAGACTCTTCATTCGCTGAACTTCCAGTGCGCGGACATGATAAATACTCCGCAACGTATTCCGATCAAATGGTGGTATTTCATAATGTCCATTGTGATAATCGTGACTCTTGTAGATGCCACTAATGCCTCCAATTCGCAATCCCTTGTATTTGACCACCCCCGCCGCACCCAAATAATAAATATTGGGTGCCACCCATCCACCATAGTACAATTCTTGCAATTGTTGTGAATTTTCATGATTGCCACCCACAAAAATGGTCAAAATGGGTGCGACCAAATGTCCCGAATAGTACTTGTGAAAAGTCCCCAATTGATGATACTTGGGAGGAGCCGCATAGGAATGAAAATCTTGAAAGGTCCGTAATGACTGAAAATCTCCACAACAAATGAGCAAATCAATTGTGCGAGGATGCGCTTGGAGCCGGGCATAAATGGTTTCCAATTCTCCATGACAACAGCCCTCCACGGCAATGGAAACGGAGGTTTCACTGGGGGTACCAAATTCTTGAAAGATTTCATTTTCAGGCCGGCCTCCTCCTCGTCCTCTTCCTCCACCGCCACCACTGAAATTGCGTCTACCACCTGCACCCCGCCCTCTTCCACCACCACCAAAATTGCGTCCACGTCCACCACGGCCTCTTCCACCACCGCCGCCAAAATTGCGTCCCCTTCCACCTCCACCGCCACGTCCTCCACCGCGATGATTGTAGCGTCCACCACCACCACCACGGCCTCCTCCTCCTCCGCCGCCGCCGCCACCATACTGAGGAACCGGAATGAAATCCGACATTGTTCTAGTTAGGCGATCCTTGAGAATGTTTCCCGTATAACCTGGTGCCGTGTTCCTCCTCGTCTTTCGGCTAATCGATAACTGATTCGGCTTAGATCCTTCACGAGGTTGTGGAGTATTGACTTGTGTTGGAATATTCAATTCACCACGGTGCGATCCGCATCAATTTCTTTCTTGAACTTGATATCGTGTCGTCGTCGCTGCGTCAGTCGATCCTTGCTCTTGCTATCGATGATGTACTTCTTGTCTGGGCTTGAACACTGAATATAAAGACTTGATGTTGAGGACTTGATGTATCGGACTACCGGCTTAAGGTGTAAAGGACGTATCGAGTGCTGATCCTTTACGGCGATACGAATGTTCCAATCGATATTCAACTCAACACTGGAACGCTTCCGGCTTGATGATGTTCCTAAATTTCCTATCAACGTCGTCGACATTGATTCCGGCACTAGCACTTGATTCCTTGGCTTGACAGTCCAACGATTCGATACTCAATCAATCAACCCACTCAACGCTGTGGTTTGACACTCGATTCTCGTACTGCTGTTAGTTCTTGTATTACTCTTGTCCTCTCTATTATGAGAATGATACAAGAGGGGATCTCGTCTTGTGATGCTTGTAGAGGGCTTCTCGTCAGCGATACTGTGGCGTAGCTAGCTAGCGAGTACATGTACGATAGCTAATAATAATAATAATAATGATCAAATCTGATCGGGGATGACTCGGTGACTCAGAGAATGACTCATCAGTACGTGGACTCCATACCCTAACCCTAAAGCCATAGTTTGTTCGGGAATGTTGGTGCCCCACACAATGCGTACAAGGAGGGAGACACCAAGAATAGCAGTATCCGACAACGTCACAATCATGTTGGGAACTTTCCTTTCCACTGTCTTTTGCGAACTGCTGATGGCGTCAAGTGAAGATTCGATTTTGCGCTTGATACGGCAAAGAGCGAACTCACCACCAACAACGTCGACAACAACCAAATCCTCGTCCTATCTAATAAAGAAACGCAGTTACAGCCACAACTATCATACATAATGGGTATCCTCAAACACTTTGTCTTGCCAGCCTTTGGTTTGGTCCATGCGGCCTCGCTTGTCGCCTGCCAAGATTTGGCGTCGTGGGGGAAATTGGTGGGCATCACCAAAGAGGAAGAGGCCTTGATCATTGCCAACGATACCAAGAGCAGCAGTATCCGACAACGTCACATGTTGGGAACCGTCCGCGGCTTTAACGCCGCCATGTTGGCTCTGTGTGGATGGTGTGTCTTTTCGCCCAAGTGTCACAGTGATACGCGCCAAGCCATTGCCATGGCGGAGACCGCCTTGTTTACGGTCGTTACGGTCGATGCCTTTCGTTTGGGTGGCGATTTGAATTTCTTGGTGCCCATGGCACACGCCTTGTTGGCGTTGGGTGGAAGTATTGTCAGTTTCATGGAACCAGGAATTTTTACCACGGATCACAGTAAATAAAACATCAACAAAAAGAGCAAATTGAAGTCCAGAATTTATTATTTTTTCGAATTTGAATTTTGGATTCTCAGTGGAGCACGACAATCCACTTAGTTTTGGACAAGTGGATACTGCGGTATATATGATTGTGGTTTCTCTAAACTAAGTAAGCAAGAAACAACCTGAAAGTGCAAGCGAAAGGGCAATATTAAATCCATAAATTGGTTTACTGCAGATATTGATTTGTCTTTGCACCTGACCTGTTTGGGATATTCCGGTCCTGAATTTTCTTGTTCAAACATCTGCATGCATTTCGTTCACATGGAACACCTTTCCTTTTGACTGTCACAAATCTGAAAGTTCTTGTTTTTTGGAATAGAAGAAGGCAGCTAGTTAGGACGCATCTTAAGGGGGAATGGTATCATGGATTTCCCTTCATACTACGAGTACACCATGAGTGCCGCTTTTCTTCTTCTGCGGTGCCGTATTACCTGTCTACCATTATAGAACTGAATCAGTGCTGCCTGCTGCTAATAGCTACTAGTAATAGCCAGAAGTCATCATTTTGACCATCGTACTGCATAGGCTGCGTGGGGCTCTATCGATAAAAAGGCAACTGAATCATTGGCGTGTTAGGGTGGTACGATAATGGACACTATGCTTGTCTCCGTCTCGAGGCGTTTGATTGAGTGACTAACCGACGGGGAGCCGGCGGGCCCCGTACTTGCTAGCAAGAGCCACCGCCATGAGCGATTCCACCCACCGACATGACCCAGGCAAGGGTGGCACTGCCGGCACATAGTCTGGCCCCAATATCTGGCTACATACTGTCAAGGATGGAACAAAGCAATGAGATTGTTCCGGGAGCTTGCCAGCACTGCTTGTCGGTGAAAAGGAATCGCCAGCCGCCAACTCCGAGCCAGGGATGCACCAGCTAGAAGTATAAACATAGAGATGCATATGTTTCTCTAGTTATATCTCTTTTCAAACAGGCGCACAGTGAGTGAGCTAGGCTAGCACTGTTAGCAGACAGTATACAAGACAGCAGCAGGACGCTCTATGATAGGAATCAAGTTCCGCTTTCATGGACTTCTGTTGTCTTTCGCTTTACGGGTAAACGCCTATCTGTTTCCTTCCGACAGATCCGTAACTCCTCTGAAATGATCATGTGCGAACATGGCGATTTTCGAATGCTAATTAGCTAGTACAGCAAGTGTAATAGTACTATCCCACGCGACCGGTTGGTACCGATTTTCGTGAGGGGGTACACAGCTTTTTGACGAAAATAAACGTTCCTGTTAAAATTTGTGTTATATGTAAGTTGGAAATGTTGGGATAACGAATTATGAATGCACCGTGTTTGTGTATGTCTTCAGCTCCGGCACATATTTTTTTCTGTTATCGTTTCGATCTCCATAGTAAATCATTGACATTCGTTAAAACGATTACATAACACTCCATATTGGAAGAAGCTAGGCAGGGGAGGGGATAGGCGTTGCGACAATAGTTGCAATCGATACCGTGCTGCAGACGAAATGAGGAAGGGCAATCGAAAACGATATTCGTGAGCAAAACGAACAATCTGACAATCAAGAAAAGAAGCTTCATCGTATTCAAAAACTCACCGTTCAAATACAGATCCATCAGGCTCGGCAAGTTTGACAAAATTGTTCAGGTAATCTGCCTTATCAGCTCCCTCTATGCTTGCTTTAACCTGCGCGCCTGTCGGTAGAAATGCGGCAAGGTCGAATTTCACGATAGTCTCATAGACTGTCTGGATGGAATTATGGTGGTAACCCAGACTGACAGACAAGAGCTTGAACTCAATGTTGACTTGCTCGTAGGGGACAGAATGCTGGGCTGCGATTTGTCTGCGGAAAAAGATCGTGGTCAAGCGCGTCAAACCACCGATTTCAGCACTGGTGGGAATAGAGGGGATGTAGTCCGCGTAGGTGTGTGTGATGTTGAGGAAGTAACGGAATTCAGTTGTGTAGAGAGGTCGAACACGTTTCGCAGCTTGCAGGCCATCGACATATCCAAATCCCGTTGCAAAGTCGAACCCAACGGTGGCGCCAGGAGTGCGAGGATCATTCATGTCGTCCGCAGTGCTTTGAAGAGCAGCATAGATTTGAGCAGGCGTCAACTGGCTGTCGAGTTCCTTCAAGAGAAGCGCCACAGCGGCTACATGAGGTGCTGCTGCTGATGTCCCACTGAACCTTTTGTCAGCGCCGCCGAAAAATGTAGTGAGGGTGCCATCCGGTCCCACAAACCGGGGCTGTTGGCGAGTTTCTGCTGTGGCAAGACGAGTTCCAAGTGTGTTGAAAAAGGTAGGGGTGCCTCCCGTAGAAGAGAAATCCCTTAGCAAAGCTGGGTCAGACCCAAATCGAGGTGTTTTGCTGAACTGCGCTGCTCCAACTGCAGCACCATTGGCGGCATTGTGATGAGCGACAAGTGTAGAGGATAGCACTGGATATTGGAAAGATGCAAATTTACCCGCATTTAGTAACCACTTGATGTATCCAGCATTGGGACCGGAAAAGTTCACAATGACCAAGCCAACTTCTGTTGGAATAGTACCACCATTTTCAGCTCTATCACCGACTTTAAAAATCAGGCCTGCAAATGGGTCCATTCCAACTTCGCTTGCAGTGGCACTCGCCAGAATAGCATTTCCATTGTTTCTGTCGACCAAATAAAAGTCCAGGTCACTGGCCGATCCAACAGTCGAGCCAGGATTGGAAGCGAAAGGTTGGTCCCACTGGAAAGTCATTATGTAGGACACACCCGCTGTAAGAGTTATGTCCTGGACAATGTCTACAGTGCCGAGTGCAGATGCAAAGTTATGAGCAGGTCCTGGAAAATCGCCAAACGTCAGACCGGAGTCACGGAATCCAGAAGTATGCCATGCATTGGTGCCCTCATTGCCAGCAGAAGAGAAATAGGGAATTCCCATGGAAACCACAGTTTCTACAGCTTGGGCAATAGGGCCATCTTGAAACCAAGGGCTGGCGAAAAAGGTAATATCATCAACAATGACATCAGAGCCAGCTGCAGCAAGAGCCAGAATTGCTGATGCCATTGCAGGTCGGGAATTTCCAGCAGCGTGGAATTGTAGAGTTGCCTTTGGGGCAATATCATAGATCAGCTGCAGCATTGCTCGGCCCTCGTCGGTGGCTGGGCCGCCCCCAAAGCGGCAGCCAGGCGCTTCGCCCAGAACATTCACGTTTCCTGGGAGATCGCCGGTCGTGACATCTGCTGCGTAGCCGCCACTAATGCAGCCAAAGCTGTCAGAAATCACTCCTATGGTCAAACCTGTACCACTCGCTCCGTAGAGTTTTCGAACCATGTCAGTGTTCAGCGCTGGGTCGCCCTCGCTTGTGATAGCTCCGGCATTTGTTTTTGGGGGATATGAAGGTTGCAAGAACAGCACCTCTGAGCTCTCTGAGATACCTGTAAGACTCTGGATTGGAACATAACCGGCGCAAAGATTGCCTGTACAAATATATTCTGTAAATCCACTCACACCGCGTGCAGCCGTTTCACCGTCGATGCCAGGTGTAAAAATGATTTCCACCATCACCTTATCTCCATCCACCATCAACGCGGTGTTTCCGTCAAACAAATACGCATCTGTCGCAGTTCCCATGCTTTGCTCGACCAATGCTCCTAGATGACCACCCATCTTCTGGTATGATCCAAATTTGACCTGCTCTGCAAAGTCGTCGGCGTGCCCTGCCCGGAAGAGGGTGCTGATCGTGACCAAGACGATGGCCCACGATGAGATGTTCATGGTAATGTTTAAAACTTTGTTTTCGTAAATGGCTGAAGGGACAAATGCTGTGTGGTTCGGTCACTTTTATTTTCGTTTTGTGTAACAACAAAAAGAATGTGAGCGGGTGAAGAAATATAAGACGTTAGCTGAAATTCCAAAACTGAAGTAGAGCAAAATATCGAAAATTCCCCCCTCATCAAGTACTAGCCAGTACGACTTTCTACTTCGACCTCACGGATGGCCTAAAATTTGAAATTCTCCTCGCAAGAATCAGAGACTCCTGTAAACAGTAGTTAATCGAGTACATACATGGAAAATAAATAAATACTCCCTAGTACTGTTTTTTGGTGCTAAGATCGATAGCTTGAAATTTTGGCTAGGAGCTTCGGTTGGATTACAAATTATTTTGTCTCAACCATCATTATTGTACAGTACGTACTATTCTACTTAGTACATGTACAAGTACTAGCTAGACTACTAGTAGTAAAACTACATACATGCACGTACGGTAGTACCGTTACCTCGTTAATAGCCAGCCACTTCTGCTAGCTGTTGCTCTTTGTAGTTAGAGGACCTGCTATGACCTTGGGTGCCGGTACGAGGCAATGTCCTGTTCTCGGAACAGTTTATCGGTTTCATTACAGTTAGCTACTACTATACTGTGGCTAGTAGTACGTAGTGGTCACGCGACCAAAACCTGATGCCAAAATTTACCGAGGTGCGCTTTGCTTTGACTTCGAGTGTCGACACCAAATCGGCGTCTCTTGTGTTGCTGTGCTGGTGTGCCCACACTGCATGCAGCTGAATTCTGTTGGCCATAATTCCCCATTTGCCAACTTCAAAAGTGCAAAATGTTGGGCTGGTGGTGGTGGTGCTTGACAGCCATGACAATCAATTCATCCAGATGGCACATGTTAAGCAACTGGCCATCAGTGATCAACTTGTGTCCGATTGGAATTTGTTCTGAATTTGAATTTGATTGGAAGGGACAGCTCAAACAATGCTCAAAACTGGTTTTGACAAGATGTCTGAGTGGCCAGCATGCTTGTGAACCAATGCTTTAGTGGTTGGAATGTTCACATTTCCAAGAGATGACATCAACTTTGATGCATCCATCATGTGTTGAGTTGCAGCCGCAAAACATTTGTTTTCATTGTCCGAATTCACAATTCAAACTTTGAAGCATGGTCCAAACTGAAAACATGTCAAATCATTCTGATGTCCAGAAAAATCTAATCCAAGTCAACCAATCACACTAACATGGAAACAAGAAGATGCAAAAAATTGTTTCTTCGTGAACTTTTTGTCCACAACACTTTTCATGTTTGCAACACACATGATTGTCCATTGAGGTCAGAGCCCGTGATTTCAACAGGGATTTATTCGCAGGATCATAGAGCTCATTTCAAATGTCTTTAGTCCTGTGGTTACTGATCATTCCCGTAGAATTGGCCATGGGACATCTTGCTTCTGATGAAGCAAGATTGCTGTCTGCACGAGACAACGGCTGCTTGTTCCTGCTGGCAGAACATCACCACCAAACACAAAAAAAAAACTTTTTTTACAAGACTGTTGAATGTTTTGACTCAAAACATGGAGAAGGTGACAGAGAAGGCAACAGTCATTCTGTTTGTCACAAAGATTCTTCACCCAGAAGCCCAATTGAACACAGAACAAGAGAAAATCAGATCAAAGGTCTTTGCTTGAATCTCTCTCCATTTTTCTGTTCACTTTTGGATCATTCTGCAGCTCATGATTTTCATTTGCAAACAGTCAAAAGGTGTGTGACTTTCAGCGTAGCAAATTTTGACATCAAACCACAAATCATCATTTGCGGAAAAGCATTTTTTAAATTTTTTATCACAAACATTCATCCAACAATGAAGATCACCACCACCAAAGGCGTTGGTGTCAACACGAAGAAGCCTTTGTTTCCACTGGTTCTGGAATCAAGTGAGATCTTATGCAAGTGGATCTCCTAAGTGATCTGGCACCAAGTGGATTGATGAAAGTTAAGTTTGTCTTCAAGATTTTGGAAGGCAACACTGAAACATCACGTGAAGCTCTTCACTGACAGCGCAACATTGAATGAGCCTGTTTGGGGCTCAACCACACAACTGGCACGTTCCAAGATCAGATGATCCACCAGTTTGCTCAAGGATTGGCATTGAGCACCTACAATGCCTCAGTTGTTGTCTTAGCTAAAGAAACCAAGAAGAAAGTGATTGAAACCGCAGCGGCAGAGCTAGCCACTGACACAGATGTTGATCCTGACATCACATGTGATTTGACTCAATCAGTCACAGAAGTGCATGCCTTCACTGAGGCCCAAGTTCTGGAAATTGCATCAGATGATTGTGGCACTAAATTTGTCAAGCAAGCATTGGATGCATTGACCAAGTTTTTGCTACCCAACAAGTGCTTGCAGCATGTTGAACGCTGCCGGAGGTGCGAAGCTAGAAGTCTCTCGATGTGAGCCTGAAAATGCATTTCATGCACGTCTGTTGCATCAATGCGGAAGAAATCCCTTGCTCGCCACCCAATTTTGACAGCACGCAGTCATTGGGGTCAGATGAGTCAGTGGACATCCTTTTTTTGGAATGCGAAAGATTTGGCTGAAGGAATTGGATCGTCTGTTGTTTGAGCCTCCTGTGAAGAGTGCCCATGAAAGTGGTTGCCTTTGTGGACAAATCAAAATGACATAAAACTGCAACAATGACAAAAGAGTTAACAAGCTTAACAACCCCAAGAGCAACAAGACCAAAGAGGCATGGCAATGCTTCTGGCCAGGAGCACTGTCTGCTTCACTGTGACAACAGCACCCACACTGCAGAAGAGTGCAATGCACTCAAAGCCAAAGCCAAAAAGTTGAAGGGAAGTGCCAGCAACAACTTGGGTGGCTCTGAGGGTAAGAGCAAGGACTAACAAGTCCAAGGCAGATGCTGACAAGTCCAAGGAAGAAGTTGCAGCATTTGTCAAAAAGGCAGTCAAGACATTTGTCGAGCAGGAAATTGAGTCCATTGAGAAGAACAGCAAGAGCAATTCTGAGACATCAATGCCATTTACATTGAGATCAATAATTTCAACAGTGAAGACATGGAAAACGTGGTCCTCACCAAAAAGGACAAGTCATCCATAGAGGATGGAGAACGTCAGGAAAGCGCAAAATGGCCTACGCTTTTAACGAAGGGGGCATTTGACCTTAATTAGGACCAGTTGGCCATCACAAAAGTGCAATTGGCCATTCATCAACGGCAAATTGGAGTTTCAACACCACATTTAACCGTTCGAACTGCCACAAAGCCGACAAATGGTGCAAATGACGTGCATCAAGGCCGATTCATTAAATGTGATAGCCAACAGCAGTGCATCGCAACGGCCAAACAAAGCACGTTGTGCCCAACCACAATTGCACAATGCTAAAAGCAACAGACGACCGAAAATTATTACCAAATTGCCCATTCAAAGTTCCGCATTTGGCCCACAATTTGGCATCACATCCAAACAAACTCTCCATTTACCCATGTCTAGTTACCTACTGACATGCACTAGGTGCAAAAAGAAGTTTAAAAATCAGCGTGCTTTAACACAGCATCAGCGCAAATCAACCATATGTCAGGCCAAAAAAATGCCAAAAGTTAGCTACAATTTGGCTTCGGATGATGCTCCCGCTGCAACTTCGTTATTGGCATTTACGCGAGTTGATCTTGCCAAAAGACG
>ENA-ORBV01010569-ORBV01010569.1-microbial-mat-metagenome-genome-assembly--contig:-NODE-10569-length-14722-cov-5.806487_pt1 | contig 14722 bp, 11 predicted proteins | sample MGYA00237777_ERZ505514 | MGnify/ENA primary metagenome ERZ505514 (study PRJEB26160, sample SAMN06269048) | microbial mat metagenome | isolation source: Oligotrophic lake microbial mat | place... | reverse complement strand
CGGCGACCACCGAGATCTACACCTCTCTATTCGTCGGCAGCGTCAGATGTGTATAAGAGACAGCGCCAGCGGTCTGTAGACTAGCCGCCAAGTCCCAGCGCGAAGAGCAGCAATTTACCAGCTGGCGCGATCAGCGCCTCAACGAACTTGAAGATTGCGTCGGACATGTCAACAATGCGGCCCAATCCGCGCAGTTCTTCTTCGGTCAGTGTGCGCCCGCCTTCGCCACGAATCACGGGACTCTTCGGATTGCCGGTGGCACGAGCGAGCAGCTTCCCGTTCACGGTAAACGTGGCGTCGAGATTCCCGCTCACGACTGCCGCAGCGACCACGATCTTGTCCGTCGCCGAGGAAATCGTGAGGTCGATGTCGCCGTCGCCCAAGTCCTGCCCGGCGATACCGGTCAGCTTCGCCGTGACGCTAAATCCCTGTTTCGGGGCAGTAATGGTGGCCTGTACGGTCGCCTTGCCCCCCACCAGCATCGTGCTTCCCGCACTCACCGTGAAATTGAGCCGGTCGTCACCGTCCACCATGTAGCCTTGGACCGAGATACTCGGCGCCGCCCCTAGCACGGCAAGGTCGAAGGAATAGCTCAGCCGGGTGATGCCACCCGTCACCGCGACCAGCTTGACCGACGCCACGTTAGGCGAGGTACGCTTTTCATCGGTGAGGTCGGCGTAGCCGATTTCTCGTCCGACAATCGGGTCGCCGCTCGGCGTTTCGTCGTAGAGCACGAAGCGCACACCATTGGCGGGGGCGCCGGTACGGGTGGGCGAGACGACGTACTTCTTCTGCGTGGCGTCGAAGATGAAGGTCTTCCCGAGTACCGAGGGGCGCATGACGGGAACAAGGAATGTCCCGGCATCGACCGCACTCTGCGTAATCACGCGTACGGCCTGGCCTAGGCCGTGACTAAGCTCCGGCGTAGCGACCCGCGATGACGCGGCGCCCACGTCACTACCAAATCGCGCCAACATCTGCACACTGGAGAGCGCCGACGATGCGGCAACCTTCTCCACGGCCGCAACACCTGCTTCCACCCGCTTGCCATCGAAGCGGCTCGCGTTAGGCGCTGTTGAATCGGCGCAGGCGGAGAACAGGACTGCACCCGCGGCGGCCACCACGATTCGAAAGGTCGATGTGTTCCACATGTCAGATTCTCCCGGTTATGAAGTTGAAGTGGGCGTATCGCCCGATGCACCGTCTTTCGACTCCGCCTCGCGCAGGGCGCGGAGTTTGGTTTGTTGCTCTGGCGTCAGGATATTCTTCACGCGGATGACAAAGACCGCCTGCCGCTTCTTGACCTCGCTCTCGATGCGCAGTACCTGATCGATTTTCGCCATCGCCTTCGCTTCGTCCACCCGGGAGCCCTCCAGCAACTCGGTGAGCTCAAGGGCTGGCTCCGTCATGTCCACCTGCAGCGGCACCAGGGCGATCTGCGCGGTCTTGAGTTCGTCCAGAATGCTGCGGCGCTGCGCAGCAGTGAGCCCGATGGCCTGCGCGTGCTTGAGGACGAGTTGCGGGTCGAAGAGGGCTCGCGCAAATGCGTCATCGGCCTTGTTCTGGCCGACGGCGGGTGATGCGCTGGCGACAAGTAGTACCACTCCAAGAGTGATCCATTTCATCTCAATTTCTCCTGCTTGTGGTATTTGGAGCGGCGTCCGCCCGAGGTACCAGGGGATACCAGTCGAGCGCGCCAATGGACGGTACTTCGCCCGCTCGAAGGGCAGTGTGTCTGGCGATGTCGAGCAGAAAGTCGGTGGGAACACGCAGCTGTCCGGGGACGACGACGAATGCCGCCTGCGCCCCTTTGTCGCGAGCGGACGGTCGCCACACACCGACCGTGACGACTACGATGGCCGCCACACCTAACGCGATGGCGGGTTGGAGCCACGCGCGGTGAATTGCCGCGCGCTGCGGCGCCAGTGCTCCCGCTAGTACATGCGCAAACGCAGGCACCGTCGGTTCCTCTAGCGCGCGCTCGGCGGCGAAGTGCTGCCGAAGGTCGTCGTCACGCGCCGGCACATCGTCTGGTGTCGTGCTCATGTCTCCTCTGATGCAATCAACAGTTGCCGCAACCGGGCCTTTCCACGCTCGTAGTGAGTGCGCGCAGTGCCAACTGGCATGGCCAACACGTCTGCAGCCCCTTGAATGGTCAATTCCTGGTAGAACACGAGATGCAACACCTGCTGCTGCCGGGGCGACAAACGAGTGAGTGCGTTCGTAAGTACTCCCAGGCGCGCGTCCCCATCGCCCTCCCCCATGCGGTCGCCTGTGTTGTTGCCACGGTTGTCGCCTGAGCCATCCCCCTCCGCACCCTGCCACCACCGCTCCAGCCGATCGAGCCGTAACCATCCCCACCGCGCCTGCTCCCGGGCCGTGCGCTGAATCACCCCGAATAACCAGGTCTTGAACTCCGACCTTCCCTCAAAGTGCGCCCGCCCGTCCAACACCTTGCAGTACGTCGCGTGCAGCACGTCCTCCGCCTCCATGCGGTCACGCCGGCAACACCGCATGGCCCACGCGAACGCATGAGGGTGAAGGCGGGCCAGCTCGTCTCGCACGTCGAACGGTGTCAGGCGGCTCTCTCCCCATACGTGTCGCGTTTTGTCCAGAGATTGGTGGATCGGGGCGCTGCGCTATAGGACATGGCTGTCTACTTTCGCCATCGACTGCGAATTCGTACTGTGTAACATGAGTCCAACCGTTGACGAACTACACACCCTCCGCGAGCTGCGCAACGACGGGAAGCTGATTCCGTTCGTGGGCGCGGGGCTCTCGCGTCCCCTCGGACTTCCGTCGTGGTCCGAGCTCATCGACCTCATCGCCGAGCAACTCGGCTACGATCCTGCCGTGTTCAAGGTCAACGGCAGCGACCTGCAACTCGCCGAGTACTACGTGGCGAGCAAGGGGAGTATCGGTCCGCTGCGGAGCGTGATGGACAAGGCCTTCAACCCGGTCGATGCGCAGATTGCCAAGTCGCGTGCGCATTCGGCGCTGGTCGAGATGGGACTGCCGCTCATCTACACGACCAACTACGACGAAATCATCGAACGTGCCTTCGAGCTCAAGGGACGCGACTGTCACGCGATCGCCAATATCGATGACATCGCCACCGCCCCGTCCACGGGAACGCATGTGGTGAAGTTCCACGGGACATTCAGCGACGATGCCAGTCTGGTTCTCACCGAGTCCAGCTACTTCGAGCGGCTGGAATTCGAGTCGGCGCTGGACATCAAGCTCCGCGCCGACACGTTAGGTCGCTCCCTCCTGTTTGTCGGTTACAGCCTTACCGACGTCAACGTGCGCTACCTGCTCTACAAGCTGCACAAGCTCAGGCAGACCGTGAAGCGCACGGGCAAGCGCATGCCGAGCGCCTTCCTGACCACATTCGGAACGGGAGAGATCCAGACCACGCTCCTGGCCCGGTGGGATGTGTCGATCATCGAGCTCGACCCGGTGGACAAGACGCGAGCCGTCGATGAGTTCATGGAGGCGTTGGTATGAAGCTGTACTTCGTCACGTCGAGTGAGAACAAGATCACCGAGGCGTCCGCCTTCTTCGCCGACCAGAAGATTATCGCGGCCGCGCGCCTCGAATTCTGCCCGGTGCGGCATGACCTGGTGGAGATCATGCACCCGGAGCTGCAAGAGGTGGTGCGCTGGAAGACGCTGGAGGCGTACAAGTATCTCCGGCAGCCCTGCGTGGTGGAGCATGGTGGCCTCTTCTTCGAAGGCCTTCGCGAACTTCCCGGTCCGCTGGGCAAACTCATCTGGAACGCGGTGGGCGAGCGGATGTGTGGTTTCCTTCGCCCCGGCGATTCGCGGCAAGCGATTGCTCGAGCCATTCTCGGGTACTGCGATGGGAAGGAAATTCGACTCTATATCGGCGAGACGCGCGGCGAAGTCGCCGCCAGCGCGCGCGGCAACTACAACACGGCCAACTGGGATCCGATCTTTATTCCCGAAGGGAGTTCCGCGACGTATGGAGAGATGGGATCGGAACAGAAGCTCCTTACCTCTCCGATGACGAAGGCGTGGAAGCTCTTTCTCGAGGCCGAGATTGGAACGGGAGGGGGGGCGGCGAAGCGGTCGTAGTGGCCGAAAGGTTGTCGGAACAAACGAAGCGTGCCTAGGGCATCCGCGAAACCTGTCGGTCGTTCTCGGCCACCGAAATCTTGAGCGTCATCGGTTGTCCCCGGCCCAAGACAAACTCAACGGTGCCTGCCGTATGGCGGAATTCGAATCGAGAAGTGGTTTGCGGCACGAGTGCAAGCGGTGTGTCGTGTCCGAAGGCCTCGATGTAGAGCTGGCTGCCGCGCCGCGTGATGTTGGCGATGACGTTGTTGCCCTCGCCGTACTTGCCGACGTACGATTGCAGCACCGAAACGGGCACCTGCACTTTCGGGCGACTCTCGCCCAGTCCGCGCTCGTCGTCGCGTGGGTCCGCGAGGGGGCGGAGCCAGATGTTGCGGTAGCGTACCGGGTGATCGTGATCCTGCAGCGTAAGTGGCAGGGCAGTCGCGTGGGCCACGTACTTCTCCGCCTGCAACCAGGTGGTTGGCCCCCACAGCTCTGCGTTGTCCTGCACCAATACGCCGTTGTGGAACACCGTTAGTCGTGCCGGTGTCACCACGGTTCCTTTCGCAGTAAAGCGTGGCCGACGGAAGACGATGTCATACGTCTGCCAGGCGCCCGAGGGTCGCGACGCGTTTACCAGCGGTGGATGCTGTCCGTACACTGCGGCGGCCTGGCCATCGGCGTACGTGACATTCTCATACGAGTCGAGCACTTGGACTTCGTATTTTCCCATGAGGATGACGCCGCTGTTGCCGCGATTTTGTCCCTTTCCGAACGCGCCCGCCGGCGACGCCCACTCCAGATGCAATTGTACGTCGCCGAAGCTGCGACGCGTGGTCAGCGCGCCCGCCCCCGGAACCGTTTCCATGTAGCCGTCGCGCGCTGCCCACTTGGCTGGTGATCCGTCGGCTGAGGACCACGCACTCAGATCACTGCCCCCGAACAGCACGATCGCGTCGCTGGGCGGCTGCCCGGGTTGATCACCTGCGGTGACCTTCAGCGGTTTGGGGCGACTGAGGTCGTGCGCCTTCCAGGCTCGGCCGGACTGGCCGGCCAGCGCGTGTGGGCTGACAAGTGTCAAAAAGCCGGCCAAGGACGCGGCGTGAATCCAATTGCGCTGCATGGAAGACCTCCAGAGAGTCAACGAGCGTGTCGATAGCCGATCGGGTAGAGCGGCGACTTGCTGTCGTGGGGCGCGCCGGATGATTGCGACGCCCCACGACATGGCGATCTGCTGAGGCGACTGCGGCGGATTGCCGGTGAGGCACGACTATTCGCAGTCCTGCGTAATGGCCCAGTCGGAGAGCACCATCCCGCGAAAACCGTGCGTGCCACGAAGGAGTCCGGCGAGCAACTGCGCGTTGAATCCTGCCCCGACGGCCTCAAGTGGCTTTCCGTCGACCGTCACCCCCTCGAGGATATTGTAGGTCGGCATCACACCCGACACCCCGTCCTTGAACGCGCCAAGGAATGGTGCCACACGGACGTCGCATTGCCCGGGGGTAAATCGGGCGGCGCTGCCGTACTCGTTGTGCCCGTCGAATCCGTGGACGCCCGCACCATAACCGACCCAGTGCTTGACGATCGTAGCCACGCCCGAGGTCGTGAGGTGGCGCGGATGGCCCTGTATCCCTTCCACGTAGGCCCGCACGAGCGCGCCGACCCGCGCCGGATCTTCACCGAAGGTTCCGGTAATACGTGACCAGCTCGGTTCAGTGGCCAGGTCTGCCTGCGGCGAGAGCGCCATGTGAATGCCGACGGCGCGGTACTCGCCCCTCACGATTGCGGCGAATCGACGCACCAGGTCGGCATCACCAATCGCCCCGAAGCCAAGCGTCTCCGGCCACTGCGAGAATCCTGCGCTGGATACACCGGCCTTCATTCGAAGATCGTTGCCGCATCGGTCGCGCGCCGAATACGCACGACCGTCGGCGTCTCGCATGAAGTGCCCCCCGCCCACAGTACCTTGTGCACCGCCCACGAGCCGGAAACCCAAGATATTTCGTGGCGCGAACTTTCGTACCGACGGTGGATGTCGCGAAGGGGACGATGAGGCGCCATATTGGATCGGCGCCGTCTCCGAGGAAACCTCGCGGTCGGCAAAAAGGCTCGGTAGGTATTCAGAAACGCGTCCATCACCATAGGAGGGGCAGTGCAGGCTCCGGCGTATGATGCAATCGTCGTTGGATCCGGGATATCCGGTGGCTGGGCGGCCAAGGAGCTCACCGAGAAGGGGCTCAAGGTCCTGTTGCTCGAACGTGGCCGCAACATCGAGCACATCAAGGACTACGTCAACGCCACCAAACCACCTTGGGCGTACCCGCATCGTGGCGGACGGACCCAGGAGATGGAGAAGCACTATCCCGTCCTGAAGCGCGACTATCCGCTGAACGAGAAGAATCTCGACTTCTGGGTGAAGGACGAGGAATCACCCTACACCGAGGTCAAGCGCTTCGACTGGTATCGTGGATACCACGTAGGTGGCCGCTCGCTCATGTGGGGACGGCAGAGCTATCGTTTGAGCGAGATGGATTTCGCCGCGAATGCGAAGGATGGTCTCGGCACCGACTGGCCCGTTCGCTACGCCGAGATGGATCCTTGGTATGACTACGTCGAGCGGTTTGCCGGCATCTCGGGCTCCAAGGAAGGATTGCCGCAGCTTCCCGACGGAGAGTTTCAGCCGCCCATGCCGCTCAATTGCGGCGAGGAGTACGTGGCCGGGCGCATCAAGAAGGAGTTCGGCGGCAAACGCCATCTCATTCCGGGTCGAACGGCCAACCTCACGGCTCCCCTCAAGGGACGTTATCCCTGCCAATACCGGAACGCCTGCTGGTTAGGCTGCCCATACGGCGCCTACTTCAGCACGCAGTCGTCAACCCTTCCCGCCGCGGTAGCCACCGGCCGCCTGACGCTCAAGCCATTTGCCATCGTGAGCGAGGTGCTGTACGACAAGGACACGAAGCGCGCCACGGGTGTGCGGGTGCTCGATGCCGTCACCGATGTCACGACCGACTATGCGGCGAAGATCGTCTTCCTCTGCGCCTCCACCATCAACTCTACCTGGCTGCTGCTGCGCTCGGCCACCGACGTCTGGCCCGGTGGACTGGGAAGTAGCTCTGGAGAGTTAGGGCATAACCTGATGGACCACCACTTTCGGTGCGGCGCATCGGGCAAGCTCGAGGGTTTCGACGACAAGTATTACACCGGGCGTCGTCCCACCGGCTTCTATATTCCGCGCTATCGGAATCTCCTTGGCGAGAAGCGCGACTACCTGCGCGGCTTCGGCTACCAGGGCAGTGCCGATCGCGAGGGGTGGTCGCGCGCGGTGGCGGAGCTGGGTGTGGGCGCCGATTTCAAGGACGCGATGGCCCAGCCGGGGCAGTGGTCGATTGGTGCCACCGGCTTCGGCGAGATGCTCCCCAATCATGCCAACATGATTTCGCTCGACCCCACCAAGAAGGACAAATGGGGAATGCCGGTGATCAGGATCGACTGCGCCACCGGCGAGAACGAGGCCTTGATGCGGAAGGACATGATGGCCGACATGGCCGAGATGCTCACGGCGGCCGGTGCGAAAGACGTGAAGACGAACGATGACGGATATTTTCCCGGCATGGGCATCCACGAGATGGGAACGGCCCGCATGGGAAAGGATCCCAAGTCGTCGGTGCTCAACAAGTGGAACCAGGTGTGGGATGCGCCGAACGTGTTCGTCACCGATGGTTCCGCCATGGCGTCCAGCGCCTGCCAGAATCCGTCGCTCACATACATGGCGCTCACCGCGCGGGCGTGCGATCACGCCGTGAACGAGCTCAATAAACGCAATCTCTAAGCGAGGAGTGATCATGTCGTCGGAGCTCGAACAGGACCACACGATCGATCGGCGCGAAGCCATTCGGCGCGTCAGCGCCCTGCTGGGGGGCGCGGCACTGGTGGGCGGAAGCGCGCTGTGGACTGGTTGTGCGAAGGAGAAGGCCCCGTCGGGGGCAACAGGTAGTGCGGCTGCCGGCACCGGCACGTTTACCGAGGCCGACATCGCCATGCTCGACGAAGTGGCGGAGACGATCCTGCCGGAGACCAAGACTCCCGGTGCCAAGGCGGCCAAGGTCGGTGCCTTCATGGCGCTCATGGTTACCGACACGTATGACCCGAAGGATCAGGCCATCTTCAGGAAAGGAATGCAGCAGTTGGACGAGGCCAGCAAGCAGGCGAGCAACGCACGCTTCGTCGTCGCGACCTCCGAGCAACGACTCGCACTGCTCAAGACGTTGGACAGCGAGCAGAAGACGTACATGGACGGCAAGAAGGACGATGACCCCACGCACTACTTCCGGATGATGAAGGAGTTGGCGTTGCTCGGGTACTTCACGTCGGAGATCGGCTACACGAAGGCGATGCGGTATGTGGAGGCGCCTGGGAAGTTCGAGCCGTGTGTTCCGTATGCGAAGGGGGAAGTGGCCTGGGCGGCTCACGCCTAGCGGCTGCGCGCGCCGGCTGAGGCGATCGCCGAGGGTGCGGCGTGCGCGCCAACCCTGCTTCCTGCGTGACGGGAGCTCGGTGAGACGGCGAGGTAGGGAGTGACGACGCTGCGCGTTGTAGTTGACGCGAGGTGCAAGACGGCTGCGTTGACTGCGAAACCCTCCCCGCATCCAGTAAACGAACTCAAGGTCAGCAACGCGGACAGCAATTGACGTTTCGGAGTTCCCGTAGCTCTCACGTATGTGGTCGTTGATGGTGACGATTGCGACGATGCCCCGGGGGAATCCCCGTTGGGGCCTGTTCGGTGGTTCATGGAGGAGGCACACAGGTGCAGGTCTTGATCCACGCCTCTCCACATCCGATGACCGTCTGGAAACAGTCGAACGCTTGCCCCTCGGCCCTGTCTGGCCTGAGAAGCGACCCAGCTGCGATCAGCCCAGCCAATACCATGAGCAGCTTCATCCAGCGCTTGCGCATCCGACCTCGTACCGGTGCCGAGAGTGATTCTTCTGCGGTTGCCTCATCAAGACTCCGCTCTTTCCCGTGGTCGCTCGGCCGTGGCGACGTGTGTGCTACAGTAGGCACGGATGGTTGCGGCAAACAGGTCGAATTGAGACTCGTGGTCGCAGGAGACTCGACAGGGGGTACTCCCTCGAATGACGTCGCTTTAGACGCTACTCGCACAGCCCCTGAATTTCGGAGCTGCGCGATCGTGCTACCCAGCGCGCGCGGCCGAATCCCAGCGCCTTTCTCTCCCCCGTCGGCGTCTCGCCTCCGTCTCGAGTCCGAGCGCCCCGGACCGGAGGCGCGTCGAATCCGGAGAGAATAGCTCCGGCGGCCGCTTGTGCGCGGACGGTCTAGCGTCCGCTGCTCACGCCGATCATGAAGCGCGTATGGTCGAACAGGTTGATCCCCTGCAACTCCGCATACCCGTACAACGGCGTACCGCGTCCGCCCCGCAGGTCGATGGACGTTCCCACGGCTGTGTTGATGCCCAGTACGGAAGGGGTGAAGATCCCCGCTCCTCCCGTCACATACGGTCGGATGGCGCGCGTCCCAAACGACGTGAAGCTGTACTGCAGGTTGGCCATGGCCAGCAGTGAGTACCCGCCGCCGAACCCGAGGGCGAACTCGGGCACGAGGTGGAAGCCGCTCCCCGTCGAGACGGGGCCGAGGTCGGCACGCAAGCTGGTGACGAACTGCGTCTCATCACCAACGCTCAGCCCCACGAAGGGCCGAAGCTCACGCGACGTGACGCGGCCCAACCGGGCTAGCGCGGTCGACGCCAGCGGGCGCGATTCACCCTCCACCGCCACCATCACCGTTTGAGGTGCCGCTGGCGCCGCCGCACGGGGCTCACGCGCCAGGCGCGCGCGTTCCTCGCGCAGCGAATCGGCCTCGGCCTGCAAGCGACCTTCCAGTACACGCAGTCGCTGCGTCGCCGAGTCGTCGCGCAGAAGCATTGTGCGATTTTCGAGGAGAAGGGCGGCCGTATCGCCGCGCACCTCGGCGCGAATGAGGCGGCGCAACTCGTCGATCGTCATCCCGGGCGGCAGGGCGCCGCGCTCCGTCGACGGCGTCACGCCGTACCGCAGGATCACTTCGCCAATCGTCGGTACGGGGATCATGACCCAGCGAGTCGAGTCGCTGGACGACATCCGCATCCCGGGTTCGCGACGCACGGGACCGGCTTCCGGGCGCCCGCGCATGCTGTCGCCAGCCGCGCGCATCGATTCCTCACGAAGCGTCATGCGCCGTTCGGCAACATCAGCGGCGCTGTCGCCGCGCTCTGCGGTGCGCAGGTCGTCACGCCGTGCGCGCTCGAGGCGTGTGGCCGCTTCGGCGCGCCGACGCGCGGTGCGCGCCTCTTCGAGATCGCCGCTGGTCGAGCTGCCACCAAGGCTGATGGTGAGCCCCGCGCTGATCAGCGTATTGTGCGTAAGGTCATCCGTCGTGGCCACATTCTCGAGCTGGTCGGCGAGCGTCATGACATAGTCACGAACCGAGGCGTTGAGGCGTACGCGATCCGTCAGGCGGAAGCTGACGCCACCGCCGAGAATCAGCGCCGTCTGGTCTTCGCGCGACATGCCCGCACTGTCCCGGAAGGCGCCGAGATAGTCGATGCGCCCGGCGCCGACGACGAGGTACGGCGAGAGCCCCGGCCCCGTGTTCAGGTTGAACTGTGCCTCGCCGCCGTAGCCCGCGACCGGGTCGGTTCCGTCGCGATCGTCATTCACGCCGCGCCAGTAGAAGCCACGAATCCCCATCAGCGAGGAGAAGTCGATGCCAGCACGAACGCCGGCGAGCTCCTGGTCGAGCAGCCCGTGCTTGCTGGCGTAGCGCAGGCGCCCCACGAAGGGCTCCAGCGGTGCGCTGGCGCCACGCAGTCCCTCGCCGGTGGTGGGCTGGCTCATCGCGGAGAGCGGGAGCGTGATGGCCGCGCCATAGACGGTGTTGCGCTGCGAGGGTGCGGTCCCGACGGTCGAGGAGTCGTCGCCGAAGATGCGACGCGGGTTGAGCCGGAATGCGAGTTGCTCTGCAAACAGCTCGGCCTGCAGCCCACCGATCGCGAAGCGGACGCCGCCGCCACCCGTGATGGCGATACGTTCCTGCTTCTTCCCCGAGTCAGGCTTGAACTGGAGAATGCCACCGCCCACGCGAGCGAACGGGATGAAGTCGCCGTGGCCGAGGTTGAACTGCACGTTGGAGCCGTAGAAGCGCAGGTCCACGGTGCGGCGCGCTGCGTTCCGTCCGAAGAGCGACGCACCTCGTGTGCTGTCGAAGGGGAACTTCGAGCGCATGTAGTAGAACGGCTGCAGTTCGACGTAAGGCCCGAACAGGAGCCCTAAGCGTCCGCCATAGAGATAGTCGTCATCGAAGGCGAGCCCGTCGTCCCACTGCACTCGCTGCGCGGACGGTAGGATGGAGTAACCGAGCTTCTGCGCCGATGCAGGAAGCGTGTGAACGACGAGGGCAAGCGCGGCGGCCGTCGTCCACTGGCGCCATGATCGTGAGTGTCGTTTCGTGAGCGGCATCGTAGGGTCTCCTGAAAAAGGGCTGGCGCGGGGGCCGCATCGCCCCGGCACCATAGGACCGAACCGCAGGGCAGGCGTGCTCCCCGTTGCCGGGATGAGCCACTGCAGGTGCCGGGAAGCCGAGTTCGGCTGCCCGAGGCGATCGCCCGACACTCGTCAGGCAGGCAGCCCCGCCCTCCATAGCTATCGCCTCGATGCCGCTACTACAATCGCTCGATAGGAGTATGGGAAGCAATCGAACGGACGTACCGCGAGGAATCGTTCACGAGGCCCAGTACCGTGACCGCGCCCGGCGTGAGCGTGAGGTGCTTGAGCAGCCGCGCTGGTGATGCCAGGCTCAAGTGGTCCGCCCCGATGCGCGACGAAAGCTGCTTCAGGTCGCCCCCCTTCTCGCACAGCGTCACGAGCAGCCAGTGGCGCCGCCCCTTGCCGTAGCGCAGGAAGCGGTTCGTCGTCTGCGCACCATCGACCGCCGCCGGTACGAGGCGCGCCGCCTCATCGCACGTGAAGACGGGCGGATGATCGGCGCGCCGGTACGTGATCCCCCAGGCGTCGATTTGTGCGCAGAGCGCAGCGGGGGAGGGCGCGACGTGAAGCTTCGGATCGTTGGTCAGGCGGGCGATGCGGGCGATGGCGGGGGAGACGATTTCAAGGTAATTTGCGCAGGGACCCCACGAGGTCGATCCCCGCGTGAGCGGGGGAGACTTTAGGTATTTTTTCTGTCGATCTTTAGGTGGCGGTCGGCGACCAACGGTCGCACACCAGTCGGTTGTCAACGTGCTGGAACAACGCCGTGCCTTCCTCCGGCGCCTCCGACGACCACCGCGCAGACGACGGCAGCGATCGGCCTGCGACGACGCCGTCGCGTCGCAGCCGCAGCTCGCGTTCGAAGTCGCAGACGCAACCTGGTTACGCGTGAGCTCGCGGCTGATGCTCGACGCATTCCGTCCCAAAGTTCTGGCCATCGAACGCACGCTTGCTCCGCTGCAACGCTCGATCATGATCACCGCTCGATCTTCAACACGCAAATGCCGATGCTGTTTGTCCATCGCAACACCTTACGTCAGGGTGTTGCACTTAAAAGCTGAGCCTAAGCTGCGCAATCGGCAATCGGCGCGCATCGGGGCGGAGGAGGCGGTGTATCGCAGTTGCGGCTGATGAGTCGTCCCTGCGCTACGCCGAGTGAGAACGGGGCGGCGAGAAGGACGGCGGCGAGGGTGGCGAGGAGCTTCGGATGTCGTGGCATTTGGTCTTCCTGAGAGAGGTCTGCCATGGAGAAGTCATCAGGAGGACCGACGTGCACACCAACGGGTTAATTCACTCGATTCAGCGCCCCCTCCCCTGCACGCGCGCGCTGCACTTGATCTCCACCCGTGCCGCCGACCTTGGCAGCGCCGTGACAGCGAGCGTGGCCCGACTGGGCGGATCCACCGGGAAGAATGTGACGTAGACGGCGTTCATCGCCGCGTAGTCGGCCATGTCCACCACGAAGACCGTGCACTCGCCGACATCGGCCATCGTCGCGCCGGCGGCCACGAGCGACGTGCGAATGTTTTCGAGCGTTTGCCGAGTTTGCGCGGCGACTCCCCCCTCGACAATCTCCTGCGTCCCGGGCTTCACACCCGTCATGCCGGAGACGAAGACGAGATCACCATCGCGAATCGCGACCGAGTAGGCGGGAACGAGGGGCGCGAGCCCCGGCGGATCAATACGACGTCGGTCGAGCGCGCCGCCGGCGACAGCTGATGCGGCCGTGCGCGCGGGGACGACAATTGGCTCGAACCAGGTGGGGACGATCACGCGGCTGGTGGGCGAGGCGGCGTTGACCTCCTCGACGAATCGCTTCTTGTCGGCGACCGCTGCGGGCGGCGGATTCGGATTGCCGTATCCATCGGCGTGCGACGGGATGACTAATGCGGGATAGCCGAGCGCGCGTATGAGCCGGCCTGTGAAGTCGTGAATCTCGAGGCGCTGACTGTTCGCGCCGACCAGGGCGATGTCAGGACGCAGCCCCTCCATTTCACGCTCGAGGTAGTTCATCGATCCCATGATCAGCACTTCATGCCCCGCCATGCGAACGAGGTAGGCCAAGCTCCCGCCCTCCTGATAATCCCGTCTGCGGAGCGGCGCGCGCTGCCCGCGCGGAGCAGTTCCGGCGATGCCGCGCCCGTTGTTGAAGTAGCGCTTGTCGTCGAGCGCGCTGTGGATGCTGGGGATCACGCGGAGCGAGAAGTTGTCGAAGGCGTAGTCCTCACCGCCGCGCACGGTGATCAGGTTGCTGTCCGGCACATTGTAGGCGCGCGCGAGATTCGCGGCCGTCTCGTGGCCGATGATCACGGCGCCCGTGCGGCGCGAGATGACGCCGGCATCGAGCGCGTGATCGGAGTGGCCGTGCGTGATCACGATGTAGTCGGCGCGCTTGACGTGCTTGTTGATCTGCGCCGTGTCGGGGCGGTAGAGCGAGTCGGGGGCGACGTCGGGTGCGGGACCGCGGGGGGTCCAGCGTGCGAACTGCGTGAGGAAGGGATCCACGAGGATTACGGTACGACCGTCGGTGATTTCCCAGCCTGCATTACCGAGGTAGGTGAGGCGGAGTTCGCCGGTCTTCTGCACCGGCGCCTTCGTCGTGCAGGTGACGGGACCTGCGCCGAAGTACAGGACGTTGGGCGCCTCTGAGCGCGCGACGGCGATGTCGGGGCGCGCGTCCTCGTCGAAGTCGCCAATGGCGACGCCGTAGGCTGTCCCCTTGTTGTCTCCGAAAAAGACCGGCGTGAAGCCCTTCCCCGCGCCATCATTGAAGTATGCGGTGGACGGCGCCTCGACGTTGCCGACCACGAAGTCGGTCCTGCCGTCGCAGTTCAGGTCACCGACGGTGAGTGCGTAGGGGACGACGGACTTGTCGCCGACCGGCCGCGGCGCGGCAAAGGTCGCGTCGCCCTTGCCGAGGTGAATCGCAACCCCCTTCGTCTCGTCGATCGTAACTACGTCCATCGCGCCGTCGCCGTCAAAGTCCGCGCCCTCGGCGATGCGGATCTGCGCGTCGGCCGGACCAAACGGGACGCTGCGCAACTTCGCGAGATCGGCGCCCTTCTCACCGAGATAGAGACGGCTCTGTCCTCCGTTTCGGTG
>ENA-ORBV01010567-ORBV01010567.1-microbial-mat-metagenome-genome-assembly--contig:-NODE-10567-length-14725-cov-5.013722_pt1 | contig 14725 bp, 9 predicted proteins | sample MGYA00237777_ERZ505514 | MGnify/ENA primary metagenome ERZ505514 (study PRJEB26160, sample SAMN06269048) | microbial mat metagenome | isolation source: Oligotrophic lake microbial mat | place... | reverse complement strand
ATTAATCTGTCAACAGGCGATGCATGTTGTTGTCTTGTTGCAGCCACTGACTGGGACGGGACTCCCAGACATGAGTGAGAAACAACCACTTGCCTGCTACTAGCTAGTAGCTACTAGCTAGTAGCTATCCAGCAATAAACAAATCCCTCTCTCCTCTGTTGGAACACAGTTTGAACACCATCACTGCATGGATACAAGGGAAGCAAAGGACAGGCGCACATTTACTGTACATACCAGTAAATCTAGATTGAATTTGTGTTTATTTGCTTCTGCTGCTATCTTCAGTTAATGATTTTCTGCAATGAGCACACAAGACTTTGTCCAGATTGATTTGAAACATGTGTTCAGAAGCATTTGTTGTGGTGTCACATTCATCACATGTGGAAGACACATCCAGAAATGTAAGTCACAATTGCATGTGAAGGGAGTTCTGAGCAGTTTGGGTAGCAGCCATAGGTCAAATTGTGAGTCAGAGACAACAGAAAGATGTTTTGTCTGATTCTCAAAACAGCCATCCTTTTCTTCCCTGCATTCCACATTTCTGGGATTCAAAAATTGTGTTTGGTCATCTTCAAGGTTGGAGGGAACATTTCCCCAAAGTCTGGTGACAAGATCACTAAACCATGGTGCTGCTGATGCAGAAGTTTGAGCAGGCTGGTGTGATTGCATTTGTTAGAAACAGAAAATTTGATAGCAAGAGAGGACATGGTACAACTTGTGAGGCTGCATTGAAACAAGGAAGGTGCCACACAGTTCCTTACTCAATGCCAAAGGCAGCACCTGTGTGCAACTTGTCATTTCTGCAAAGACTGCAATTCTATTTGAAAAAATTGTGAACAGAAAGTTGACTAAGGGGTGAAGGGCAAGCTTTGGAGATGAAGTTCATCAATGCATTGGCACCCCAAATGATAAGTTTTTGATGCAAACTACACATTGCAGTCAGAGGATGACCCAACTAAAATTGTCAAATCATCTGTCTTGTCCATTGAAGTGTTGTGTGTGGCATTCAACAGATCCTCAAACTTTGAGATGCTCAGATGATCAAAATCCTCATGTTGTTATTTATAAATCAATGCGGTGTTCGGCAGTGAAACACAAAACCAAATTTTGATTCTTTGTGTTTCCTGTTTAGTTAAAGAACACTTGTCAAAGCCAAATTGACTGGGAATGTCAATTGTGAAAACATGCATGTGTTTGCCTCTTTTTTTGACTGATGAAAAACTCAAAAGTTTCAAGAAGTGGAGGCTCGCCACTTCCACATGATCTGTGACCAGCCATGATTTTGGTGCAGCAGTGTCACATGACACTAGGCTCTGGGGCATTGGAGCAATGTTCAGAACAAGTTGTGCATTGTGAGCCAGCCCCAAATGCTTCTAGAGTCATTGTTGGGAATCTGGGAACATGTGGTGAGCATGACATCATAGCAGTAAAAATGGTGTTCCTGCAGGTCTGCCCACCAATGCTGCTGGATTTGTTGGCCAAAGTTTTGGAATTGGGACTGTTTGGATTATCAATGTCCGCATTGGCAAGGGCAAAGAAGCTGGCAAAGAGTTTGTGGGCCATGACCAATTGAATGGACCAACGTTTATCAGCAACAAAGCTAGTGCTCCCAATTTTCAAAGGAAAAGGTCAATATCAAGAAATGAGAAAACGAAGCTGCTTTTTTGGCCAATGAGCAACCAAAGTCTGCTTGTTTGGTGAAGTTCAATGGGTAGGACAGGTATGAGAGTCTAAAGCCTTTTGACCCGTTGAGAGCTGAAACAGAACAGAAATGACTGTGAAGCAGAACAGAACAGCATGGCTGAGTCTGAAATATGCGGTGGCCAAGACTTCAATTCTGTGTACCAGGTACCAGATAGTAAAGCAATACCCAAGCTTTGGGAAAGCAGCGGCGCGCATTTTGGAGACGTGTATTGCCTGCAAACTTTCGTTATCCGACAGGTGATAGAACACTTTCAATAGCAATGCAATACTCTAAGTCTGGGTCCGATGTCTGGTGCAGCGAAAGCATCCAACTTCGCAACAGGAGCACGAAAGAGCACGAACGGTGACGCTGAGCTACACCAATGGCTTATACTTTGAAGATATTCTGTGTTGCCGCCAGATACCAAGCAGGGAAGAGGGCCCAGCGAGCTCTAAGCGATCGCGAAACGACGCCCATTTGTTGTTGTCAATGTCAACTTCTTATTTATAGATTGGATTCTTATTTATATATTTATACACATGGATGGCATGCTGAAACACTGTCGTTGTCGAACCTGACGCCCAAGAAATTACTGGCGCTTGCTGCTCGCCACTTCCGCCTTGAGAGAAGCAAACGCCCCCTGCATCATTGTCACAGACATGAAGGTATAGACAGTGTTCCAGGACTCTTTAACTTTTGGCGTCAGGCGGTCCTCCAATGTATCTTGAAGTGTATCGAACAAAGCCTTCTCCATCAGCGGGTAATGTTTTGGCATGACACCATAGCCAATGTGGGAAACTCCCAAGTGTTGAAGCTGCTCTTCGACAAGGTCCATATCCGGTCCTGTAAGTAGAAGAAGAAATCGAAGATTGTCAGTCGACGTTGTTTGAAACAAAGATTCGTCCATTCATCCAGTCGCTCGTTGTCAGAAACGTACCGAGCATATCAATCGCCATATCCAGCATATCCACGAATTGTCCAGCAAACTTGAGAAATCTTGGATCTTCGAATCTCTTCTTGTCGCAACCGCCGTTTCCCCATTCAAACACTCCCCATGCATCTGGGGCAATTTCAAACATACTGAATAAGGAAGAAAAATTAATAATCATCGTTAGAACATGACGATGGAATGGCCAATGACGCGACTCCATTCCAAGGGAAAACAACGTACCGTTTGAACAAGGCAACACCAAATGTCTGAGAGCTCGATGTTTGTTTGACTTGACACCATGATTCATTGACATCGGAGACAACCTCGAAGTAGGAATCGGCAACAAAATGCTTCATGGTAGGTTTTTGTTTGGGTAGAAAAAACGAGAGAGAATGGAATCAGAGGATTGTGTAATGGCTTTTTGATGGCTCAAAAATAAAATTATGAGAAACAAAAACTGATGGCTCCAAACAAAAAGTTGGAACAAATGATTGCAGTTGATGTCTCGATCTTGGTTGATGGGGTCAGCAGCCATCAACATTTCTCCGGATCGATAATCACAGTGGTTACAAAACAAGAAAAAGATCCAATTCCCGTGATTTCCCGGACTAAACGCTTATAGCATGACCTAGCTTACTTATGGTTTGGTCATTTCCTCACTGGGGAAGATAGACGTTGGTTAAAATAGTACTGATAGTTCTGTGAAAGCCTGATGCAGCTCGGATTTGCTAGGTAGAAACGGGAGTAGTAGGGGGGGGGGGGGTACCAGGTAGCCCCGATCGGCATCTCAGCAGTTGGTACACCATCACTACTGAACTTCAGAATTTTGTCCTTGGGACCGTTACATAGAGAGGACTGCAAATTCAGATCCACGATAAGTCAATAAGTGCTTTGATGTCCCAGAATGGAACTGAATTGCGAAACAGTGACAGCACCGGCAGGTTGTGCCAATTTGTCGAACATTGATTTAACTACTGGGACATAACAAGAATGCCAACGACGGAAGCGACAGTGCCCATTGTCAAGGGAATCCTTCTTCATGTTCCGTTGGAAAACAAGCAATAGCGACCAGAGTACAAATTTTTCACAGTTACTTTCTTTCTGACACCAAATGACGATTGTTTTGTTGGGCATCTGCAACAGCGCCGGTGAAAGCGAAATGCCTCCTAATTGCGAGATTGCCGGAGTGCGCACTACTGGTGTGCTTCAGTAACTACTGTAGGACATCCTCTGATACAAGTGCGCACTGCTCGTGCCCCAAAGCGGAATCCAAAAATTATTGGCTTCCTCGGGGCAATTTCAAACGCGCCGTCTTCATGGTCCAAAAGGTCTCTACGAAAAACAGCAGCTCAATTGCTCAAAGCCTCTTTCTGTGGTGCAATCTTGAGGATCAACTGGTTGCCTACTACTAGCTAGCTAGTAGTAGGGTAGCTAGTTCAGTTGAGATTCTCGAGTGCGTTGCTAGCTAGTTAATAGGCCCAACCTACTAGAAAACTAAAAAGAAAATTGTGAAGTGGTGACACAAGCAGCACAATGCCTGAACATGCAGATTTGGGGGACTGACGGGCTGCTTCGCATTTCTTTGTGCATTTGCACAAATGACAAATTGAGGATGTGAAACCATGTGAAGAGATGAATTGTTCCACATTGAGTCAGAACATGGATGTTTGTCATCCAACTTGTCCAACAAATGTTTCCCACAACAACCATTCCCTGTTGTGGCGCATGCGGTTGACTCTCATCTGGGGCTCACTTTTTGGACTCATTTGAGTCTCACTGGATTCAGTCAATGTTCATCCTGACAGCACTCATTGACTTCATGAGTGGACTCATCTGGTAGACAACAGTGTGTTTGTGCTTGCTTCACAGGTTGTAAGATTATTCTACAAACTAGTTCCAAACTGATCATCCAGTTTGACTGCTTTTACTCTAGACATGTTGCCATCGAAACCGCCGTGGTCTATGGATAGATCTTCCAAATGCATCCCTTCTTTCTTCAAGAAGCATTCCAGAAGCTAGGTCACCTATCGCCAATAGGCAAGCAAGCTCATAGCAAACTGTGATTGAATTTCAACACCCAAAGAACAGCATTGGCATCACTTCATAGGACCGCTGCAAATCGAGTCCAGTCATGCTTCAGTCATGGATGATGTCACAAGTGGGACTGAAAACACACTGCCAATCCACATGTGCTTCAGGCACAATTCAGTTCAACAACAGTTAAGGTGGGAAGCATCGACGTGCACACAATTGGTTTGCGATCCCTGTCAACTCCATGAACATCACCGTGGTTGTTCTGTTGCGTCAGCCACAACAAACCGTGTTCTGATCTGAAAGGTGTCAAAAGGGCCATTCCTGTGCAGAAACACACAGAATCCAATGTTGCTCTGGCTCAAAGAGAGAATCAGTTTGTCGAGTTTCGATGGGCTTCTCTTCTTTCCAATTTCATGTTAGCTTCATCACAAAGCTCACCAAATTGATTTTGCACAACTCAAAGGTGCCCATCAGTGCAGTGCACTGCATCCTTGTCAATGACGGTGTCGCAACAAATGAATGTGATGTTCTCTCATTCTTCGACAGAAAGTCTGTTCAATTTCCTGTTGGGCCCAAAATTGATTGGGTCAAGATCTGTCATGCATGTCTTTGAGTGAATGAGACACACATTAAGCGCTCAAATGCAAAGGTGGACTTGTTCCTTGGGTTTCCAAATTCACATCAATTGCGATCACTTAATTGTGTTCAGTTTCAGTGTGGACCTCATTAAAAGCAAAACTCAATGACCCAGTGACAAATGTAGCTAAAAGAATTGCTTTGATGCTGAAGAATTTAAGAACAGTGACCTTTCTTGAATCAACAGTCCGATCTGGTTAGGAGAAGACAAAAAGACAGTAACAACTTCTTAATTTTCTAATGCTTGTTTGTGTTCAGTTACTAGTAAAAAGACACAACATTGAGCATTGTAGCATGACTTCAATCTTCACTCACATGTCTGAAGAGATGCTTGAAAGGCTTGGTGTGAGTGTTGTTTTCCCAGTTTTAACAACAGCAACCAAAATGAGACAAGCGTTTACAAACTTCAGGAGAAGGAAGACCGTGTCCAAACTTGTGATTTGGCAGTTAAACATAGTGCTTTTGTTTTAAGAGCATCCTCTTTTTGATACATACAAATGACATCAGCATGTCAAAGCCCGAGGCTGATAGTCTCTCTGGTGCTAAAACGGGGTTGGCTTGCTCATTTGCCTATGATTTCTGGTGGAAATAGTTGATCACATTAGGTGTCCCCATTCCAATCACACAAACGGAGAGGGAGGATAGACCGTATTATTTCCTCCTCTAAAGCGTGGATTGGGCGTGCACGTCTTGCACACAATGTTATTTCAGGCTCATTGGAACGCTCAAGGGAAACGAAAAGACATCATGTGGGTCAACGCGCCGCTTGATATCTACCAGCCGTTTCAAATTGTCGCCCCAATACATGCGCGGGTAATCAAGTTTCTCAATCGAGGCCATCGGGTAATTTACATAGGAGCCAGTCAAGTATTGAGAGATACGAGGCCACCAAATGTTTATGTCAGAAACACTTTCCTGGAAGATCTCTTCAGCGTTGGGGGTATCGGCCGCTATGGTCAAGAGAACACCGACATTGTACACAGCTGATCGATGCGGAAAAGCAGTCGCGTTCGACGGGATATCATGAATAGCACCTCCCCACAATTCTATGTCCGGAAGCAGAAATGGCGACATTGCTTCTACTTTCTCAGAGATGAGATGTATTATGTCCTGCCAAATCGCCTCCGTGTTGTTTGCAGGCATCAGGAATCCGTACCAACAACCAGCAGCCCATGTGTTCGGTGTTTTCATCCCATCAAACTGATTCGAGGTGTACATTTCTGACCAGAAAAACTCGGTCTTTTCGATTTTGCGTGGTGCATTGTCAGGGACAAGTCGGTCAATCAAGTCGTCCAGATAGTCGGCACTTCCATACAGAGCAGCTTCGTCGCGCCCTGACCACATAAGACCCACGCCATCTACAAAGTCATGCATGACTAATAAATTTCCCGGTAATTCTTCCTCGACTGATCCGAGCTGGTACAGAAATGACGCCATATCATTTGGTTCTTGCAATAGCAAGTTGTAGTATAGACATTTGTCGTTCGCTTTGTGGACGTGATAGTCAATCTCTGTCACGACTCCAAAGTTTCCACCTCCTGCACCGCGAAGGGCCCAAAATAAGTCCTTGTTCAGGTTGCTAGTAGACCTACCTTTTTTCGTCTGCTCCTCCTCCTCGCCCTCTGCATGATTGGAAACGTAGTGTGCACTTCCATCTGCCAAGACGATCCTTAGTCCCGCCACATTGTCAAGTCCCAAGCCATAGAGCCGTGATTGTAATCCAATACCCCCTCCCAAGACAAAGCCTCCCTCTGCGACAGTACCACAAAAACCAATCACACCTCCATATCCGTGTGTTTTCAAAACTTGGGCCACAAATTGTTCGACGAGAACAGCCGGTCCCATTCTTACAATGGCATCAGATGTTCGTTGATGACTCTTACTACTATACATAATTGTTGGAACGCCGCTGTCGTTGTGGGGATGTGTGAGTTCCACATGATTCAGTCGCGCCAAGGATATCACGGCTCCATTGGGGACGGTCGAGAAGCCAGCCTTGTTGTGGCCTCCCGACTTGACTCGAAAGTCAAACTCAAACGTGCGTTTCAAGTCCGCAAGGACAGGTACGACTTTTTGGACATCTGCTTCATTGAGGACCTCAATGACGGCCCAAGGAGCACCTTCCTGGATCACAGACCGTTCGGACCACACGTGGGCTGCCGTGGAGAAAGCATAGTCATCCTCATCATCCACGGCAAAGTAGATTGCACCATCAATGATTCTCTGAAGATCACGGAGGGCGTGGTTGATGTGGGTTCGTCTGTGATACATATAATGATCATCGTTACTAGTATGGGATGTATTTGCAGGAAGCAATACATGTGCGACCTCATTATTATTGTTGGGTAATAAATTGAGTGCTGCCTTTGATGATGTTGGAGCAACCTTCCAGAGACTACCAAATAAGACCACAACAATTGCTACTATCAAAACGAAAATGTAGTAGCAATGCTTTTTTGTCCAACTATTCGTAGAACAAGTAAATACTCTGGTGGTGGCAAGATTGTCTTTGTGAGCTTCATAAGAGACAGGGACGTTATTTTTTTGGTAGGATGCTGGATACAAGATAGAAGCTGCCATCCCTTTTCAGATCCTCGAACTAGTATATGGTATGCTGCATGTGTGGATTGCAAGTCTAACTAAATAGGTTGCTACCAAATCAATGAATGGGCCTGGGTTATTAACGATAAATTCCTATTTTGGGCCTTAAATCTAATAGCCAAAATAGGAATTTATCGATAATAACCCTGGATTCATTCATTGTCAGCGAAAGGGAAACGAAAAACAACAACACATTCATTCATTGTTTCGCCACATTTGTTTTGAGTCAGTGTGCGACTAAGCTTTTTAGCTTAGGGTTAGGGCCAGTATGTACACAAAATCGCTGACGTAACCCCCCTTCCCGAAAATCGATGACGATGACGGCATTGCTTCTTTCCAAAATAATGATAGAGTGAAGTTTTCTTCCACCCATCATTATTTTCTCGTCAGAGCTAGACTAGCGTCTCAGTTTTCTACATCCATCCATCACTCTCCATAACTTTTTGAACTCAACATCCTCCAAAACCATGAAGCTTGTCTTTTTCGCTGCCCTTGCCCCAACCTTTGTGGCGGCCCTTCAGGCTCCCTACCTCTCTCAGCTGGGAGGCGCTCAAGCCGTCGCCCAGAATGGAGCGACGTTCGCCCCCGCTCCAGCAGCCTTTCATACGGAAACGTACAATAACTACGCGGGAGCAGCAGCCGCCGCAGCCGTGGCACCGGCTGGTGGTACCGTCGCGCAACCCCCCGCTGGAGCCTCGCCCGAATTGTTGGAACTTTGGAGCCACCAAGTATCGGTGGAATTGTCAGCTTCGCAACTGTATTTGAGCGCTTCGATTTGGTTCCGAGCTCGTGATTTGGATGGTATGGCCGCATGGATGTTGGACGAATCGGGCGAAGAACGTGGCCATGGATTGGCCATTTTGGAATTTGCCATGAAGAAAAACTTTCCCGTGGTGTTGCAACCCTTGGACGCCCCTCGACGCGATTGGGAAACGCCGGTGCAAGTCTGGGAAGATATTATGCAGGCGGAACAAACCAATACACAAAACCTTCTAAAACTTGCGGCCGTTGCGGAACAGTGCCGAGACTATACAGCTGTAGCATTTTTGAATCCCTTTCACATTGAACAATTGGACGCAGAAGACAAGGTGGGTGGTATCTTGTCGGCTCTCCGAGAGGCTCCTGGCTTGTTGAGGGAATTGGACCACAAGCTCGGAATGGAAGCCGAAGATGAAGATCACCATTAAATGACTAATCTGTTGTAAAACCGTGTATTGGGAAGAATGAACATGTTTTGTAGTTTATTTGCAGCTATAGTGGTCCCTGCGCATTTTGCGTCATTAGAAAAATTCTGTGACCGGCAAATCTCCTTGTGGAATTGACATGCGACTCCTACCTTCAGTTCTGACTCTCCTAAGCTTAGCTGCTACGAAAAGGAATCCACTTGCAAGCACATCTATTTTTCTGCACTGCAAACCCCTTCAGCATGTGACGATCCCGATCGACACACCTGCTGCACCGGCTCTTTAGGGTTGCTATTTTCGCTCGAAAATCAAAGATTGAATGAGGCAAACTACTGTATGACCATCCGACCGGGAAAGCCTATCTTTTATTGGACGGCACCCTCCCGCCACCAGCATGTCTACTAGATAATCCTCTACAAGTAGGAGCTAGAGTTCTGTTGCGATTGGATAGTTGTGGGGCGACTATATTGTGAAATTCAGTAGGGTTGGAGCTATATCATCAAGGCTTAAGTACAGTAGGGCTAGAACTTTCATTTGGGTCGGATACTTTATCGTCCTACACATACAAGAATGGAATTCCAACCGTTAAAAATCAAGCTAATTACCCAGAAAGTATTGGCTTTGCTGGCTCTTTCATGACAGGTCCTGCGTCCGAAGGAAGTTCTTGACTTACTGCGTAAGTCGCGCGATCTACTTACAATTTCCGCGCGTTGACTTAGATTCGCCAACAAACTAACCAAGGGTATAACACACGAATTAACCAGTTAACACATTTTGAACAACTCTACAGCCACACTCACACCGCTATACGAGCTCGTACAGGTGCACCGTACTAACAATAGTGGCGAGCTCAACCAGAAACCGAGTTATTTTTGACTACTAGCTAGCTACCAGTACAGTAGTACTTCCCCTTCCCTTTGTAATACTGACTCTGCCTCCTCCTACTAGCTAGCGTCAAGCTTTTAACAGTTCAAGTAGAAGGCACCCGTGTATTCTATCTTATACCTTTAGCTATTTCAACTGCACGGTTTGTCAGTCGGTAGCAGACTAGACTTCATTCAACAATCCATTGATTCAGAGAAGCCCAGATACAACAGGAAGGATGATGCACGAAGCTTCCGTCCGATCCGTCGTGCTACCGGCACTAGACAGCCCCGCCGACAACAGCAGCAACAGCACTCCATCTGTCGTCGGTACGGAGAAGAGCCATACAAGTCACCATACAAGTCCAGGACAAGGCCATGCTATTCCACCGCCACGAGAGACCGAGGAACAACTACATCAACAAGTTACTGTTACTCACCAACTCCAACACCAATCCACTACTACCACACTTGGTCAAACGTCTTCTGTCCTTTTGAATACTAATTCAGGAGCCCTCGCCGATGACGAAGAGGAGAAAAAGCATGATGATGAATCTAGTCACATTATGAGTGGTGCCGTTACGACGACTGCAGCTTCGTCTGCTTTCTTTGAGTCCGTGTCCGTCGCACTCTCCGACGCATCGCCGCCTGTACCACAACCAACGCCACCGCAAGCAGCCATGCCAACCTACCGTTTACAGAATCAAAGCCCGAAAGATTATTTGAAACGTCACGTTTCGGCCATAGCGGCTTCGGAACTTGGGGCTCTTGCGGCTCCTGCTGTTGCCGCGGGGAAGAAACAAGGCTCTTCTACAGCAGCAGCAACCACCGCTGCGGCTGTCCCAACAGCAACTGCTACGGCAACGGCAACAGCTCCAACACAACCCACCAAGAAGAAAGCAGGGACATCTTGGTGGGAGCGTGTTGTCGTACAGCGTTCTTCCTACGTCGTAGAAGATTTGGTCGAACAATATACGTCCGATTCGTACTTTTTGTCGTCCTATCCGGAAAGTGGTAAGATTGCCTTTTTGGATCGCATTGAATTGGAAACGGGCGATTTGCTAGGGTCGGGCACGTACTCAAACGTGTACAAAATCAACACTCTGCAACTATTGCCCGACTATTTGACGGACCACCAACAACAAGATGTCCTACGAAATGCCTTGGTCCGCAACGGTCGTGATTTTTGCAGTGCCTGTCATTCCGATGACGAAAATCAGAATCCTGCTGCTGCTTCTTCACATCATGTCCACAACAAAGGAGGCAATAGCACTCATAACCGGCATTATCACTCCGAGACCACCAAAACGACGGGATATGCCATTAAACATCTCAAGTCAGAACTTCTTCAAAATTCCAAATTGTTTGAAGCCGCAGCAGCGGATTTGATTATGGAAGCCAAATATTTGGCACGTTTGGATCATGAAAACATTCTACAATTGCGAGGCATGGCTTTGGGAGGGACGTCTACCTTTGCCGCGACGGGATTGTTTGATAGTTACTTTATAGTGGTGGATGAATTGCAGGAAACCTTGATCAATCGCATTCATCGATGGAAAGTCCAAGGATCGACGGATCAATATCAACCGGCCATGATTTTGCACAAGCTCAAATTGGCTGTACAAGTGGCCAGTGCCTTGGCATATTTGCATGAACGGCGGTTGGTCTTTCGTGACTTGAAGCCCCACAATATCGGCATTAAGAAAAAGAAGCTAACACCCCAGCAACTCCAACAAAACCGCAAAATGGCATCGACCCCCATTCCGACTCATACCGGTGCCACAAGTCAGAATCCTTTCAGGTCGTATTCCAAGTCGTATGACGACGGTGATGAAGCAAATGGTGCTGACGCCGATGTGATCCAATTGTTTGATTTTGGCTTTTGTCGCGAATTGCCAGCGCCGCCACAAGGACATCCTACCATGATAGGAACTGTCCCATCGTCGCCAAGAAAGAAGAAGACGGCAGCGGCAGCACCAAGCACTCCTACAAACGAAAACGACGACAATGAGGAAGACGACGTAGATCTGGTGGATGTGGATATCAATAGTCCCAAGGCGAAGAACGCTGATGTTGCCAATACGAATATTGACAACAAGGAAGAAGACGACGACGAAATCGGCGACGATGAGGTCTATTGTATGAGTGGAAAGGGAACCCTGCTGTACATGGCATCAGAAGTGTTGTCCAGCCGATGTTACAACCAAAAAGCGGATGTTTACAGGTACGTTTCTGTTCAAATTTAAACAAAGTTGCTGGAATCAAAATCTTTTTTCTTCTTCGTGTAAACTAACAAATAATGTAACTCTGTTCCAAATCAATGTGCAGCTGGTCCATGGTCGTGTATGAGCTCCTCACTCTACAAAAACCCTTTGCTGTTGGATCCATAGAGCAGCATCGACAGGCTATATGTGTACGTGGAGAACGGCCGCCAATAGAGTACCTGCGATGGTTGTCACCCTCTGTGAAGGAAATTTTACAAAATTCCTGGGAAGCGGATGTCAAAGCACGGTGGCACATGCAAGACGTGAAGGAATCGCTGGATGATATAATCAAAGACATGAAATTAAGAAAGAACACATATAAAAGGGAATCCTCCTTCAACTCCTTTGGGTATGCCAATACGAACCCGCCCAACTCCTTTTTATGCCAGGGCTTGGATATGGACGACATTATTCTGGACATTACGAATACAGTGCAAACGAGGTATGAATATGTCGCCGGCCGTATCTTTTGCGGCAAGGACACGACAATTCCTTCAGCGGCGGATGTCGCGGCGAAATCCACAGATCTCCGGAATATGAAAGGTTTGCTGAAAACCGCGGAGATGTCGGACAGTCCGAGCGTCGAAGCTGGCCAAGAAGTCACACTGAAAGGCTTTTTGCATAAGATGCACGGTTCGCCAAGTCTCTCGTTTTCGCGGGAGGTGGAAGTCTTCCCCTCAGAGAACCACGACGACGAGGAACGCGACCAGGTCAGCAATCAACAGGACGCAAAGGACCGAGGAGCGCAACGGCCCGCCAGGCTTACGCTTGGACAAGAGGAACAGAAGAATGAGAGCTTTTTGCAATCTGTATCAACAACTATCTTTGGCAGCCCTATTAGCCCCACAAGCACCCAAGCCAGTCGAACGGCTGCTACCTCGGAACACTTTCCAATGACAAGCCTCTGCATGCACTCTGTTCGTCTCAGTGCGGCAAGGAATCGGAAACCAAATGCTATATCGCCTCGGCGGCGTTCCTCTCTGTCCAATGCTGAATCATTCCAGCGGGATGAACCTTCCAGCCACTCCAGCTCTGCATATCATGCCGCTCCTAGCTTGAATAAATTGGACGAAGCAGCTGACACAGCCAACGAACAAGTGGAGTCGGATCATGCCCATCATGGTGAGGAAGGCCTGCAAACTATCAAGAGTGATGATGACGAAGACTTGCAAGAAGCTTCTTCCGAAGGGGAAGCCAGTAACGAGGAGCAAGCCAAGGCAAGCGACATCAGTAGGGTATCTGAGTCTGAATATGCTTCTCAGTCACAGACATCCGTCCCATCTCAGAGCAATCCAGAGCCTGCGATAATATGCGAGGAGATCGACACATACCATGATGCTCGAGAAGAACCAGGAACACCCATGGATACACCTATGGGTACACCTTTGGGTGAAGCATCAGCACATCCGTGCGAGTCAGAGCCAGGGAAAAGGCCACAGCATTTTAGCCAGGACGAAGCACACGGTTCAACAGGTGAGCAGGCCGAGGGCAAATTCACTAAGGATTGTAACACCCCGTTTGCTGCTACTGCATCAGAAAAAGAAACTTCGATGAAAGGAGCTAGCGTCGGCAAACCTCAAAATGAGCATGATTCTCACAGCACGGCGACTCCTCCATGCCCCGATGCTGGAAGCGAACTTCGTGTCGTTGGTTCAGTATAGAATCTGAGAGGACGAGGCGTGTTTGTCACAGTTGCCTGTTTATTGTTAGGACAATTATACCAGCAAGGACGGGTGACATTATAGCCAGCTAGCTGGTGAACTGACTGGAAGCAATCTTCTTGTGGGCGGGCAAGACGCACGGTTTATTGCTCAGCAAGAAAGAAATGGAAGTCCCCACGACTTGGAGCTGTTTAAAAGTTCCTTAGCCCGTCTGCCTCCGCAAAGCTTCCACGGCTGAACAATACGCACTACACTTGGCTGAACGCCCCACTGCACATTTCGCACCCACCATAATTTTATTTACTGTAAATATTTCCACACGTTTACAAAATGGAAAAAGAGTTATTGAGATTTCATTTCTATTGTATTTTGCAGCGGCGCAGGAATAAAGGGGCCATAACTATGGGCTCAATCTAGCAAGAGCTTGTGACGCCCATGCGGCTTTCCGCACTGGCATGCACCAAGAAAATAGCCGAGATTAGAAAGTCCAGTGCATTCATCATCACTCACTTCCTGTCTTACAAGATCATACCATAGAACTATGTCAAATTCCCAATGAACACCTTTGTTTTGTAGCATTATTTAGCTGGATAGAAGAAGTCATTGTGTTGACGTTTTGTTGCTTTGTTTGTTTTTCATATTGTACTCTTGTTTTTGGTGTTCGGTTACTAAAGCCTTCTTCAATCCTAATGGAACAAGCGCATTATCCATTAATCGACTTAAAGAAAATGAATAGAATTTCCTAGATTCAGCGGCGAAGATGTTGACTACAATCATTTCTATTTTTATTTACCAGCAGAAGGACCGGCATTCTTTCCAACCTCAAGTGGGTGGCCGGGGACCTGGGCGCTCGCTACCAACAGAAAA
>ENA-ORBV01010565-ORBV01010565.1-microbial-mat-metagenome-genome-assembly--contig:-NODE-10565-length-14727-cov-5.093720_pt1 | contig 14727 bp, 11 predicted proteins | sample MGYA00237777_ERZ505514 | MGnify/ENA primary metagenome ERZ505514 (study PRJEB26160, sample SAMN06269048) | microbial mat metagenome | isolation source: Oligotrophic lake microbial mat | place... | reverse complement strand
CTCCACTCGTAGGAGCGGTATACAATGGAACCCGTCACGGCAGAAAAGTCCTCGTTGGTCGAGGATATGGTCGATGCATTCTTTGCGCCGGTCGCGATGTTCACGCGCCGCGCGGGGCGCCCCTCGTGGGCAGCCTACGGGATTGTCACCCTGTTGCTTGCGGCAACATTCTATGCGAGCCTCGGGGCGTTGCAGGGCGTGTTCGACACCGAGATGGCGCGCGCAATGGCTGAGGCAGCGGCCAAGAATCCTCAGATGACGGGTGAACAACTCGCGGGAATGCAGGTCGCCATGGAGGCCTCCTTCAAGTACGGCGGCTTCGTCGTGATACCGTTCATCGTTCTCGTGCTCGGGCTCTGCATTTGGCTGGTCGCGAAGGTGCTCGGCGGCGAGCTCGGCTTCGGCGGCGGCGTGATGATCGCGGCCTTCGCGTATCTCCCGAAAGTGTTGGAGTCGGCGCTCGTGTCGGTGCAGTCATTGGTACTCGACACGTCGACGTTCACCGGACGCTATCAGTACTCGTGGGGCGTCGGACGATTTCTCGACCCCTCGATGCCTCAGGGGATGCAGAATCTCCTTGGGCGCGTCGATCTCTTCACGCTCTGGGCGACCATCCTGATTGCACTCGGGCTCGCCTACTCGGCGAAGGTGCCGCAGTCGAAGGCGTACGCGGGGGCGGCGCTGATCTGGGTGCTGGGTGCGTTGCCGGCGCTCTTCCAGGTGATGTCGGGGAAGTAGAGTTCGCCTCAGTCCAGCGGACGCACGATGGTGTCCGGGCCCCAGAGCGCGGCGAATCGCTGCGTCGACTCCAACAGATCGCCCGTCGTGAAGAACTCCTCGCGAGCGCTTCCGACGGGCGCGGCGTATGGCAACCGGCGCTCGGTCTGCCGTGCGACGGCATCGCCGGAATCGACGAGGGTCACGCCGGGGCCCACAAGCGATCGAATGCGGTCACGCAGGAAGGCATAGTGTGTGCAGCCGAGGACGAGATGGTCGGCGCCGGCCTCGAGTGGCGCCGCGAGATAGCGTCGCAGCAGCGCCGTGGTCTCGTCGCTGTCGATCCGGCCATGCTCGACTTGCTCTACCAATCCGGGACAGGCCTGCAGCATGATCCGTGTGTGTGCGCCGTACTCGCGTTGCAGACGCGCGACGGCGGGGCTCTCGAGCGTTCTCGACGTCGCGAGTACGCCGATCACGTGTGAGTGCGAGCCCTCCGCGGCGGGTTTTATCGCCGGCTCGAGTGCGACGATCGGCACCGTGAATTGTTCGCGCAGGGCCGAGACGGCGACCACCGTCGCCGTGTTGCAGGCCACGACGATCTCCTTGGCGCCGCGCGCCAGCATCCATGCGGCGATGGCAACTGCACGGCCCCGAATGAAATCGATATCGCGGTCGCCGTACGGGGCGTTGCCCGAATCAGCGACGTAGAGCAACGGCTCATTCGGCAGCCGGTCGCGAATGGCGCGCAACACCGAAAGACCACCAACGCCGGAATCGAAGACGGCGATCGGGGCGGCCTCTGTTGACTGGGCGAGCGGGGCGTCTGGGCGCGACATCACCACGCAAGCTGAGCGAGGAGCGGAGACACCGCAATGGCGCGCGGCTGGCTGGACACGCAACTGCTCTGGCACCGCGCCGCACCTTGCCCGACGGAGACCCGCTCCACAGCTTCGAGCATGCGCCCTTTCGCCATCGCTCCGCTGCTCTCTCTGCTGCTCTCCCTATTGCTCGCGCTGATTGGCATCTCGGCCGGTACCGCGCACGCGCAGACTCCCGACAGTTGCCGCAGCACGGTGACCGGTGATCTCCGGCTGCATACGCTGACGAGCACCATCTTCGGCAATACGCGCACAATTCGAGTGCTGCTCCCAGATGATTACACCGTGCGCGGAAACGAAGAGAAGCGGTATCCGGTCCTCTACCTGCTCGACGGCCAGAACCTCTTTGACGCGTGTCTCTCCGACGTGAGCCATCGCGAGTGGCAGGTGGACGAGACGGTGCGCCGACTCACGGCGGCGGGGCGCATCCCGGCAATGATTGTGGTGGGGATCGATCACGCGGGGCGGGACCGCGGGCACGAGTTTCTCCCATACGCGGATCCCTTCGGCGGGCCGCCTGGGCGTGAACCGATCGGGAAGCAGTGGCCGCGCTTCGTCGCCACGGAGGTGATGCCGTTGCTCAACGGCACCTACCGCACGCTCCTTGGTCCGGAGAACACGGGACTCGGCGGCTCCTCGTACGGCGGCGTGGCCACACTGCACGCACTCGTCGCCGCGCCGAGACTCGCGGGATACTCGCTGATCGAAAGCACGCCGCTCTGGGTCGGGGCGGGGCAGGTGCTCCGCGACACCGATCCTCTCGCCACAGTCTTTCGGCGGGTCTGGGTCGGGATCGGCGCAATCGAAGCCGGAGGCAGCGGCGAGTTCAACGACCTGATGCTGCGATTGCATCGCCGACTCGAGTCCAACTTTCGCGCCGCCGGATTCGACTCGACGCGCATGAAGATGGTCGTGGATCCCACTGGGCGTCACACCGAGGATGCCTGGGCGGCGCGGTTGCCCGCGGCGCTCGAGTACCTCTTTGCCGACTGGACGCCGCCCCGCTCGCCTCAGTGATACGGATACACGAGATAGAACACGAGTGACATCGCCGCGAGCAGCCACATCGGTGCGGGGACCTCGCGGCCGCGCCCGGTGAGCAACTTCAGTACGGGATGCAGCAAGAGTCCAGCGGTCATTCCGACGCCGATGTTGAAGGTGAAGCTCATCAACACGATCGTGAGTACCGCGGGGATCCACTCGGTGGCATCTTCCACCGCGAGCGTCGCGATGGGGCCGACCATCAGCAGTCCGATGGTCACGAGCGCCACGCCGCTCGCGTGTACAGGGATGGCGGTAAAGAGCGGCGCGAACGCGAGCGAGAGGACGAAGAGTGCGGCCACGACCAGCGCCGTGAATCCCGTGCGCCCGCCTTCCTCGATGCCAACGGCCGACTCGATGAACGCCCCGGTGGTGGTCGTGCCGACAATCGGGGCGAACATGTTCGCCAGTGCATCGGCGAGCATCGGCTTCTCGATGTCGGGGAGATTTCCCTTCGCGTCGAGTAAGCCGGCGCGCGCCGAAAGGCCAATGAGGGTGCCGATGGTGTCGACGAAGGCCATCACGAAGACGATCACCACCACCGGGAGCGCCTTGAGCGTGAGGGCGCCGGCGATGTCCAACTGCCCGAGCAACGGCGCGAGACTCGGCGGCATGCTCACGATCGCGGTCGGCAACGGGGTCACACCGATGATCACCGACACCACCGTGGTCGCCACAATGCCGAGGATGAGCGCGCCCGTGACGCGCTTGGCAAGCAACCACGCGGTCAACACGAACCCGGATAGCGCGAGGAGCGTCGTCGGTGCGTTGAGCGCCCCGAGTGCGACGGGAGCCCCCGGCACGCCGAGCGCCACCACGCCGATCTGATTGAGCCCGATGAAGGCGAGGAAGAGCCCGATGCCGATGGCGAAGCTGTGCTTGAGTGACATCGGCAACGCATTCGCGAGCCAGCTCCGCACTCGGAATACGGTCAGCAGCGTAAAGGCAACGCCGGCGAGGAAGATGGCGCCGAGGGCCGTCTGCCACGGGAAGCCCATCCCCTTCACCACCGTGAAGACGATGAAGGCGTTCTCGCCCATGTAGGGGGCGATCGCAAAGGGGCGCTTAGCGTAGACGCCCATCAAGAGTGTCCCGAAGGCCGCCGAGAGAATCGTCGCGGTGATGGAGGCGTCGCGGGGCAGTCCCGCGCTCTCGAGGATCGCGGGGTTCACGACGATGATGTACGCCATCGTGAGAAAGGTCGCGATCCCGCCGCGAATTTCGGCGCGGTAGGACGTGCCGTGCCCAGCGAAGTCGAAGTAGCGCCTCACGGCGCGCTCGCCCGTGGGAGGGCCTCCAGATACGCAATCACGGCCGTGGCGGCGTTGGCTGCAGCGAGCTGGCCGTAGCTGCGCACCGCGTTGTGTCCCTCACCGCCGCCGGCGAGATCGGAGAGTCCACGAAAGACGATGTACGGCACATGGTTCTCGTACGCGACGACCGCGACGGCGGAACTCTCCATGTCGAGCGCGTCGGCGCGAAAGGTGGCCCAGACCCACTCGCGATACTCAGCGTTGTCCACGAAGGTCGGTCCAGCGACGCCATTGCCGCCAACGAGGACGCGGGGCTGATGCGCCACGCAGACATCGACGCGCATACACTGGCTGAGGCGCACCGAAGTCGAAATCTGCGTAGCGAGCGCCAATGCGGCGGAGTCCACGGGAAACCAGAAGCGCCGTTCGAGTGAATCCGCCGGGGCCCCGCGCACCGTCACGGAGGTCCCCTGCGGAAACATCATCCCGTAGTTGGCGAACGGCGTGGTGATGCGGTCGGACTGGAAGCCCGTGGGAGTGGCGCGCCCAAAGACGTTCTCCTGGTAGTTGCCCCACTGAGCCGGGATGACGACATCTCCCACCTGCAGCGCCGGGTTCACTGCGCCAGCGATGCCGGAGAATACGATCTGCCGAATCTGGTAGCGATCGAGCAGCGCTTGGGTCGTCATGGCGGCATTGATGATGCTGTAGCCGCTCAGCAGAATCACCACCGGTTGCCCGCCCAGTGTGCCCAAGTGGTGGGTGCGCCCGTTCACCGTGCGCGTCTCGGTGATGGTGGCCTTGGAGAGAATCACTTCGAGTTCGCGATCAAAGGCGGCCATCACGGCGATCCGTGGGAGGTCGCGCGGGAGGTCGCGCGGGAGGTCGCGCGTTGTTTCGTCCGGCGGCGACAAGTCGTGCCACGGTTCGTTGAAGATCTCGAACGCGATGATGTTCGGGTCGTCGCGATCGACCGACTCCGGCGGAGCTGGCGCGCGCTGCGCCGCGAGAGGAACAGAGACCAGCGCCGAAAGGGCGACAGCGGCGCAGAGGCTGCGCAAACGTGAGGGTCGGGGCATCGCCATCGTGTTGGAGGGACAGTTGACGGTAAGAAATGTGCCCCGTGAGACACCGAATCGCGACGCCGCGCGCGCCCCCTCCGGCTCGCCTACCCCGCAACCATCGCGAGTACCGCGGCCGGCGAGAGCGCGTTCCCCGAATCGAGGAGCGCTTGCAGCTCCTCCCGCGGGATGGACGCACGCAACGCCTCAATGCGCTCCGACACGCCCGGAGCCATCGGGTGCTCCACCATCACCCCGGTGCGGGTGGACATCGCCTGCGCCGCCGCGGCAATCGTCACCGCGCGCTCGACATTGCCCGCGGCGGCCTCGGTGGCGGCCAATCCGAAGAGCGCCTGCGCCGCGCCGCGCGGGCTGCCGACCTCCTCGTACGAGCGCAGCGCACGCAGAAAGTGACACCGCGCGTCGGGCGCATCCTCGGCAGCGAGGGCGGCATAGCCCGATTCGCCCTGCACGCGCGCCATCTCCGGCTTGTCGCCCACGGTCGCGAACGCGATCTCCGATTGCCGATACAACTCACGCGTCCGTGGCAGGTCACCCGCGGCGAATCGCATCGACGCGAGGAAGCTCAACGCCATACCGCCTCCTTCGAAGTCGCCGTTCCGCACCTGGACGCGATTGGCGGCTTCCACCATCGCCGCGCCGGCCTCGGCCTCGCCCGTCGCAAAGAGTTGCATCCCCTTGATGGTGCGAAAGAGTTCGGTGAGGAACTCATTGCCGGTGGGTTCGATCGCCGTCAGCGCTCGGTCCAGATGTGGACCTGCCTCCACCACGAGCCCCATGCCGAGTGAGGCGTAGCCGATGCCGCCGTGACCAAAAGCTTCAAGCTCGGCGTCGCCGATGGCCTGTCCATCGTCGGCCATCTGCTGCCAATGGGCGATCGCCGCCTGCATGTCGCCGGTGTTCGCTGCCACCATCCCCGCCGTGAAGCGCGCGGCGGCCCGCCCGATGCTCGGCGGTCGGTCGGTGGCCAGATTGAGCAAAGTCTCGACCGAGTCGTGCGCCACCAAGTGAAGGCCAACGATGTGCCAGTACCAGCCAAGCCAGCCGCACAGGCGCATCCCCTGCTCGACGGCATCGTCGTGTCCGGACTTCGCGCACGTCTGCAGCCAGTTCAGCGCCGCGAAGGTGTTCGCGTTCTCAAGGCGCGCGCGCGCCATTGCATCGAGCTGAGTTGCACCCTGGATGCCGCGGTCCACGAGTCGCGCGAACTCGAGGAAGTGCTCCGCGTGCGCCTGACGCGCCGGCTCCACTTCTCCCCCCGCGTGCAGCTGCTCAGCGGCGAAGGCACGAATGGTCTCCAGTAACGAGTACCGTGCGCCCCCGCCGAGCACGCGGACAAGTCCTTTCTCCACGAGCGACTCGAGTTCGTCGAGCGCACGCCCCCGTGCATCGTCGGCATAGCAGACCTGCTCGAAGGCGTCGAAGGTCCAGCCTTCGTGAAAGACTGAGAGCCGGCGGAGTAGCCGTTGCTCGTCGATGCTGAGAAGCGAGTAGCTCCAGCTGATGGTTGCGCGCAAGGTCCGCTGGCGCAGCGGCAGGTCGCGGTCGCCCGAGGTCAGCAGGTCGAGCGCGTGATCGAGCCGCTGCAGCAGCGCCGACGGCTCCAGGATACGGACGCGCGCCGCCGCGAGCTCGAGCGCGAGCGGGAGGCCATCGAGGCTTCGGCAGATCCCAGAGACCGCGGCCGCATTCTCCACGGTGAGGGCGAAGCCCGGCTTCACCTTTTCGGCGCGCTGCACGAAGAGCGCAACGGAGGAACAGTCGAGCAGGGCCGCGACGCCCGTGGTGCCGGCGGCCGGGAGGTCGAGCGGCGGGAGCGCGAGCTCCGCCTCGGCGCCGATCTTCAGCGGGCGCCGGCTCGTGGCGACCACCTGCAGGCCTGGACAACGTGCGACGAGCGTGGCGATGTCCGCCGCCGCATCGACGACCTGCTCAAGATTGTCGAGCACGAGGAGTACGCGGCGATCACCAATGAGCGTGGCAATCGCATCGATCGCCGAGCGACCGTGCGCTTCGGCGATCTCCAGCGTGGTCGCGATGGTCGGCATCACCTCCTGCGCCGATGTCACCGAGGCGAGCGAGACGAAGGCCGCGCCCCCAGGATACGAGCCCTTCAGCCGCCGATGCAGCTCGATGCCGAAGCGTGTCTTGCCGGTGCCGCCCACCCCGGTGATGGTCAGCACACGCACATCGCCCCGCAGCCGATCGATCGCCTCGACGACCAAGACCTCACGCCCGAGGAGCGGCGTGGCGGGAACGGGGGGCGACTTGGCGAGTGGCGCGACGAGTGGCGCGGTCAATTGCGCCGCGGCTTCGCGCTCTGCACCCGGACGCGCGATGATCTCGCGCCATGCGGCAACGCTCGGATAGCGGTCGGAGGGATGCTTCGCCATCGCCCGGGCGATCGCTTCGGTGACGTGACGCGGGACGGTCGGCCGCACGGTCGTGATGTTCGGCACGGGGTCCATCATGTGGCGCGACATGATCGCCATGGCATTCGCTCCGCTGAACGGCGGCGAGCCGGCCAGCATCTCAAACAGCATGCAACCCAGGGCGTAGAGATCGCTCCGGCCGTCCACGTTCTCGCCACCTGACTGCTCGGGGCTCATGTAGTGCGGCGTGCCGATCGCCATCCCGGTCATGGTGAGCTTCTCGCTCCCCGACGAATTCACCGCCGCCGCAATCCCGAAGTCCGCCACCACCGCGCGACCGTTCTCAAGCAGGATATTCTCCGGCTTGATATCGCGGTGCACGACACCGCGCCCGTGCGCATAGTGCAGAGCATCGGCAATCTCATCTGCGAGTCGAAGGGCCTCCTCGACGCCGAGCTGGCTCTCGCGATCCATGCGCGCGCGGAGCGACTCCCCCTCGACGAACGGCATCACGTAATACAGGATGCCGTTGTGCTCCCCCGAATCGTACAGCGGCAGGATGTTCGGATGCCGCAGGTTCGCGGTGGTCGTGATCTCCCGCAGAAAACGATCCGCGCCGAGTGCGGCGGAAAGCTCGGGCCGGAGGACCTTGATGGCGACTTGACGCGAGTGCTTGAGGTCTTCGGCGAGATACACCGTGGCCATCCCGCCGGCGCCGAGCTCGCGGCTGAGGCGGTAGCGATCGGCGAGTGCGGCGGCAAATGTGGGGTCGATCATCGCGCAAACTTCGACCGAACGGGCGCTGGGCGCAACTCAGGGGACGGTTAGAGTCGGGAGGGAGAGGTCACGGGAGGCACGGCTCCAGGCCGGTCCGGCGTGCGCGTCCGTACCTGCGCGCGCCCGTGCTCTGCCGGCCTACGCCAGCTTGATCGCGAAGCAGTGCTTCTGCCCGACCTCGATCTCCGTGCGGTCCAACTTGGTATAGCGGGAGATCTTCTCCGGGTAGGTATCGAGCGGCGCGCGATCGAAGCCGCAGCTCAGGAACAATTCATCGGAGTACGACACCGCGAACAGCTCGGCATAGCCCCGCGACTTGGCGAGCTCGACCAGCGATGCAATCAGCGTGCGGCCGTAGCCGAGTCCCATGGCATCGCGGTCGACGGCGAGCGAGATGAGTTCGGCCACCGAGGGCGAGTAGTCGTCGAGTGCAACGCACCCGATGATTCCGCCCTGCGCGTCGCGGAGGACGCGATAGTCGCTGAGGTGGTTCGCCGCGAACTCTGGTGAGCGGGCGAGTGTGAGTCCCTCGGAGGAGTACCGATTGTTGAGGGAGAGCAGTTGCGGGATGTCCGTCTCGTGCGCGGGTCCGATGCGGGTCATCGTTCCACGGCCTCCAGCCGGCGAATCGCGATGCGAATGGGAATGAGCGTGGCGAGCACGCAGAGCAGGGCGGCGGCGCCAAAGCCGAGGGCCATTTCGGTCGGCTCAATGGGCTGTCCGAATGCGCGGGCGGCGAGAAACCCGTAGACTGGGCGCGCCTCGAGGACAATCACGGCCCCGATCAAGGCGACCGATGCCATCATGTACACGAGCCCGCCGAACGAGGTGGGGATCTGCGCGGCGTTCTCCGTCTCGAACTGCGGGAAGAGCGTACCGAATCCGATGGCCATTCCGGAGAGTGCGAAGGTCATGAGCAGAATGGTCCCGACGCTCACGAAGAACATGAAGTCGCTCACCTGCAGCAGATAGTTCGTCACGCCGACAATCGCGACCGCGAGAATGATCAACGGCAGGGTGCCCACCCAGAACTTCGCCCACAACAGGTCGCGCACCGCCATCGGGCTCGAGCGGAGCAGCCACAGGGTGCGCCCCTCAAGCGAGACGCCGGGGAAGATGAAGCGTGCCGCAATCGAGGCAAGTACGAAGCCCGCGAGCACCAGGTTCAGGAAGGGGACGACGTTCACCAAGAAGAAGGTGATGCCTTCACCCCGCAGCGGCAGGAACTTGATGTTGTACACGTACACCACCACGAGCACCGCGAGCAGGATCAACTGCGACCACTGCGTGGTGTCGCGGAAGAAGAGTCGAAGTTCCTTCAGCAGCAGCTCGCGCTTGAGGATGCCGAACGGCGACAGCACCAGCTGTCCCAGGCGATGAAAGAATCCCCCGCGTTTCACGACGGTCTGCGCGCTCTCCTGCGCCTTGCTGAAGCCAGTGTGATACAGCCCGCGATGCAGCAACGCGCCGAACACCAGCAACGCGCCGGCAGTGCTCCAGAGCATGTAGAGCGAGAGCCAGTCGGGATTCCCCGAGAGATAGCCCATCGTCGTCTTCGCCACCCATTCGCTCGGCAACAGCGGGGAGGTCGGCGTGCGGAGGACGGTGATGAACTCCATCAGCGAGCGGAATCCTTCGGGGCGGGCCAGGCGTTCCGGACGCACCAAGCGGAAGAGCAGGACGATGCCGCCCGCGGCAAGCACGGCGATCACGCTGAGGATGTCGCGTGTGCGTCGCGCCGGAAAGACGTTCACGAGGATCAGGGTGAGTGCGCTCCCGATCACCGCGGGGATGATGAACATCGGCACCATCGCGCCGACCGCGAGGAGCGGAAAGAGCATCCCTCCCTTATACGCAATGCCGTAGGCCGTGAACATCGGAATGGCGACAATCACCACCATCCAGCTCGACGCGATGACCGTCTCGAGGAGCTTCGCCCCGTAGAGCTTCAGCCAATCGACCGGCGCGGCCACGAGCATGTCGAGGTCCTTCGCGAGGAAGAAGCTCGAGAGCGCGGTGATGACGTTCGACAACAACAGAATGGACGTGAAGCCGAGCAGCATCAGGCCGAGAAGCTTTCCGGCCAGCAGCGCCCCGATCTCATCGACGCCCCGAAAGTACGTCAGCAAGCGGTAGAGCACGCCAAAGATGAACGCCCAGAAGAGCACCCCGACGAAGCCGAGGATGCCGATTCGTGCGCCGCGTCCCTTCTCCCCGCTGGCCGCGCGTGCGCGCGCCGTCAGCCACTTCGGAAGCAACAGATGCAACAGCGCAGGATCCGGGAGCTCAGGCGTCAAGGACATCCACCAGATCCCGCGCCGCGTTCTCGCCGGTGAGACGGAGAAAGAGCTCCTCGAGTCCCTTCTCGCCCCCCTGCAGCGTGCGCCGCAGGTCATCCATCGTGCCGTAGGCCTTGATCTCGCCCTGCACCATGATCGCCAAGCGATCGCAGAGCGACTCCGCCACTTCGAGCGTGTGCGTCGAAAAGATGATCGTGTGCCCGCGGCGCGTGTACTCGCGGAAGAGATCTTTGAGGATGCGCGCCGCCTTGGGATCGAGTCCCACCATCGGCTCGTCGACGATGATCACCTCGGGGCGATGCACGAAGGCGCTTGAGATGATGAGCTTCTGCCGCATCCCGTGCGAGTAGCTCTCGACGAGCTCATTCGCCCAGCTCTCGAGATCGAACAGGGCGAGGAGTTCGCGCCCGCGATGCTCGACGTCGAGCCCCTCTTGACCATAGAGGCCCGCAACGAAGCGCAGGAACTCAACCCCCGTCAACTTCTCATAGATGAAGGGACGATCCGGGATGAACCCGAGTTTCGACTTGGCGGCCACCGGATCGGCGATCATGTCGACGCCGGCGACCGTGATCGCGCCGCTGGTCGGCTTGAGGATCCCCGCCATCATGCGCAGGGTGGTCGTCTTGCCGGCGCCATTCGGGCCAAGGAAGCCGAACAGCTCGCCCCGCGGCACGAGGAGGTCGATGTTCTTCACGGCGGTGAAGTCGCCATAGCGCTTCGTGAGATTGGTGATCTCGATCATCGGACGTTCAGGACCTCGACCTTGAGGGAACCGACCAGTCGCAGCAACTCGCCCTGTCGCGCGAGTCCCCCGCTGACGAAGCGCAGATGCGCCGCGTCCGCCGGGAACTGCCCGAAGGTCGGGTCCACCGCCACCCAATCACGCAGGCGGACTTCCGGCCAAGCGTGGTAGTAGAACTTACCATTCACCAACGCGAGCCCCGTGCTGATGCGTGCGGGAATGCCCGCCGCGCGTGCGAGTGCGACGTACAGCTGCGTGTGCTCGTTGCAGTCGCCGGCCCGGGCCCGCAACACCTGCACTGCGCTCGGGATGGAGATGGTGATCTTCTTCTCGAGTGAGTCGTGCACCCAGCGATTGATGCGCTCGGCGACGACGGCGGGATCGCGCTCGTTGCCCGCAATCCGCACGGCCAGTGCTGTGATCTCGCGGTCATTCACCTGCAGCAGCGGCTCTTCGCTGAGCTCGGCGGGGAAGCGCGTGCGGAATCCGCGTCCGCCGGAGCCGAGCGTGTAGTCGGCGACGAGCATCGAGGCGGGTTCGCGCGTGATGGTGAGTTGATCGCCGTTGAGCGTCTGACGACCGCCACGGAGATCGAAGCCGTCGAGCAGGACGCCGGAGAGTCGGACCTTCAGGATGCGCAGAGTCGCGCCGCCGGGAAGCTCGCCCGCGGCGATGGCGGTGCCTTCGAGAAGATCGCCGAGTGTCGTGTTCGCGGGATCGCGCGTCGAATTGCCGAGCGCGCGCGCGCGACGCCAGTTCTCGAAGGCGATCTCGTACGCGATGCGGCGCAGCGTGATGCCGCCGGGTTGCGTCGAGGCGACGACGCTGCCGTTGGCATCGACCCAGCCGGCGAAGCTGTTCTGCCCTTCGGCGGGCTCAAGCTTCCAGGCCCGGACGGTATCGGAGTGCGCGGCGACGTAGCGCGCGGAGTCCGCATTGAACGCCGCGCTGTCGATGACCACGAAGAGCGATTCGGCCGCGATGCGAAAGCGCACGTCGGCCGGCGACATCGTGCGCGGATCGAAGCTGGCGAGCGTCACCGTGCGCCCCACCTTCGGGGGCGCGACGAGGACGGCCGCCGACGGCAGGAGCGTCGGCACGAGGATCGGCCCCTTCACCGCCAAGCGCTGCGTGTCGGTGGGTTGCCCCGGCATGCGGAGCACGAAGCGCACCGCACTGTCCCCCTCCACGACGCCGCTCGCCGACATTGGGGCGTCCGGGGCCTCGACCTGCACCTCGAACTTCCGGAGCGAGAGCGCACGGGAGAGCGTGATGACACTGCGCGCGCTCGCGCGGAACTCACGACCGGCGACGGGGAGGTCGGCAATGAAATAGTCGACGACTTCGAAGGTGGTGCCGGTGGTGTCGATCGTCGTCGAGGCGAACCCGATCTGCCGGCCATTCTGTTCGACGATGTAGTAGCTCGCACCCGGCGGGAGTCGCATGGCCGCTTCCGCGAGGATGGCGGCACTCTCGCGGAAGAACTCGCGACGCACCAAGGCGACGAGCCCCGCGCTCCACGCCAGCAACACGACGATCGCGACGACGCGGCGATTGCGCGCCCGCGCTGGGCCTCGAACGGTGGTGACGGTCATGCGCGTTGTACCTCGCGGGCGCGACGATACCACGAGGCGGCCTCGGTCGACCGGCCGAGACGATCCAACACCACGCCCACGCCCTTGAGGGCGCGCCAATTCTCTGGGTCGAGTTGCGCCGCGCGCTCGTAGGCGGCGCGGGCCTCCTCGAGGCGATCGGACTTGTTCAGCGCTTCGGCAATGAAGTAGTGCGCTTGCGCATGCTCCGGCGCTCCCGCGATGCCCTTCTGCAACGGATCGATCGCATCCTTCCAGCGGCCACGGCGGCAGTTCAGAATGCCGCCCTGCACAAGGATCTCTGGATCGTCGGGGCGGAGCTTCGCGGCCGCCTTGATGACATTGGCGGCGTCGTCGTATCTGAGCATCGCGCCGAGCGCACTGGCGCGGGCACATTCGATCGGAAAAGGCTCCGCGCCATCGGCCTTGGCTTGGTCGAGTGCTTTGAGCGCGGTGGGGGCATCGCCGGAGCGCTCCAAGGCGGCCGCGTACGTGAGCGCGCGCAGGGTGTCGCCCGGAGACTGCTCGAACGCCAGGCGAAGCGCCTCGACCGTCGGACGTTGGCCGCGCGCGAGCGGATCGGGGCGGGGGGCGCTGACGTGCTCCTTGATCAGCACTCGCTCCTGGCGCGCCGCCATCGCCTTGGAATCGACGAGGACGCGGATCGGCATCACTGGCGTCGCCTTTGACGTCGGGACCGAAATGCCGTCAATCCGTCGCGCGACAAATCGCGTCTCCTCGAGTTCGCTGTCGTCGTACGACCACTCCCCGCACACGGGAGGCTCCCGGAGTGGGACCGCAGGCAGCTCCTCGCCCATGGCCGACAGCTCCACAGGGACGAGCGGCTCGCCCTCGTGCATGCCGAGGGGAAGCTGCTGCGGGTCGGGGGCGGCTTCGTTCAACTGCGGATGGAGGCGGGAGGATGGAGGCAGGAGGATTCCAGCGAACTACGAGTCCAATCTAGCGGTTGGTAGGACGAATGGCTCGGGCGTCCCGGAAGGTCCAGCGGCGGTACGGGAAGCCTGCATCCTCCCTCCGCCATCGGCCCGGCACCACTGCCGATGACTTCCATAAATGCCCGCCCCAAGCGAACTTATCTGACTATGCCCGGTGACGCTCTGATCGTGCGCGGTGCGCGCGAACACAATCTCAAGAACATCAGTGTCACGATCCCTCGGGACCGTTTGACCGTGATCACGGGGCTCTCGGGGTCGGGGAAGTCCTCGCTCGCCTTCGATACCATCTTTGCCGAAGGCCAGCGCCGCTACGTCGAGTCGCTCTCCGCCTACGCCCGCCAGTTCCTGGGGTTGATGGAGAAGCCGGACGTCGACGTGATCGAAGGACTCTCGCCGGCGATCTCGATCGAGCAGAAGACCGCGGGCGCGAATCCGCGTTCCACGGTCGGCACCGTCACCGAGATCTACGATTACCTGCGCCTGCTCTATGCACGCGCCGGCACGCCGCATTGCGCCAATTGCGGACGCTCGGTGCAGAAGCAGACCGCCACGCAGATCGCGGATGTCGTCCTCTCGTGGCCGAATGCGACGAAGATCGAAGTGCTCGCCCCACTCGTGCGCGGGCGGAAGGGCGAGTTCCGCGAGCTCTTCGAGGATGCACGCAAGCAGGGTTTTGTGCGCGCGATGGTCGATGGCGTGTTGATCGAGCTCGCTGATCCGCCGACACTGAATCGCCGGCAGAATCACGATGTCTCGGTCGTGGTGGATCGCCTCGCCGCCCGCGCCGACGATCGCGGGCGTCTCACCGATTCGATCGAGACCGCGCTGCGTCTCGCCGAAGGTCTCGTGGAAGTCGTGCGCCACGATGACGGACGCAAGGCCCAGATTTTCTCCGAGAAGTATGGTTGCCCCGACTGCGGCCTCTCGATGCCCGAGCTCGAGCCACGCCACTTCTCCTTCAACTCGCCCTTTGGTGCCTGCTCCACCTGCCGCGGACTCGGCACCAAGCGC
>ENA-ORBV01010564-ORBV01010564.1-microbial-mat-metagenome-genome-assembly--contig:-NODE-10564-length-14728-cov-5.916866_pt1 | contig 14728 bp, 13 predicted proteins | sample MGYA00237777_ERZ505514 | MGnify/ENA primary metagenome ERZ505514 (study PRJEB26160, sample SAMN06269048) | microbial mat metagenome | isolation source: Oligotrophic lake microbial mat | place... | reverse complement strand
ACACTCCGTGGCTGGACACAGATGAACGTCCACTCCATTGTTTGCCATGGGCCAATCTTGAACAGAAATCAAGTTGGTGTCGTCCACACTGTCTTCGTTGAACTTTTTCATTTTCTCCATTGCTTCCCTCAGCATGTTCCTGTTGTGCTTTATTTTTTCCTAGCTCATTTTTAGTGGCGGTGGTTTCTCTTCACGGCTCCAGTTGTTGGTGGGATCCTCAATCCTTGTCAATCCACAGGCAATGTCAAGTCGCTCTTTGTCCAACTGAATGGACTCGTCAAATGGCCCACAGTTCTTGTCTCTGCATTCCTGGACAGCCAAAACACACTCCGTGGCTGGACACAGATGAACGTCCACTCCATTGTTTGCCATGGGCCAATCTTGAACAGAAATCAAGTTGGCGTCGCACACAATGTCTTTGACATTCTTGTTTCCGCCATCAAGGCAGCCTCACGGCGGTGCCATTCATTTTTCCTTAATTTGTCCAACCTTCTTTTGTCGTTCTTTGCTTGCCTAGCAAATTCTTGAAACTTCTTGGCCTTGGCACAATCTTTGGTTAACAGATGATTCTTTTTGTGATGGGTCCACTCAGCTTGGCTCATGGTTTCCGCTGCCATTCGAATTTGGGTGTCCCTTTCTCTAACTCTTGGCCACATCTCCATTCCCTTGTTTGGTTTGACATTCAAGCGGTCATGGATTAGCATGGCTTCACACTCTTTTTCCTCTTCTTCAATGTCCCAGCCACCTGCTCTTTCATTTCTGACAGGTGCCGGGCTACAGATTTCTTTTTGACCACATCTTTCTGTGTGTTTGTTTCACTGTGGATTTGCCCTTTTTCTTTTTTTTTAAAGTGCTTCTGCCTTTGGCCACCTTTGTTGACTTGGCGTTGACCTTGAAGTCGGATGCACCACCGACGCCACAGCTGTGGCTGGGGCTGGCTTTGCTGCTGCCCATGCTGCTGCCGCCGCCTTTGTGACCTTTGTTTTGGATGTCATTTCATCTCCAACACATTCCAGGTTGCTTGGGTCACATGTGCAATGTTTGGAGCTCCTGGTCACATGCCCAAATTTGCCACAAAGAGGCAAAGGGCATTTGCGCTGTGAGAGGGGCAATGTGGATTGGTCCATCAAGGCCGGTCCGCACCCAACTGTCTTCATCTGCCCAACTGCAGCAACAGTCAATTGTTTTTTGAGCTTGGCAGGGACAACTGATTTCGGAGTCGCCTTTGCAGAATCAAACAGGTGCTCTGTTGTTTTGTTGACATCTCCAATGTGCGTTGATCAGCGGTGTTTCCTTGGAAGTGGGCCAGTGGAGGTTGAAGCAGGACTGGGAGAGACAACGGCCGGCTCTGGCAACACCTCCGGCAACACCTCCGGCAACACCTCCAGCAACACCTCCGGCAAGTGGTTGAACTCAACCTCTTCCAAATCGACCTTCAAGTCTTCCAAGCAATGGCGACTGGGCCGATCGACCAGGCGCCTGCTTTTCCTCACTGCAGTTGTGGTTTCAGTGACTTGTTTCCGTTTGCGCTGCTGCTGCGGTGTTGTGGGTGGTGGTGGTGTTGCAGGTGGTGGTCTTGTCAATTCGGAGATGTCGTCCTCATTGTTGGAAACGCAGTCTTTGCAAAATGAGTCCATGGTGCCAAGTTGTGATGATTTCTCCCTGACAACGTTGACATCTCCATTGCACCCATCCTTCTTGAAACAATCTTGCGCCAGCTCATCATGTTTGGTGATGTGGTGGATGGCATCGCTAGCCAGCTGGTGCGTGCTTGAAGGTGCCAGTGGCAGAAATGGGCCCTCAGCTGCTGGTGCTAGCTGCTAGCTGCTAGCAGCTGGCAGACTGCTAGCGCTCATTAGCCAGTGCTGGCAATGGAGAAATGGTTTGATGCTGGGAGAAATGGTCCTGTGGGGTGTGAAGGTTGGGGCACAGCTCGGTGTTGTGGCCATCTGGAGTGTTGGGTGGACGGTTCTCATGCTGGGTGGCGGCCCTTCTTCTGTTGCTAGCTTGCAGTGGGTCCTGCTGGGCAAACCCCCCTTGGATGGCACCACCGAAGCGGCGAACGTTGTCATTGAGTGTGACAAACCGTTGCTGCTGCCATGCCTTGAACGCCGAGAAGCCATTGTCGACTTGTGCTTGCAGGAGGCTGAGTGACTGTTGACAGCGCTGCTGGGCCAGCAGGATTGACTGTGGCACTGCCTGATTGGTAGCACCACAGACACCCATGGGCGCTCCAGCTGTGGGTCCACCGCCGCCGCCTTCCCATTCCCACGGCCATCACCAAACCCTGGGGGCACAGTCATCTCGTTGATGCAGAGGTTACCATTGACAGAGCACATGTGGAGGGGTGCTCTCTCCACACAGTTGACTCCACAGTCAAGGCCCTCCAGCCCAGCCGAAATCCGTGTCCTGTGCCACTCGGTGAGACGAGTGTCCCTCAAGGGGGGACCACAGTGAGCAAACAGGGTGGCAAGTCCCAAGGCTTGGCACAAGTGACGATCATTGGGGAAGCGGTGGCGAATGTGAGGGACACAGTGTGTGAACAGCCATTCATCAGTGATGCGTTCCTGGACACTTGCCTTTGGTTTGTGCTTGATGGGCCCACCCTTGCAGATGAGACCAGCTGCCTTTGCATCAATGTGGAGCTGTTGCACATCAATGCACCGGAACACGACTCATTGTCCATTCTGTTTCCACCGACCTCGGATTTTGATCTCGTCCGCCAAGCCGCCTTGTCGCCTTGCCTCATTGGCTGCACCCTTCCTGGTGGAATGAGCACCAAGACCACAGTCCTTGTCGACATCCACAAGGTCAAGGAACTCCTCCACTGAACAGACATGTCGGTTGAAGGCATTCCGACAATTGGTCTTAAGGCGGGTAGGTGCCTTGTCGTCTGAGTCCTCGATGAACAGGTGCTTGGCATTGGGGTGCAGTCGTGGGAACTCCTCTAGACAGATGGCCATGTTCATGTGCACACAGTGCTCTGGATCCATGGAAGCAAGAATGATCTGGGAGAAGAGAACTCAAGTTAGCAGTTGACGAAGGGGAAGAGAACAAGAGAACAAGAGAAGAGAACAGTCACAACACACCTGATCTGGGCACCGACGTTCCTCCATGACATTCTCAGACCATTTCACTTTGGTCTTCAAGGCAAAATCAAACTCCTTGTGACCACGGGGATCATCCAGTTTGAAGTTGGCACAGTCATCCAGTCGCCCAATAAGGTGCCACTGCCAAGTAAGTAGGAAGGGGTACTTCAACTTGGATTCGAATGTAGGCTGGGCACGGAGGAGTTCCAGCTGCTTCCGGAATTCATTCTCACGGATAGGGTGCTTTGCAGATGACTTGCAACCTTCCCCACGAACTTCGAACTTCTTTATCTCGTTGATGACATCATTGACCTCGGCCGACCGAGTAGGGTTCCCAACACCATTGACGTAGGGGACTGCACGGTGGGGCATGTAGTAGGAAAGACCCTTCTTGTATGTCTCAAGCGAAGTCGACCGACAGCACTTGGGCCGGTGGAGAGCTGGAGGGAAGACATTGTAGTCAGGGTCATTGTAGGCGAGAAGACCAAAGAACCTTTTGATATCCGAGGGAGTAATCGCCAGTAGTTCATCACGGGTGAAAGTGCAGTGATGGATGTCGTAGGTTCCAGGGTCGCGGCTGTGTAGAAACTCCATGAACCGGGCAAGCTTCGGATGATAGCAGTGCTTGTGCGGCATGTGCCAGCCATTGTCGGCCTGAAATAAATAAATTTGAGAATTGGAAAAGAAGTTGATTAGAAATAGAAATGTCAAAAAAGAACAGGCCATTGTCAAAAAAGAACCAACAGAATGAACGGGCAAACACAACGAAGATCAATTGGCAATCCGTACGGCCAACAGGCAACAGAGAAGCGACGGGGCAACGCACCATGGTCGAAAATGAAACAATTAATTCAAAATGAAAATGATTTGGGCATTATTTTGGCATGGATTGGAGACGAGTTTCGAATTATGAGTGCTTTGCCGGAAAAAGTGATTTTTGGAAGAGACCAAAATGCGTGCTTTTTGACTAGCATTCGCATTCTGATGAATCAGCGATCTTTGCCTGTTGGAACTGCCACGTTTGTATACACTTTACCCTGACGCACATAATTGAAAAATTTGTAACTAGACATCCATTTTTCCTATGTACCATAAGATGCCTCTAAACCCAAAACACTAAAGTAGTTAATGGAGTAACATTTGACATCTTGTTTGGGTGGTTGAGTGCTTGCGGGTAACATTGCACGACCAAATATAGTACTCGGAGTGTTGCTAATTATGAGCAAAGTCCATGTGTGTTTTGTTCACATGTACTGAAATCAATCGTACAAACTATAGTACATTTCATGGGTAGATACAAAGCATACTGACATTACATTGGATTACCTAGGGGTCATCCATGTGCACACCGGGGCGTGTTACACAAGGTAACATTTTGTACTTTATGTACTGGGATCACACTTCTGTTTCAAAACTGCACAATCAGCACCTATTCTAGCTAGTAGCTAGTAACCTCCCCCCCCACCACAACAAAGTGAGGGGCCATTCTACTGCGGTAGTTTTGACAAAGCCGTTATAACGTTACGGGATCAACGCGGGACCGATACTCCGAGGGGTCTCAGGTTGAACTATCCAGTTTTGTGTACTAGCTACATTAGTAGGGCTATTAGTCAAAATGAATGACCAGGGATAAAAAGGTCCAAACGTCGTACGTGCGTCATTCCGATCGATGATACGCTTGGTTGCCAGGCGCGATGATTGAAACTGCGCCATCCAACACGGATCCATAAGTATAGGCGAACTGCGACAAAAAGTTTAACCAATCATCCGACAGATGGATTCCAACTTCCGCATGCCCTCCCCATTGGCATCAACGGTCAGAAATCCCTTAACGAATCTTTTTATCAACGTTAAACAATTCCTAAAAAATGACTCTCTGAATCCGATACGATCCTGCCGGCTATGAGATCGTCACACGTTAAAACTTTATTGAGAAAAATCGCAGCCAACAAAAACACAAGAGGAGATATCCATCCAAGTTCGCTTTTCCTCTGTGTTGTTATCACGAAAGGGACAAGGTCTTCAATTGAAACTAATTATCAGTATATCAATCTAAACCACTCGTCCAGGTACGTTCTTGAAGTCCTTTTCTTTGTTAACCATTTGGATAGACGCAATCGAGATGCCTTGGACGGTCCATGTCGACATTGAGATTTTCGAGCTTTTTGCATTATTTTGCGTTTTTTCGAGTTCGAATCCTGTCGTACATTACGCGTAGATTGCCACGTACGTCGTTTCTGTAGGAAAAAGCTGGTGGCAAAACCAATATCTACGTGGCCCACAATCCGGAGAGGTTGCATTTTTACGTACAAAGGAATACGTAGATTTCCACATTCATCCTCGCTCAATTACATTTCCTTGCCTGTGCACGCTACTACGGCGCTACGAACCACTTCGACTCACATCCTGGCTTTTTGCTGGCAATTTTTATTGGTTTTGTCATAGGGTACCGTTGTCGTCGCGTCCGCTCATTTTCTCACCACGGTAGGGCACACGATACGGTATACGGCACTAACTAACAACCGCTAGCTGTTAGTTAGTAAGTCACTTGCTCTCATACATCCGCCAACCAGCCAAAAAAATAATTAATTTATATAACTAGGTACAGGTGCTGATCTATTATCGGCATTTTGTTGGGAAGATTTGACCATACCATCAATAGACGAGATTAGCAACAAATAGCACCAAGAAGAGAGCTACTAGCAGCGTGAATCAACAGCGTCCTTTTGTGTTCCAGACTCTCCAAGTTCACTGGACTGCATGCTAAAGTTAATCTCAGAAACCAATTCGTTGCGTTTCGCCGGTGTATCGAGCCTTTGTGACCCTGCGGATGAGCCCTCCGACCTCTCCAGTCAATCCGGCGATAGGCAGCCTGGAAAGTCGAAACTCTTCTGATGCAGCCTCTCACAATGATGGTGGTAATGGAGGTGAAATAATGGAGTCTTTGGGAGTTGTGCTGGCTGGAGTCACTATTGGCAACGCTACTACGGCCGGCACAAGCGATACCAATATTGTGAATGATTCCAATACAGGCCCAAACGGCGCCAACGGAAGTCTCTTTCATGGAGGCAATGATGCGCCTTCTCCGTTTTCCTCCATGGGAGCCAACACCAACAATGAGAGCTCCGACATTGGTTGGGCGTCCACCTTTTCCGATGCCTCCAAGTCTGCCTTTTCTGGCTCCACTGCTACTTCCACCGGAGCACCCGCCCCTCCGCCAGCGCACCACCACCAGCAGCAACAACAACTTCACCACCATCAGGAAGCGACGCATGTTATGAAAGAAAGTCTGGACTTGTTTTTATCTCAAAGCCCTTCGCAGACTTTGGGAAATGATGTCTTCAAGTTGAGTTCCTCCAATCTTCCTGGTCTCGTGCTACCAGTCGAAGGGGAGCTTCCATCCAATGGAGATTCCAGCCCCTTTCACTTCAGCAACAACGGAGGAGCTGGAGCGACAGGACTTGCCACGGGCGCAAATCCGTCCGTCTTTGGTCACGAGCTCCGTCAGCTCACAACGTCGGTACCTTCCAGCCGAAATCGCAGAACGGATTCTCCGTCCGTGACGGGGACGACTGCGTCCAGTCGATCGGCATCTCCCTACACCAATAACGTAGCAGGAGCAGGATCCATTCCTGCCTTTCGGTATGATAACTCGGGACGTCCCACTGGAGGGAACGCAGGTGACTTGCTGGTGCATCGACAGGCATCGTACGGCGGTGAAGGTGATCGGCAAAATAATAATAATAATCAAGTGCAAAACTTGACCCACGGCTTTAATTCACACCCCAACATTCCTTCGTTGGATAGCACTGTTCAACAACAGCGTTATGGTGGTCAACAAGGTATCAGCGGAAGCGGGAGTGGAGGAGGATCCAGCAGAAATCTGTTTGGCTCCGGACTTGGGTCGACCAGTCCTTACGACCAGGATCGTACGTTTGCCCCTGCTCTGAGCGATCCGTCTGCGACGCAGCAGCATTTGACTACGGGTAGTCCTCAGCCACACCAGCAGCAGCAGCAACCACAACCTCAAGTTTTGTACATGGCCGTTCCTACTCCGGACGGTAGAGGTCAAGTGCTCCAGCCGGTCCAGATGGTGCAGGTTCAAGGTAAAGGATTTACGTATGTCGTCCCTCAAGGTGTGAATCAAGGAGCAGTAGCAGGTGCTGCAATGAACGGCAACATGGCTATGTTGCCTCCCATGACAAACCTCGAGAACGGCACTGCCATTATGGGCAACGAGCAGAGAAATCCCATGGGGGATCATCGAAGCAAGGGCTATGCCCTGGATGGTCTCAAACAAGATGACTACAGCGGCATGCCCCGAGGTGCTGCTGGTGGCAAATTCGTGGCTGCGGGGCAGCAAAATGACCCCTCCGCAGCTCTCTACGGCACAACGCAGAGACCTCCACTTGACGCCTTGCTTGGCCAGGTCCGGCGTTTATCAAGAGACCAAGTCGGGTGTCGTCTGGTACAACAAGCGCTCGACGAGGAAGGACCCATGGCGGCAACGTTGATCCTAAACGAAGGCCTGCCCTTTTGGTCGGAGGCCATGGTGGATCCGTTTGGAAATTATCTGTTCCAGAAGATTCTCGAGAAGATCACTTCCGAGGAGCGTATCATGCTTGTTAAAACCGTGAGCTCCCGTCTTGTCAATGCAAGTCTAAACCTTCACGGCACACGAAGCGTCCAAAAGATTGTGGAACTTTGTGCTGCCGATGAAGACAGCGGTTTCCAGTCCGAAAACAGCGACGAGTCTGCCGCAGACATCCTCACCCGCTCCCTCTTCCCAGCGGCAGCTCGCTTGTGCATTGACAGTCACGGGAATCATGTGATTCAACGAATCCTCCTAAAGCTTGGGCCCAGGCACACCAAGTTTGTTTTTGACGCTGTGGCAGCCAGTGTCGGAGATGTCGCTCGCCACCGTCATGGTTGCTGCGTCATCCAGCGCTGCTTGGACTCTCCCATCAGTGAATCCAGGTCGCATTTGGTGAACCGCATCGTGGAAAAGTCACTGGAGCTCATGCAAGATGCATACGGCAACTACGTTGTCCAATATGTTCTAGATGTCTGTTCCGATGACGATGTTCACGCCGTCTGCGAAAGCGTGATTGGCAAAGTTAATCTTTTGGCCATTCAAAAGTTTAGTTCCAACGTGATGGAAAAGTGCTTGGAACGTTGCACTGACTCGGTCAAGGAGATGTACATGCAAGAACTGAGCGACACCGAGCGGGTCCGTGAGTTAATGATGGATCCGTTCGGAAACTATGTCGTCCAGCGCGCTCTTTCGGTTGCTACTCATTCACAGGCAATTCGTCTCGTCGAGTCCATGAGGCCGCACTTGGTTTCAGGGCAGCCAGGTTTCCCGAATGGCCAGCGGAGCGGAGGAGTCCGCAATACTGCTGGAGGGAGGAGGATCATGGCGAAGATCTGCCGTCGTTTCCCGAATTTCACCCTCAGCGCAGGGGGTTCTCAGGAAGAGCTCTTCAGCCAAAGCAAACCCCAGCAACGCCACATGGGTAACAACTTTGGAGCTCAGGGTCACCACGGACAGGCAGCCTATGGTAACCCAATGTCGGCTGGCCTCATGGCTGGCAACCCCATGGCTGGTAACCATATGACTGGTAACCCCATGCAGGGTGGCCCTCGTATGCAGCACTACAACGATCCGGGTGCCGTTGCTGGCCCGCATCTTATTATGAACCAACAGCAAGCTTATTATGACTCCGGTAGTGTCAATGTTGGTTACTTTGATCACAACTTCAGCGACCATCCGTTTGGAGGTCAAGGTTTCAGCCAAAACTACGGTGGTCACAACGGTTTTCCCAACATGTAGAGACGTTGCACCCGAAACGTCTCTAAACTTGTTAAGACAATGTTGGAGGAATACCATGTTTTGTAACATTCGGGTGGTACGTTCTTGTATTGTTAGAATGAATTTGGCGTTGTCGCAAGTACAACGCATTGTCCACGATATTATATTTCTGTTATCAGCTACAAAAAAGAGAAGCAACAATAATTAAAAAAAAGAAACGAAAAAAGAGAAAAACATAGATGGGAAGCGAGTTCGGCACAGTACAGCCGCCGACGCATCACTAGACAAATAATGTATAAGATGTTTCTTCCATGCAATGTCGTAACGGAGTAGATGTCATGTTTAAATGTATTTCGCTACCAGCAGCTTGTAGGCATTGACTGCTTCAGTATGTACTATTGCTACTAGCTAGTGGTAACACAAATTGTATTGTTTTCATCTCAAGCCAGTAGCCAGACATTAAATTGTAAAGAAGAAATCAGCATGAAGTGTTCAGCAGCTATTTAAAGAGCACCAATCATTGCAGTCGTGACTGCAATTGGCCATCTGTGCACTTCAAAATGTTAGAAGCACTCACTGCCGTCACAGTCTCAGTTTGATCTTTACGGCACCCGTGTCGGTGAGCATTGCAAAAGGCCCTCAGTCATTTGTCCAAGACGGACATGCATTACAGGGCATTGGCTACATTGGTCATACAATGCTGCACCTCTTCGTCAAGTGTGCTGATATTTCTTAGTCAATCTTCTTTGGGGGCCCTCGCTTTGCATCGTTTATGTTTCCTCTTCAAACTCATGTTTGCCCACTTTGGTTCCCTTTCTATAATCATTCTCTACCTTTTTGATTAAACATTCTGCATTTGAGAGAAAAAGACTAAAAAGAGCAGTGGGGACTGAAATCGGCCAACTTAGTTGAGTGACCACAACGCCTCATCTTTCTATTCTTCAAGGCCTGAATAATTGGCAAAAACCTGAAGTTTTACTAAAATTATCCTGTTGTGCTGACACCAGTGAACATGATAGAAGGGATCAGCTTACTACTAGTAGCAGAGCTAAAAGTCGATTGTCTTTTCATTTGCCTGTTGCTTTTTTTGCAAAGACAGATTTCAAGACCTACCGACACGCATGCCCAACACAGCTAGCAATGGGCCGTCTCAGGCATGCGAGCATCCAGTGCTGCATCTTGTCATTCTATTGGGGGCCTGACAAAACCAGAAAGTCACTAAAGCCCCTGTTGCCAAACCATTGCTATCAATGTTGGTGCTGATGAGGAGCAGGGGGACAAGACTGAGATGTTTTGTTGTCATCCACCCAATTGCAGATGGTGGTCATGTGTCACATTCACATTCAACACTTCCAGTTTGACCCCTCCCATGAGCCTGTGACAGCCTGCTTCTGATTATGATGATGCTAAAATGACTACTAATCAACTCCTAGCTAGTAGTGCAGAGGACTGTTGTTCACTTACCTCATCAGTCATCACACTCTTATCATTTTTTCATGTAGTTTGAACGCACTATGCCCCCATTCGTTTATTCGTTACATGCCCGCGCGCGCCGAACAGTAGTCGTTTGTTTCGAAACCACATTTTGAAACTGTCACACAGCATCCAGGTTTTTCTTGCTGATACAACGAATAACAAGGTCCATTCATTGATGGTATTTGTACCTGGTATCTGTACAGCGCGACGACGACATGCACTGATTCATTGACAATTGCATACTGTATCAGTCGTTCCAGCAACCAGTAGTCGAGCAAGATAGTATAGTATCATAGCCAGGCATCGTTGAGAGGTAGCTTTCTGAAAGAGTGTCTTCGGAAACATAACCCAAAGTTTCCCTTTCGCGTATCCAAAACAAGTTAAAATGGTAAGTGAACGATCAGAGTGGCATAGCATGAATACTTCATCCCTCCGTCACCATCATTTGTGTGTGTAAAAAAAGCAAGCAAGCAACGCAATCATTTCATTTCTGATCCATTTGCTTTCGTGACACTTGATAGACCGACGTTGTTCCACCGTCCACCGGAAAAAAGAAAAAGGCACGCCAAGTGTTTGGCAACATTCTTTCGAACGGAGAAGTCAACCACAGCCTCAGCTACACGCCATCGCCTCGCAACGCGAACGACCATAAAGAAAACCTATCGTCTGTACAATCATCATCTAGCTCAGGGTACGGAGGCGGAAAGCGGGTCGCGGAGGAGCTCTTTCCCATCGTTGAGTCGACGACAGCCTCTCCAACTGCAGGTGGAGATGGCGGATAATCCATTCACTCCGGTAGCCGCAGAAAATCGGAAAATTCTCGCTCGCAGAAAAGTTCATGTCGCTCAGAAACTTCGACTGTTGTCGTGAAACCCTTTGCGAACATTCTTGGGGATGATGATGATGATGACCACGATGGAGATACATGCACCACCGTTAAAAACAACAACAGAAGTACCGAGGAAGTGGACAAAGAAAACATGATCCGTAGCAGGGACACAAAAGTCCCAAATAGTATTCGAGTCTTCGCCGGCAATAATTCATTCGACTCGAAGCTTTCTGTAGAAAGCGCCAACAAGAAAACCACCACCAGTAGCAAACACAGCAAACATGGTTTTCCACCCTCAGGAAGATCGCTGCCTCGAACGACGTTTACTTTTGATAAAAATTCCGGCCGGGGTAGCGTCAACCAATCCCTCAATGCAGCCAAGCTAGCCAGGGAACGAGCTATTCAACAGAAAGCCAAAGCCGCTGCAATGATTAGAGATGAGTGGAAGGAAGAGAAAGAAGAAGCTCTTGACTTCTACGAAGAATCCGAAAAGATGCGACGGGAACAGCTTAATTTACAGCAACAACTTTCATCGCAATTCTCCAAAGCAAAAGCCAGGAGGAACCAAGAGCGACGACAAGTGAAGCGGGAAGAAATTGACAATGAAGCCATTTTCAAATCGACGGTGGCACGAGAACAACAACAAAAGCTGAAAGAAATGGAAGACGAGCGCCGTAGACAATCCACCGCCGCTCGTGCCAAAATTCGTGCCAATAATCGTCAAGGAGAGGAGCAGATCAGGCTCATGACGATCGAAGAGGAGAAAGCTATTTTCGAGACAAGGCACAAGTTCAGCGTGGCCCAGCAACAGTACAAGCAGGATCGATTGGACAGTGCCCGAAAGAACTTCCAGTTTCGTCGGGGCGACGCAATGCGCATTCGCGACTTACACAATCAAATGGAGGGACAGCGCAAACAAGAAAACCATGATAGTGTTGAGTTGATGTTGGCCGGAGCTAGGGATACCGATGAATATCGACGCAAACTGGCAGAGCAACGTCGACAAAGCATAGCATTTCGCAATGCTCAAGCAAGGGAACAGCGACAGAGAGAAACAGAAGAACAGTCGTCTCAGAAGGAAGCAGAGCACAAAAGTTTCGAGCTTAAGCATGCTTCCGAGTCGGATGTGGTGGAGTACAAGAAACAGTTGGCAGAGCAACGTAGAGCAAGCTTGGCATTTCGCAACAAGGAGGGCCGCCTTCACCGTGAAATTATAGCGAAACAAAAAGAAGGCGAGTTGACGTCCGAGCAACAGAGCTACAACCTCAAGTTTGAGGCGGAAAAGGACTCCGAAGCATACGCGCGAGAACAAGAACGTCTTCGTCGTAAAAGTTTGGAGCAGAGAAATAAAGCAGCCCGTGAATTCCGTGGTAAAGAATCTCAGCAGGAGTCCGAACGTCTTGAACGTGAACACGCTGCCTGGGAACTCAAGCTTGCCAGTGAAAAAGACGCCGAGGAATACGTACGACAACAACAAGAACTGCGCCGAAAGAGTTTGCAGCAGCGAAATACTCTAGCCAGGCAGCAGCGAGAAGATGAACAGAAAAGACTAGATCAAGAGTTGGAGTTGGACCATGAGAGCTACGAGCTTAAATGGGGCGGAGAGCGCGATGCGGAAGCTTATCTTCGAAGCCTTGAGGAAGAAAGGCGTAAGAGTCTAAACGCGCGTAAAGTGGAAGCACTCAATCGACGCCTCGTTTCTGAACAGCAAAGAAATTCTACTCTGCAAGCTGAACACGAGAGCTACGAATTGAAGAGAGCTGCTGCCAAAGATGTGGAAGAATATCAAAAGAATGTGAAGCAGGAACGACGTGATAGCCTTGCCTTCCGAAACAAGGAAAGAGTGCATCATGCAAAAGTCATGGAGGAATTGAATTCTCTCGCAAGAGAGGAGGAAGCGGAATCTTTCATGTTGAAATGGGGAGGGGAACAAGACGCCAAAACATATCTTGCACAGCTCGAAGCAGAACGACGCCAGTCTCTTCAACTCCGAAACGAAGAAGGAAGACGGCATCGGCAAATCGAGAACGAAATGCGCAACCAAGAGCTCGTTCAGGCACACAAAGACGAAGAGCTGAAAGCAGCTGGTAAGCAGGGGTTAATTTTTAGCCATCGAGGATGAGCGTGTGTACCTTTGGAGTTTGCCCAAGCCCTTACGAACTTTTATATCTTCTTTTTAGGTCATCAAGATGTGGAATCCTACAAGCGAGAACGGGCCGAGAGGGATAGAGCATCTCTAGAGTTCCGAGGAAAGGAAACTATAATTCGTCGTCTTGAAGAGCAAAATCGCTTGGAGCTGGAGCGAGAAAAGGAAGCAAGAAACTTTGAATTGGAGACGCAAGCCAGACAAGATATGGAAGAATATCTAAAAAAATGTAAGAATCGAAGACGCAGATCTTTGGCACACCGCGCAAAGGACCGTCGGCGTCACGCTGAATGGGTGAGAGCGGAGGAGGAAAGACAGATCCACGAGCAGACGAAGACTGCTCGCTTAAAGACCAGGGATAGTCGAAGCATGGAATTGGCACGTCAACGAGAACGAACAGAGCAGGCCATGGTGGCACTGCGTCATGCGAATTGTACCTTTTCGTCATTCCCAACTTCCCACTAGCTCTCTACTTTCCTGAGGAGTCTAGCAGCAATCAGTAATAGCAGCAGTAGGTGAATTGGTCGCCATGTGCCTCTAGTCTTTTATATCTGTACTTTTTGTTGCATTGTATAATCAATGGCTAGTAGGAGTGTCCATATTTTTTTAAAGAGGCCACAACTGACGATCCAAAAGAGAGATTCTGGCACATTCTGCCAAAGATACACAATGGCAACAACTTCTAGAAGTGAATGGATTCAATGGATATTATACCAAAAACTTATGCGCGCCGAGGTTCCTGTTCCCTCTTTACCCGGATTTTTAGCTCCAGGGAAACCGATTGCCACACTCACCATAAAAAAATACTGCACATTTAATTTATCTTATGGAAAATACAACAGTCCAATTGAACCTGAAAAGGATGGATTCAGCTACTAACTGGTGGGAGCCTTGTGCGAGGACGTCGCTCGAAACGCGACCCGTAGGGCACCTAGAGCCACCAGTCCGATTGTGATACTCCCGGCCCACCGCTTCACTTTGGTCAAAGAAGTTTCATGCATTACTCGGTAGGAGCTCAGTTCATCGTAGTGCCTGAAAAGGTTGCGCCGAAAGTGTCGGTTGCGTTGGAGTCAGTCAGTTGGTATGCATGCGCAGTGCAGTATGGCATTGTGAGACTTCCCCTTCCATCTCCGTTCATCATTATTTTTACCATCCCATGCACAATCGTCGAAAAAACAATGATATCCTACCATGCCTTTGCTGCAACAAATCCCGCTATAAAAGCTACGGTGTGCGAAGTAAGCAGTGCTTGTCCCGACGGTGCCATTCTTTCTCTGTCTTTCGAGTACTACTACCTTGTTTGGAAAAGGACTAATCTGGTCTAAAAGATTGATTCTTGCACTGCTGCTGTTAGTGTCTGTCTCTTATACACATCT
>ENA-ORBV01010563-ORBV01010563.1-microbial-mat-metagenome-genome-assembly--contig:-NODE-10563-length-14728-cov-6.364890_pt1 | contig 14728 bp, 16 predicted proteins | sample MGYA00237777_ERZ505514 | MGnify/ENA primary metagenome ERZ505514 (study PRJEB26160, sample SAMN06269048) | microbial mat metagenome | isolation source: Oligotrophic lake microbial mat | place... | reverse complement strand
CAAGTCATTGCAACAATTTGCAACATTGCAATTTGCAACATTAGCCACCATGCATCATGGCGCTTTGCGAACAGGTTGCTTTTTCAGGTTGCAGGTTGTTAACCTGTTCGAATGGGTTAGCAACCGGTAACCGCAACCTGTTCAGTTTGGCGAACAGGTTAGCAACCGGCAACCGCAACCTGTTCAGTTTGGCGAATAGGTTAGTAACCAGTAACCTTAACCTATTCAAAAAAGTAACCAGGTAGCCAACCCAGCTCCCAATGCAAACGGATGACCAAACGGATGAACAGCTTGAACATGCGGAAGAGAAAAAACAACCACTGTAGATGTTGCTGTTCTTCATCTTGTTCCTTGAGTCCTCCTTTGCCGGGCAAAAGCCTAATGCGCGTGACCTTGGCAAACTTCGCTTTCTGCATCCGGGTTGTGGTACGGAAGCTGGCTACTTTACTTTGTTAATGCTAGCTAGTAGCTAACTACTCCAACTAGCTAGTACTAGCTACAGCTAACTAAGGGTACCAGTGGTGACAGTCAGAAATACAGAACTCGGATGCATTGCGCGTTTACAGTTTCGATGACCTTGCTTGCTGCATACTCCTGCTTCAGCGGCGTGCGAGTTGGGTTGACTATGCCAGTGGTACCGCAAACGTCTTCTTTTTTACTTCGCGTTAATTCGTTGAGCACGTGAACTTTGCGAAGCGTAAGTTCATTTCGTCCCCACCTAAATCCAAGATTCAGGAGTTCCCCTAATTCCAAACTTTCTACTTTGAAGTACGAGCAATATCACCGGGTCATTGCCGAGCATACTTAAGTCCTTAGTAGGCCTTTAGTGTACTGTGTGTCTGTGTCTCTAGCGAGCAAAGGTTCACGCTTGACACCACAAGGTATTTACCAGGTGTCCCACCAAAGCAACCGCTTTGCTTTACTTTTCGATAGCGCACTGGTACCAACATTACAGATACAGTACGGTAATTTTGGTTATTGTACATACAGTAGCTATCTATGTGCATGCGCCCGGCAGAAACCAGGTTCAGTGGTTACAGAGAAATGGTCATGTTGCAGTTTTCCTCTACTGCGTATTAAAATAGAAGGATATCAGTATGAACACAAACAACAATTTGGGCGTTTGAATGAGCGATAGTGAACACTAAGTCATAATACAGTAGTTCCACAAACTACCTAGTGAAAGCAGCAAACTTACACTCTACTACAGATAGAAGCGTCCGTTGTCAATCCTAGAAGCTTGTTGATAGAAATGAAGCACCGAACCACCAAACCCAAGCCTCGCAATACCTTGACGAAGGCGATGGAACGAGAAGAGTCAGCATGCACTACCACAACTCTTTCGAGTGAAAACGACGAGGAACATGTGCAGGATTCCAGCAACGTTTTCGTCCCCTTTCTGCCGCCGCCACTGCCACCGCCGGCTCCCACGACGACGACGATGACGATGACCAGTCAAATTGCCAAAGATCCCTTGGGGATTGGGATCCCACTGCCCGTTTTGGTGGCCGTTGACCGAGATGCAACCGAAGAAGAAGCTTCGGAAGCAGCAACTGCCGCCCGTTTTGTACAACTAGAGGTAGACGAAGAAGAGGATGAAGATCTCGATCACTCCCGGGCCTCCCATCGGGGGTTGCCTGACCGTTGGTGCAGTGGTGGTAGGAGAAGTAGTGATGGTGACGCAAAACAAAGGGCCGCCTATGAGCTTACCAGTGCTGCTTACACACAAAAGACTCGCACGGGTGCAGCTCCTCCTGCTGCGCCATTGCGAGCCGTGTCTGCCCCAGGAGCATCATCCACTGCTACTGCTACTGCTACTACTAATAGGGCGATTCAAAGACAAGTCAGTCTTCCTGGAAGTTATGCCATGCGACCAAATGGGATTTGTTCGAGACGTACCAAAGAGTTGGTCACGGCCGAACAATTGGAGTTGGAGGGGGGCAGCGACCGCCATCTTTGTACCGACGAGCGCCTCGAAGAAGACGAAGAGCAAGGACAGCAAGAGCAAGGCAATAACTTGGAAGAGGAAGAGGAGGAGGGTTCATCTTGTACTACTCCCGCTGCAAGCAATAGCAGGCAAGGGTTGAGTTCCACCATCGCAATGCATACTTCGGAATCCACCTCATCCTTGCGATCTGCCTCTGACAGTGCAGGTGGCGCTGACAACGATGCTGTCGCTCCTGCTCCTGCACAGGAAGAATATCTGGTAGAGGCTCACCTGGTAGTGGAAGACGAGAGGAAGGAGGACAAAGATCCAGAGAAAGACTATGGCGACATTGAAGCAGGACTGAAGACAAAACAACAGGATATCATTGTTCATGCCGAAGCCAAGCCCATCTCACAATGGTCCCAATGGGTTTCCCCACGACGAGTCGCATGTGGCCTCGCCATTGTCGCTTTGATTATTGGTGGATTGGTAGCAGGATTATTGGTCGTGCAAAAGGATTCGCATGCCAATGGCAACGGAGCCGCCCTACCTGAGACTGCGGCACAAGGGACAAGCGACAATGCCAATATCAATGTCGATGGACCACCCGTGTTGAAACCAGGCATAGAGCGCGTCAAAGAGGCAGGAGTGCTACGATGTGGTACGGCAGGTGAAATAGCAGAGCTGATCAAGATTGTGCCCATGTTGGAATCACTTGGATATGACGGCATTGACGCTCTCGTCGAGACATTGGACCGAGCCATTCAATTTGATAGAAATCTCGTAAGTATACAGTACAGTACAGTACAGTGGAAGGCAATGGCCATCTCTGTTCGCTTTGTTGACTCACTTGTACTTATGCATGGGCCCTTCCATTTCGTCCTGGGACATATCTATCTATGTTATGCAGTGCACGGCCATTGCGGCGGGTATTCTTGGCGATGCCAATCCTACCATTGAGCTTGTAAACACATTCCCGGACACGAAATACCGTAATCTAACAGAAGGTCAAGTCGATTTTATTATATCAAGGGAGCCTTTCACTATGCAAGAGGACGTCTATGAGGTAGGGAAACAAATCATGACTTGTTCTCGCAAACATAGTCTGCAACGGAAGTGTTGATGCTCATACTTTTGGCTACTTTGTCTTGCTTTGGTCGCTCTTTTAGGAGACAGCAGGAGATGGCTTGGCGTTCAGCACGCCGTACCTTTACTCCAGCAATGGCTTCGTAGGTCAACCCGAGTATGTGTCCTGCGCTGACAATAACCTCCAGACCCATGACGAATGCAGCGCTTTGAAGATTTGTATCACTCAATCGCATTCCTACACCAAAGAGCTCTCTCTACTGGTTCCAATGCAGCACATCCTGATCGCAGAGGAAACAGATGAGGTGTTTATGGAATTCTTGGAAGGAAACTGTAACGTCATGGCGATCGCGGCACCGGAAGTTCCCGCTCTCCTTGTAAGAGCCATGGGCTACGTGGGCGAAGTTGCCATTGGCCAAAACAGCTTTTCTTCCGATATGTTGTCACTTGTTTCACTCCATAGAGATCCCGAGTTTGCGGACGCACTCAACGCCATTCTGATGGCTTTGTTTTGGGCGGAAAACCATAACATTACCAAAGCCACAGCTGATCAAATGGTTCAAACAAATCTGTTCGGTGAAGAAAACAAAGACATGTTTCGGAATGCTGTCGAAGCAGGTAAGACCGAGACAGAAGGAACTACGTCAAGTTTGGAAGTGCTTTCATTCCGTCCACAAGTCAATCCTCACCACGCACTTGCTTTCGTCTATCTACCGTATCGCAGGTGGTAACTTTGGGGAAATTTATACGTTTCCTGCCGGTCGTGTTGAACGAAACCTTTTCAACGATGGAACTACTGGAATGCTCGAGTCTGCAGACCTTGGCAATGCCGTGAACCCTGTCACTGCCGGTTTTACGACAAGTGGCACTATCGATACCATCAAGGCTAGAGGAATGTTGAACTGTGGCATCTCGGGAGACCGCCCTGGTTTTGCGAATTTCAATACAGAACAAGGGGTTTGGGAAGGCATGGATGTTGACTTGTGCATAGCTCTTGCATCTAGTCTTTTTGACGGGGACATCAATAGAGTTGTATTTCTACCTGTGGAAGAGGATACGGATGCGGGTAGTGGTTTCACCCTTTTAAACTCTGGTGAAGTTGATGTCCTCGCCGGTGCCCTTTGGACGCTTGAAAATGACGTCCGGGAGCCCACAACGAATTCTGGATTTTCCTTCAGCCGACCATACTTCTACGGCCCCGTCAACGACACAAGGTACGCATTTTGATGGCTGATTACCCTGTGAGAAGACGGAATGTATCTGGTTCTGTACGAGGTGCTCACGTCCTCTGTGTCTTTCTGTTTTAAAGCTTCGATGAAAACTTGTGTCTTGCCACGAGACAAGACGATGCTCAGTGGTCCTCGTTTGTCTACTGGAATATCGAGTCTCTGATTTATGCAGAAGAAAAGGATATCTCGCAAAAGACGTCCAGTGACATGCCGCTAGTACATAGCTTTGGGCCGGATCTGCAGCGAATGTTTCGAGACAGTGTCTATGCTGTGGGAAACTATGGCGAGCTCTATGAGAGGAATCTTGCAAGTGTTCTACCACGAAGCGGTCGCAATAGGCTCCGTGCCTTAGACGAGCATGGCCATCTTCGATACATACCCCCTGGTTTTGGCGTTTAGAATGCCAACTAGTAGCTTCTTTTCGGTTGGCCATCCGGCTCGCAGCGAGCACAAGAAGGTTCGCCCTGCTTTCAAGGCAAGGGTCCGCCCAGTGGCATTTGACTAGCTGCTGCCAGCGACTCGAAAGCTTCCCGCATCGTCCCTCTAATGATGGAGTCAAGAGCCAGCGCTCCGCGACAACGCTTGTTGTGGGAGCAGGCGAGTTCTCAGACTGGCTCGCCAAGGCCGGTGGTTGTTGTAATGCAAGTACTTAAAAATCTCCTCTATTAGCTCCAGCTATTCAATTGGCCACAACTGGGAGCTAACACTACTACTCTACTAGTAGTGAAGTATAGGGTTGTACTAGTACAGCATGTTACTGGGGATCGTGCGTGCGTCATATTTAGTTGGTTCCGAATGACTCAGCAACAGCGTTATTCGCAATTCGGTGCGTGGTGTGGGTTTCCGGGACTGGTTTGCGTTCCTACTGATTTACTGTCGGTCACCAGTAACACATGAAACCACTGGGTGGACGGTGTGACCCATTACACACGAATGAGGCAAAGGGAACCTACAGTATTAGCATGCCTACAGCCTAATAAATTCAATTGCCGCTGACTTTTTTCTTCTTTCGTCCACAAGATGGCTTAAAGACATAACTTCTGAAAAGCTATCAGGAAAACTACAATATCATATTCGATAACTTAGCCATGATGAAAGCGCTACACTTCTTGTACATTGCAACCGCTCTCGTAGCATCGATCCCACAAGTCGGTGCCGATATTCCTTTCTTCGAAGGGGATCCGAATTTCCTCTTCATCGGAAATAGTTACACTCAGTATAATGCTCTTGCCGAAATGGCAAAATCTGTCCTTCAGAATGGCATATCGGAATGGGAATCGGCCGTCTCTGTCAAGAGCTACAATCCACCAGGTCGCACTTTATCGGACCATTTGGATATCGCAGATGGAACGGAAGGTGAAACTGCTATGCGTATGGATCTGGTAACAAAGCCTCTAGAATGGAAATGGGTCGTAATGCAAGACCAGGTTCGTCGTCAAAATGAAGTCATAGTTGTTCAGCTTTATCATTGAAATGAGTTGCTGACTGCTGGTGTTTTTACCATTTCTATCTTCTATTTTGTCCAATGTTCTAGAGCCAAACGCCAGCGTTCTGGACACAGGACTTTTGGACCGATATTTTAGATGCTGCCGTGGGCCTCGATGATCTCGTTGCTGAGAATGGTGCACAGACCATGTTCTATATGACGTGGGGGCGTCGCAATGGAGACGGTAACAACCCTGGTCTCTTTCCAGACTACCTGACTATGCAAGAAATGATCACGGAAGGCTACATGCGATACGTCCAGGCCTGTTCCACCAGTAGCCGTCCAGTGTTTGTATCGCCAGTCGGTCTTGTGTTCCAAACGATCTACAATGATCTAGTTCGCCAAGACGTCAACCCCCCAGATGATGGTACTCTTTTTAATCGGTTGTACGTGGGGGATGGCAGGTAGGTGCTACAAATCCATGATGGTCCACAATTAAACTTGTTTCAAGTTCGATATTCTTATTCTCTGCTTCTATCTCGGATCAGCCACCCCTCTGTGCTTGGTTCTTACGTTGCAGCACTAACAATATACAGCTCAATGACTGGAAAAAGTCCAACAGAAATTACTTTTTTCCCTGATGGCGTGGATGCCAACACTGGGCGAGAGCTTCAAGACGCCGTTTCAAGAACCATCTTGTCGACATTTGAATCTGGGATGATTAACTACCCATGGAAGACTCCGTTTCCAGCTGGCCCTTCTGTTGGCAACCCGAGCACCTCTATCACTGCTGGACCGACCACATCTCCCACGCCAGTGCCTTCAACCGGACCCGGTCCAGTTCTCGCGTCGCCCACAGCGAGCCCCACGGCCAAGCCGACAGTGGTCCCCACCTCTAAGCCGACAGTGGTCCCCACAGCCAAGCCAACAGAAGGACCGACGGCTAAAGCGACAGTGGTTCCCACAGCCCCGCCGACAGCAAGACCCAGCTCGCCATCGCCAGATACAGCACGCCCTACTGCGCTTCGTCCTGTCACTCCAAATCCTACTCCTGACGTTCCCGAGCAAGAGAGTGGAGGATCCATTACAGTATCCTTTCAGATGGACAATTTCCCACAAGACATTTCATGGACCATGATTGAGGCGCGAAATAACGAGGGGGAAACTCTCTTCTTCCAGGCCTACGGAGATGTCACAACACCAGGTGCTCTCATCACCAAGACGTTTAACAATCTTGAAGTAGGAAGAACATACCTCTTCAAAGCAAAAGACGAGAAAGGCGATGGGGTTTGTTGTGACCATGGCTTTGGAAGCTTGGAGATCACGGACAATGTTCGTGGCAGGACGCTCTTCAGGTCCAGCATCTATTTCAAGACCTTTCTGGCACTTGACTTTTCAATCGCATCCGATGGAGAAGTCCATATTTCTGATTTGACAAATCTCTATCAGCCAGCATCTTGGAAGGAGTTTGAAAATATGGTTGCTTCGGAAGTTGAAGATGGATCATGGCCCGGTAAAATGCCGTCAACGCCAACATTTTCCATGATGGTCAACGTCAAGGCAGATGCCAGTCCCGAAGATATTTCGTTTTCTTTATTCCGTGCACGTGGACTTCGATGGGTTGAAGTCAACAGCTGGGACGGAACGTCGGCCCTGGCAGAGCCAGGCGTCATGGAATCGATTGAGTTCTCCAACCTAGAGCAAGGATGGTATCGATTTCTGGTGGAAGATAAACAAGAGAATGGGTTATGTTGTGAAGAAGGGAGTGGCTTTGTCAGTCTCACTGGACCAGTAATGTCTACCGATGGTGCTATGGGAATAATTTGGGGAAACGACGGGGAGTATTTGGGCAAAGACGAAGTGTATTTTCGAGTAGACAGAACTGGATTCATATCGCACATCAGTTTTGTACCTGTGGCGTATAGAGGCTCTTTACAAAAGCGATCAAGGTCAAAAAGCATTGCCAAGCACCTCATTGAAGGCGAAGATTAGATGAGGAGGCTCTCTTCGCAAGAACGATGAAGGTCAAAAAGCAAAGCTAAGCACCCCCCTGAAGGCGAAGATTAGATGATAGAGGCTTAATAGATTATCATGCAAATTTACCCGCTACGTTAGCTTCGGCTGCCCAGTTAAGGAGATAACTAGAGGACTAGCTAGTAGCTATTACGGGTAGTTTTGGTTACAGTAGTAGACACGAAGTTCTCGGAATGTTTGGAACAAGTGTGCTACACGTCAGATCATGAACTTCTCACACCCGGCGCGCTCGATCGGTTTCCCGTTTAGGAGGTGACCAGTCACTTAGTCATCTTATTTAGAAGGCGCTGCCAGTTGGTGGAGGCTGATCCACCCGTTCAGTTTAAATTCGCGATTTCTCATTATTTCACAATAAGCTGTTAGAATTTGGGACAGCCACAGCTAGTAGGTCTGTTGCAAACAAAAAACATCAAGGAAGATATATCTCCTGAGAAAGTCGACCAATCAAACTTCAATACACATACTAAAAGTAACCCCACTATGAAATCGTCATCTCTGTACGCGAACAAACCATGGACTACGTTGATCATAATAATAATAGCCGCGCTGTTGGTTGTCAGCACAGGGGCACAGGAGCCAGTAGAAGAAGGCGCACAGCCAGTAGAGGAAGTAGGCGCCGATGACGTTGATGTTTCCTACGCATATTTTTTTGGCAATGATTTTCTCTCTGCTTTCAATCTTCCTCGACACTTTCAAGCGGCTTATCATCGAGCCACGGGCGATAAAATTAACGTCCTCGACCACAGTCCAACCGGTGGTACTTTGAGGACACATGTTGACTTTATGGACACCAGCAGTGATGCCCCTAATTTCCAAGCGCTTCCATACAAATTTTTGATCGTGCAAGAGCAAGGGGATATTCCCGCAATATCTTCCTGGCGTGCTAGTAGTATTGATGCTGCCAAGATCTTGGATGCTTATGCCCAAGAAGGTCAAATGCAAACTATATTTGTCATGACTCCAGGGAGAAGGGATGGATTCTTTGGTGCATTCGGTCAAGATGACTATCCAACATTTTTATCTCACAATCAAGCTCTATTTGATGGCTACAAGGAATATGTAGAGGCAACTTCTTCAAGCGATAGGCACAGTTATATGGCACCAGTCGGATTGGTGTATGAAACGATTTACAGAGACTGTATTGCCAAGGATATTGATCCGAAATCGACCGAATGTTTGTTCAGCAAACTCTATGCGGAGGATGGAGAACTTCCTAGCATGGAAGGAACATATGTTGCAGGATTAACCATTGCAACAGCCATCACGGGATATAATCCACTGAAGCAAGCCTTGAGTCCCGATCTAGACGACATTTATGAATTTGATCCAGAGGAGGCAAACGTTATCCGACATTCTGTGAGCCGGGCAATTCTAGAAACTTTCAATTCGGGTCGTGTTGCTTATCCATGGTTTGAATCCTGGCCGACACTTGAACCGACCAATGCTCCTACGAAAATGCCATCAGCATACCCATCGCTTGCTCCAACTAATACACCGACATCATCCCCCACAAATGCACCATCAACGCAGCCATCAATCAGCATGAAGCCATCCCTTTCGCCGTCCACCAGCCCTTCTTCGTCGCCCAGTTCAACGCCGTCCGTTACACCCAGTGCACGACCAAGTACTAGCCCGAGTGCGTCACCGAGTTTTGCTCCAAGCGTATCGCCTAGTTTATATCCAAGTGATAGTCCGAGCGACAGCCCCTCGGGTGTGCCCTCGAGTATTCCAATTAAGCGGCCAAGCTTCATGCCAACCATTAGCATATCGCCCAGCAAAATGCCCAGTTCCAGCCCATCTACAGAACCGTCTGCAAGACCCTCGTCGCTTCCAAGTGATGTCCCAAGTAGCGTTCCCAGTGATGCGCCGAGTGATATGCCCAGTATGGTCCCGTCCGAAGAACCTAGCGGTAGGCCCAGTGTGGCACCATCAGGGGCACCCAGTTCAAGTCAAAATCCAAGTGCAGCTCCTTCTTTCAGCCCGTCCTCTTTCCCTTCCAGCACACCATCAGCAGCACCTTCCGACATGCCGTCCAGCATTCCCAGCCTGTCTCCAACCATGGCACCGACTGCATCATCTCGTCCCTCATCGATTCCTTCAGACAGTCCATCATTGGTTCCATCACAGCAACCCACCAATCCACTTCCTACTACTACTTCAACGGATAGAAATGATGTTGATTATCGAGGATCCGACTCGACCATCAATAAAATAGAAGAAGAAAGCGGCGGAATGCACCACCACCACGATGGGCTATGTAACTCCTTTGTTGCAATGGTTGGAACCTTTAGTCTTTTGCTGTTGCTATGAGGTGCGATTTCAAAAAGATGGATGGATCGATCGAATGGATGGAGTGGAGCGTGCGTCATACTAGCTAGTACTACTCGGGATTACAGTGCGCGGCACAAGGTGGCACGACGTAGTGCTGGTCGGTACCAGTGCTGCCAGTATGATCCATCCACCGTCTCTTTCAAAAATTTCCTCTCGACGAGACCACGCAACAATACATGAATGCTCCATCATCCTTCCCATCATTCAAGTAATAAAAAACGATGCAATCACCCAATATGGTCTATGGGTGTTACGGTAGGTGGAGAACCTCCATAGAGATCTCATCTGAGAGCTGCAGCGTGCTAGGCTGTTCTTTTCGGATTAGCAGAGCTGAGACCAAGAGGAACACCAACAACTTGAATGAACGCATTCATCTTTTGTAAGCAAATGTGTTACTAGCAGTGGATGGTTTCAAGGTTTCAATCTATCTACAGTCTCTTTTTTAATATTTGCACTGTTGCGATTGCTAGGAAGTACCATCGTTTTTTTCGATTCACCATCGGTCTTGTTATTGTTCACGCATGCATGTGCTGTTCATCATCATCATTCGTTTTCGTTTCTGGGGCAAACTTTTAAGAGAGGGACCAGTGGTCCATCAAAGTTGTCTTCCTGCCACATTCACACACAATGAACTCTTTTGCAGGTCCATGGCAGTGCCACTCAATAGTGGGCTTTGCATCTGGGATGATGATGATTTTTGAGACATTAAGAGTTCTGCTTCCTCCAACTGTTGCTAGGGGGAAGAACTGAAAGGTCTTGCTTCACTTCTTCTTCAGTTGGGGCATTCTTTTGCCGTCCACTGTTTGGCATTGGCGCGACCCTCGATGAGCTTCTGCTCCGAAGCAGGGGCAGCGGCAGCCTCTTCCTTGGTGAGACGCCATGCCGCTCAAATGTTTGGGATGTCAACTAAGAAGTAGCTAGACTCATTTAGGGAGGAATGAGAACCAGGCCCATGGTCGCACAATGACGCATGGGAAGAAATCGCCGTCAAATCTGTGCATAGTTTAGAATGGTTTGGGTTGTTCTTGGACTTTCTTAGAGGTTTCTTGGAGGTTCTTGGAGGTACATTTTCTTGTACTTTTGCGCAACCGCCAGTGACTGTTGGCACGAAGAAGTTGTGTGATTAGGCGGTGGTTTACTATTAGCACCACCGCACTGGCTATAGCGTCCTCTTATCATCACTCGGGATGTGCTTTACCATTAGCAACGAGCTAGTAGTTCTACCAGCTAGCTAGCATGCGAGGCTCCTGATCTCAACTGCACATATCGTTCAGACAGAATCGGCCTTATTGATTTCTCGTGATTATCCTAGTTGAAAGAATCTTCATGCTCCTGATTCATTGCCAAACATGATGACAATCATGGCGAAGACCGTCAGGTTGATTACATCTTTCCTACATGAAGAAAAACCCAATTCTCAACATGGACTGAGAGTATTATTTCATTTCCTGTTGGTTGTTCCATTGTTACTCTTACCAGGCTGCCAGGCCCAAGAAGAAAGTATGAGCTTTCGCGCATACCACTTGATATCCTCCCAAGAAATCCAGTCCACATTGTTGGAATGGCAAGACGAATATCCCGATTTGATTCAGGTGTATACTGCCCAAGATTCCTTTGGATTGTCGACAGCTGGTTCCACTAGCTTACACAATGATTGCCCCTTTGACCAAGACGTGGAAGGATGTCTCAATTATTACGCTGTTCTGCAAGATTATGTGGCACATCCAATCAACTCTAGGTCGAGCAAACAACTGCCTACAGTGCTACTGAGTGGAGAGTTACACGGCGATGAACGCGTTGGGCCGACATCCGTTATGGAAACTGCAAGATTGCTGTTGGAAGCCGCTACTTGTGAGGCCTTGTCTCGCTACTCTCCTAATAATTCTACTACCCTGCAACAACAACAATTACAAGAATCAGAATCCTGTCGCACACTCCTCTATCAAACCTATGGCATGACCAAAGCACAACAACAATGGCTGGCCCGTTTGCTCAGCACACGCCGGGTTTTACTCGTTCCCACAGCCAATGCTTTGGGGTACGATCGCAACTCCCGTTTGGAAGGAAATTTTGACCCCAATCGAGATTTCGGGTACGATCAATTGTCCAGTGAGGACTGTATGCAAACCATCGCGGCACGGACACTGAATGAGCTCTTTCGACATTACCTCATTACCAACAGCTTTACTTTTCATGGGGGGACCGAATTGTTGGGATATGAATGGGGCAATCCTAGTCACTTTGGAACCGTCAGTCCCGATGACATTGCCCAAAACCAATTAGCGCACGCCTATGCTACCTACGGAGGGGGGTTTGATGGAGCCAACGGACGAGATCATCCACCGTATTTGTACGGGGATATGAATTCTATTATCTACTACGTCCGAGGCGGATTTGAAGATTATGCGTATGCTGGTAGTTGGGATACTCAAAACATGATGCCTTGTCAACCTACAACCTTCGGGGGATACCCAATTGAAAAAACTATTTACGAGCCCGGAATGCTTCGATCTTTCAACATGCTTGTCGAAACGTCCTGGGTGAAAGACCCTGACGATAATGATTTGGGAACATCTTGGAATGTCTTGTGGGAAAGTAGTGAGATCCAAGAAAAAAATGGAGACGACAATGACGATGATATGGATCGTTACTTTTCTAGGAATGGAAAAACCAAAAACCACCGTCAAAAACAGGAGAACAAACGACAACCCCGTCACTTGCGAGGAGGGGCTCTCTATACGCATCCGACACCACGACAATCACTGCCAGACCGATTCACAAATGGACACATTCCCCGGAATATTCGCTTAGCACTGGCATCTATTGATTTGGTACAACCCTATTTGCGTCTGACGAGCATCCAGAATACGCCCCTTCGTGATGATATCATTCCTTTGCTACCACCATCTCTGTCAGCGAGCAGCAGTCCCAATCGAGGCGGCTCCTTCTGCAAACTTCCACCCACATCTTTCGCGGATCCTGCACAAAGGTTCATCCAACACGCTATGGAAACAGGGCTGATCCCAGTGGTTTCTATACCCATGGCCCCCAATGTGACCGAAATTCCACTGGAGTGGACAGTCGGGGGAGCCATGACCATTGACGCGACCAAACTATGGGCGGCTCAAATCAGCACATTCAACAACAGCTATAATTCCCTGGTGGACGCTACCCAATGGTTGGAACATTATTTGTGCGGAGAAGCAGAAGAAGAGTCTTTTAGTGTTTCAGGGCATTTTCAATCTTCTATGGGTGAGGAAGCTCAAAGCGGGACGGGTTTCTTTTCTCCCTATGGAGGGCGACCGCGAGGGGACAGAACCAACATGGAGATTATGGGGCCAGTCTTCATGTCAGTTTTGGATCTCAACAACCTCAAAATTACAGCAGCCTTGTCAAAACAAACAACAATTACTTTGGTGGTGATTGCGAGCGCCAGAGTTGATGCTTCTTGGACAGACTTGCCCTTCGATGCTCCTGTTGGCCCGGCGCAAATGACTCCACAATCCCACATGGTGCAATCCCGAAACAACGCCAGCTGGCATTTTGAAAATATGAATGGATATGTTATCCAAGGACAAGAAGAGTTCTATTCTAGGCCTGTCTTGCTGCAATTGAGAGCCATGGGACATGTAGATAATTCGGACAAGCGCGACAACAGTCATGGCGATAACCACGAAAAGAGGGCAGGGCCTAGCGAATCCCTGAACTCTGAAGCAGCGACAATGGCTGCCACCGAAACAGACGCTCCTTCTCCATCTCAGACAGGTATAGCCGACGGTGAAGAGTTTGCGGCCATGACGCATGCCCCAACAAACAGTGAAACGGTGATAGGCAGTAGGTTGCTGTACTAGTGTAGCAATCGCAATATTGTACATAGCTACTTCATAAACCTTTTTTGGTAATTCATCTACCTAGCTAATCGGATTCGTCATCTGCAGCAGTTACAAAGATCAATCCTTAGCCCACTCCACCAGTAGCAACGCGCCTCCACGGCAGGGACTACATTTGATGCCCCTACATCTTGAAACAACAAAAAAGACCCAGTACCTACTAGCAAGCGATGTATGAGTAGCCAGCTCTAGTACTGTAGTAATAGCCACCAGTAGAGAGGTTTGCTACGTAAGGGTAGATAGTATCTATCACAAATTTTCTTTTTTGTCAGGGTGGGGAGGATTAGACGACTGATATTCCCATGGATTGCTTGCTTGCAAGACTCAGAGAGGTCATAAAATTCGAGACGGAGCAAGAATGTTTGTTACTCCTACAGGCGGTATGGCCGGATAGCTGCAATGGAATAGATGTAGCTAGAATTTAGGTAAGTACCCAGTTTCGAACGCGGTCGTCACACCATCGTCCCATGGTACCCTTCTTCCACACGCACATATGCGTGAATGGTGCCCAACCCGTCCAAGGAGCGAGGAGATTAAAAGATGCTGTCAGATACAGTGTATGAATTAAATCTATTATTGCTGTGAAAAGACATAAGTCTGACATTGAACGCCACTGCCGGTCAAACTGGTACTGAATTGATCAATTTTCCAACCATTCTGCTCAATCTTGTTGAGGAGCTCATGAACATCCACATAGTATCCAGCGGATAGGATGCAGGAATTGCCATTCCAACTCCTGTCTCTTATACACATCTCCGAGCCCACGAGACTAAGGCGAATCTCGTATGCCGTCTTCTGCTTGAAA
>ENA-ORBV01010561-ORBV01010561.1-microbial-mat-metagenome-genome-assembly--contig:-NODE-10561-length-14733-cov-5.401269_pt1 | contig 14733 bp, 8 predicted proteins | sample MGYA00237777_ERZ505514 | MGnify/ENA primary metagenome ERZ505514 (study PRJEB26160, sample SAMN06269048) | microbial mat metagenome | isolation source: Oligotrophic lake microbial mat | place... | reverse complement strand
GAAGATTGCGGACACATTAGGTTAGTTCTGAGCCAGAGGAAACATCTGATCTTCAACAGCAAGGTTGCAGCACAATTCAACAGAAGCTGCAAACTAGCATTAGCTACTAGAGCCAATGCTTTTGCAGAAGATGCCTAGCCAGCTGCTAGCTACCAGCACCATTGCTATTGCTATGTTAGCAAAAAGAACTGCATGTAACAAAAGAGCTGGGAGATCAGTCCTAATTAATTATTTTGTGTCACGAATGTTAGTTGCAACAAGCTGTCTTATGGCCTAACTTCCAATCTTCCTTCTGACATGGAACGGAGCAATGTTTGACGTCCTTGCATTTGGCACACCGCCGAAGATTCAAAATTCCATGGCACGCGGCACAGTGATCAACGTCTCTGAGCAATGCAAGGTGACGGGGGTTTGCATCGTTAGGCTTGTGTCGCATGGAAAGCGCACGCCTCCACTGGAGCATCAAGCTGCATTCGTTGTCGAGGTGTTTTTGGGCCACAAGGAGGTTTGGGGATGGATTCTCGCGCAGTGCTGTGCCAAGATTGTTGCGGGTGCAAGCAAGCTCCTCAAGTCTAGCATCGAGCAGCTCATCAATGATGAAGTGGATCCTTTTCTTTTCATCCGAAGGAGATGTGTCACATGGCTTCGCACAAACTAACGCCACGCAACCTTCAAGCCAACCGAGGCCTGATGGCTTCTTGACACCCGGGCAGTTTCTGCGATGTTTGTGGACTAGCTCTGCGGGCAATGTGAAAGGGTAATTTAATCCAGCACCTGACCGAACAACGGACTCAGAAATGTTGACCGCTTGCAGGACCACCCAGCGTTCATCTCCTTTGTTCAACATGTGCTTTTCTGGAATCCAAACCTGGATGCTGTTGTGAACATTCACGGATGGACAAAAGCCACACTTGCAAATAAATTTAACATTCTCGAGTTCTCCGCACTCGGAGATTATCTCGGTTCCTTCCTGTGTAGCGCATGTGGCAAAAAGTCCATTGAGCACCAAGGTTGAGTTGCATTCCGCTGATCCATCAGCCACGCCATTGATCAAGTCCATAACTGGCAGCATGACTAGGCTCTCCTGGGATCCATGATGCCTCGACGTTGTCAGAGCGACGGCAGCGTGGAACATGCGAACACACGCATCCGCGCTACAAGGTAAAAGATTTCGCAGAACTGTTGCGGCAACGCTGGTGTCTTCAAGTAGGGGTTGGACGATCTTAGTCCAAATGTCATCAACATCCTGTCGAAGTTTGAGTAGAGAAAGGAGCAGGGGAGTCTCATTGAGATGGTCAAGTTCGCAGGTGGTCCAGGAAAAAACACTTCCTTCAAGCGATTTTGGAAGCGTTGCCATGTAGGAACGGTAAGTGTTCACAGCACTTTTAAGTTCTCTCGTTTCTGGTGCATTGAACAATCCAGAAGAGTCCATCGCACTTTCTCTCGATTTTGGCTTCTCAGCCGAAAAACAGACCAGCAACAGGAAGACTAGAACAATCATTCGGACATTGTGCTCGTAGAAGGCTGGAGGCAATCCTTTGAGCTCAACCTCTCCTTTGTGCAGCGCTTGACATTGTTCAAACACGTCCCCCGCAATCCGGTCCAGAAAAGGTCGTTTGCAAATAAAGTTATTATAGTCTAATCGACAGCTGGGTGGCACAAAGAGCAACCTCTCCATAGGCTGAATGGCGCGCGTTGCAAATAAGCCGATCCCACCGTGTTGGGACTCTCGAAACTCGAGTGACCCGTCCATGAAGAGCGTTATGTCTCCACCATTCTCATTGATCCAAGCTAAGCACGCCCGCACAGCTCCTAGACGATCCACTGTGTCGTCGCTCATGATCTTCCGCTGATTGAGGGAAAAGTTGTTGGAAATGTGTTGTTTTGTGATTTCTTTGTCAACTCCTTTCTTTTGAGGTTTTCAGGTGAAGAAGGAACTCGCCCTTGCGGGTATTGCCCAACACAATACCGGATTCAGATGAGTGTGTCAGTGACCAAAATAGTGTGTGCTAGCTAGCTAGAGCAGCTATAGCCCAAAACATCCCAGCCGGCCCTCCTTCTTTTACATCAGCTTTGGCGAAAAGCTGTAATCACTGATTTTGGTGAAGAAAGCGCGGGCCATAACGTCACCTCGCTCAAGAACAGGCATAAAAGGTTAAGAATAAAGAGGATCTTGGCACGAAATCGGTAGGCAGTCAAGTATTTATTTTAATACGCAATCTACACCCTGCTAGCATAAGATTACAGGCTGATCTCGTCCTTGACATCATCGTCTTTCAGTTCTTGATTCAAAGCAAAGATCGGTAGCGAGCGACATAAGGATTTCCTTAAAGAAGGCCGTGCAGATTGGTTGATCTTTCTCTTGGAGCTTGGACTGGCTGTGCTAGACTCATCTCTCTCACGGCTCATGGCACTTTCTGCCTGAAGCTCGCGGCACAGGCGATCAATAAATGATTCGGATTCCGAACCGTCCTTCGTATTCCCCGATGCTAAATACGGCTCGGAGCAGGACTGGTGGAAACCTTGCGTGCTGTCCTTGCCGTCGAGAAACGACACATCCCCTGTCAAGACACTCAAAGAGTTCCGTGACGCTCTTGTTCCCTTCATAGGATCACCTGCACTGTCATTGTCGTTCTTGTCTGCTGTATCATTCTCTGGACAATCATCGGACGGTGTCAGGCGTACCGATAGCTCTGCGTCGCCTGCAAGATCTCTGCAACCAGAGCCCCTTGCGAGTTTGTGACTGTCGTCGAGCTCAGGCTCGCCTGCCAGCGCCGGTAAGAATTGGCTGAGATTGCGAATGATCGGAATGCTAGAGATAAAAGAGGGTTTGCCTCGTTCTGCACAGAATATCTTTGGGAAAAAGTAGATCCAACATGCAGCAATAATATCCACACTCAAGATCATGCTCTCGTAATGTGCCAGAGTCCAGACGTAAAAGCGATCTTGCAAATAGAAAAGCAGAACTCTCAAAGTGGCAAAAATTGCTTGCGAGTACACCAGAACTGCCAATGCGAGAGACTCGTTGATCTCTTTTTGTAGATTTCGGGTTTGAAATGCCAACACCGTCGCACAGACTAATAATACACCGTGCCAGCCAGTGCTAACAAACCGCCAGGCAAGGGAGTTGGAGCTGCAGTAGTAGCTCTTGACTATAATGGTGTCTCCTTCTTTGTTGGTTTCACCAGAGACTTCAAAATCGTTATTCACCGTGCTTGGATCAACAGCTGTCCATACTGAAAGGTATAAAATCCATATCCCGCTCAGAGCAAAGACAAACTTGAACAGCAAACTTTGGCGAACTTCGATACGTTTGAAGTTTTTGGCTGCCGCCGAAAGATGGGCAACAGCTGCAACCTTGACAATGAGCGGTACCAACTCAAAGGTGTACCCTTGCAGGATTAGCCAGTTGATGGACATGCAGGAATTGTCCGACATGAGAACATTCATCAAGACGGATGCCACTGCTACCAGAAAGAGCCCGACCAACAAGAGATACAAGAATTTGATTTGGGCATTTTTCACAGCTCGTTTGTTGCGGAAGTAGAGGACTCCACCGGTAGCGGCCAGGACATTGGCTAGTGACAGTAAAGAAAGCGTCATGGCAACGTAAAGAAGTGCCCCGCCCTCATTTTTCCTTTCAACAACCACCCTCGGAAATGATTGTGGAACAAATGTCTGCAAAAACTCGAAATTCTCAGCCACCCATCGACAGGATGCATCTCGTGGATCAAAGTTGAACTTGTCGCTGTTTCGTTTGAGCCAAAAATCAAAAATCTTTCCGAGCTGAAGCTCGTCGATTTTGATATTTTTGATGGCTTCATAGGCTGGACTTCGCATCTCTTCTGGTACGTCCGGATCATTTGTGGAATCGAGCAAGGATTTAACTATTAAACGCTGGAGGGAAACCGGAGGTTCAGCGCACCTTCCCAAGGGATCACCAATGTGCGCCAACGCGGGAACCTCACTATTACATCGATCCTCGAAGCTCACACGAGCCTTGACACAGTCTTGGGTCGGTGGGGGAAAATTGACAATTTGAAATTCCGCATCGGTCCCCAAAAAGGTCTGGTACAAGGCTTCCGGCGTCCACCAGCGCATTGCGACATTGGATTTGGTATGATTGGCCGCATTCCAAATTTCCGTCATGGCACTGTAGCTATAACTGTTGCTCACAGGTTCATCACCACTTCCCTCGAGGGCGATATTTAAATGATGTAACTGTTGGGTCAAGAACGACGTCCAGCCACACGGATAATCCACAACTGCGCCTGTGCAATTACCGGGATTGGTATCGCAATCATTCTGCTCTGTCTTGCGAAAATAGCCATGAAAAAGTCCTTGTTCAAAATATCTGTTTTTCTCTTTCTCACTTTCAGGTGGTCTCGTTGCTGTATCATCTGGTGTTGAACAGTTGGTGGGGGATACTTGAGAACAATATTCCTGCCATGAGGTGGGACGCAAAAACGTATCGGCCAGCTTGCGTCGATTCTCTTCTCCACTGAGACCCAAATGGGCTAACAAACTGGGGTCACGTTCCGCTGTAAACCGAGGAATAAACAATCCCTGCTGTCCCAAGGCTCCCATGAGCCCTGGTCGGTCAATCACGCCGTCATTCCATAGCTCTTCCGTCGCAGGTTCGTGTCCATTCCATACTTCAGTAATGACATGTGCACAACTCTGATACTCTGCATTCTTGTTTTTTCTCTCTTGTGCTATTATCCGGCAATCTTTGACGTCATTTCCTCGCCGCAAAGCCTCAAAATCATATGATTTGCCATAGCCCAAGGCGGACGTTGCATCATAGAAATCCGAAATATCGGTCGCGGTGCCAGACTCCAGTGTAACGGGAATGCCCAAGATTTCACTCAAAATGATTTGAATCACCCAACTTTGAAAGAATCCGGATTCCCAATTTTGCGTCAAGATACGAATTTCCATATAATTGAGATCGGGATCGGGGTCACGGCAATACCCTAATGCCTTTGATTCTTCTGTATCTTCACTGTGGCAGACTCTGGTCTTGGTCCAACCCGGGATTCGTTGGGCCAAACAACCTCCTTTATGGTAGGGATTGCTACACGTGCCAGTGCCAGAAGTCGTGTGGATACACTGAGATCCGGGTCGAATCATTTCTTCACAAAACTCGGAAGACGTACACGCCAGAGCGGAGTATGTGGGTCCAAGCAAGGATGCCAACTGCAGCAGCGCCAAGAGGACGGCTGCCAAGGACGACAACATCATGGCTGCTGCTTTGATTTCTTTCTGGAGAGAGATGCCGGTTCTGGAAGATTACAGTATGGGCGTGGAACGCATATGTTGTCTGTCCTCTTTATTATGGACTTTAACGGGGGTACAACTCTTGTGCTTTTGCTGTTAGAGCACAACTGTTATGCACTAGCTACTACTGTGCTAGCTCGTTAGCAGCTCCGGCAATGTGCTAGCTAGAATAATAGCACTCCGAGTATAGACAGTTCTGCTATGTGTGACATTGTGGTTTGTGCAAGGTTTGGTTCTGTCAATGCAGTTCGTACAACATGTACAGCATGTAGCACTTCTGGTGAGGCATTGCTGCACCGCAGTCACCTAAATTTCATGCAGGAAGTTACTCGGGTTAAGTCATGCTTTACGTGACCAGTATCCTACTCATTATTTCATTGACCTTACTGGTACATTTGTGTATCTCGATTGTGGTACAGCACTCGTAGGGGCTCCTTAAATATCAAGTGGGTTGCCGAAACTCAATTGCCACTCACACACTTAATTCAAGAGATTCAAGAAGCAGAACCAATCAGATCCTTCTTCCAAAAAGCAATGGTTCTTTTTTGGTGCTTCTTTAGCAACAAGGACAGACGAACAGGGGACCCATGGCGGGTCACTGTGGTTGCTGCCTCTGTTCAGTTGTCATTGCAGGTGACAAACTAATTAGGTTTAACTTTGAAACACCAATGGGTTGCCCTCCCTTCAAACACATGAGTTGATGGATCTCTTTTCGCTTTGAATCTCAACGTGTGACATGCAATGGATGTGACCAAATTGTGACTCTGAAATTGGTTGAACAAAGTTGCAGCTTTGGCATCCAATTTTCAGTCTTTGTGACAAACATCTGACAAAGTGTGACCAAACAGCAAAACTGTTTTTTGGACCTCTGCATGTCACTGAAAGGCTCAACATTGCTCCTCAAAAGCCTGTGATGCAAGCTTCTCAATGTCTTTTTTTTCAATTTCAGCATTGAATCACAATTCAATGACAATCACTTTGATTGTTTTTGTTTTGTTGGTTCTCATCATCCCAAGACAAACAGAGGTGTTGCCCCAGTGAAATGCCCTTGAATTCTTTTTTTGTGATTGATCCAGCTGAGAAGTGAGACAATCATGTTTTCTGCAAATGTTGCACGTTGTGTCTCATGGCGAAAACTAAGTTTGGGTTTCAAAGAGAACAATTGAAGTGAGTTTTTGATCAACCCCAAACATGTGACCTTGAGGAACCATTGCAATCCCTCATTGTGAACCCATGTTGAGGTGAGTCAAAGAAGCAACAACAAGTTTCTTTTTGAGTTTTGGGATCAGTCACAGTCTCAGCCTGAGTTGTTTGCTTGTTCAAAGCATGTTTTGCATCACAAATTTTGTCCCGCATTTTGACACACTGCATCAATCTGTTGCAGTTAGCAAAGACCTCATGTTTGCACACAGCAATTGCACCTCACAGTCTGTCATGAACTCACATCAACTGAGAAATGTGATGGACAGTGAACTTTGTGAACCCTTTTGTTTGAGAACCCTTTTGTTGAAAAGGGTTCACAATTGTGAACCTTTCTTTTTCGTGGTCCTTTTGTGCAACAGACCAACATTTGTGAACCAATTTTTCTTCAAAGGGTTCACAAATGAAAATCAGTTCATAAATTGGTTCACAATTGCACGGAGAACTGTTGCTTGTCACCATTCGAAATCGGTTCATGATCATGAACCGATTTCGATTTGTGAACCGATTTCAAATCAGCCTGAGATTTGTGAACCGATTGTTTCAGTCTTGTCAAAAATTGGTTCATGTGTGTGAACCGATTTTTATTTATGAACCGATTTTGAAAAGGGTTCATAATCTGCACCAGTTGTAAGAAGGTTGAGGCAAGTTCCAGGCATTGCACTGCACCAGCTAGCTCCAAGTGCCATTGGCACAAAAGTGGTGCGCATTGTTCAAAATTAACAGATCACGTGTGCATCCAGCTGCTCTGTGAATCATGTTTCAGCTTCTGATGATAGATCAATAATCTCAATGCAAGGATCCATCCTGCCAGCTGTGTTGCGAGGATTGTTGTGACCAGTCTTAAGACTGATGGCAGTCTTAAGATTGACTGCAGTCTAAGTTAAGACTGGTCAGTCTTGAGACTGAAAAGCTGCCAGTCTTAAGACTGGCAACACCCCCTCATGGCCAAAGTTGTGACTGCCCCAGTCTCAAGACTGACACCAGTCAGTCTGGAGACTGACTGCAGTCAAAGTTCAGACCACTGAACAACTGACCAAGCAACTGACCAGCTAACTGACTGACCAGCTAACCAGCTGACTGGCTAACCAACTCACTGGCTGACCAACTGGCTAACTGACCAACCGGCTGATCAACCAGCTAGCTGAGCTGACCAGCTGATTGGCTGACGGACAGCTGCAAACCAGCTAGTTGTCATCTGCTCATTCACCAAGGAACATCAATTTGATCATTCTTGTCAGCAATCTGGTTAGCTAGCCAATGGGTCAGTCAGTCAGTCAGTCAGTCAGCAAATCAGTTGGTTAGTTAGCCAGTTAGCTAGTCAGCTGCTTGGTCAGTTGATGTCCAACTGTTGTTTCAAGTTTGTCACTCTTGATTGTTAAAATTCAGCTACTGTCCTATTCACATTTTCCTCATTCATTAGTTTCGCATCGGGGACAAATTTGAGAGGCAGTCTCAAGATTGACAGCAGTCAGTCTTAAGACTGGGGTTACATTTTTGGTCAGTCTTGTGACTGATTCAGTCATCACAATGGTCGCAACAGATCTGCAGCAAGGAACGTTCAAAAGAAAATGCGCCTAGCTAGCTAGCTAGACGCTGTTGCCATTGCCCTCTCCCTTTTCTCAAGAGATCTTATTGGTCACACCAAGTAAGCCATTGTGTTGTTATTGACATTGGAAGTGTTCCTGAGAAGAGTTACAAAGGAACCTGCATCTTGGTTCACTTTCCAAATTGTTCAAGGAAGGCGTGAAACACCTCAAGAGTGACCTAAAACCATTTACCAATGACAAAATTGGCTACTGGCCAAAGAATCTTTAAAGAAAAATGGTACAGTAAACTGTCAGAACCTTGAGGACATGACGGCCAGCCAAAAGAAGTATAGTTCAAGAAGAGGGGCAATAAAAGCTGATGCTCGAAAGGAACAAGCCCAACGATGCTAACTACAACGAATTTTAGCTCCACACCCCAACCAGTCGACGAAAGAAAGACATACACATGGTTGCTAGAATTCTGCTTACTTCCTATCTAGGGTTCCACACAACATGCATATTTTCTTCGCGGATAGCTTGGAGCTGGTAACACTAGGCAGCAACCTATTGCTGGTAGCGGGACCTCACACATGCTAGGAGGATCAGCACAAGAACAGCTCAAACTCAGTGATGGTAAGTCAGTCACCAAGCGAGCAAACATAAGTAAAAATCTCCCAAGACAGATCCACAACTAACATTTGAAAGCGTTCCCACACTGGAAGAGATCATTCGTGGACCCCATTCCCCAGATTTTTTAGCGCTGGGAATCTCCCACTCCTACGAAGGGAAGTGAACGTCGCGGTCTCGTCATTCCAAATCTTGTCACCCGCAAGCGCGAGATCTCCCGCTTTGGCTTCTTCCTGTCGTCTCTCTAGATCTTTTTGAGCCTTTTTTCTTGTTTTCCTCTCGTGTTCCAATCTCTCGCATTCTTTTTTGTGACCTTGCTTCCAGTGACGTCGCTGACATGCTCGACTACAATAGTATACACTTCGACAACGCGCACAAAGTGGCATATCGTCTGCCTGGCCCTCCTTGTTGCAGCAAGAACACAAGACGAACGGATCGTCCTTTGTTGTTTGGTTACGCTCTTGTTCTTGTACGCTGGAAAAGATCGGAGTCGAGGAAAAGGACGATTGTCTTTTGGTATCGGGATTGTGGGGGTCATTCGCTTCCTTGTAAAACGCCGCTAAGAGAGGTTTCTCTGCGATCCAGTCCAATATCTTGTGAATTATAGCATGCTTTTCAGGCGCGAAGAGTTCAATTTGCCATGGTTCGTTTCCAGTATCTTCTTCCGCAGTCGTTCCATCCATCAAGTCAAAATCATAGAACATGAGATGATATGGGATCATGGTTACTCCATACTTTGCGAGATGAATAGCTTCCATTGCAAAGAGTCTGAGCTCATTACACATGTGCCATGATGTAATACCATGAGTATGATCATGCCCGATCACTGCCACAAGATCTCGGGGACCAAATGACAGTTTTCGTGCCATCTTTTTCGTTGGCTCATCCGCATTCCAAAGGCTTTTCCAAAAGTCAACTTGTTGCTGGGAGAAGGATTGTAAGTGTTTGCGAAGATCCCATCCGCATCGTCGTGCCAAAGTCGTCGCTCCAACCGTGAAGGTAAAGGGTAACCTTTCAAGCTGTACTTTCATGTCCGGGCTAACAGTAGGCTCTCTTCCTAATCCCCAGCTAGCGAGTCGCACCCTCAAAGTTAAAGAACGTTTTTCCTTCAAATGGGTTTGCACTAAGTCATTCAAATCCAAACGTCGCTGACACCAAGTACAAACTTCTTCTTGGTACATGGACGCCGGTTCCAAATCGTGTTCAAATTTCCACAGCTCCTCCCACTTAGTCTCATCTTTGTCATTATTATTGGGAGCGGTCACACCAAGGTGCACGAAGCCACTGACACGATAAACGCTTGTATTGTGAAATGGTGGCTGCAGATCTAGAAAAATAGACCATGAAAGTTCATGTAAAATATCCGATTCAAAAGGTGACCTTTGAAAGCGTACATTCCATTGCATATCATCTTGTAGCCATCCAAAGGTGGGTGATACCGTTGCTGCTATTTCGAGAGAGGGTTGAAAGACCCAGTCAAGAGCTACGCTACGGGAGGCATTGCGTCGCGCTTTGCCTTTGGTGACGAACTTTTCCAATGTTCCAGCCACACAGGCTTCCCGAGTAACTTGCCACCATCGGAATGGTTCCCTACTGCTGCCACCATCCTTTTCTTCTTCGTTTTCCGCAGTGCTCATTGTGTTGCAAACTAGCCAAGGAAATTGTTGATAGACCTGGCCGAACGCTTCAGTTGAGTAGCAAAGAATTTTGCCATGTGTTGTGTGCTATTGGGGCCGCAGCTATGGTACTAAAGCTAGTGGTAGCTATCCAGCCTACCGTACTAGTAATAGTTACTAGGGATTTTGAAATTTCAGCCGCTGGTCCTGACGATACATCATTGGACAAGTGTGCGACTTATTTCGTTTCTTCCACGATAGCCGGTGATCTCCGTTGATCCATTCATTGAATCAATCACTTACTCTCTCAACCGTCAAGCACACGGTAGCATAGCTTACTTTAAATAATTGTATCTAGTACCGCCCGTTCGAAAACGGGGCATGACATTGCACCAACCGTCAAGACTACTTGTAATCCATTAGGAAAGGTACAACATTATCGGTGGACAAAAATCGATAATGCTTTCCTCGTGGAAGATCTTGCTGATGCTGATGGTTTGGGCTCATGTTGCGAGTTGTGGAACAACAGCCCGAGTCTTGGTCGACAGTACTGTATGGGAGCGACCAGATACTTGTAACGATCCACCCACTTACAACATTCACCTCCATTTTGTTGGTGTTCACCTCCATTTTGTTGGTGAGGGTCATTCCATGTTTCCAGACGATTTGAAAGGCCCAATCCAAGCAGCAGCCGAACTTTGGTCGCGCGCCATTGTGAGAAAGAAAGAACAAGTCGTGCCCGTCCAGCTTTCTCAGTCGAAGCGACAAATGCTATGGTATTGTGGGTGGGATAAGACTACTAATTTTATCCCTTCTCTGACTGTCTGGACCAACAACACGCTCCACCTTTGTGTTCGATATGGTCACTCGTCGACGAGCAAGGCACTAGCCACCGCGAGACCACTGCTCCAAGATTCACTCGGTTTGCCTCTGGTGGCGGGAATCGAGTTGAATGCACGATATAGGGAGCTTGACCTCTTTAACTATTGCGACTATGCTAACATTGCGGCTCACGAAATTGCGCATACACTTGGTTTCGCCCGCAAAATCATGAAACCATTTCTGTTCCGGAACTACAGAGGCCGAACCTTGTTTCGCGGGACTCATACTCACCGCGAGTGGTCAAAACGAAATACTACTACCACTAAAATATACGACGCGCGACTTTACCCAGTTCTGCACAAGAAGGATCAATCGCATTGGTGTTCACAATATTCCCTTGATCGCGAATTGATGCTGCCAAAGTACGATAAACGCAATGCGTTGGGCAGGTTACCATTGTCACCCGTTACTTTGGCAGTCTTTGAAGACCTTGGATACGTGGTCAACTATGCGTGTGCCGACCCAATCTCTGCCTGCTTTGCCATAGACGACGTTGCCTAATCATCATCTTTAGCTCTGTGTCCATCAAGAACTTGCTCGGTGCAAAGAATAACCTTCAAAACGGCAAACAAAAATTGAGGATTGAGCCAATGGCTGAGCCAGCGAAAGCCCCCACTACCTAGGCTTGCGAAAATGAAAACTGATACAGTAACCCCTTCATACCAAAAATGTCATATTTTACACGCTGAAACACTACGAACAAATAATGGCCCAGCATGCATTCATCCACTTTTTGTGTCCATTGTACTACTAGAGTCCTACTTTTTGGGTATCTTTTTTTAGTGTGGATAATTCGCTCCCATATTTTGTCTCGCGATGCGGTTGCGTTTGGTTTCCCTTTCTTGTGTTTGATCATGTTGGTTGTGGTCGTCGATGGATAGGCAGCGTGTCCAACATTTCGTAGCCCCTTTTCTCGCGCAATAATTAAACCCGTTTGCAGCATTGGAGGAAATGCAAAAGGGTTACAATTTTCTCCACACGAGACGTAGCTTGTCCTACATATGGTCAGGTCCAGCACAAACTCTGTACCATTTCCGCTTTGTTTCCATGGTACCTTTTAGTCTAGCTTTTGTTGTTGTTTACGTGCCGGTCATTTTCTCCAAGACACCCTTTACAAATACAGGCAATGTCTCGACGGCTCGTCCCTCGACTGTAACATCTGCCAATTCACTCAGTGGCGTGGGAAAGTCACGATTGAATTCAATAATTGTGGCACCTTGACGGTGTTGTGCTATTTCTGGTAAAGACGCTGCCGGATACACCACAGAACTCGTCCCGGCCACAATCACCACATCACCACGTTTCAATTGTTTGACCGCACGATTGGCTTTCTGCCATTCATCGGGTGGCAATGTTTCGGTAAAGAGTGTCACATCGGGTCGTGCCCTTCCTTGACATTCCGTACAACGAGGTTGGGATTTTGGATCCAATGGCAGGACAATATCGGGTAATTTTGTGTCGCAACTCATGCAACGATACCGCATTACGGAGCCATGAACTTCAGCTACATGGTCCTGAGAAAATCCAGCCGCTTGATGTAAGCCATCGACATTCATGGTAATGACAAAAACCGAATCAAATTGGGACGACTCCAACAATTTGAAGAGGGCCAAATGCCCTGCATGAGGCTCTGCCGTTTCAATGGGTCCTACAAAATCCTGGACAAAGCGACTCCACACGAGACCAGGCGTCCACTTCCAACCCACGGGGGTTCCTCCCCATAGGAGGGCGACTTTGCCAAAGATTCCCGACCGCGCCCCGGAAGCGCCACGAAAGGTTCCAATGCCCGAATCGGCACTCATGCCAGCACCGGTAAAAATGACAATGCGCCGTGCCGCGGCTGTTGCTTCTATGGCTTGTTCCATTGCTTTACTGGACGGGATTGCACTGATAGTAGTCGGTGCTCTGTAACCTGCTGTTTGTTTTATAATAATTGCAATGATAGATAGCCTTACTATTAGGCTTGATGCTGTACCATCGTTGCATGCTTGTGATTGATTGTTGTTGTCGATGTTTGCAGCATGTGGATCGGCCCCTTTTAATCGCTCTGTTGTACAACATACTGTAGTCGACTATGTTAGTAACATCGTCGACTATGTTACTAACAACATCATCGTCGGGGGCCGAACATAGCTGCTATGTTCGGGTTATGATGGTTATGATCATCCAGAGCATGTGTGCGCCACGGGCAAATTACACGGAGAAAGCTTCCAATTGGTAACGAGCCAATGTGCTCCCTTTGAATCCAATGAATCTTCCAAGAATGTCTTTTTGTTGATTTCTCGGAACGCGAAGGAAGTCCATCCATCATTGATTCATCACCTTCAACTCAACTCCTCAACCCCTTCGATTCATTCGTCCTTCGCTTCACAAGGGGAGTCACAACAAGTCTGTCCATGAACAAAAACAAAAAATGACAGGGCGTCAAAGCAAATCAGCTAGAGCAGCCTACTGCCTTTTTGGGAAATGTTTAACAAGCACCCAGCTGGAGCTGGGGGGTCAATTCATCGCTCTGGCCATTGCCGCAGGGATCGGTGTGGGCCTAACTTGCATCAATTTCTTTTACGTTCACTACAAAGGCGATACCATCGACATTGGTTCATGGGGCTGTTACTTTACCACTTATGGTACCCTGTTTGCCATCATTTCCGGTATGGTTCTAGTGAATGTGTTGGAACGTTTTCAGCAGCTGGAATCCGTATTGGAAGACGAGTTGAATGCCATTGAAAGCATTCGGGATTCATTGGTCTATCTCCATTTGGACGCCAGTGTCCGTAGTGACTTTTGTCGGACCCTACTCGGCTATTTGCAGAGTATTGCTGGTGTGGAATGGCAGCTCATGTCCCAGCAGGACGAGAAGGACGCGCCCATGATTGATTCCGATACCAATGCAGAGTTGCTTGCGATCCATAGTTATGCAGCACATATCCTCCATAATAGGAAGCCAAATGATGGTGCGTCTGTCAACTTGATCGAGAGCCTCATCATCCCGCTCATCTTGGATCTAGGAAAATTCCGAACCCGCCGTTTGAGTTTGGCGCAAGCCCAGCTACCACCACGCCTCAAGTTCTTGTTGCTTTGGATGATATTCTTTCTTGTGATTGGGTTCATTCTTATGAGCGTCGAAAACCTATACGTCAATATTTTCATGACGGTGGCCGTCTCTGGCGCCATACAATGGCTCTACACGATCATTTCCGACTTGGACCACCCCTACTACGGAATATGGAATTTGAGCACCGAGCAACTCGACAAATTGATCCTAAAGTTTGAAATAGAGGTCGGTGATGGCCAGGAAGCAAAAAAGATAGCGGAGCAAGTCTGCAATATGTAATGTCCTGTTCTGCCACCATTCCTCTCGTCGTGGTGTTCCAATGTAAAGCTAGATAAAAAGGCCCTGTTAGAATCGCCTTTACCCGTCTGAGAATTCACTAAAGCTACTTAACCGCTACTACAACCGCCCAAAGGAGACAGCCAGCAGATACGTAAAAGGAGTCTACTGAGGCGTCGTCATCAAATGGAAGTAATTGTGTAATAATTATGAACTTTATAGTAATGTATAATATCTGTCTCTTATACACATCTCCGAGCCCACGAGA
>ENA-ORBV01010559-ORBV01010559.1-microbial-mat-metagenome-genome-assembly--contig:-NODE-10559-length-14734-cov-6.692570_pt1 | contig 14734 bp, 4 predicted proteins | sample MGYA00237777_ERZ505514 | MGnify/ENA primary metagenome ERZ505514 (study PRJEB26160, sample SAMN06269048) | microbial mat metagenome | isolation source: Oligotrophic lake microbial mat | place... | reverse complement strand
GAGGAATAAAAAAGCTGTGGTGAGAGGCAGAGAGCAGCTATGAATTTTGGCAGATTTTTGTCATTGCGGGAAAAAAACCGTAACAAGGGCATGGCTTATAACGGGAAAAAAACCGTAATAAGATGAAACATATGGGGGGGCATTCAGGGAAGCAAGAAGGGATGGTGACTGTTGTTTCTTGGGCATGATAGGGAGGGAAGAGGAGGGTGGTGGCATAGCAGGGTGATTTTGATTAGCATGTGGAAGTGCGCAGCAGTCCAGGCGTCCAGAGGATTGGAATTGTGGGCGGTGTGCGAAGTGCATGTAGTCTGGTCTGACAGATGGACAGACCAACCCTACTTCAACTGCCCCTTATGTGATCCATTGACACCACTTCTGGTCTGACAGATGGACAGACCAACCTCTACTTCAACTGCCCCTTATGTGACCCACCTACCCACCAACAAACCCGCAAACAAACGTCACACCGGGACTCAAAAAAAAGAATAACCCTGCCTACCGTTGAGGGCTATTCTTGAACCTCTGCATGAAAGAACTTCAGTTTTGTTCAATGAATGCATTCTGCAAGCACGCGACATTCATTCCTCACCAACACAAAATGACTTCATTGAATTCTGTCCTTGGATCCATTGTTGAAGCTGAACCATTCAGGTGAATTTGTTGTCGTGGTCTTCAGCTGAAGATTGGACATCATTCATCTGTGTTCGAGGGAACAGAAATCACAATGAGGGGCGGAGATGCAGTGGGTTTGAGGGCATGGCAGGCCAGGTTGGGACAAATGTTCTTCAGCTTGAACAGCTCGGATGTGGGCACAGATGCAGCTTGGGCTCCTGCATGATTTGTCTGTTGCAAACAGCAATTCTTAACCAGAAAACAACTGCAAATGAGGGTGCAGCCTCAGTCAAGAAACCCTTCAAAGACAAAGTTTCCTGCTTCAAAGTTTTGTCTCAGAAACAAATGTGATTTTCACAAATGACAAACTTATGAGCAATTGCTCTGGTCTACATTTTGATCCACATTAGTCAATCTTTTTGACAAGATTGTTGATCTCGTTAGCGAGATTGATTGCACGATGCACATGTTTCGATCTTCACTGACACCATTGTTGCCACATGTCTGCAAAGCCATGCAACGCCAAGACAAAACATGTTGTGGAAGCTCAATGCATGTGTCTCCATTCAAATGTTTTGCTTTGATCTTTGTGTTGTCTTCAGGGATGCACACTGACTCTCGGCCTTGAGCCCTTTGTCACTGACGAGGCATGGGGCGAATCACGGGCAAAATCGTCAGTCTCTCAGAAGCAAGCAAACATGGTTTGATTGTTTTGAGTCTTTGCATCAGCCACTTTGGTCCTTGGACCGTTGCATTTTGGCAATGGTTGTGTCTTGCAGAACACAGTTTTTCTTGATGTTGCCATGACGTCACAGTCATTGGCCAACTTGCAAATGACAGTGTGGCTGAACTCAGTGCAAGAGAGGATTGATCCAAACCAAAGGCATTGGGATAAATCTCTCCCCCAAAGTGCATTCATTTTTTGCTTCCTTTCAAAGCTTGTTGTTTTAATTAAGAATGACCAAGAAGGCATGTGCTGCAGTTTCGAGTGTCGTGCACAATGTATGGTTAGGAGTTTCAGAGACGCTGCAGAAGTTGAATCCTCGTGTTTCTGAAAAAAATGGTCCTGTGTTGCCACCAATGGAGACATGCTAAGAAATGAGGCAACATTTAGAAATTGGTCAATTGTTGTTCAGTCACAACATTGCACAATGACATGACCATTCAAGTAGATAAAGACCTTCACATTTCTATGCCGTTGGTGTTCCATTGACTGATTGGACAACGAGGGAAGATTCTATTCTCGGTTGTACAAAAAAAACAATCATTCCAAGGGAATTGGAAAAACGAGAGAGCGTCTCCGTCACGGAATACCAAAGCACTTGATGAACTGACACTATTGACTAAATATCATAATCGCCTTCTAGTCAGCTGCTGAATTATCAAAGATAGACAAAGTTGAGCAGACAGAAGTAGTATGGCTTAGTTCATTTCTGCTGTTGTTAGCCTCTGCTGGCCATCACACCATGGCGAATGTTGAATGTTCGAGTCTCTATCCTCCATTCGCTCGATCCAATCCAACGCCAAGCGATACTCTGGCTGCTTGTCTTCTTTACGTCACTTTCGAACAGCGGAGTGCGTTTGCACAGCCATAAAATGGCGCACCTTCTGTACGCGCTTTTGGGCCAGGCCTACAAATCACAGGTTGAGCGAGAAAGGAACTACTGGTAGCGCTATGTAAGCTGCCTTTCGACTTGCTGCTGGGCCAGCGCACCGAGGCATATAGTAACATTCCAGTGATGTGTCATTTCTTTTACCTGCATCCATCGAAGACACGCTGACGGATAAAACAACTCTCCCGACATTCGTAAGTTGTTGATACTGCGGTATCGTTGATATTATTATGACCTGCAGTTGCAGCAACTGCAATTTACAAAGCTGCAGTTGACTTCTAACAACCCGGGATATTTCGAACAAAACGCATCTGGGACAGTGCCTGTTAGTTGTGTTCCGGACAAATCAATCTCAATCTTTATGCCGTGTCGTTCAAGTCAGAAGGAAGTTAATCCGGGAGCGAAACACTTCGTTGAGGTTGGACTCGACAATAATGTTCAGAATGTATGTGACATAAAGACGTACCAAGTTTAAAAACGACCATAGCCTTGGTATTATTGGGCCAGTAAGGTTCCAATTTCCATCCAATTCGAGGTCTGCGATATCGCTTAGATTACCAAGTTGTGCAGGAATTTGACCAGTGATGAAGTTGTCATTCAGCAAAAGGGCTCGCAGCTTTTTCAGAGCACCCAGCTCCGGTGGTATTGTTTTCTCAAGACGGTTGGAACCAAGATCCAAGTAAAGTAGATGTGACAACAGTCCAACTTCGCTTGGGATGCTTCCAGTTAAAGAATTCTGAAATAGTTTCAAAGCAGTGAGTGATCCTTTCCAACCCGAAACGTTGCTCCAGAGTGTCCCTGTCAGATTCAAATTCTGACTCAGATCAAGAAGCTGTAGTTTTTCGAGGGCTTCGTTAAAAAAAGAGTCAAGCGTCAGCCACTTTCCACTGAAGGTTTTAATGCGCACACGCATGCACTAAACAAAGTCAACAAGAGTTGAACTCACCGTATAACTCATGAGGCAATGTGCCATTCAAGTTACAACTCGAGCAAGAAAACAGCTTCAAGTCTTGGATCAAACCGAGCTCAGAGGGCAAAGCTGTTCCGGCATACGTGTTCTGGTCAAGTCGTAGTGTTTCAAGCCGCGTGGCTAAGCCGATTTGGGTAGGAATGCTTCCAAAGATCTGTGACGACGACATGTCGAGACTTCTCAGCATAGAAAGGTTCCCAATCTCACTTGGCAAAATGGACTGGATTGGGCTGGAAGAAATGATAAGCTCCATCAATGACGTCAGCACCCCAATCTCAGACGGAATAGTTCCGTTGATTCCTGTGCGCAATAGCTGCAGGCTCTCTAAATGATTGAGCAAGCCTATCTCGGTTGGCAACTCTCCCGATATAAGTCGGTTGGCGGAAAAACTGAGTGCAATCAAAGTGCTAATTTTTCCAATTTCAGATGGAAGCGGCCCGCTCAGAGCATTCTGGCTCACATTGAGGACCTCTAACTCCATCAATCCTAGAACAGGCGGCAAGCTTCCTGTCAATTGATTTTCACTTAAAAACAACTCAACAAGAGAGGCCGCCATGGCGATTTCGCTCGGAATGGTTCCAATCAGATTGTTGTTTTGAAGGAAAAGACGCTTTAACTTCGTCATGTTCCCAATTTCTGTCGGTAAGGAGCCGCTGACCTGATTTGAACGGAGATCCAAGTAGTCAAGTCTTGGAATTATAGCCAGCTCGCTGGGGATGGGCCCGGTCACGAAGTTGCCTGCAAGCACAACGGATTTCAGATTTCTCAAATTCCCAACACCGGGTGGCAGGGCCCCCGTAAGCCTGCACTGCTCCAGGTTCAGTGACGTGAGTCTCTCCAAGTTGCCAAATGCCGCCTGGACTATATCGTTGTATCCCAAATTTACAGACTGCAAACTGTCCGGCAACTGCGGCACAACACCCGTGAAACCGTTAGAACTGAGGTCCAACTGATACAGATTTGTCATGTTTTTAATTTCCTCTGGCAGGGTTTGATCAAGCTGGGAATTGGAGAGAGATAATGTCAGCATCGACGTCATCAACCCAATCTCGGAAGGCACCAACCCACTGAGACGAGAATGGGAGAGATCGAGCGCTGATAGCCGTGTCAGCAAGCCGATGGTTGATGGTATCTTTCCAACCAGGAAGTTATGGCTGAGATCAAGACTTCTCAACGACGTTAGATTGGCCACAAGCTCTGGAGGCAGTTGACCGCGAAAATTGTTATCGGAAAGATCCAGAAATGTCAACTTTTCTAGTCCGACGAAGGATATGGGGATGACGGAATTCAACTCGTTTTCGCCTAAATTCAGCGTTTGCAGTTGGCTCATGAGACCCAATTCCGAAGGGAGGCTACCATCCAGAGAATTCGCGGGCATAATCAATTGCTTCAGGCCCGTCAAAAGGGAAAGTTCAGGAACCAATGTCCCACTCAAGGCGTTGTCCTCAAGCTGGAGCGTTACTAAGGTTCCCTCATTATTGCAAGTCTCCAACAGCGGGCGGCCCTCTGGTGGTGGCGGAGGCTGCAATCTGCGACGGCGAACTTGGCCATCTGTTGGGACATCCATTCCTCCAGCATTCGTCCCGGTGTACCATTCACATTCCGAGACACTGTGGTTGAGCCAATGGCGCTTCAGGGGCCACCGATCACCTCCCGTGGCATAATATAAGGTTGCCAAGGCAAAGCGTTGGAATTTTTGAGCGATGGGATGAATGGCATTGTTGACCTCTAAATCATTTTCCAACCATTTCCATGCTAAGGCCTGGGGTGACGTTTCGTCCCTTTCAATGGCCTCAATGGTAAAGTCGGGCAATGTCGCCAAGACAAAACTCTCCGTAGGAGACTCGGTCGGAGCTGCCGACGGTGCCAGTGACGGTGCTGCCGACGGCGCCGGAGAGGGTATGGCTGTCTCGGGGATTGGATTTTTGGGTTTGAGTTGGTCCATCCCCACAACAACCCCAACAATGATGGCCACCACCAACAGTAGCAAACCGAGGACGGTCGCAATACCCCTGGCGGAGCGCAAAAAGACGCAGCAAATCTCATTTTCGTCCATTGCTTTGGCTTCCAAAAAGGCTGTGTCGTCTTGATAGAGTTGCAAAGGTCCGACGCGGCAAGAAGGATCGCTGACAAGCGTGGCTTGTACCATAAAGCTCTCTGTAGTTTCGTCCAGAGGCAGGGGTGGTGGCGGAGGCGCCTCGTCTGGTGCAGGCGGCGCCTCGTTGGAAAAGGCATAACTTGGATTGGATGTGTGTTGCCAATCGTCCTCGGTGTTATTGTCGTGGCCATCGTCCGATGATAGAGGTGGCGCAGGCGTCACTTGAGACAGAAAATTGTTGTCGTCTATGATTCGAGTGCTGATGGTTCGAGCGCTCTGGTTATTGGAGGTGGTACTCGAATCAAATTCCCTCATCTTGTTGGCAAGGGCGTCACCATCGGTGGTACTACTGTTGTTGCTTTGTCGTGCGGATAAGACGTGGGTTGCATCTATCATTCGCTTTCTCATTTCCAACAACTCTCGATCGTCACCTTGCTCTTGCTGCTGTGGCGGCGATGATACTGGTGTCGAATCCTTATTGGTAGCTTCCCCTTCTACCTCCAAATGTTCTGACTGCTGCTGCTGTTGCTGTTGTCGGGTCAGAATAGAGTATCGGGCATTTTGGTTGCGGGTTGCATTTTGTCCGGGTGCGGCAGAGTAGGCCCCCACACCTTGTTGGGGCGGCAATCGCACTTTGCCGTTTGAAATATTATGATGATTATGGGACGTACTGCTGTCGGCAGTATCAGCACTGGCCATTGGCACCGCAGCGGCTTGTTTGGCACTGGCAAAATTCTGATCAAGATTTCCGGAAGCAGTGGCATCCGTTGCGTGCGAGTTTGTAATTGCAGTGGTACTTTCCATTGTGGTATTAGTAGTACCTGATTCTATCACACCATCCTCTCTACTTCGTTTGGCTATCGTTTTCATGAGATCATCCCTGGCCGAGTCGGACATAGTAGATGAAGCAGACGACGCCGCCAAGCCTCGGTTGGTTGCTCGGGATGGTATTCTGGAACTTGCAGCAACAGCAGTCGTCGGAGATTTCTCGGCCGACGAAATGTCTCTGCCACCTCTGTTATGATTACCACGTGCAGCTTCTGTACTTGTTGCTGTTGTTGTGCTTGCTGCAATTGAAGTGCTTGGTGTATCCAATGTACCTACTGCTGTTGAGGTTGCTTCTTTCTGTCCGGTTTGACTGTTGTTGGGCATAGAATGGAAATCCTCTCTATTTCGTTTGGCCACAAGTTTTATGAGATCATCCTTCGACATTCCTGTGGAAGTGTCAGAAGACGAAGCAAAGCCTTGATTTGTCCTGAATCTTGAATTGGCAGGAGATGTTTTGGTGGTCGGCTGCATTGCACTTTTTGCGGATACAAGCTTTTCTGTGGTGGTGGACGTCGAGATGTCTTCTTCTTTTTGGCCGAGAACAGGCTTTTGTTTTCCCTCTTCACGAGGCGAAGTAGTACTGGCCATATAATCAGTTTCAGCGGAGCCACTGGTAGCACTAGCAGCACTAGCAGCAGTAGGAAATCCAGCAGAGCTGGATGTGGTAGTAGATTTTTTGGCGGCGGGTTTTTGGGCTCGGTCATTTCGCGTTTCTTTCTCTTCCTTCCTTGTAGCATCCATCGAGTCCTTTTCCATTCTGATAATCTAGTGTCAGATTGTGTTGCGCGATGATGGGTGTCAAAAGAAAAGGCTAATGTTCAATAAAACTACGGCAGCTATGGGGTCACCCGCTGGTGTCTTTCGCCATTGTCATGCAAAGAAATAACCAGCATGTTCGCATTGATTCAATTGCATCCTTTGACGACGCCTTGGATCTCGAAGACTGCTTGCAGATCTCTAAATGGCACCTGTGCGACCCACACTTGCCCCTTTTTCAACAGATGCACGTTTTGTGAATTGTGATAGGATTGACACACTAGCTAGTGCAAATGACAGCACTGTCAAATGGGGTGGTAGAAAAAATCAAAGCTGATTGTTCACCATTCATAACCTTCCAAAATGACTGTGCCATGACAGAGCAAACTGACTTTATTTGAGCATGGGCAAATGTGTTTTTAGAAACGTCTGCTGATCAAAACAACACGAAAGTTCCGCTGGCCCTTGTTTGCAAAGTGGGAAACAAGAATGCGTCAAGATTTTTTGCTGCACTTGAAAAAAGGCGATCTGTCGGTTAGCTACTTGTTTGTCAGCACAGATGGAAATTTGTGAGCAAGCACGGACGTCAAGTGCAACAAACCATTGAATGGACATGATTTTGATCAATGCAATGTGGCAGTTTCTTGAGGACCGCAAAACAGATGGGGCCTATGTTTCTCCTTGTCCATGCATTTGGCATCCACAAGCATGCACTTCATCACCTGAGAACCATCACCCAAGACCAATGATCATCACAGACTCATCATTGTCACACAGACCCATCCCCCAAGGCTCATCACCACTCACACAGACCCATCATCACACAGACCTATCACCAAAGACCAGTGGCCACCTGGAGCCATTGCCATGCAGCCCCATTGCCACAGACCGATCGCACAAAACAACGATGACAAGTGACAAAAGAAACACACATGCGGAGAAACTTGGTCTACCAGAAACACACTGGAACTGCAACTTCACAAATGGCTCAGAGTGGTCCATTGCAATGTGATTTTTTGTTAGAAGGGAAGGTGAATGTGGTAGAAGTGACAAATTTTTACAGCACAGCACCTTGGGGAGTGTGAGCATGAGCATGAGCAACAATTCCACAACCACATGTTTCTAAGCAGACAGCAATGCTCAATTTCCAAGCAGACAAAAAATGAGAAGATGGATGAGAACACTCTTGTTTAGCAAATCTGCAATTCTCTGCATGCTGGAATGTATCATTTATTGAAGAAATCCAATTAGCCAAACAGCATCCATGCCAGCCACATCTGACAGCATTTTTGGATTGTCCAGTGCAATGGGAAACAAAACAATGTTAGTCTCACCAGAAGTCTAAATGCAGACTGGTTAGTTTCACCAGATTGTTACATTCAAAAGCAACATCTAGCACAAGCATGAAGAAATCTTGCATTCTCCAAAATTATTGGGCCTCGGAGCTGAGCCATAAGACAAAGCACACAATGGGGGAAGGAATAAAATTTGCTCTCACAGCTGTAATGAGGGTGCAGAGTGAGGAGTTGTCACCATTTTCCAACTAAGTGGTGAACTCTGCATAACCCAAATTTGATCTTGTGAGATTCAGGAACAGTTTTATTTTGTTGGCTAAAAGATGAACCTTGTAAAGAACTTGGCTGTATTTGGTGCTGTTGAAGTTATTCTTCATGTCTATCACCAGATTGCTTGGATGGAGTTACAAGTTGCATATCCTAACTCTAGTAGAAGTGCTTGTAGTAGAAGCAGAAATACAACTATGATTTAGTTGTTTTATCTTGGAATTATTTCTGACTTACAACTACTAGTAGGAGAAGGAGCTTTGCTCAACTCGAGTGACAAGGTCTTGCCAGGACGAAGCCATACGAACTACAATAATGACTTCCCGAAGGCTGTTTGACAAGAACTAGAGCATCTGTTCAATATAGAACGACTCGTGCGGCTTAAAAAAAACATAGCAGTCCTTGTTTGTGGACTGGTGGCGATGTGCCTTCGACCGACATGCGCTGCAGCAGGCTGGCTGTCGTCGGTTATCCAGTTTATCAAGACATCTGAAAACAGAACAAGGATGCCGCATATGCCGGCCATGCACGATGGGTCAAGCCTTTACACCTGCTTTCTGTGAAACCAAATCATGCTGCGACTTTAGCAGGTTGGGCAGGCACCTTTGGTGTGGCTTTGATGCCATTGTCTACGCTGTCGTCGTCGTCATCGTCTGATGACGGTTTCCACATTTTATAGGCAAGGAAGGCACTCATTACCAGCATGGCACCTACGATCGAGGCAGTCCCCCAAAAAGAATAGGAGGACATGTATTCTGTTTCTGCCACAAGATTGAAATATTCGACCACTCGAGACCCTCCGTCAAAGCTAGTGCCCACCAAGACAACTTTTTCTTCGGGCAAGCCTTGATAGAGCTGTATGAGACCAGTGCTGCTGACAGGTTCAGCGCAGCATTCTGTACCTAGGGAATGCGAGATAATAAACATGAAAGCCTGCTTGCCGTCAAATTGTGGCAAAGCTATCATTTCCATTTCATTTTCAAAATTGGCACTATCCATGTATTCGTTTGGGCCATAGGCAAGGACCGTGCGTTTGGTGTAAGCTTCTTCTTCGTTTCCCCAGCTTTCCAGATCCAGCGACACAAGTACCCAATCCAGTTCATGCGACTTAATCTGACGCGGAGTGGAAAGGGACAAGAAGATGGAATCGCTTTCACCATCCCAGGTATTGAGTTGTACGACACCGTTTGGGCCAGCCAGGAACTTGGGTTCTTGATGGATGTTAACATTTTGAAAAGTCTTGTGGGAACCAACGGCAATTCTAGTGCTGCCCCTAAATTTAGTAGCGTTGGGTTGACTCACAAGAGATAAGCGGTACAACCCTCCATCCTGTACCACAAAGCTTCCAGTGACATTATCCATGTATGGGGACTGGCCAGGGGCGACCATCGCAACGAGTGCATCTGCTTCTGCGAGATCCAAGCGCTCAAGCTTAAAGCCATAGTTCGCCGGCTTCTTATTGTCGCTGTGAAGCCTGATCATGACGGGAACAGATGCACGATCGCCTTCCAATACGAATGTGTGGTCGCGCCGACCGAGAAAATTACCATCCCCAGCGACAATGGCAGAACCAGTGAGGTTGTCCACCAGAAGAAGTCGATAACTCAGAGCACCATTGGTGGATCGTTGCGCAATGCCATCCTCGTTGGTATCCACGACGGACAACGTGTAAATACCTGTCGCTAGGATATGATCTTCCACCACTGTCACATTCTTGTCGCGATAGGTTCCCGGCGCAACCTTGACCACGTTCCGTCCTTCGACATCGACAATGAAATAACCAGTCTGCTCTGGAAAGGAGTCTAGATGGAGGACGAATCGGACCACAACTTGTCCCAAGGGCAAGACAGAGACTGGCACTCGATCTCGTGATAGGCCCGTATCACTTCCTTCGACGGCATCCTTGGCCACAGTGAAGGAAAAGACTTCTCGTGCCGTCGAAGCAAAGGTGCTTGTCACGACCACCCTGCCATCCCCTCGATACAGTGTGTAGCCTGTATTACTCATGCGCCCTTGCCAGTCACAACACAATCCATCACCATAGGCATCCATCATGACCAATGTGAAATGTTGTAGGGCCTTGTTGCCCGGATATGGCAATACAATTTGTTCCCGAACAATTTGATTGGTATGGCTTGCATTGTAGTATCCCGGAGGACGAGAAAATATGGCATTGCTGGCTCGTTTCTCGATCGCCACAGCTCCGACCAAGGTATCGACTCGAATTTGAAAGCCAATCTCTTCGGGGTACAAGTCCATTCTCAGTTCGAGTGTCAGTTCATAGTCTTTGCCTTTTTCCGGCGAAAGAGACTGGGAAGGTGGCGACGACGACGACAATTCCGTTGTTGTAGTAGTCATAGCCGCATCATCATCACTCATGGAAGCCAAAAAGGCAAAACTCAACGAGGAACCAAAGGCCCCCTCATGGTCAAAGATCGGGGTGGTGCTGGCTTCGTCGTCGTCGTTGTGCACGGTCGTGTCCTCGTCCAAAAAGAGACGGACGCGACCCCCATCCTCCAATCCATTCCCATTGGCATCCAAAATGGTAAAGCGATAAAATTCATCTTCCTCCAAGTCCAACGAGAAGACGACTTCTTCCATGGGGAAGCGATAATTTCCAGGAGCCATGCGAGCCACTACCTCCGTTCGAAAGCCAACGCGTTCCAAGATCCAACCCGTTTCGGTGGGATGGTTGTCCAATTGCAGTATCACGTGGAGCGATACGACTCCTATTTGGGTCTGGAGGGAAGCCACAGCTTCGTCGTCATTGTTGTTGTTGTTGCTACTACCACTCACAATGGTGGTTGGTACTGTAAAGGTATGCCGCGCCTCGGCTCCAAAGTCGCCATGTCCAAAGAATAGCAGTTGTCGTTTCGTGAAGCTGCTGATTTGGCCGTCTGCTTCTTGGTGTGGCACCGCCGCCGTCAAAAGGTAATTCCCCGGCGACAGACCATCGTGATAGCTGTCCTCGATACGAAAGGTGTAGGCTTGGCCCGGAAGTAAGAAAAAGGTTTGGATCGCACGCAAGCGTCCATTGGCATAGGTATCAAAGGGTACCGATGAAATGATCTTTTCGTCTTGGTCGTCCGTAAGGGTCCATCCAATCTCGGAAGCGTATCCATCAAACATAATGGTCAGTGTGACGGCGATTAACTTTTGGGGAAGTAATTCTGTAAAGGAGGATGCGGATGAGGATGACAGCAGTGGACTCGTGCTACTACTAGAGGAGGAGGAGGAAGATGTCGATGGTGGTGGTTCTTGCATCACAGACGAGGCGGTGCCTGGACATTTAAAAGCTGCGGGTGCCGTTCCTCCTTCGTCTGCTGCCTCTGCTGTTGCCTCTGCTGCTACTGCAGAGCTGTAATGGTCACAGACGTGTTGGGCAATCCAATCCCAAAAATAACTGACGCGGGCGTAGACCCCGGGAAAGTCGGGATGCGCACATCGAAAGCCCCAGGAGGTAATCCCGACTTGAACGTCCTGGGTTTGCTGAGCACTGGCCCCCATGCGATTGGACGCCGCATATATCAAGGCCGATCCAGAATCGCCTTGGCACGCATCGACGCCGTCGCCTTGGGCACACATCATGTCGTTGGTGATCTTGCCTTGGTAGCTGTCGTCCTTTTGTTGTTTCAACAAATTTTGTTGTGATTGCGACGACGACGAAGTCGTATAAGGGGCTTGTTCACACACACTGTTGGAAACCGCTTGGACTTGACCAATCTGCAGCGTGGGCGAAGCCGAGACGGCCAAGAGTCCACCCAGTTGTGTAACTCCAAACCCCAATATATAAAGTGGTTCTTGCTGCTGTTCTTCTTGTTGTTGTTGTTGTTCGGGAGACGAAAGATCAGTGACCGGAGTAGGAACAAAGTCGGTAGGAAAGGAAGGATCTCGATTGAGTGCGACAACGGGATATCGGGAGACTCCATCTAGGATCAACAGCATGACATCATGTCCCAAGGCATCACTTCGGTATTGGGGATGGACGATTTGTCGAAGTATGTCGAAGCTTTCATAGGCGGCCTTATCTTGTTCTTGTTGTCGATCCTCTCGTCCAACTTCCACGGTTCGGAGTCGGGACGCATAACAATGAGCCGCGGTCAAGACGACCGAGGGTGCAATCAGGGTCCCACCACAAATGGGAGCCATGCTCTGACTTGCTCCTTCGGTAAAAATGGCCACGACATAGCTGTATCGACCCGGTTTGGCGGCCGTCCCACCAATGATTTTGGAGTGTACCAATTCGTTTTCTTGTTCTTCTTGTTCTTTTCGCAGTTGGACTTGTGATGGTGGCGTCTCGAGTCGTTTTATGGGGGGCGGTGGTTGTCGATCCTTCCATATATTATTATTATTATTATTATTGGAGTCTTCTTCTTGTTTGGTGGCGGTGGCGGTTGAGTTGGTACGGTAGACTTGTGACGAGGATGGCGATGATCCTCGTCGAAGATTCTGTATTATTCGAGTACTACTATCTTCCTCTGTAGACCCAGCCGAATTACCAGCACCGCCACCGTTGTCGAAACCACCCTTTTGGGAATCATGAAAGACATTATTGGTGTTACTATCGACCGCGGAGGTAGTTGCTTCGGACAATACCAGCAACTACAAGAGGAGGAGGAGAGTTGTTGTACATGTTGTTGCCACCAGTCGTCGTTTGGGGTGGGACAAGTAGACGAATCTCATCATGGTGTATGTGTTTGATCTATCTACTGTAGTTGTTGGATCAGATATATAGGGCAGGGAGCTATTAGCTATTAGCTACTTGCTAGCTAGTATGCATGTATTTTGTTCTTGACGAACAACAACGTTTTGTTGGCCGAGGTTACTTGTCCGCCATAATTATTTGCTACTGTGCTGCTGTAGATACTAGCTAGATAGGCATTTGGTTGAAGCCATGCGTGTCTCCTGGGCGGTAGACTTAGCTGAGTAGCACCCACCGGTACAATTGTACATGGCCATACGGTTCATACAATAGCCAAATTGTACCTGGTGCCGTATTTGACGGCATCGAGATTCAAAGAAGAATTAAAGGGCGTCTTTCAATTCAAGCGAAGCAACAGTATGAGAGACAAAGTACGTAGTGCAGATTACAGTAATACGTACCGTTATTTCTGTAAGACTCTCAGAAACGTAATAGTAGAATTATCAATAGTACATTACACGGTTCTTCTTTACGAGCATGCTGTGACCATCGGTGATGCTTCGGTGATGAAGTTGAAAGCGGTATTGGACTATCGGTGTCATGTCGCTATGAACTTGCGAGAGAACCCCGGATTGGTTTGCCGTTCGAATTCCCAATGGCCAAATTTAGTCCAAGATCAGACGTCACATTCCAAATTTTTGGCTACTCTAGCTAGCTAGCATCTAGCTACTAGTGACTAGCTAGTAGCTAGTGGTAGCTATCCTCTGTTCATGCACATGCATGGAGCTTCACAGTGCTGCACTTGCGCTTGCACAAGCTGACAGCAGGAGCTTCTTTGAACGGCTGGCCATCTCTGCAACAAGTGGACTGCAATTGGCAGAAACAGGTGCATGCCAAAAATCAATGATGTTGTGTCTCTGATTTTGCAACTCTCAAAACAATTTTTGTCAAATGAAGACATTTGGGCCAACCATTTGATTTTGCAAACTTTCCCATTGCTTCTTGTTTTGAACAGAGAAGAAACCCAATGCTTGCAAAAAACATGCATTGTTGCGGAACGGCACGTGTCAAGCAACATGTCATGTCAACAATCTGCCGATGGGCACGTCCATTTCACACATGGGCCAAAACTGTGCAACGTTTCCAAGAAACAAAAGAATTAAATGTGTTTTGTTGATCTCAAAAGGAAAACTAAGACCACCAGCTGTTGAAGATGTCAAAGACAATGGTCTCAACTTTGAATCAGACAAACACAACAACTGCATTTGAGGTTGATCAACAGAATCTTCAGCTCAATCTGCAATGAAGATCAACCAAACACACTGCATCCCAGTTGAACTTCCACCAAACAAACTTGTTGAGCAGTGCATTTGTTTCATTTCTAGATCCGTTGTTTGTCAGTTTGACATGCATTGCAATTGTCTTTTTTGAAAATGACATGACCATTTCTGAACTTCCCTGACTTCATCATTCATTTGCATGATTGCTTCAGACAAGAGAGCATGGACAGACAAAAACAGGTGTGCAGTTCCTATTTTGGATGGGGTTGTCTTCCAAATGCCCTGACAGGACCATGCGAAATTGTTTGACTGCAAAATTTAGTGTGCTAAAGTCAGTCTTGTTTTAAAACCAGTTTTAAAAAGTGGTCTTAAT
>ENA-ORBV01010558-ORBV01010558.1-microbial-mat-metagenome-genome-assembly--contig:-NODE-10558-length-14735-cov-6.226361_pt1 | contig 14735 bp, 12 predicted proteins | sample MGYA00237777_ERZ505514 | MGnify/ENA primary metagenome ERZ505514 (study PRJEB26160, sample SAMN06269048) | microbial mat metagenome | isolation source: Oligotrophic lake microbial mat | place... | reverse complement strand
TCAATACGCTGTTGCGTGTACCTCCTTATGCGCCGCTCGCCGCGCCGCCGCACAAGTTGGAAATTCCGCCCGGCCAATTCAATCCCGAACTGTTGCAGCAGCTGGCGATTGCGCAACGCCCCGACTTGACGTCTATCGCGGCCCAAGTCCGCGCCGAACAGGCGGCGGTGGCCGTGGCGATGAAAGCGTACTATCCGGACGTGGAATTCTTCGGTCGTTACGACACCTTCTGGCAGCCGTCCAGTACGCAAGGCGACCTGCGGGGCCAAGTGGGCGTCAACCTGAACATGCCTCTGTACCGGGGACGCCTTAACGCGGCCGTGCGCGAAGCGATGTTCCGCGTCAGCCAGCGACGGAGCGAATACGAGCAACGCGTCTTGGATATTCAGTACGAAGTCGTTACCGCCTACGAGCAACTTGAGGAAAGCCGCCGCACATTGCGGCTTTTCTCGGAACGGTTGATTCCCGTGGCGGAGCAAAACGTCAGCGCCGCCCGAGCGAACTACGAGGCCAATACGTCCAGCTTTCTGGAGCTTGCGACGGCGCAGCGGCAACTCGTCACGCTCCGCGAGGAACAGGAAGCGGCATTGGCCATGTTCCATACCCGCCTGGCCGAGTTGGAACGCGCCACGGGAGGACCGGTACTCACCGAAGTGACCGCGGAAGAGGTCCGCCGTCCGCCAGCCGACGGTTGAGAATACCGACGCGGGCGGTAGACTGATCAGGAACGGCATCCGGTATGGCCGGTTCCTGATCCATGTTCTCGACGAGCCTCCCATGAAACCTACGGCGCTTGCGGTAGCAACCGCGCTTTTGCTCACGCTGCACGCAACCGCCGGAACGCCGGTCGAAGTAGCTCGCGGCGACAAGGCATCGCAACCTCGGCAGCCTCAAGTGGCCGTGGACGAGGACGGGGCGATCCATCTGGTCTATGGCGTCAACAACTCCGTCCGCTATTGCCGCTCGGACGACCAGGGCAAGTCGTACTCTGCGCCGACGGAATTGCCGAGCTTAGGCGCGTTGTCGCTGGGCATGCGACGCGGACCGCGCATCGTGGCGTTTGACGGAAGGATTGCGGTCACAGCCATTGGCGGACCATTGGGCAAGGGCCAGGACGGGAATGTGTTGTGCTATCGCTCCGCGGACGCCGGTGTGACTTGGTCCGCTCCTATAGTCGTCAACGACGTAGCGGACTCGGCGCGGGAAGGACTGCATGGAATGAGCGCTGGCCCGGACGGAACTGTTTGCTGTGTTTGGCTTGATTTGCGACACAAGAAATCGGAGGTCATGGCGGCGACGTCCGTCGATGCCGGCGCTACGTGGTCCAAGAACGTACTGGTTTACCGATCGCCGGACGGCAGCGTCTGCGAGTGCTGTCATCCCAGCGTCGCATGGGGAGCGAATGGCGTCGTGCATGTCATGTGGCGCAACTCGCTTTCGGGAAATCGCGACATGTACGTGGCTAAATCCACTGACGGTGGCGTCAGTTTTGGAACGGCGTCCAAGCTGGGCGCGGAAACCTGGCCGCTCGACGCTTGCCCCATGGATGGCGGCGCAATCACTTGTACTGCAGCCTACGGGGTGAGCGCCGTCTGGCGGCGCGAGGGCAAAGTCTACCTTCTTACCCAGAACGATTCTCCAGAACGCCTCTTGGGTGACGGCGAACAACCCTGGATCGCAGCTTCGCCGAAAGGAGTCTACGTCGTCTGGTTGAAAAACCGTGCTGAGGAGGCTTTCATACTTCGTCCGGGGGAACTCGTGCCGACACAGCTCACTTCCCAAGCATACGACCCGGTCGTGGCGGCCTCGCCGACCCTTACCGGGCCGGTGGTCGCCGCCTGGGAGGGTCGCGATGAGACCGGGGCCTACATCATCCTGTGCGAGGTCGTCGGACAGTGAAAATGGACCGCAATTCCGGCCGCTACGTCGGCGACCCGGCACAATTCTTGGGCGGCATCAGCACATCAGATTGGCAGCAAGTGTCCTGCATAAAAGTGAATCACACGAGGCAAATACTCCCTAAGCCATTCTGCGGCAATGGGTTAAAGTGAATTCCCCTGGCTGTTTTCTTATCCGGCATAGCGGTTGCGATTCGCCCACCCCTGCAACAACTCAATTGCAGGGGGCAAAGTGCGGCGAATCCATCCTTGTGCCATTGCATTTCAGGCCATCTCCTTCCTTGTCTTGCTGTGCACTACGGCAAAATCGGCCACCGCACGTGAACCGTGCACGGCATGTGAAATCGGGGCGACGACTGTTACTGCGATCCGAGGTCGTCCTGGCTGGCGATGCGCTACCTCTCGCAACTTTCGCGTCGTCTGTCATACTCGCGCTGGCGACGCCAATTCGATTGCGGAACATTGTGAGAAACTGCGCGGTGCGTTATGCGAGCGCTGGTTTCCCGATCAGCACGAATCGACCTGGGATCCGCGTTGCGAAATCGTCGTTCATCAAGACGCAGCGAGCTATCTCCAAGCCGTTGGGCGGGGCGCTTCAAGTACCTCGGGTTCGGCCGACGTGAAGACCGATCAATACAGGGTGGTGTCGCGACGCGTTGACTTGCGAGCGGACAAGTCCAATCTGCTGACGGCGGCCCTGCCACATGAAATGACCCACGTCGTGGTCGCCGACTGGATGAAGGGAAAACCCTGGCCGCTTTGGGCGGAAGAAGGGATGGCAATGTTGGCCGACCCTGCGGAGAAGCAAGCCAGACATACGAGTGATCTTGAGACGGCATTTGCTTCTGGCTCAGCGTTCAGCGCCGCCGAGCTGCTCACTTTGGAGGCTTATCCCTCACATGATCGGTGGCCGGCGTTCTATGCGCAGAGTCACGCCCTCGTGGCCTATCTGGTTAAAAAGGAATCCCCTGAGCGATTCGTAAAGTTCCTCGGCTCGGTCGAGGAAAACGGATATGACTCGGCTCTGGATGAGCATTACGGAATTCGTGCGGTCGGAGCACTGCGCCTTGCCTGGCGCGAGACGGGCAAACATAGGGCCGTTTCGATGCACGCTGAACATTGCGATCTTACGGCGCTGACTCAAGTGGACGCGCTAGCATCATCCCGTTGAGGGCCACACGGGCTGCCGCAATCGAATGCAGGCTTTTTTCCCCGCCGACGGGCTGCAATGACCCACGCTATTCTCAGCGACGTGCGAATACGAACACCCCTGCCAACGCTAACACGACTGCGAGCACAACTGGGATGCTGATGACGAGTAGGTCGAGAATGTGAGCGGTGCCCACTGAGAAGCACAGATCATCCAAAGCGGTGATGGCTCGTAGCCAGAGTGGCTTATACTGAGGAATCACTTTGATGTCGGGTGCGATGACTTGCGCTGCGAGCCGGCCACTTTCTACAGCGCCTTCGATGCTCCACACGTCCGCTGCTGTCCTGGTATGGTCTCCGGCGAGAACAAGATTTGGCACGGGCCTCGCTTGCGTAGGCTGATGAGGCTGAGTGTTCGGCGTCGTCACCCATTTCGTCGATCCAGCATTCGCTGCTCGGACCGCGGAGCGGCAGCCAGCCATCACCTGCTCCGTGCATCCAAGCCGGCCCTTCGGAGTCGGCGGCATGGTGATCTGCAGGCCTTGTGATCAGTTGCTTGCGGAGGAACTGACCGACATGATGTAGGGATACATTGGTCCAATCAGATCCGATCCAAGGCCCGAAGCAAGCCCTCCAGGTCTTCCACCCCATCTCGCTCAGGAGGGGTTTCCACTGTTCGGCAGCATTTAGTTTCGAGTAGTGCTCAATGCTACGACGATTTGCCGTCCACGTTTTCAAGAGCAACCATCCCTACCTCAGGCTATCCAGCCCCGCCATTCTAAACATCTTGGACACGGGGATAATTACGCCGTCGTTAAACTGAGCCATACCTGTGTCGGGTGCCAGACCAAAGTCGATGGGCCGCGACAGGCCCTTGTCGTATATAGTCCCCTCTTCATCGAACGGAATCTGCTTCATCACGTCGAAAGCATTGTGGTACCAGGGGCCGAACCCATGCCAGGAGTATTCCGTCGGCATGGCGCTTGTGTCAGGGACACGAGCACTACGAAAAAATCCGCCAGCATCGCGGTTCACTTCATAAACGGACACCGTGTATCCGAGGCGGGCGAACTCGTGCTCTGCGCTAAGCCCAGCGATTCCGGCGCCGAAAACCGCTACCGTTTTCATCGCTGTTCCTCGTCCGGATGACGCGTGATGACTCTGCCCGCCGACGTTGTCTGCTAACTGGCAACTGCAACGTGTGCTTGAGAGCGGGTCTGGCCCGGAACCATACTGCTGGTAAAGCAAATCCCAGGGCCAGCGGTTTCCATAAACGTCTTACCGTCTCCTGTGAAGATCGACTCTGACAATCTATTACAGGGCTTCCACCGAGGATCTCGAAGCGCGGTCCCGCCCGTCAGGACCAGTTGCGTCGCGCCGAGTGTACACCTTACCCCCAAACTTATAGAACAATGCCGGTGTCACCAGTTGATCGAGGATCGTGGATGCTAGCATGCCACCAAAGACGACAAGGGCCAGAGGATAGAGAATCTCTTTACCGGATTGCCCAGCGCCAAAGAGCAACGGCAACAGTCCAATGAAGCTCGTGGCGGCCGTCATCATCACGGGCGCCAGACGCTCTAGGCTCCCACGAATGATCATTTGTTCGGAGAAACTTTCTCCCTCGTGCTGCATCAGGTGGATATAGTGCGAGATCATCATGATCCCATTACGGCTGACAACGCCGATAAGCGTGATAAATCCGACCCAGTGTGCGACCGATAGACTCGTGGCACTAATCCAGACCCTGGGAATCTCCCACCAGGAAGCCGCGGCGAGCGCCTCTGCCGTGGGATGATTGACAATTAGCAGCGCCACGACGGATCCAAACGCGGCCAGCGGAATGTTCACGAGGACTTGAAGTGCACCGCGCCAGGATTCCAAGGCCTTCCAGAGCAAGAAGAAGACGCCGATCACGCTTAGCGTTCCCAATGTCAGCAGACGACGATTGGCCTGTTGCTGGGCCTCAAATTGCCCACTGATTTCGAGGTAGTAAGAACCGGGCAACCGTCGCAGCTGTTGTTCGACGGGGCCAATCGCGTCACGAATATCCGCTACGACGCTCGCCAGGTCCCGCCCTTGCACATTGCAGAAGACCACGAGACGTCGCTCCACGTGTTCGCGATTCAGTGTGTTCGGCCCCGTGGTATCGAGGACCTCCGCGACCTGTCCCAAGGCAACACGCCGCCCGGAAGGCGTTTCCAAAATCGTCTGGTTGATGACTGCGGGATCAGCTCGCGATTGTTCGTCGAACCAGACGACCAAGCCAAAATATCGATCTTCATCTAATACTTGCGAGACGACCGTCCCTTTGTAGGCCGTTTCCAACAGCTCCGCGACATCACCTGGAGCGAGCCCGTAGCGTGCCGCCTCCTCACGACGCACATTGAGGCGCACCTGAGAAATCTCAACTTGCGGCTCGATTTGTAAATCGACCACGCCGGGGATCGGTTGGATTCGCTCTTGAATGTCGTAGGCGGCCGTTCTCAGTTCCCGCAGGTCTTGCCCAAACACCTTCACCGCGATTTGCGCTCGGATGCCGGACATCATGTGATCCAAGCGGTGCGAGATGGGCTGGCCGATGTTCACTGCAGCACCGGGAATATACGCGATGCGTTCGCGGATGTCCGCGATGACTTCTTCGCGCGGCCGGCCGACGGTGTCGACGCCCCATAGATGAGCGATCGGAATCAGTCGCACCGCGGCCCATGTCCATCCGTCTTTGGCTACATGGTAAGGCGTAAGACGGACGTCAATCTCCGAGGAATTCACACCCTCAGCATGTTCATCCAGTTCGGCGCGTCCTGTGCGACGGGAGACCGTCTCGACCTCCGGAACAGCGAGAATAAGGCGCTGCGCCCGTTCGGCGATCCGCTGGCTCTCATCGAGGCTAGTGCCCGGCTCCATGCGCAGCGTAATCGTCAACGTGCCTTCATTAAACGGCGGCAGAAACTCCCCCCCCATCCAGAAAATGCACAGCACGGAAAGCAGCACGAGTCCTGCCACGAATCCCAGGACCAGGTACGCATGGCGTAGTGTGTAGCGGAGCACAGTGGCGTCGAGACGTTTGAGCTGGCGTAGCAGCCAAGGATCCTCTTTGTCTGCCAGAAAGCGTGCCTGGGGTAATAACAGCGACCCCAGCACGGGCGTAAACGTGATCGAGACGAACAGCGAACAGAGCAAAGCGATGATGTACGCCAACCCGAGCGGCGCGAACATCCGTCCTTCCAATCCCGCCATTGCAAAGAGCGGACAGACCACGAGGATGACGATCAGCGTCGCATAGACGATTGAATTGCGAACTTCACAGGAGGCTGTGTAGACCACCTTCAGCGGCGACTGGCGCAGTTCCACGGGCAGCTGGCGGTTCTCTTTCAGCCGTCGATAAATGTTCTCGATATCAACAATCGAGTCGTCCACTAAGTCGCCGATCGCTACGGCAATGCCGCCGAGCGTCATGGTGTTAATCGAGATTCCGAACCAGCGGAATACGAGAAACGTCAGCAGGATCGATAACGGCATCGCCGTGAGCGAACTGAAGCTCGTGCGAAAGTTCCCCATGAAGAAGAACAGCACAACCACGACCCACAAAGCGCCGTCGCGCACGGCCTCGGTGACGTTATGAACAGCCGCCTCGATGAAGTCCGCCTGCTTGAAGATTCGACGCTCGATTACGATGTCCGCGGGAAGCTCGCGCTGAACGCCTTCCAGTAACTCCTCGATCTTTGCATCTAGCACCAGCGTGTCCGCATCAGGTTGCTTCTGGACGGTCATGATGACAGCCGAGCCCCCGCTCACGAGACGACCTAACTCGTCTGACGCAGGTTTGGAGTGGTCCGCGGGATTTTGTCCAACGTGCGGTAGACCGTCGTCCGCTTTGGCTTCGAGCGCATGCCCCCCTTCCGGAGCAGGCGGTTCGGTCGTCACGTTGACCCACACACTGCCGTCGCCCCGCTTGACCGGCCCGCCAAACCGCACGTCCGCGACATCTTTGATCCGGACGGCGATCGGTTCGCGCCAAACGACGGGCGTGTTCTCGATGTCCGCCAGGGTCAAACTCTGTCCGCTGATGCGCAGCAGCGATTCCTTGGGGGGGCGAACCATAATGCCGCCGCCGGCAATGACGTTGGCCTTCCTGGCAGCATCCGTCAGCTGCTGCAGAGTGACATTTTGAGACGCCAGTCGCTCCGGAGAAGTAATCACCTGGTACTGCTTCAGCACGCCTCCCATCACGGTGACTTGCGAAACTCCCTCGACCGCCAGCAGCCGATTCCTCACGGCGAACTCACCCAAAGTGCGCAGTTCCATCGCCTTGGCCAGCCGATCCTCTGGAGTCTTCAATTCTGCCGTCGAGCGAATGCCCAGCAGCATGATTTCCCCCATGATGGAAGAGATGGGGGACATCACGGGATTCGCGCCTTCGGGCAGGCGCTCGCTGGCGAGTTGCAGCTTCTCCGCCACAATCTGGCGGTCGCGAAAAATGTCCGTTCCCCATTCAAACTCCACCCACACGATCGAAAGGCCAATGCCCGAAGCGGACCTTACCCGCTGTACGCCGGTAGCGCCGTTTAACAAAAATTCCAGGGGCCGCGTCACGAGAACTTCGACTTCTTCGGGCGCGAGACCGGGCGATTCCGTCATGATAGTGACGGTGGGCCGGTTCAAGTCCGGAAACACATCGACTGGCATTTCACGGAGCTGCAACGCCCCATAGACCATTGCGACGACCGCGCCGAGCATCACCACGGCGCGATTTCGCAGAGACGCCGCAATCATCCAATTGAGCATGATTTAGTCGACTAGCGCACGGCGGCGTAAGCGGTTTGAAGTTGCGGGACGCCGCTGGTGGCCACGAGTTCACCCGGCTTCACTCCGCGAAGGATCTGCGCGAAGCGATCATCGGCGCGACCAATTTCGACCAAACGCCGATGGAACTCGCCATTCGCGGACTTCACAAACAGGTAACTTCGCAATCCGTCGCTGGCAACTGCGGATACAGGAACTGCCAACGTGGGTGGCTCGACCGCCACTGTGAGCGTGGCGGTAACCAACATATTGTTCAACAGCACGCGGGCTGTGGGTTGGTCAAACTCAATCCAGGCCGCCTGCGTGCGACTGTCGGAGTCAACGATCGGCCCCATCCGTGCTACTTCGCCAGTAGCTTCAAACGCTCCGTCTGCTACTAAGCGCAATCTTGCCCGTTGCCCCGGCACCACCTTGTTGCCATCACGTGTGCCGACGAACGCCTGGACCCAAACGCGGGAAAGATCTTGGACATCGAAGAGCGGCTCATCGGGTCGCACGGCTTGGCCAAGCGTGGCGAGAGATTCGACCACAAACCCATCGAACGGAGCGCTGAGCGGTAGCGCATCAACCACTTCGCCAGTGCGCAGCACGTCCTCAATCTGCGTCGCGGGGAGTCCCAACGAAAGGAGCCGCTGCTTCAGATTGGTCGCCTTGCTCTCCGCTGCCCGCAAGAATCCTTCGGTCTCTAGTACAGAACGTCGTTGAATTACGTCACCAGCAGCTTGTCGGCGCGCCAGTGTCTCCCGCCACATCGACTCATCCAAATGAGCCTTTAAGAGTTCCAGTTGAATATCCTGAAGCTCAAGGCTCGCGACTTCGAGTAACACGTCGCCAGCCTTCACGGCCTGACTGCGGTCGACCCGGATGTTCTTGATGGTTCCTGCGAGTTGCGAGGAGATTGTCGTGCGGTTCTGAGGCGGAACTTCGACCCGGCCTTCTAGACGCACCACCCGTTCAATAGGCTGCAATGCTGCGGGCTGAACTGCCAGACCGATACTCTTGGAGGTTGCCTCGCTTAGTCGGAGGATGCCGAGAAAAAACAGGCTGGACAGCTCATGTCCGCCCTGGGTCACGACACGATCGCCAGGATAGATGTCACCGCTGACGACCTCCGCCAATTCGGCGTTTTGGCTTTTCACCACAACTGGTGTTTTGCGGTATTCCGAACTTTCCTTGGTGGATGTCTCCTCCACAAGCACGTAGAGCTCCGCGCCGTCGCTGAAGATAGCGTTCACGGGAATTAGAACGAGTTCGCGCTGCTCCTGGTCGGTGATAGACGCAACTCCCTGCATGCCAGGTAATATTTTTTTGACGGCTGATTTGTTTTCGTAGCTCGCCCACAGGATGCCTTGATGAAGGTCCGGCGCCAAGAACAGCCCTCGTTTGTCAATCGTCGCTGTTAGTCGCTCAGCGAGTGTTCCCGGAAAAGAAACCGAAGCTAACTGACCTTCCTTGGCGCGGTACACGTCCTGTTCGAGAATTCCCATGCGGAGCCAGACCTGGGAAGTATCTACGATCTCGAACAAATGCTCGGTGGGTTCCACGATTTGGCCGACGGCGACGTCGGCATGCACGATGGCGCCGGCAATCGGACTTTTGATCGGCAGCGTGAGACGGTTTGAATCGTCTGCCGAGTCCGCACTGAGCAGCTCTTCGGGGACATGCAGGCCAGCCGCCTTGGCGCGCAAGACTGTTAACGCGTTTTCATTCTGACGATGCGCCGTCTCAGCTTCCACCAGGCGTTGTCCGGGAATCGAACCAACTTCTGCGGCGCGTTGTACGCCGGCCAGTAAGTTGGCGGTCAGTTCCAATTGAGCTTGGTAAAGCTGAAATTCTTGACGGAGCGACCCAAGCTCCAAGCTATCCACCTCCGCCAGCGTCTGCCCGGCTTCGACCAACTCTCCTGGATGAACCGCCAGACGCACTACTCGTCCCGAAAGGCGCGTCGTGGCGAAGGCATGACGCGTCCATGGCGATTCCACGGTCGCATAAGCATGCACCGCAGCAGGCACGCTCCCCGTCCGGACTTCAACTGCTTGTATATCTAGCACGTCACGCGCAGTACGGCTGAGGGTGATATGTCCGGTCTTGACGTCCAGTTGAACGCCCTTCGTTGGTAGAGGTTGATGTCCTTCGTGTGCGAGAGCTTGCATGGGCCACAAAAGCGCCAAAGCGCAAAGCAGCCAGGCCGCGTGGGGCCAAAATGCGTACGAATCAGGTCGTGGGCAATTATTACGAAAGCCGAACATTTCACGCCCCAACGCCAATTGAACCGACAGACTGGAAAAACTGAACGTATTGAAGTCGGCCACGATCCAACGCTGGATGTTAGGACAGGTTGGACCATTGGCCGACCGAGTTCTGACACGCGTGCCGGTGATTGTTACTTCTCAGCATGCTCCGCGGTCACTCGTGCCTGAAGTTCCTCGACTTTGGCGAGCGTCTTCTCCGGATCCGCAATCGCCTTTTTTTCGCATCCCTTACAGCAGACAAAGACAGGCTTCCCCTCCACCATGACTTTGATTGGGACTCCCATCGAGCCAAGCGGTTCCTCGGTGACCACACAAAATCCTTGCGCCTCGGCCAATTGACGGTCTTCCGGCGCAAGTTCAGCCATTCCTTCGGCGTCGGTATGTGCGTGGCCGTCGTGGTCGTGGTCGGCATGCACATGCTGTGCGTCCGGGCCGCTGCTGTCTGTCGAGGAGACGGGAGCGACAGTGGTTGGGGACGGAGAGGATTTCTGACAGCCGACGCCTGCCACCAGCAGGTAGAATGAACTGCACACCAATGTCGAAACAGCCCAAGTCTTCATGCGCGGTCTCCTTGATTCAGAAAAGAACATGTTGGGGGAATAGACAAGCAACTGACATTGCTCTTGTTGCGGCGCGTGATTGCGATCTGTCTCGATTGCCGACGAAGCGCTCGAAGTTAGCGAGCCCGTCCGCGAGTCTTAGTCACAACGTCATTGGCTATTGCTTGACGTACTCCTCGGGCGCATTGATGTCCTCCGGTGATTCCTTTGCCATGCGCACGAATTCGTCCACGCACGGAGGGCAGCAGAATTCGTATGTCTTGCCGGAGACCACCCAAGTGAAGTCTGGATTGGCCTTAGTCATCGTCACCGGACAAATCTTATCGCCCGGCTTCGGCGTCATGTCGTGAGAGGATTTCTTCCCTTTAAACTTCTCCGTCGCGGTCACGTTGCCATTTGCAGCGATATCCGACACGGAGTAGACGCCACCGGGTGTTAGATACAACTCCCGCTCTGCAGCGTCTGACACTTTGTCGGGCATCCCTTCATCGTGCTCTGCTGCTGTGGACTGAAAGCCGAGGCGAAATCGTTCACCGGAAATCACGATGCTCGGCACGGTGATCTCTAGATCTCTACCCGCGAATCCCTCCGGCAGCTTTCCGGCGAATTGCGAAGTGCGTCCCTGAGCGTCCCCTTCCTGACGCTCAGGTTCGAGCGTGAACGGCTGCGCTTCTGATTCGCCCACAGCCTTCACAAAACCGCGAAGTGCCTGTTGCTCCACATCAATCACGCGGGTTTCATCCTTGCCCAACGTATAGAGGCGCAGCAGACCCCCCTTCTCGAACACGGCCTCCACGTGATAGCTGTCGCGGCCCAACGATACCATGATGCCGCCGTGAGCGCCGGGAATGTGAGCGTGCTCCGTTAAAGCGTCATCCTCAGTCGATGGCGTCGGAGGAGATGGAGTGTCCGCCCCGGTCAGGGGCGTAGTTTCCGACGTGGCACTTTGAGCGGTTGGCTGCGGTGACGTGGTCGTCGTTGATTGCGTGGCATTTGGCTGATTGCTGCAACCGGTTAGACACAACAGTCCGCCCACGAGAATGGCAGCAGTCAAGCAAATCGTTCGACTATGCATGGAATCTTTCCTTCAACTGAAGAATCGCAGTTACGGAGCTTCCGTTCCTGCAACGACAGGGGCATCAAAGACCGTAACCCACGGGTGTGGAAACGGATGGTCTAGGCGGCGCTAAAAAATGCGAGTCAAGCCGCTTGCTTTACCCACTGCCAACGCACAAACGCTGCGCAGGAACAATCAGCAAAGCGCTCACAGTGAACAGAGGAGGTCGCCCGGGTTAAACCCGAGAGTATCGTCCCCTCGGGAGGGCTCAACAGATCAAGGAGCCAATGGCAACGCGAGTTTCGCGTCCAGAAGGGACTGCCCTCGGGCAGTCGGTACTCTGTTGATCGCGGCAGTCCGAATCAGCGGACGCATCAAAACGAGCAATGACTCCCATCACACTGGCTAAATCAGTCAGCCAGGCCCGCGCTTGGTCCGCCATGATAGTGACCGGAGCAGCCGCTTCCACTGAAACCAGACTTTCGCAGTGACACGTCCGCTCAGGACAGCCGCGGTCTGTGCTGCGATTCGGTTCGTCCGTCGGTGCAGTGGACGCAGTTGCTCGAACCGTCAACGTCCCACTGCAACACGGAAGTGCTACGGGTCGATTGCAGGAGGCCGGCAGAATCCCGCCGGTGACCATTTCAAAGAAGCGCGCCATCGTGCAACAACACGGAGCAGGCCCCGTGAGGTTGATCAGCAGCAGGTAGATGGCGAAGGAGTACCGAAACATTGCCAGTCACAACAAGCCGGACCGGTCGGGAAGAAACATAATGTCGGATCGACCGACGCACTCAACGACTTGAATGATTCTACCGGTCCGGCAAAAGGGGCAGACAAAAATGTCCCTCAGTGAGGATATTAGGGCCACGTAGGCCGCTGGACAAGGGCGGCCTTCTGTAAGGCTTGTCCCCCAGCGAAGGGGGGCCGTCTCCGTGAGGGAATGGTCGCGCTTTACAATGATGGACGTTAGTTTTCGAGCGCGGAAGCGGTCCGAACTGCGGAATGCCGCTTACCTGGGGTAAGTTATTCTTCCAGGATTACTAACGCAACTCAACCACTTGTGCCTGTTGAGACGTCGTTTCGAGCAAGACAATTGTTGGCCGACCGAAAGTCCATCCGCCCGTTTCACCGGGATTGATCAGAATGCGTCGAGCGGCATCACGCTCAACACGCGGCTTGTGCGAATGTCCAAAGACCGCGATGTCGTACTCCTCCTGGACACCGGGTAACTGCCGTTTCATGTGAGCGAGGACAATTCGAGTACCATCACTGGTGGTCAGCCGCACGGGCGGCTCAGACACCTCCCCCACGACGCCAAATCCCGCTAAAAGCCCCACCTTGTTTCCCTCATTGTCGCCAAAGCAGGCTACGAGCGGCGCCTGCAGCATTCGCAGTGGCGGCACAGCAATCGTCGACACGAGATCGCCAGCAAACAACACCAAATCCACCTCCTCATCGTTGAAACGCTTCACCGCCAGTCGAATGTTGTCCAAGTGGTCGTGGGAGTCGGCAAAAATCCCGATGCGCATGGTAGCGATGTCAAAGCAAGTCGAGAAAGGAGCCTTACCTGCGCGTTCGACTGGACGCCCGCCGCGTCTGATGCTCACGGCTGGCTCGATTGTAGCCTGGCAGACCGCGCGCGAACAACACCATCGATCGATGGACTCGCCGGCGAGTCGATCACGGCAGAAAGGCAAGTGACCCTCTTGCCTTTCCGAAGTGAATCGGATGTGAAAGAAACACGCCGCACGCTAGAAGCGCGCGGCGTGCGTGGTTTGAGAGGGCTACTTGCTGCTCGCACCCGGCGCGCTAGTGCGGTCGCCGTCCGCGTGTCCGAGCATTTCCCGACAGGCCTTTTCGCAAGTCCGGCATTCGTCGGCACAGCGCTTCATGTGTTCATCATCAGGAAAAGCATCGCATTCTTTCGCGCATTGCGCGCATGCATCAGCACAAGCTTTACAGATGGTCGCGCTAAAGGGTCCGCCCCGCGCTACAATTTGGGCGGCTGCGGCGCACACATCGGCGCAGTCCTGGCAGGCAAAAAGCGTCTTCGCATGCTCCGCCTTACCAGCATGAAGCTGGTGAGCACAATGCGTCGAACACGCATCGCATTGCCGTTGGCAATCGCCGCACGCCTTCGCGCACGATTGAAGCATCGTCGAGTGCTCGGCATGCGCGGCCGGCTGCTGACGCGCCGTGTTCTCGCGACGGTTTCCTTCTTGCTGGCCGTACGCCAGCAAACTCATTGTTCCCAAGCCCAGTGCCGCCACCGCGACTACATATCTCGCATGCATCGAAATTCTCCGCTTTGAAGGAAAGGAGGCTCGCCATTTTGAATTGCTACCTGTTCGCTGCTCCTGCTGTCTGCTGCCTAGCATCGAGTCTCCGAGGCCAATGTGCTGGGTTTCCGCCGAACGAAAAACGGAGCAACCTTGCGCGTTGCGCCGATAACGGCAACGGGACATGAGGTGTGGAACTATTCGTTGAGTGGCAAAATGGGAAAGATTGTTCGATTCTCCGGATGCCTGGGTGCGTGGATCAGCATGTTCTGTGCCGATCCCAGCTTGCTTGCCGCAACTCCGCCGCAAAACTCGGCAATGATGCCAGTGCTCGGGTGGCAATTATCCGATTTAGAGGCGATCGCCCTCTCAAACAATCCGACGCTTGTTCAGGCAGCAGCGCACGTACGCATGGCGCGGGGGCGGCGGATCCAGAGCGGCCTCCTACCGAACCCCATGGTGGGGTACTCCGCTGAGGAGATGGGCGACGAAGGAACTGCTGGCCAGCAGGGTGGGTTTATTGAGCAGGAAATTCCCACGGCCGGCAAACTGCGACTAAATCGCCTCACCTTCGGGCATGAGGAAAACCAAGAACGTTGGGCTCTGGCGGCTCAACGCATGATCGTATTGAATTCAATCCGCATCGCCTTCTACCAACCGACATTTCCCAGATGGGTTGAGCCGGGAACCGCTCCAAGCTGGGAATGTCGCCTATTTTGACAAGCTGCGTC
>ENA-ORBV01010557-ORBV01010557.1-microbial-mat-metagenome-genome-assembly--contig:-NODE-10557-length-14736-cov-5.646633_pt1 | contig 14736 bp, 13 predicted proteins | sample MGYA00237777_ERZ505514 | MGnify/ENA primary metagenome ERZ505514 (study PRJEB26160, sample SAMN06269048) | microbial mat metagenome | isolation source: Oligotrophic lake microbial mat | place... | reverse complement strand
AAGAACATCACCGAGAAAATCAGCGGCATGAACCACATCAGTTTGGCCTGCAACGGGTCGGGCGGGGTCGGATTGAGCGCCGTCTGCAACAACGTTGTCAGGGTCATGACCACTGGCATGATGTAGTACGGATCGGGTGACGACAGATCATGGATCCAGAGTATCCAGGGTGCATTGCGCATCTCGACGCTAGACAGCAGAACCCAGTACAAGGCAATGAACACCGGGATCTGAACCATGATGGGGAAACAGCCACCCAGGGGGTTGACTTTCTCTTCCCGGTAAATCCGCATCATTTCCTGCTGCATTTGTTGCGGATTGTCCTTCAGACGTTCACGCATCTCCATCACTTTTGGATTGACGGCCTTCATCTTGGCCATGCTTGCATAGGCTTTGGCGTTGAGCCAGTAGAAGGCCATCTTGAGCAAGATCACAAGGCCGACGATGGACCAGCCCCAGTTCTGGATCATGCTGTGCAGCTCATCGAGCAACCAGTACAAAGGTTTGGCCAGAATGGTGAGCCAGCCGTAGTCCTTGACGAGTTCGAGTCCTGGGGTCAGGGCTTCAAGCATCTTCTCCTGCTGGGGGCCGGTAAACAGCTGGGCTTCTACCGTCTTGGAGGCTCCGGGGGCCAGCGCATCCATCGGGGTGATCATGGTGGCGCGGTAACAGCAGTCGCCGACCGCAGCGCCAATGTCCACCGCGTCCATGGAAATCTCCCGCTTGACGCCGTCGGGCAGCACCCAGGCACTGGCAAAGTAGTGCTGCACCATCGCGACATACCCATTGGAAGATTGTTTCTCGAAATCTGCTTTTTTCTTCTTGATATCGGCGAATTCGACTTTCTGGTATTTCTTCGATTCGGTGTAGACGGCGGGACCGGTGAAGGTCGAATAAAAAACGGACTCACCGGCAAGTTTGTTGCCGTCGCGCACCAGTTGCAGGTACAGCAGCGGTTCAATCGGGTTGCCGGAGACATTGCTCACCGTGTGCCTGACCGCCATTGCATAGGACCCGCGTTTGAGGGTATAGCTCTTCATTAGCTTGGCGCCACCCACCTCGGCCGAAGTGAAGGTAACGACCATTTCGTTTTCGCCATCCTTGAGATCGCGCGCGCCCTCCACCACCATCGCCGTCTTGTGGGTCGGAAACACCGCGCCGGCAACCCCACCGATCAAGCCGCTTTGTGCCACGTACACGCGTTCGCGGCTGTTGTCGAGCAAAACGAAGTTTTTTGCCTTGTCTGCCATGTCCCGGTGGCGCAAAAACTCGGTGCGCACCAGGGAACCGCCTTCGCTGTCAAACGTGAGTTTAAGAACATCGGTACTCACGATCACCAGGTTCGCCAGCGGCGTGATTGGTATAGCGGCCGTGACCGGCACCGATTGCACGGAAGGCAATGCAGCCGGTGCGGCACCGGGGACCGCACTGTTGGCTGAAGGCACTCCGGCGGTGGACGACGGCGACGGCGAAGGGCTTACTACGGTCGGCTTCGGGGGCGCCGGAATGAACGTTGGTTGTCGCCCATTGTGGATCTGCCACTGGTCCCACAAAAGAACCATGGAGAAGCCAAAAATCACCCACAAAATAGTTCGGCGAATATCATTCATGACTAGGTCTTCTCAGTGGGGTTCGCAATCAAGCGCGAAAACAGCCGTGGCCGTTGGTCGGGGACCGGATCAACGCCCCCTTCACACCATGGATGGCAGCGCGCCAAACGCGCCAGTGTCAAATAGCTGCCGACTGTCGCACCGTGCCGTTGCAGTGCATCCAGGGCGTAAGTGGAACAGGTCGGCTCAAAGCGGCAACTGCTGCCAAGCCAGGAGCGAAAAAAAAGCCGGTACACCTGCACCAGCGCGACCAACGGTTTCACCCCCATCATGAACTGCGGTTTGCGGGCGTTGCCAATGGGCGCGTCGCGGTCGCCGCAAACAACTGCTGCAACTCGGCCCGCACAAGCATAGTGAAGCCGTTTGACGTTGCGCTGATAAAACGGGTTCGGTCAAAGCCTGCTCGCAGCCTGACTACGTAGGCTGCAAGTGGCAGTGCATTCTCGTATTGGAGACTCACGGTATAGATTTGCCGTTTGATGGCGTTTCGGGTAACTGCTCGTTTGGCCCAACGCTTGGGCACCATCGCCCCCAACCACACTTCTACAACCTTAAACAAGTCCATCCTTGCCCCAAACGAGTCGACGGATGCGGATGGCTCCGTTGTCAACTTGCAACGGTGCAGCACAAAATGGGTGGTGGACGTTATCCGCTCAGCTTCCAGAACCGCCTGAAACTGACTCTTGGACTTGAGGCGCTGCACCTTGCATCGGCCCGGTCACCCGGCTCAAATGCGCCCGGTCTTCAGACGGCCAAACGCTTGCGGCCTTTGGCCCGGCGTGCGTTGATGACCGCACGACCGCCGCGTGTCTTCATGCGTACCAGGAATCCGTGGGTTCGAGCCCGGCGTATTTTGGATGGTTGGTAAGTGCGTTTCATGGTGCGATCCTAGATGCGGGTTTCAGCTCAACCCGCAATTATGGCAAATTTTTGCAATGACGGCAACTACTTGGGGTTGAATCTGTGTGTCGTTTCACAACTCCACCAAGCCCGGGAACCGAACCAGAAGTTGTTGTGGATAAATACTTGATAAGGTAGAATAACACGCTCAGAAAAGCAACAATATCCACAGCAGCAGGCAGGTACGATGGCAGACGCATTTCGTGGCGAAAAATCGGGGCATTCGGGCACCAATGCGGGTCAAGAACTGTGGCACACCTGCATCGATCAGCTCGCGCAAGAGATGCCAGAGCAACAGTTCAATACCTGGATCAAACCGCTGACAGCGGTCGTTACGGACGATTTTTCCAAGGTGACGTTGCTGGTTGGAAACCGCTTCAAGCTGGACTGGATCCGAACCCAATACGGAAGCCGAATCGCCGCTACTCTGAACAAGATCTACGGCCAGTCTATTACTCTGGAGTTAGCACTTGCACCCAGGGAGACTATTTCCAAGCAACCATTCAACCAGATTGGGTCCGGGGCTCTTCCGGTGGAGGAACCACCCGATCTGGTCCACGACAAGACGCTGCAGGGCCAGCGCAACCGCCTCAACTCGAACCTCACATTCGACACTCTGGTGGAGGGATCGGCAAATCGGATGGCGCGTGCCGCAGCCTTGCATGTATCGGACATTCCAGGTCAGTTGTACAACCCGCTGTTCATTTATGGCGGCGTCGGCTTGGGAAAAACCCACCTGATGCATGCGGTTGGCAACCGGCTGCTGACAAATCGACCCGCAGCACGGGTTCTCTACATCCACGCAGAGCAGTTTGTATCGGATGTGGTCAAAGCCTACCAACGCAAGACCTTCGACGAGTTCAAGGACCACTACCATTCACTTGATTTGTTGCTGATAGACGATGTGCAGTTTTTCGCCAACAAGGAGCGCACGCAGGAGGAGTTCTTCAATGCTTTTGAAGCGCTGTTGGCAAAAAAGTCACACATCGTGATGACCAGTGACACCTACCCCAAAGGACTTGCCGATATCCACGAACGCCTGGTGTCGCGTTTCGATTCCGGGCTGACAGTTGCAATCGAGCCTCCCGAACTGGAGATGCGCGTCGCTATTCTGATCAACAAGGCGCGCGCCGAAGGCACCGAAATGCCTGAGGAAGTCGCTTTTTTTGTGGCCAAGAATGTTCGCTCCAATGTGCGTGAACTGGAGGGTGCATTGCGAAAGATCCTGGCGTATTCCCGGTTCAACCAGAAGGAAATATCGATTCAGCTTGCGCGTGACGCATTGCGCGACCTGTTGTCGATCCAGAACCGCCAAATATCGGTGGAGAACATTCAGAAAACAGTCGCTGACTACTACAAAATCAAGGTCGCCGATATGTATTCCAAGAAGCGTCCGGCCAGCATCGCCCGGCCACGCCAGATTGCGATGTACCTGGCGAAAGAACTTACGCAGAAAAGTCTGCCGGAAATCGGTGAGCTGTTTGGGGGGCGTGATCACACAACTGTGTTGCATGCGGTGCGCAAGATCGGCGGCGAGCGCCAGCAATTGACCGAGCTGAACCAACAGCTGCATGTGCTGGAACAAACCCTGAAGGGGTGAAGGATGGTTCTCATGAGTTCGCTTTTGATCGGTTTGCGCCAACCCTGGGGACAATTGCAGAATAACTGGTCACTTGTCCACAGGTACGGCCGCCCGAGCAAAGTTATGCGCCGCAGGCGACACCTCCGATACGCAGATACCCACACCCGTCAAAACCCGCCAAGTCATTGAAAAAAAAAGAGAAAATGCAGATATCCACAGCAGCACGCTGTCCTTATCTACTACTACTAATCTAAATTAGAGAAATCAGACAAGAGGTTGACATGATCGTGATGAAAACAACTCAGGAAAAAATCCTGTCGGTGCTGCAGTCTGTGTCCGGTATTGTTGAACGGCGCCATACCTTGCCCATCCTGGCCAACGTGTTGATCCGAAAGACCGGAAGTTTGGTGCAATTTACCACCAGCGACCTGGAAATCCAGATCAGGACTACAGCTGAACTTGATGGCGATTCCGGCAACTTCAGCACAACGATTGGTGCGAGAAAACTGATTGACATTCTGCGCACAATGCCCGCCGACCAGGCGGTAGTGCTGGAGTCGAGCCAGAACAAAGTGATCCTGAAAGGCGGCAAGAGCAAGTTCACCCTGCAAACGATGTTGGCGGAAGACTTTCCGCTGGTGCAGGAGTCACCCGCGTATGGCCCGGTGTTCAGCGTACCGCAGAAGACGCTGAAGGATCTTTTGGGTCAGGTTTCATTTGCGATGGCGGTACACGATATTCGGTATTACCTCAACGGAATTCTGTTTGTTGCCGAGGGAAAAAAACTCAGCCTGGTGGCGACAGACGGACATCGTTTGGCGTTTGCGTCCGCCACGTTGGATGTGGAGGTGCCTCGCCAGGAAGTGATCTTGCCACGCAAGACAGTGATCGAGATGCAGCGCCTGCTCAGTGACGTGGAGGGTGCTATCGACATGCAGTTTGCGAACAACCAGGCCAAGTTCAGTTTTGGCGGAATGGAATTTGTTACCAAGTTGGTCGAAGGAAAATTTCCCGACTACAACCGGGTGATTCCGAAGAATCACAAGAACTGCATCACGCTGGGTCGTGTGCCGTTGCTGGCGACCTTGCAGCGAACGGCGATTCTGACCAGTGACAAGTTCAAGGGTGTGCGCCTTAATATCGATCCTGGAACCCTGCGAGTTGCCTCCAACAATGCGGAACAGGAAGAGGCCATCGACGAGTTGGACATTGATTATGGAGGTGACAGTATCGAGATTGGCTTCAATGTCACCTATCTGATCGATGCCCTGAGCAACATGGGCCAGGAGATGGTGAAGCTCGAACTCTCTGACGGAAACAGTTCTGCCTTGTTCACGATTCCAGACAACGCCACGTTCAAGTACGTTGTGATGCCGATGCGAATCTAGTCAGTTCTGCAAAGGCGTTGACCATTCCCAAACCCGCAGCTTCTGCGGGTTTGGTCATTCAAGAGTTTGAGAAACCGTTCGCAAAGCCCTCCATGACAGAAGAAAACAAGTCTCCCGTCTCTACGCCAGATGCCGATAGTGCCGTGCATACCGGTGAAAGTACGGCCGAAAGTTCCAATTTTCAGCCTGCGATCGACAGCAACCAGGAGGGAGCCTCCGAAGCCTATGGTGAAGGCGCAATCCAGATCCTGGAGGGTTTGGAGGCGGTACGCAAGCGCCCGGGAATGTACATCGGTGACACGTCGGACGGGACCGGTTTGCACCACCTGGTTTTCGAAGTGGTTGACAACAGCATCGATGAATCGCTGGCGGGCCATTGTGACGACATCCTGGTAACCATCCATTCGGACAATTCGATCAGTGTGGTTGACAACGGACGCGGCATTCCGACCGGCGTAAAGATGGACGACAAGCATGAGCCAAAACGCTCTGCGGCCGAGATTGCCCTGACCGAACTGCATGCAGGTGGCAAGTTCAACCAGAACAGTTACAAGGTGTCGGGTGGCTTGCACGGCGTGGGTGTCAGTTGTGTCAATGCACTGAGCAAGATGTTGCGACTGACGGTGCGCCGCGATGGCAAGGTGCACGTGCTGGAATTTTCCAAGGGTTTCGTGCAAAACCGCATCGTCGAAGTCATCAACGGAGTTGAAGTCTCACCCATGAAGGTGGTTGGAAGCACCGAAAAGCGCGGCACGGAAGTGCATTTCCTGCCAGATCTGGAAATTTTCCAGACCAACACCGATTTTCACTATGAAATTTTGAGTAAGCGTTTGCGCGAGCTGAGTTTTTTGAACAACGGGGTCAAGATTCGCCTGAAGGACGAAAGGACCGGCAAGGAAGACGACTTTTCCGGCGCTGGTGGCGTGAGAGGTTTTGTCAACTTCATCAACAAGGGCAAGACCGTTCTCAATCCCAATATCTTCCATGCGATGGGGGACCGACAGAGTGATCAGAACACCAACATCGGTGTCGAGGTTGCCATGCAATGGAACAGCGGTTACAACGAGCAGGTGCTGTGTTTCACCAACAACATCCCCCAGCGCGATGGTGGAACCCACTTGACAGGTCTGCGCGCTGCGATGACCCGTGTGATCAACAAGTACATTGACGACAGCGAGATTGCCAAGAAAGCCAAGGTTGAAGTGACCGGCGACGATATGCGAGAGGGGCTGTGCTGTGTGTTGAGTGTCAAGGTTCCAGAGCCAAAATTCAGCAGCCAGACCAAGGACAAACTGGTCAGCAGTGAGGTGCGCGGTCCGGTCGAGGACATCGTCAGCAAATTGTTGTTCGACTATTTGCAGGAACGCCCGGCGGACGCCAAGATCATTGTTGGCAAGATTGTTGAAGCTGCGCGCGCGCGCGAGGCCGCGCGCAAGGCGCGTGACATGACCCGGCGCAAGGGTGTACTCGATGGCATGGGGTTACCTGGAAAACTCGCCGACTGTCAGGAGAAAGATCCGGCTCTATGCGAAATTTATATTGTTGAGGGTGACTCGGCCGGCGGCTCTGCAAAGCAGGGGCGTGACAGGAAGTTCCAGGCGATCCTGCCGCTGCGCGGGAAGATTCTGAATGTAGAGAAAGCACGCTACGAAAAGCTGCTCACGAGCAACGAAATCCTGACTCTGATTACTGCTTTGGGCACCGGCATAGGCAAGGCTGGCGGATCTACTGGGAGCGATGACTTCAACGTCGCCAAGCTGCGTTACCACCGCATCATCATCATGACCGATGCGGACGTGGACGGTGCGCACATTCGCACCTTGCTGCTGACGTTTTTTTACCGGCAGATGCCCGAGCTGGTCGAGCGCGGACATATCTACATTGCGCAACCGCCGCTGTACAAGGTCAAGGCTGGCAAGGAAGAGTTGTACCTCAAGGACGGCGCCGCGCTTGACACATTCCTGATGCGCATCGCCCTGGTCAATGCCGCGGTTTTTACCGGTGGTACGAATGGAACCACGCTGGCCGGCGAAACCCTGGCCGAGTTGGCGCGCAAGCACCAGGTCGCGCAGGCGGTAATAGCGCGTTTGCACAACTTTATGGATTCAGAAGCACTGCGTTCGGTGGCCGATGGTGTGGGGCTCAACCTTGACACCGTGGCCGATGCCGAACAATCGGCGGCAGCCTTGCAGTCCCGGCTGCCTGACGCCGAAGTGGCGGGCGAATTCGACGTGAGAACCGACAAACCAATTCTGCGCATCAGTCGCCGTCACCATGGCAATGTCAAGAGCAGTGTGCTGACACAGGACTTCGTCCACGGTGCAGACTACGCAGCGCTGGCGGAGGCGGCGCATACGTTCAAGGGGTTGCTCAGCGCCGGCGCCACCGTCAGCCGGGGCGAAGGCGAGCGGCAGAGGGAAGAGAGGATTGGCGACTTTCGCGAGGCGATGGCCTGGCTGATCAGCCAGGCGGAGAACGCCACCTCGCGCCAGCGTTACAAAGGTCTGGGCGAGATGAACCCGATGCAGTTGTGGGAGACAACCATGGACCCGGCGGTGCGCCGATTGCTGCGTGTGCAGATCGACGACGCGATTGAAGCCGACCGGGTTTTCACCATGCTGATGGGCGACGAGGTGGAGCCACGGCGCGAGTTCATCGAAGCCAATGCCCTGCGCGCCGGCAATATCGACGTGTGATGGCGCCGTCCCAAAGGATGTTTTGCACGACGTCGCGCTTTCGCCGCATCACGCCCGGTCATTTCACGGCCCAGTGCAGAAACGCCACATGCGCTCAGGGTTGTGGCCGCGACGCCGACGCGCTGGCAGACGGGCGTTTTGCCATTGCGGGCGCCTGCCGCGCAGCCTCAAGCGCTTCGCGCACCTGGTTCCCGTCTTTGGCGCGCAAGCCATCGGAGAGTGCCTGCGCGGCCAGTCCACGAAGGGCGGCATAGCGCAGCAGTTCTTCCAGCGTGCGCGCCGATGGCGCCCCTGGATCAAGATGCAGTGCCGAAAGTTGTTCGAAGTTTTCCTGGTATTGCGTGGTCACCGTGGAGTCGATCCGGCCGGCCAGCTGCTCGAAGCTCAGACCGCTGGTCTGACTGGAGCTGAGCAAGCTGCCCCAGCGCCCTGATATGCGCTGGTCATCGTACAAAAACTGGCGGATTGCGGCCTGCGCCCGGCGCTCGTCGCTGAGCCGGTAAATTGGCGCTGGCAGGCGGTCCAACATGAGCAGCACCAGTGCACCCAGCAAGGCCGCTGCGAGCCAGCGCAGCGGCCCAATGGGAGCGCTTTTCGCGGTCCAGCGCCGCGCGAGAACCAGGGCCAACAGTGCGCCGCAAACCAGACCCCCGATGTGGGCAGCGTTGTCGATTCCGGGGATCACAAAGCCCATGCCCAGGGTCAGCAGTGTGAACACGGATGCCGCAGCAAACAACGAACGGAACTCACCAGCTTCCACTTGGTGTCGTTCACGCAACAGAAACACCAGCAGCGCCCCGTACAGGCTGAATACGGCGCCCGATGCGCCACCTGAAACAGCCTGGTTGCCTTGCACGACCAACGACAGAAGGTTGCCGATCGTGCCGCTGGCCAGGTAGAGCAACACGAACCATCGGCTACCGAGCACCTGCTCAACCAGACGGCCCACATCCCAGAGAGCCCACATGTTCAGCAGCAGATGCACCGCTCCAAAGTGCAGGAACATGGCAGTGGACAGGCGCCACCATTGACCGTCCTGGGTCGCCGGACCAAAATTGGCACCCCAGGCCAACTGGATACGGTTGGTGGTGTGCCACATCTCCGCTCCCGCCAGCAGCATCAGCGCAAACACCAGCAGGTTGATACCAACCAAGGTCAAAGTGACTGGCGCCTGCCACGGACTGGCGTGCAGCAGCTTGGTTAAGTCTGGCGCTGGATCGCGGATGTCCTGGTCATTTGGCAGCGTCGAAGGGTTCATTGCAATTCGAGAATGGCGCAGGCCCGCGCACAGCCCACTGGACGAAAGTCAGAAATTGGCGACAATTTGGGCATGATTACCCGTGCCCACATCCCATCCGCCACCCCTTTGTCTACACAAGACGTAACGCGCATCGACGATACCCGCATCAGCGCGGTGCGACCGTTGATTACCCCTGCATTGTTGCAGGAGTGGCTCCCGGTGCCGCCGGAAACGCTGGCGCTGGTCGAACAAAGCCGGGCTGCCATTTCAAGGATTCTGCGCGGGGAAGATGATCGCATGGTGGTGGTGGTGGGCCCCTGCTCCATCCATGACCACGGCCAGGCGCTGCAGTATGCGCAGGCCCTGCGCCAACAGCAACTGCTGCTGGAGCAGGACTTGCTGCTGGTGATGCGTGTGTACTTCGAGAAGCCCCGCACCACGGTCGGCTGGAAGGGGTATATCAATGATCCGCATTTGGATGGGACCTTTGCGATCAATGAAGGCCTGGAGATGGCACGCCAGTTGCTGCTCGATGTGCTGGCGCTGGGCTTGCCTGTGGGTACAGAGTTTCTTGACCTGCTCAGTCCGCAATTCATCTCCGACCTGGTGAGCTGGGGCGCGATCGGGGCGCGAACCACAGAAAGCCAGAGTCATCGCCAGCTTGCATCCGGCTTGAGTTGCCCGGTTGGATTCAAGAATGGCACGGACGGTGGTGTCAAGGTGGCCAGTGATGCAATTCTGGCGGCGCAGGCGGCCCACGCCTTCATGGGTATGACCAAGATGGGACAGGCAGCGGTGTTCGAAACGCGGGGCAATTCCGACTGCCATGTGATCCTGCGTGGAGGCAAGGTGCCCAACTACAGCGCATCGGATGTTGCGTCTGCATGTTCAATGCTGCAGGAGGCTGGTTTGCGGGCGCAGGTGATGGTGGACGTGTCGCATGCCAACAGCAGCAAACAGCATCGCCGGCAAATCGAGGTCGCCGCCGATGTTGCGGCGCAGGTGGCCGGCGGTCAGCGCGGCATCATTGGGCTCATGGTGGAAAGCAATTTGCAGGAAGGACGGCAGGATATCGTTGCCGGGACTGCGTTGCGGCCGGGCGTTTCGGTGACCGACGCCTGCATAAGCCTGGAACAGACGATACCGGTGCTGGCTGGCTTGGCGCAGGCCGTGCGCTTGCGCCGAGCCGCTGGGACTGCCACGGTCTGACAATGGTTTACAAGGAATTGGATGCGGTGGACTGGAATGCCCAGTCCCCGATTGCGAGGCGCAGCGGCGACGACCAGACGCTTTGCTGCCTGCGCCGCTTTTTTGGCACCAATACCGAAGTCGACGTGTACACCCCATTGTGTGTCCGCACCGCTGGCGTAGTCACGCGGGTCGACCCTCTGGTGATCCATGCGTATGGCCTGGTGGTGGTTGACAGCCGCAGCCTGGCTGGCAGTTACCGGGTTCAGGAAGGCGGGCGCTGGACCAGCCTCGATCCATTCAACGCATGCGAGATTCGCTCGCCGGTTCTGGCTGCGTACGAACAGGCTTTCTCATTGAAGGGCTTCCTGGAGAAGAAAGTCCGTCAGAAAGGTTTTTTTGACCGAGTCGAGATCGGGTGCTGGTGAGCGCGCCCGATACCGAGGTGATCGAGTGGAGCCGTGCGGGGCCTTTGCCGGAGGTTTGCAATGCCGATCAGGTTACGCGGCACGAAACGGGGCTGATTGCGCGATACGGCAGCAAACGCCGGAGCGTCGGCGTGCTGGTCGTGGAACAGCGACTGCGCATGGCGCAAATTCTGTACGCCAAACACTTGCCCGCGATTGCCCAAGAGCAGGCAACGCCGGGTGAATGGCGTCCGGGCAATATCGTGCGGTTGCCGCATTGATGTTTCGTATTCCATGATTCTGAAAGAGCTTGACCCTTTTGCGGGCCGTACCCAGGAGGAGGTTGCTGCTCGGATTGCGCAAGACCGGATGGCGTACCAGCTGCGCCGATTTTTCGGCAAAAGCACCGAAGTCGATGTGCTGAATTACTTGCGGATCGGTTTCGGCAGCACGGTTGCCCATGTGGACCACCTGTTGTTGCACCCCTATGGCCTGCTCGTGCTCGAGCGCGAAAGCCTGGGTGAGCGTGTGCAGATCCGGGATGACGGGCAATGGATGCGTTGGCGTGACGGAGCGGCGGTCGAGCTGCGCTCTCCCATCACGAGGGCGTATTTGAGGGCCCTGTCGCTGAAGGCTTTCCTGGACAAGAATGTTCGCCAAAAAGGGTTTTTCGACGGGGTCGAACTTGATGTGCTGGTGGCGGTGCCCGATACCAATGTCATCCAGTGGCCCACCATGGGCCCACTGGCAGAGGTTTGCAACTTTGAGCAGGTGCAAGAGAAGGTCGAACAGCGCTTGGCCCAGTGTCGTCGGGTCGCAACCGCCCCCGGCTTACTGACCGCATCCGAACGCCGCCGACTGGGTGAGTTTCTGCGCTCCCTGCATCGCCCGATGGGGAAAACCGCATCACAATAAGAGCGGCGCCATGCGGCTACGGCGCAAGCCGCGCTTTTGCGGGGCGATGGCGCCCAACCCATGCTGTTGCCAACCATGATTTTTAAAGAACTTGATCCGTTTCGTGGCAACCCCGCCGATATCGATGCGCGGCTGGAGGCTGACAAGTTGGCGTATTACCTGCGTCGCTATTACCGGCGCAGCTACGCCGTCGACGTGCTGAACGGCCTGCGTGTCCAGTCGGGCCACTCCGTTGCGCAAATCGACCATTTGCTGATGCATGCGCACGGTTTGCTGGTATTAATGCGGGAGCCGACCCGAGGGCGCATGCGGGTCAGCCTCGATGGCGACTGGTTGCAATGGTCCACAAGCGGCTGGCGGCAGCTTCCGTCGCCCATCACGCATGCCTATGTCCAGGCCTTGTTGCTCAAGTCGCTGCTGGACCGGCGGGTGCAGCAACCAGGGTTTTTCGACCGCCTCGAGTTTGATGTGCTGGTTGTACTGGATGACGGCTATGAGTTGCAGTGGCCGGATTCCGGCTCGCTGGTCGAAGTCTGCAAACGCGAAGAAGTGTTCGAGCGGGCGGAAGGCCGCTTTGCCCAGTCTGTCAGCCAGGCTTTGCGGCCGGGGGCCTTGACGCCAACGGAACGGCAGACGCTGGGTGAGTTTCTGTGCTTGGCACACCGGCCATTGGCGCATGACGGCGCGGCTTGCTAATGTCGTTGTTGTTCAAGTCCTTGTGGCTGGTGCTTGCCGGCATCGCGTTTTTTCTGATTGCAGGGCTGGTTGCCGTCTGGGCTCCGGACAAGTCGGTTCAGGAGTTGTCTGCGCGGTGGGCCCAGCCACCATCCCGATTCATCGATGTCGACGGGGTGCAGGCCCATCTGCGTGATGAAGGCCCACGCGATGACCCGCTGCCGCTGGTGCTGATCCATGGGACCTCGGACAGCCTTCATACCTGGGACGGCTGGGTGTCTGTGTTGTCCAGTCAACGGCGCGTGATCCGCCTGGATCTGCCGGGTTTCGGCCTGACCGGTCCCAATGCGGAGCACGACTACTCGATGGCGCGTTACGTGCAGTTTGTGCGCTCCGCGTTGCAGCAGCTGGGGGTGCAGCGCTGTGTACTGGTCGGCAATTCGCTGGGAGGTCACATCGCCTGGGAGACCGCGTATGCGGCGCCCCAGCTGGTGCAACAGCTGGTGCTGGTGGATGCTGCGGGTTATGCGTTCGTCCCCAGGGAGGTGCCGGTGGGTTTTCAGCTGGCCCGGCTGCCGGTGGCGCGCAAGCTGCTTGAGTACGTGTTACCGCGTGGCCTTGTTTTGGCCAGCGTTCGCAGCGTCTATGGCGACCCGTCAAAAGTCACGCCTGAACTGGTGGACCGGTATTACGATATGACCCTGCGAGCAGGCAATCGCAGGGCGCTCGCCTATCGCATGGACGGGGTACTGGCCGGGAACCCGGACCACATCAAGAGTCTGGCCATGCCGACGCTGATCCTTTGGGGTGGCAAGGATCAATTGATTCCTTTGTCGTCGGGCGAGCGGTTTGCGCGCGATATCCGGCAATCGCGGCTGGTCGTATTTGACGATTTGGGTCATCTTCCCCACCAGGAAGACCCGCAGCGCTCGGTTGCGGCGCTGCAACAGTTTATTGGCTGGCGTTGGGCGAATTAGGGGGCAGGAACGATGGCTGACAAGACGGTACCCGAGATCGCTCGTGACACATTCAAGCAACTGGCGCTCAGAAGGCTGGCGCCAACGCCGACCAACTACCAGCTCGTTTTCAGTGAAATCAGTGGTACGCCGATCGAGCCGCCGTTTCCGGTCGAGCACTTGCGCCGTATCGCGCAGGACCTGCCGACGCGGACACCGGGTCAGCAAAAGCAGCGCAGCCTGTTCGAATATGCGGTCAACCAGATGCACTGGGATGGTGTTTACCGGGCCTTGGTGGCGTATGGCAGTTTCAGTCAGAAGTCGGCCGCGGAGTCGTCTGGCTATGGCCCCCTCGACCCGCCCGAAGCAACCGCTGCCGAGAAGGCGCCCGCAGCCGTGGCGGTGAGCAGCCAGGCTGCACCAGCGCTGACGGCAGACTTCCTGGAACAGATTGCGCGCCTGATCGAGTTTGCCCGGCCAGCGTTGGGCATGGACGATGCCCGATTTACCGGGCAGACGCGGGAGTTGCTGTCCGCGATGCGACAGCCCGATGCCGATCTGGTGCGCGTCAAGCAGATGCTGAGCACATTTGGGCATCGGGTGTCATTTGCCGCCGAGGACCAGGCAGAGATCAAGGCGACCCTGCTGCATCTGTTGCGCCTGATCCTGGAAAACATCAGTGAGCTCAGTCTGGATGACCGATGGCTCAAGGGGCAGGTCGAGGCGCTGATAGGCGCAGCAACGCCGCCGCTAACCTTGCGTCGGCTCGACGATGTGGAGCGCCGTCTGCGCGACGTGATGCAAAGGCAAGCCGAAGCCAAGGGCCGGGCAGTCGAGGCGCAGGCGGAGTTGCGCGTCATGCTGGGCACCTTTATTGAGCGTTTGTCGCTGATCACCGACAACACCAGCGCCTTTGGTGGCCGGATGGAAGAGAGTGCCCGCATGATCGAACAGGCCAAAACGATCGAAGAGTTGTCGCCCGTGCTGAAGGAGGTTGTCGCTGCCACCCGGGGCATGGCGGCGAATACGCTGACTGCCCGCGACGAGTTGCGCGGCATGCGCGAACGGGCGGACGCAACCGATGCAGAAATTGTCAAGTTGCACATGGAGCTCGACCGCGTCAGTGCCCAGGCACGGCACGACCCGCTCACCGGCGCGCTGAATCGCAAGGGCCTGGAC
>ENA-ORBV01010556-ORBV01010556.1-microbial-mat-metagenome-genome-assembly--contig:-NODE-10556-length-14738-cov-4.812564_pt1 | contig 14738 bp, 14 predicted proteins | sample MGYA00237777_ERZ505514 | MGnify/ENA primary metagenome ERZ505514 (study PRJEB26160, sample SAMN06269048) | microbial mat metagenome | isolation source: Oligotrophic lake microbial mat | place... | reverse complement strand
CGCGTAGCCCACCCACCCAATCACGACCAGCGCCAGCACGACGTTGGTCAGGCTCGGGCCAAGCACCGCGACGAGGGCAATGGCGAGCAGGATGCCGGGGAACGCCAGCAACACGTCCATCACCCGACCGATCACCGTATCAACGAGACCACCCGCGTAGCCTGCGACGGCGCCAACGAGGATGCCGACACACGCCGAGATGGAGACGACGGTCAGGCCGACACCGAGCGAAATGCGCGCGCCCGCGACCAGGCGCGCAAGGATGTCGCGCCCCAGTTCATCGAGCCCGAGCGGATGGGCCCATGAGGGCCCGGCGAGCCGCTGCGCCAGCGCCTGCACGTCCGGATCGTGCGGCACGAGCCACGGACCACACACGGCGGCAAACACCGTGAGGCCGATGATGGCGAGTCCGATGCGCCGGGTCATTCGTACCGAATCCTCGGATCCAGCCAGCCATACGCGAGGTCAACCAGCAGATTGACCATCACATACGTGCTCGCGATAAAAAGAATGCACCCCTGAATGAGGGGGTAGTCACGGAAGTTGATCGCCTGAATCAACAACCGCCCGACGCCGGGCCACGCAAAAATGGTCTCGGTGATGATCGTGCCGGTCAGCACCGCACCAAACTGCAGGCCGAGGATGGTCACGACCGGAATGAGGCTGTTGCGCAACGCATGCCGAAGCACGGCCCGGGTCTGCGACAGACCACGCGCCCGGGCCGCGAGCACGTAGAGTTCCCGCAGTTCCTCGATCAGACTGGCGCGTGTCATGCGCGCGAGAATCGCCGCCAGCGCCGCGCCCAGGGTTACCGCCGGCAACACGAGGTGCCGCCAGTCGCCGATCCCCGACACCGGCAACCACCCGAGGCCGACGGCAAAGACGATCGCCAGCAGCGGTCCCAGCCAGAAATTCGGCATCGAGATCCCGACCAGCGACACCGTCATGGCCGCCTGATCGATCGCCCGCCCTCGGTACAACGCGCCGAGCACCCCAAGGGGAATGGCGATCACGATGGCCACACTCATCGCCGCCAGCGCCAGTTGCAGCGTGTTGGGCAGCCGCTGGGCAATTTCCTGAAAGACCGGAGTGCCATACCGGAAGGACGTGCCGAAGTCGCCCTGCACGACGCCGCGGATAAATTGCAGATACTGCGCCGGCAGCGGACGGTCCAGACCCAGCCGCGTCCGGAGTTCATCGACGTCGCTGGCGGCGGCTGACTCCCCCAACATCACCTGCGCCGGGTCGCCGGGCACCAGGTGCAGCAACGCAAACACAAGCGTCGCCACACCCAGCAGGACCGGGATGGTCAGGATCAGGCGACGAACAATGAACCGCACCACGTCGACGGGATGATCACACTCCTTCCGCCGATACCGCAAGCCGCGTCATCAACTTGGCCAACCCCTGTCGCGTCACACCCAGGTCCCGCGCGGCCGCCGTCCGGCATCCGGCGTGTCGCGCAAGGGCACTGGTCACGAGTCGCCGATCCAGCGCCCGCCGTGCCTCCTCCAGTGACAGGCCCGCCGACTCTCCGCCGTGGCCCTGCACCTGAATCACCGACCCCACATGCCGTGCCGTCACCCGGCCACGATCAGGTGCTGCCAGCACCAGGCCCGCGACGACATTCTGCAGTTCACGGACATTGCCGGGCCAGTCGTACCGGCACAGGGCGGCCATCGCATCAGGTGCCAGCCAGGCGCGGGTCACCCGATGCCGGGCTGCCCCGGCCCAGAACGTCTGCGCCAATCCCGGAATATCCTGGACGCGCTCGCGCAGCGGCGGCACAGTCAGGCGCACGACGGCGAGTCGAAACAACAAGTCCTCGCGAAACCCGCCGGTGGACACCGCTGCGGCCAGTGACCGATTGGTGGCCGCCACCACCCGCACATCCACGACCCGAGCGTGGTTGTCCCCGACACGGCGAATTTCGCCTTCCTGCAACGTGCGCAACAACTTGGCCTGTGCACGGGGAGAGAGTTCGCCCACCTCATCCAGAAACAACGTCCCCTGGTGGGCGTCTTCAAACAGTCCTGTCCGCGCGCCCACGGCTCCGGTGAATGCCCCCCGCGTGTGGCCGAACAACTCGGTCTCGAACAACTCGTCGGTCAGTGCCGCGCAGTTGATGGCCGCCAGCCGTCGATCACGTCGCGCGCTGAGCCGATGGACGGCACGGGCCACCAACTCCTTGCCCACCCCACTCTCGCCCTCAATCAGCACGGGAAACGTGGTCGGCGCCACGCGCGCGATGGCCGCGCGCAAGGCCACCATCGCGGGACTCAACCCACGCAGGTCCTGGACCAGCGGATCGTCGATCGTGGCCGCCCGCAGCACGTCGAGCCGCGCGCGCACCGACGGCGCACACACGGAGGCGAGCGCCTTCACACACCCCGCCAGTTCGTCCGCATCACGCGCCCGCCGCGCGGCCAACACCCACCCGATGGTGACGCCACCCTGCCGCACCGGCGCCCGCACATCGTCTTCCCCGGGCGCGACGCCTTCGGGATCGGCCACAAGCGCGGTGCCGGTGTCAGCCGCCAGCACCATGACCCGCCCGGTGCCCGTGTGCGCACGCACCCAGCGACATCCACGCTTCAACGCGCAGGCATCGTCTTCCGCATTATTGACCTCGTCGAGCAACGCCGCCACTCCACCCCACATCGTCATGACACCCCTCCGTTCTCCCCACCGCCGCACGCCGGCGAGCGTCTCCGGAATCGTGGATTTGCGACCCGGGTCCTCACCCGCGAGCTGCCGCATCAACAGTGTGTCGATCGGCCCTCGGCAGTCCTGCCGCCAGACCTCCAACACCTCGCGGGCCTCACTGTGCGCGTCGACCGCGCGCAGCACATCGATGGCCACGCTCCGGCCCCAGTGTGCCGGTCCGTCGCGTGCGACCTGCGCCGCCCTCGGAATCACCGATGTCCCGTCACCCTGTCGACACGCGACGAGAAGCTCGGCCACCAGCCGCCACCGATTCGGATCACGCGACGTGTCGTTCGCGCTCGTCTTCAGCGCCTCCGCCACGTCATCGAGGGCCTGACGGTCCTGACGCAGCCAGGCCAGCAGCGCTGAACGTCCGAAGGCGTCCGGCGAGGTGCGCGGCAACCCCCTCACCGCGTCCGCCGCGTCATCCCACCGCCCCATCCAGAGCGCGACATCCATCTGTCCCCCGGCAATCCACGGCGGCACGTCCACATCAGCCAACTCGCATTCCACAGCAACGCCGGCCATCATCGCAGCCGCCGCTTCAATCTCTCCGGCGAGCAGGGCGGCCTGACAGGCCAGAGCCACGACATGGGTCCGGGGCTCGAGCGACCGTACACGCTGAAGTGCGCGACGGCAGGTGGCGCGTACGGACGCCCACAGACGACCATCCGGCTGACGAAATGCCAGCCGACCGTATTCTGCGAGAGTCAGTGCCTGGGCCCACTCGTCGCCGCGCCGCGCGGCGGCTTCACTCGCCGAACGCAACCACATCAGTGCGGCGACGTGCCGCCCCGCCGCTTGCAACCCGCGCGCACGCGTCACACGAACATCCCGCGTCTCCGGCCACACCAACCACGCGCTCGCCCGTTCACGTGCCACCGTCACCTCGTCGACGGGACGCACAATGAAATGTGGTCGCGGACTCGCCTCGGCCAGATCACGCAGCCATCCACGCCCACGGTCGGTCAGCTCGCCATCAACGATGAGTGCCACATGGCGATGCAGGCAGCAACGACGGTCCGCGCCAGCACACTCGGTGGTTGATCGCACCGCGAGATATCCAATCTCCGCCAGCGCCTCATCGCGAGACCGGTCCGCGTGCCTATCGCCACCTCGCGGCATGGTGACCAGGCGCATGCCCACGCCATCAGTGGGCAACGCGTTCGCCCACTGGCGCCACGGGTCATGGTGGTCACGCATGCGATCACGAGGGATTGCAAGAACGGCGCCCACTTCAGCCGGCAAATCCCTGAGGATCTGCGCAGTGTGTTGCAAAAACTTCGATAGAATGACCACGAAATGCTTCGTTTTTTGACAGCAGGTGAATCACACGGTCAAGCGTTGGTGGTGATCGTGGACGGGGTGCCTGCCGGTCTTCCGCTTTCGGCTGACGACATCAATCCGGACCTCGCCCGTCGTCAACTCGGGTATGGCCGCGGTCGGCGGATGGCGATCGAACAGGATCGTGTCGAAATTCTGGCGGGTGTGCGCCGCGGCGAAACGCTGGGCAGTCCGATCTCACTGCTGATTCGCAATCGCGACTGGGTCAACTGGCAGTACACGATGAGTGTCGAGGCGTCACCAGACGACAGTCTGCCTGGTGCCCGGCGTGCCGCTGTGACCCGCCCGCGACCCGGCCATGCCGACCTGGCCGCCGGCCTCAAATACGACCGTCAGGACCTGCGCGACATTCTCGAACGGGCGAGCGCTCGCGAAACAGCGGCACGTGTGGCAGCCGGCGCGATCGCCCGCACGCTCCTGCGCCACCTTGGCATTCTGATCAACAGCCACGTCACTGAAATTGGTGGCGCACGCCTCCCCGACGCGCACGCGGTGACGTTCGACCAGATCCAGTCGCTGGCCAGCGACGATGACGTGCGATGTGTCGATCCCCAAGTGGGCGTCGCCATGCGGCGGGTCGTGGATGCCGCGCGTGAAAAGGGCGACACCGTGGGCGGTGCCTTCGAAGTGGTGGTGCATCGAGTGCCGGTGGGACTGGGCAGCCATACCCAGTGGGATCGGAAGCTCGATGGACAGATCGCGCAGGCGTTGATGTCCATCCCGGCGATCAAGGCGGTGGGCATGGGACGTGGCCCCGAAGTGGGTCACCTGCCGGGTTCACAGGTCCACGACGAGATTGTGCTCGCGACCGGTGCGTCAACGGGCACACTCGGCGCGTTGAGCCGTCCGACCAACCATGCCGGTGGCCTGGAAGGTGGCGTGACCAACGGCGAAGACCTGCGGATCTCCGCGTGGATGAAGCCCATCTCCACCTTGATGGACCCCCTGCGATCGGTCGACCTGCAGACCATGCAGGTCGGGCCGGCGGCGATTGAACGCAGCGACGTCTGTGCGGTGCCTGCGGCGGCGATCGTGGGAGAGGCCATGGTGGCGCTGGTGCTGGCCAATGCGGTGATCGACAAGTTTGGCGGCGACACGTGGGCGGGACTCTCGGATGCCGCACAGCGATGGCAGGCCGCGGTGGACGCCAGGCTTGCGCCAGGAACACCGACGCACGAATGATCCGCCCCATTGTTCGCTACGGCACCCCGGGACTGCAGGCGCCGAGTCGGCCGGTCGCGGTGTTTGACCAGCAGTTGCACACGCTCATCGATGACATGATCGACACGATGTACGCCGCGCCGGGTATTGGGCTGGCCGCGCCGCAGATCGGTGTGGCGCTGCGTGTGTGTGTGATTGATCTCTCGGTCGGCAAACGGAATGGTCAGGTCATCACCCTGGTCAATCCCGAATTTGTGGAGCGCGAGGGACTGCAGCTTGAAGAAGAAGGCTGCCTGAGCGTGCCCGGGTTTGAGGCCACGGTGCCACGCCCGTCGCGCGCAGTCGTCACGGGATTTGACCGGGATGGCCAGCCGGTCACGGTGGAAGGCGACGGCCTGCTCGCGCGTGCGCTGCAACACGAACTGGATCATCTGGATGGCCGGTTGTTTCTGGATCGCTTGCGGGGCATCCAGCGCGACGTGATCGTCCGGCGCATTCGCAAACAGCAGCGCCAGGGGACCTGGTAACCCGTGAAGGTGCTCTATTTCGGCACGCCCCGCTTCGCCGTCCCGACACTCGAACTGATTCTGCAGTCCTCGCATACCGTTGTCGGCGTCGTGACGCAGCCCGACCGGCCGCGAGGACGCGGTCACCACGTCACCGCGAGTCCGGTGAAGGCGGTGGCCCTCACACACGGCCTTCCCGTGTTGCAGCCCACACGCATGAAGGATGACGAGTGGCTGGATCAGGTCCGCGCGCTTGGCGCGGACATCGGCGTCGTCGCTGCCTATGGGCGAATCCTTCCCCAGACGCTGCTCGACATTCCCCCGCGCGGGCTTGTCAACGTGCATGCCTCTCTGCTTCCCCGCTGGCGGGGCGCGGCCCCCATTCATCGGGCGGTCATCGCCGGTGATGCCATCACGGGCGTCACGATCATGCGTGTGGTGCTCGCCCTCGACGCGGGGCCGATGCTGGCGACGGTCGATACGCAGATTGAGGCGCACGACACGAGTGAAACACTCGAGGAACGGCTCGCTGCGGCCGGTGGCCGGTTGTTGGTCGAGACGTTGGATCAACTCACCGCAGGCCCGGTGCCGGAGATTCCGCAGGACGAATCACTCGTCACCTACGCGGAGCGCCTCCAGCGCACCGAGAGTGCCATTGACTGGACGCGGCCTGCGCAACAGATTGATCGACAGATTCGCGGCCTTCAGCCCTGGCCACTCGCGGTCGGCCACCTGGCCGGGCGCGCCGTGGGGCTGCTGCACTCCGCAGTGGTGTCTGCCTCACACGAGGCCGCCGCTCCAGGCACCGTCATGCTCGCCTCCGGCGACGACGTCCACGTCGCGTGTGGGCAGGGCGTGCTGGCACTGACCCGTGTCAAACCCGAAGGTCGACGGCCGATGGCTGCGCGGGATTTTCTCAACGGCGGCGGCATTGCGGCCGGAATGGTGATGACGTGACGCCGGTCAGAGTCCGCGCCGCACGCGCACTCGTCGCTGTGGAGCGACGCCGTCGCACGCTCGCGGCAGAGCTCGAACACGCGCGTCGGGATCTCGACGACGAGCGCGATCGCGGCCTGCTGTTGGAATTGACGGCGGGCGTCTGTCGATGGCGCGCCGAGTTGGATGCGGTCATCACACAGTGCAGTTCACGTCCCATCGCCGCCATCGACGACGAAACGCTGGCCACACTGCGGCTGGCGGTGTATCAACTGCGTCATCTTGATCGGGTCCCCGATCACGCGGCCGTGCATGGCGCCGTGGAGGCCGCCAAGGCCCTGGCCGGCGACCGTGCCGGAGGGTTTGTCAACGGTGTGTTGCGCGGCTATCTGCGGACGCAGGCCGCGATCAATCTGCCGGCGCCTCCGGGTCCTGATGCCACGAGGCGCCAGCACCTCGCCTACCTGGCCGTCACGCACTCGCACCCGAAGTGGCTGGTCGCGCGCTGGCTCGACCGCTACGGCTACGCCGACACGCTCGCGTGGTGTGTGTTCAACAACCAGTCGCCCGACGTCACAGTGCGAACCCTCGCGCCTGAACAGGACACCGTCACGTGGCTCTCGGAGCGTGGCGTGCCGGCGACCCGCGGCAGATTTGCGCCGGAAGTGGCCACGTTGGCGCCGGGCGTGCTCGGCGAACTGGCGGCGGACGTCAAACTCTCCCTCGCGATCCAGGATGAAGGCTCTGCGCTGGTCGCACATGTCGTGGGCGCGCAGCCCGACGACCACGTGCTCGACGTCTGCGCGGCCCCGGGCGGCAAATCGGTGGTGGTGTGGAACGACATGCAGCAGCGCGGCCTGCTGGTGTCGAGTGACGTCCGGCCGGCCCGCCTGCATCTGCTGCGGCAGACGCTGCGGACGGGCGGTGCGCCGCCACGCGTGGTGGGTCTTGATGCCACCGCCCCGTTGCCGTTCGGTGAGGTGTTTGACCGGGTCCTGGTGGATGCGCCCTGTTCGGGGCTGGGCACCCTGCGTCGTGATCCCGATATCAAGTGGTCCGTCGTGCTTGAGGACCTCCCCGGATTCGCGGCCGAGCAACTCCGCATCCTGCGCCACGCGGCCGACGTGGTGCGGCCCGGCGGCACGTTGGTCTATGCGACGTGTTCGAGTGAACCCGACGAAAACGAGCAGGTCGTGGATCAGTTTTTGGCACTCGATTCACGCTTTGTCCGTGAGCCCTGGACCGGTCCCGGCGCCGAACCCGACGGGTGTCTGCGGACACGCCCGACGCGGGACGGCCTCGATGCTTTCTTCGCCGCCCGTCTGGTTCGACGCACACCCGCGTAGTACACTTTTTGACGCATGGCCGCCCCCACCCCACTCACGCTGCGCACCCGCGTCTGGACCGCCGGGCGATGGATGTTGCTGCTGGCCGGGCTGAGCGCAACCTATCTCGTGTTTTTGCTGGCCTCCATGCGGGTCGCCATCAAGGCGCGTGAGGTGACCGTGCCCGACCTGGTCGGCCAGTCACTGGCCGCGGCCACCGACTCGGCGGCCGCCATTGGCGTGACCATGGTGGTCGACCCCTTGAAACGACCCGACGGCGCCGTCCCCCCCGACCACGTGATTTCGCAGGAGCCGGCACCAGGCACCGTCATTCGCCGGCAACGACCCATACGGGTCCGACTGAGCGAAGCCCTGCGCGCGGCCGTGGTGCCCCAGGTGACCGGTGAATCAGAACGCACCGCGCAGATTCGTCTCGCACAGGAGCGCGTCACCGTGACCCAGATGGCCGAGATCTTCAGCACCATGTACAGCCCCGGCGTCATCGTGGCCCAGGACCCGCCCGCGACGAGTCAGTCCGCGCAGGTGGCCCTGCTTATTAATCGCGGCGAGGCCGCGATGACCTACGTGATGCCGGATCTGATCGGCACCTCGGGCACACGCGTGGCCGACGTGTTGCGGCGTCGGTTGTTTCGCGTGACCATTCTCGGTGAGGTGCCGTATCCCGGCCTGCCACCCGGCACCGTGGTGCGCCAGACACCCCAGGCAGGATTTCAGATTGCACCGGGTGATCCGATCACCCTGGAGGTCAGCCGATGAGCGGGACGAGTGGAAAGACCGGCAGGACGGTACAGATCGCGCCGTCGGTGTTGGCGGCGGATTTTTCGCGACTGGGCGAGCAGGTCGCGACCGTCGCCGCGGCCGGTGCCGACCTGATTCATATTGACGTGATGGACGGCCACTTCGTGCCCAACATCACGATGGGCCCCCTGGTCGTGGCGGCCATCAAACGCGCGACGACGGTGCCGCTTGATGTGCACTTGATGATCACCAACCCCGATGCCTACCTCGACGCGTTTGCGCAGGCCGGCGCCGGCACGATCTCAGTCCATGTGGAGGCGACCGTCCATCTGCACCGCACGCTCTCGCGGATCCGACAGCTGGGTCTGCGCGCGGGGGTGGCCATCAATCCCGCAACGCCATTGTCGGCCATCGGCGAGGTGTTTGATCTCCTGGATCAGGTGCTCGTGATGTCGGTCAATCCAGGCTTTGGCGGGCAGTCCTTTATTCCACGCAGTGTGGAGCGTATCGCCGACCTTCGCGCACAACTCGGCGACCGTGCCGTGGATATCGAAGTCGACGGCGGGGTTGATCTCTCAAACGCGGCGACCCTGTTCCGCGCCGGTGCCAGCATTCTCGTGGCCGGCGCCTCCGTGTTTGGCGCGCCAGACCCCGCGGCCGCCACCGTGGGGCTGCGACGAGCCGCCCTCTCGTGAGCGACGCCTCCCCCGCCCCCGTGAGCACGACGAGCACCGTCCGCGTGCGGTACGCCGAGACGGATCAGATGGGCGTCGTGTATCACGCGAACTACCTGGTGTGGTTCGAGGTCGGGCGCACCGACCTGCTCCGATCCTCAGGATGGACCTATCGCGAGATGGAAGGCACAGGCGTCCGCCTGCCGGTGCTGGAAGCCCACTGCGAGTATCGGCGCCCGGCGCGTTACGATGATGAGCTGGAAATCCACACGCAGGGCCGACTCCTGTCACCCGTGCGCCTGGAGTTTTCCTACGAGGTTCGGCAGAAGGCCGATCAGACGGTGGTGGCCTCCGGGTATACGCGGCATGCGGGTGTGGACCTTCAGGGGCGCCCGTGCCGCCTGCCGGCCAGAGTCAGGGATGTGTTTGCATGAGCGTGCTTGTCACCGGCGCGGCCGGGTTTATCGGATCGTCTCTGGCCGACGCCCTCACCCGGCGGGGCGACGAGGTCGTGGGACTGGATTGTTTTACCGACTACTACGGTCGCGACCTCAAGGAAGCCAACCTGGCGCCGTTGCGCGCGCGCGCGAACTTCCGGTTTGTGGAAGACACCATTCAGTCGGTCCCGCTCGACACACTGCTCGACGGTGTGACCCACATCTACCATCTGGCGGCCCAGGCCGGCGTGCGCAAGAGCTGGGGCCAGGACTTCCTGACCTACACCACGCACAACGTGGACGCGACGCAGCGGTTGCTTGAGGCGGTCAAGACGCGGCCGATCACCCGCTTTGTGTACGCGTCCAGTTCTTCCGTCTACGGAGACGACGTCCCGATTCCGATGCGGGAGGACGTCAAGGTGCAGCCGCTCTCGCCCTACGGGGTCACCAAACTGGCGGCCGAACACCTGTGCCTGCTCTACACGGCCAACTACGGCGTCCCGACGGTGTCCCTGCGGTTTTTTACGGTCTACGGACCGAAACAGCGGCCCGACATGGGGTTCCACCGGTTCATGCGGGCGGCCCTGACGGGGGCACCAATCACCCTGTATGGGGACGGCGAACAGACCAGGGATTTCACGTTCATTGATGACATCGTGGCGGCCCTGATGGCCGCCGGCGACCGGGGACCGGCCGGCGCCGTCTATAACATCGGCGGCGGGAGCCGGGTCTCGATCAACGAGGTGCTGGCCCGGATCGAGGAGATCGCCGGCCATCCGCTCGACATCCGGCGCGAAGCGGCCCAGATGGGCGACATGCGGGATACGTTCGCGGATACGAGCCGCGCGCGCGCGGATCTGGGCTTTGTGCCCCGGACCAGCCTGGCCGATGGCCTGCGGGCCGAGTTTGAGTGGCTCAAGGGCCTGGGGCTGTGAGGCACCGACGGGCGTCGGGATATTAGAATGGTGAAGATGTGCATGCGGCGAGTTCGAGTTCTCTTGACCCTGGTGGCCCTGATGGCCGCCGCGTCCGCGTGTGGAGGTGGTGCGACGCGCCTGCCCCCCGCCGGCATGATGGACCCCGACCAGTGGCTCTTTGAGCGGGCGACCGAAACGTTGGCCGACAAGAAGTGGTTTACGTCGCGGGAATATTTTCGACGACTGGTGGACGGATATCCGCAGAGTCAGCACCGGGAAAACGCGAAACTCGGCATCGGCGACAGTTACATCGGTGAAAACTCGATCGAATCGAACATTCTGGCGATCAACGAGTTCCGTGAGTTCCTGACGTTTTTCCCGGTCTCCCCCCGCGCCGACTACGCGCAGTACAAAATCGCGCTCGGCTACTCGCGCCAGATGTTGAATCCGCAGCGCGACCAGACCGCCACACACGACACCATCCGCGAGGTCGAGTTGTTCCTGCAGCGGTTTCCGTCGAGCCCCCTGCTGCCGGAGGCGCAGGCGCTTGAACGGGTCGCGCGTGATCGGCTGTCGCAGTCGGAATACGAAATCGGCTACTTCTACGCGCGCTTCAACGTGTGCATCGGCGCCCTCGATCGGTTCCGTGGGCTGCTCATCAAGGACCCCGCGTTCACCAACCGTGATGCCGTCTACTTCCACATGGCCGAATGTCTGGTCAAGATGGGCAATGTGGCCGAGGCCCTGCCGTGGTACGAGCGCATCCTGGTGGAGTTCGAGCAGAGCGAATACATGGAGCGTGCGCGGCGTCGTATTGCGGAGATTAAGGCCGTGCCGCCCGGTCGTCCGGGCGTGGCGGGGGGAAGCGGCGGTAATAGTCCACGGCTGACACCAGCGCGGTAATGGTCGCGATCCACAACGCGACCTGACCAATCACAAAAAACCCCTGCATATGCCCCTGGCCCAGAATGAGGACCAGGATGGCCACGACCTGCGCGACCAATTTAATTTTGCCCAGTGGTGAGGCCGGCAGCGCCTGCCCGCGCGCGTGGGCAATGCTGCGCAAGACGGTGACGGCAAATTCGCGCCCGAGAATGATGGCGACCATCCAGGCGGGCGCCAGGTTCATCTGGACCAGCGATATCAGCGCGGCGGTCACCAGGAGCTTGTCGGCCAGCGGGTCCATCCACTGGCCAAACTCCGTGACCTGGCCCCGGCGACGCGCCAGATAGCCGTCGAGCCAGTCGGTCAGCGACGCAATCCCGAAGATCGCGGCCCCGATGATCTCCTTACTGACCCCGTACAGCTCCCACCCGTCGAACTTGGTCAGCAGGACGACCACCAGGATCGGCACCAGAAAGATCCGGCCGACGGTCAATGCATTCGGAAGATTCACGCCGCAGATATTCTACAATCGAAGGCTGACATGAAAGCCATCCTGCTCGCCGGAGGACAGGGGTCGCGCCTGCGGCCTCTCACCATCACCACACCCAAACCCATTGTGCCGATTTTTGATCGGCCGTTTCTCCGGTATCAGATTGAGTTGCTCAAGCAGGTCCCCGAGATCGACGAAATCATTCTCAGCCTGAACTATCAGCCGCGCCGGATCGAGGAAGTCTTTGGTGATGGCACCGACCTCGGCGTGTCGATCCGATACGTGGTCGAACCCCAGCCACTCGGCACGGGCGGCGCGATCAAGTTTGCGGCCGGCGATTACCCGTCTGGCCCGATCGTCGTCTTTAACGGCGACGTGTTGACGTCGGTCGACCTCCCCGCCGTGATCGCCCTGCATCGCAGCCGCAAGGCGAAGGCCACCATCGTCTTGACGCCGGTCGACAATCGGTCGGCGTACGGACTGGTGGAGTGTGATGAGGAACAGAGCGTCAAGGCGTTTCTCGAGAAGCCGACCGCTGAACAGCTCGTGCAGTCGAAGTGCGACACCATCAATGCCGGCATCTACGTGATCGAAGGCGAGACACTCGACCGCATCCCGGCCGACACGGTGTATTCGATCGAGCGCGGCTATTTCCCGTCCCTGGTCGCGCAGAAGGAAACGTTTGTCGCCTACACGTATCGCGGGTACTGGATCGACATCGGCACCCGCGAGAAGTATCAGCAGGTGCATCACGACATCATGACGGGGCGTTTCTCCGCGCCGCCCTTTGAAGGCCTGGCGGGTCAGGCCGTCGTATCCCCGGACGCGCGAATCGAACCCAACGTCACGATCGAAGGCCCGTGCTTCATCGACGCCGGCGTCGTGATCAAATCCGGTGCGCGGATTGGCGCGCACAGCGTGATCGGCGCGCATTGTCACATCGGTGAAGATGCCGTGGTGGCGGGCGCGATTTTGTGGCCGCATACGTGGGTTGACCGGGGCGCACAATTGGGCCCGCTCGTCGCAGGACGGCACTGTCAGTTTGGTCGGTATGTCGAAGTCGGCGGGCACGCCCTGCTCGGTGACAAATCCATCATCACGGACTATTCACGCCTATGACTATTTCCCCCGACATCTTCAAAGCGTACGACGTGCGCGCGCTCTACCCGTCCGAACTCAACGAGACGGCCGCACGGTTGATTGGTCGCGCGTTTGTCGCCTACCTCGAGTCCGCAGAACCGGGACGCGCCGACGCGTTGCGCATCGCGGTGTCGCGAGACATGCGCACGTCCTCGCCGTCGCTTGCGACGGCGTTTATCGAGGGCGCGCGTGAACACGGCGCCAACATCGTCGATTTCGGCATGGCCGCGACCGACATGCTCTACTTTGCGGTTGCCGAATATGGCTTTGACGGCGGCGTGCAGGTCACCGCCTCGCACAACCCCGGCCACTACAACGGCATGAAGATGGTCCGCCGCGAAGCGTTCCCGCTCTCTGGCGATGCCGGCATCGGCGAGATCCGCGACATGGTCGTTGGCAATAATATTCCCGCACCGGCACGGCCGCAGGGCACCTATGAGACGCAGGAGATGCTCGACGCGTATGTCGAACGCGTCATGAGCTTCATCGACCCGTCGGTGATCCGGCCGTTCAACGTGGTGCTCGACGCCGGGTCAGGCATGGCCGGGCTCGTCGCGCCGCGCCTGTTCGATCGGCTGCCGTGCAAAACCACCAGACTCTGCTTTGAGGTGGATGGCACATTTCCCAATCACGAAGCCAATCCGCTCATCGAAGAAAACCGCCGGGACATTGTCGAACGCGTCATCGCCGACAAGGCCGACATCGGCATCGCGTGGGACGGCGACGCCGATCGCTGCTTCTTCATCGACGGATCCGGCGAGTTCATCGCCGGAGACTTCATCACGGCGCTGCTGGCGGAAGCAGCGTTGCTCAAGTCCCCGGGTGAAAAGATCATCTACGACCTGCGCGCGAGTTACGCGGTCAAGGACACGGTCGAACGGCTCGGCGGCACGGCGCTCATGCACCGCGTGGGTCACGCGTTCATCAAGCGCCGGATGCGCGACGAAAACGCCGTCTTTGGTGGCGAGGTCACCGGCCACTATTATTTCCGCGATTTTTATTTCGCGGACAACGGCTTCATCCCCGCGTTGCAGATGCTGGAACTGATGTCACGCAAGGGCCAGACGCTGCGTGAACTGCTGGCCCCGCTGCGCGAGAAATACTTCATGTCGGGTGAAATCAACACCAAGGTCGCGAGCATGGATTTGGTCCCCGCCCGCATCGCCGCGCTCGCCGACAAGTACAAAGACGCGCACACCTACACGATCGACGGGTTCTCGGCGGAGTACCCCGACTGGCACTTCAACGTGCGCGCGTCAAATACGGAGCCACTGTTGCGGCTCAACCTCGAGGCGCTGACACCCGAGCTCATGGAACAACGGCGGGACGAAGTGCTGGCGATCATCAGAAGTTGAAAATGCACGGAGAGACGACGTAATCTGAAGACGGAATTCGCGGGCTTAGCATAGTGGCTGTCTCTTATACACATCTCCGAGCCCACGAGACTAAGGCGAATCT
>ENA-ORBV01010555-ORBV01010555.1-microbial-mat-metagenome-genome-assembly--contig:-NODE-10555-length-14740-cov-4.669781_pt1 | contig 14740 bp, 17 predicted proteins | sample MGYA00237777_ERZ505514 | MGnify/ENA primary metagenome ERZ505514 (study PRJEB26160, sample SAMN06269048) | microbial mat metagenome | isolation source: Oligotrophic lake microbial mat | place... | reverse complement strand
TGATACGGCGACCACCGAGATCTACACCTCTCTATTCGTCGGCAGCGTCAGATGTGTATAAGAGACAGGTTCCCAGCCGCAGGCAGCATCATACACAGGAGTGTTGTGGTGGTGGTTGGTAATACCACTACTAGTGGAGGAGGAGTTATTTTTGTCCATGGTTTTCTTTGAAAACGGAACGTTTATTGTTGTGGCAATGGCTGGTATGGGACTATGGGTGTGATCCGTTATGTTGTTGTGGTTTCGTTGGTATAATTCCTGAAGATGAGCAGGATTTTCTTCGGCAATTTTGTACAGCCAAGTTCGTTCCCTTGTGCGTTTCTGCATGGTGTTGTAAAATTGCAACATGTTTTCGGCATCATTCCAAGAGTTGGGGTGTGGGATGTGAAAGTCATAAGTGATTCTATTCGTATAAAAAAATCGAATCATTCCTTGAACAATATCATCCTTGGATCTTCCTTCCAACCTAAAAAATCTTGGATCATGAATGTCATCATTGCGGTAGAACCCGAGCTTTGTCAAACCAAAAGTTCCCCCAGAAGAAATAGAAGGCACGTACTCGTGGGAATCACACCAAGAAAGGTTGAGAGCATCACGACCTTCCCATGTGGATGCGCGAAACCCGTCCTTGTCCAGCACCATAATGCGAAACCCGTCCTTGTCCAGCACCATAATTGCTTCGAAGCAACGTCCATCTGCTGGCCAACAAATTTGACGAAGAGGAAGAATGGCTCCTCCTTGTCGTGCTCGGGCATACAAGAAACCACCCGTGCCGCCTACTGGGAATTGAACATATGAGCGGGCGCAACAAATGTTGGTGCCGTTTGGAATGTTCCAATAAAATCGCTCGGGCCATTCTCCATTGACTCCGTCGTCCTCTGGAGTGGGGCCAAAGTCCTGCAACAGGTGGCTTGTCGTAGTGGAACCCTTAAAAAATACGACTCCCTGTGGAAGAATGGCCAATCGATGTCGTCGACGGCAACAATACACAACCGGTCGTGTCTCGCAACAAGTACAAGGAATCACCATCTCGTCGGTATAGGACAGAATATGACGCAGAATGGCATCATGTCCATCGTCCAGCATGGCGAGAGGGCTACTCGGATCGTCCAATCCGATTCGCATCATGGATACCAACAGGGAAGCTTTTGGCATGCACCATTTCTTTCCTGCCAGTCCTTGCTTTCCAGCATTATTACGAGCATGTCGTTTCCAATGAACCACCACCATTGTATTGTATTGTATGACACACTTCACTACTAGCTAGCTATGTAGCTAGTACTGCTTCGTCTTTGGAATGTGACTGTGCAGGGGACCTTTCATTGCACACACCGCGCTACTTTACGGACCGTGAAGTACAATTCGCATCGCTCGATAGACCTTGTCAGTCGTCACACAATAGACCTCGAGGCGAGCATAAGTGCGCGACCCCGTCGCAAGATCATACTGAAGTAGATACAATTGAGGACGTGTGCGACCATAGGTTTCCTTCTCAAAACATCAATTCTTGGGTCCTGTTTCACACCTCCGAGGCAGAGTGCCCATCAGACTAGCCATTGCTTGGAAGTAGTCTTAGGTGCAACTTAGCGAGTTAGACGATATCATGCTGGAGCTAACCTTGTACTGGGAACTAAGACTGCTAAATTGAAAGGGGAATAGGCTTGTGTAGGACCAAACTGCATTCCGGGATATTTTGTGTCCATGCGTGTTTACTTCATATCCATCACTCTTTTGTAACGTTACTCCATAGAGAGACAAACCAGAGACAAACCAGATCCTACTTTTCGAAGAGTGCGTTTTGTATGTGGCATTATGTTACAATATTGGCACTATTGCATTCGATGAGGAACACAATCAGCGACGTGGATATGGGAATAATAGTATGCGCAGGGACTAGCCATCCCGTTTTTTGGAAAGCGGACTGGATGGACGCATTCTATCCCAGATGGAGGTACAAGAAAGACTGTGTTTCACACAGAAAGATTTAAAAATAGCGACAGTCCCATAGCGAGGAACTTGAGGAGAAAAATCGCGAATGGGCAGCTTGCCCCTAGTAAGACTTCAGCCGCTGCCAGATTGCCTGCCATTCGTAGTTCTTGTCGGCGTACGATGCTGCTAGCTACAGTAGGTGTGGTCCACATAACGAAATGGCCCAAAATAGGCGGTTTCCTTTATGGAGGAGGAGAAGTTGATTGCATATTGTGCAGCATGGACTGGCGCATGGGCCAGGGCACTATCCTTATCCCTTGCGTTACCTTCGCCATAACCATAACTTTCACAGCGAACTTCACCCCACCCCAACCAAATCACGTTCGCTATCCTGCAAAATACGTACAAAAAGAAGAAAATACCACAAAACGAGCAAGAATATTGCAGGTAAGACAATAATCATTGATGTTTGAGTCGTCGACTGTGAACGTCCATCCGAGGCTTGGGAACATGGACAAACTATACACGACACTCTGATATATAATAGATACAAGTATCTACATTTCATATTGGTGACCAAACGCACTGCCAAAAAGTCATTGAAAAAATTGCTCAAGAGAGCAGGACCCGCAGCTCTATAATCTTCACCGCTATTCGAAACGTAGGAACCAAGAAGAAAGACAGCACTCAACTCACCTCCAAATTGTTGCTAGTTTTGCTAAAAATAGCATCACGGCCCGACGTGAGCCCGCTTCCATTTTTTCTACTACTGCAAGGAAGCTTTCAAGACATCATACGCCACCAACAAGAGCGCCCCGCTGACGGATCGTAAAATGTTGGGCCCCAACCCCAAAAAGAAACCTTTCATGCCTTCCTGTTGAAATACCGAGGCAATACAGTGAATGGAATTTCGGTAGAGTCGTTGTTCTTGAGGGATTCCAGCTTGCATCATGAGTCTTCGTCGTACCGAATCAAGTGGATAACTCATGGTTCCGGCCGTCAAACTGACGATTTGGGCAGTGAAAATGCGTTGGGTCCACGTCAAGGTGGATGGTGATGATTCCGAGGAAGAGGATGAAAATGATGATGACTCCATTGTGGTTGTTTGGTTCTGTTGCTTTTGTTGTTTTAGTAGTTGATTGCTGCGTTCCATTTCCGACTTGCAAACGTCATAGCCTCCCAGAAACAAGACTCTGTAAAATACCCCTCCAAACAGAGCAATCCCATACCCTTGAAAGAATCCCGCAATGCCATCGGATTTGAGAATGGAGGTAAAGGCATGCGTCATGCCCTTGTATTTGTAACTCCCCGTCTTTTTACCCTTTTGCAAATCGGCCGTCAATCGTGTTCGTAAAAATTCAATGGGATACAACAGGGTAGTAGACGTTCCTCCCGCCATGCCACCGGCCACAAAGGAGGTCAAATTCCGACATTTTCGTTCGAATTGTTCTCTATCGAGTTGTATAGGAAAGAGGAGGACGGACTTGTGGACCAAGGGCTCTACGGCAACTTCTTTATAGTAATTCATCATGGCAAAATTAATGGCTGCGGTCCCACTGACTCGCATGCAACTGGGTAAATTGCCTCTCCAAAAACTGAGCAGACCTTCATTTTGGTAAACGGATTTGGTCAATTGCCAAGCACGGAGGGATGGTTGTTTCTTTTGGTTGGGGCTTGTTGTTTGGATGGAATGCTGAAGTTGAATGATCAGTTTGATGCGTTCCAGGGGAGCCGTGACGGTCCTAGAAAAGGCACCGGCACCGGCTCCAGCTGCCACATCTCGCCAAGATGGTGTGGCTGTTTTCTTTTTGTTGGCCTGTAATTGTGTTGGTGTTGTATCATCCTTAACAGATGATGATGACATTGAATTTGTCATTTTACATGTTTCAAAAATGCGTGAAGGAATGGCTGGCAGTACTGGTAGTCGTCAAAGGAAGAGCGTCAAGTCGTCGTCGTCGTAATAGGGAGCGCAAGTAGAGATACGACTGGCGAACTGCAGTCGTTGTTATGGAATTACTAGAAGCAAGTCGATGTCGATCAATGAATGGTGATTTGTCTCGTGGTATCCGAAAGTGGAAGCACAAATGCGTTATGTTCCCCACTTGTATTTCTACTCGCACTGGTTTCTTTGTTCCTGCTTATAAGCGTGGCTTGGATGCTCCAAAGCCAGTACTTGTACTTGCAGTGGTGTGGCGTCGATCAAAAGATGGCGACTGCAGTAATAAGAGGAGTGGAAACTGAGGATCGATTGATTGATAAAATAGCCAATGTTCTGACTAGTTCCTCCAAACGAGCTGATTGTCGATCCTTATTACTATTTTAGCTAGCTAGTAGGCGTCGTCGCTAGTCCAGCTAGCTAGTAGCTATGTACTCTGCCAATTGTCGCCTGCAGGCCAGTGACGTGACGACTGCAGTATGATTCGATATGGCTGCGAAAGAAAATGCGAAAGCTTCGCCGCGCCATGGTGGTCTTCTGTTTTCACCAAAAAACTGTTCATCCAAAAGCAACGTCAGTCATCCCGTGGACGCTCAGCTTACCCATCATTCAAAACCCTAGTGGGAATGGCCAGTTAACCTACAGTGCAGCAGTCCTACAGCAGCTAGCTAGCTAGCTAGCCAGAGTAGCCACAGCAGAGTCTAAGGCCTGAGTGCTGGAACTTTTGGGGACAGTCTCATAATCTTAAAAAGAACACCCCCTGTGCCTCTAATCTAGAGAAGCTAAGCTTTAAAATTTCCAAAAAGGGGTTGGACAAATCATTTTTTCTTTGAGAGATTTGACAGGATCAGGTGGTTGTTTTGGAAGCAGAAAGGCTACGACATGAGAGCCTCAGCAAAATTTGAACATGCACAGTGAAAGCCACTCCAAGGAAAATGTTGACAGATCTCTCTTACATGATGCACAACAGAAGCTTTAAAAGAGAGCAGAATGTTTAGAAATAGTGATGAAGACACTGCTTCTGGAAATTGCATGACTGTTGATCCCAAGCAGACAATGATTGCAGTCACGACAAGAACAAAATTGGTGCCTTGAACAGAACCAAAAATAGGCCAAATTCAAAACTCTTTGCCAATGATAAGTTTGACTTCAAACTCAAATCTTTCTCACTTTATGCAATGAAGGATGGTCATGGTGTCACCGCAGGCTTGTTGGTTCGCAAAACTGGAATGGAGGATGCATTGTGGGGTCAGATGCACATGATTCAGAAGATGAGAAAAGACACAATCTCAAAAGGCAATTTGAGAGAGTTGTTCCTTCTCTTTAATGTTGTCTCAGTCACTGACTGGGTGTTGAATTAGATCCTTACTAAAAGTTGCATGTAGTTGGAAACACACAGCATCCTGTCTTCTGGCACACAGCCTGGGAATCCGGAAGCTTCTGGAGGCCGCTCAGACAGATTCTTTTTTTCTTCTTGCCACAAAAGGAAAGCTTTTCGACAAACGATGTAAGTGTGAGTCCAAAGTCATAACACGACAGTCGACTCGTGAGTGACAGATGAATGACGTTGCACTGCTTGAATTGTGTGAGAAGCATTAATTTGCCGATCGAGAATGCCATCACAATAATTATGAACAGGTGACCTCAATATATAGCTAGCTAGCTAGCTAGCTAAAGTAGCCCTCCATCCACTATCTAACCGACAGAGGCGAAAGCTGCAGAAGAAGAAGAAGCAGCAAGAGGCAAGGGAAATTTGAAAGAAAGGCGAACACCAAGTCAAAGAATACGATAATATGGTTCGTGTGACTGCTTCTGCCAAAGGGGGCGGTGGTAGTGGGACGACAGGGAACAGAAATACCGGCGTCAACAGGGAGATGGAGTGGAGCTTGCGTTCGCTGCGAAAGATTGATACGAATGCCAAATACTTTGCCAACAATTACAGTGATAGCGACGACTCGGGCTCGGATTCCGAATTTGTGGAACAAGCCGATCAGAGCGCCTATGAGATTTTCAAGGCCAAGCCAAGCCACGAGACGAATGGACAAAAAAGTACTGGTGGGGGAGGTCAAAAAAGGGGACTGAACCAATTTGGAGGTGGGAATTTCAAGAACATTTCTGGGAATATTTATGCCCCCTCTTCGGTGTGGGCAGCCCTCAACGTTCCCCTTCGGACAGGCGTTGTGGATGGTCGCAAGGTGGTGTTTGAATTGTTGACCAATGTGACAAAGCTGCCCAAAACACCACGAAGTCAGCGACTCAAGCGAAAGCATGTGATCATAAACGCCTCTAAAAGTCTTTTGGAAACAAGACTACGACTTTGGCTCATGCATTTCAATTTGACCTACTTGTCCATTGCCTTTTTTGCCGCATTTATCTTTGTGAATTTCATATTTGCGGGACTCTTTTATTGGAATGACACTCGTTGTTGTGGCGATCCCGACTTTACCTTTGCCGATGTCTTTAATTTTGCTTTTCAAAGCAGCAGCACCATTGGCTATGGAACCTACAGTCCCAGTGGAGATTATGCCAATTTCTTGGTTGTGATTTTGAGTTATATCAGCACACTCATCAATACACTGTTTGCCGGATTGCTCTTTACGAAATTTGTCACGCCCGTTATTAATATTCAATTCTCGGAAGTCATGACACTTGCCAATGTCAATGGAGTACCTTGTCTGAGTGTTCGATTGGGAGCTCCCGATGGAGACTTGAATCCACTGACGGACATCAATGTACGGTTGACCTACTCCTACCGCATCCCCTACTCGGACGCCAAGGGAAATCAAAAGCATTTTCAACAAACCGAAGAACTACGCCTCCTCAGTAATCGACAGCATGGCCTCAAAGAAGTATGGACGTTACGGCATGTCTTGGACGAATCCAGTCCGTTGTTTGGACTGCATTTTCAAGAACACCCGGGAAACAAAATCTATGTCTTTACGTTATCCGTTGATGCCGTACAAAATTTGACCAAAAGCTCCGTCAATGTCCAGACCGAATATGCTCTCGAAGATATTCTCATTGGGCATACCTTTCAGAATGTCACCACACGAGATGAAACGACCAATCCACCCAAGTACATTGCCGATTTTGCCAAGTTGAGTCTTATCGAACCATATCCCGTGTGGTATCCAGCTCTTTCGGGAATCTACTCCGAAGATCGATTGGCCTTCAACTCGACAAAGACGTACGGTGTGTAGCTAGCTATCTACTTTATGGGCAGAGGGAGAGGGGGTGTTTCGTATTTTTTGGAAAGGAATAACGGAAACCAAATGGGGTGACACTTTGCATAGTAGAGCGACTGTTCTGCTGGTGGCGGCCACGTTGTATGGGGGGAATCCGAAATTGTACTCTTTAGTAAATTCGGGTAGGGAAGAAAAGACAGTTTTGCCACAGCGCCGTTTTGTATGCTGAGTTAGTCTTTCGCTAAAGAATAGGAAACATTGAAGTACTGACGATCGGTTAGGAATTCAATTGTAAACAGTAAACAATCATTGTCATCGTCCACACAACACCGATTGCTTTCGGCTGTTGCTCTCGTGGGATGGCTAGCTATAACAATGGGATATAAATTTGGGCCTTTTCAAGGTCGATGGTCTTTGTCTACTCTATGTTCACTAAGTGACAGGGACTATTGCATGTTTTCAAAAAGACATGATTTGATCAGAAAATGTGCATCTTATTACCACCGACGAAACGGATACCCTGGGCATGATTTCAATCTGTTCCGAATACAAAAAATTCGAATAGAAATTTATTAATAAACATAGTCTTAACGTTCTAGTCAACGGTTGTACTGTGGTTATGTCTTTCCAGCGCAGTGTTTGCTACTCTGCTACTAGCTAGCTGCTAGCTATCTATAGCTGATCTATTGGGGTAAAAGCCAGAACAAACGGCAGCGAGCATCAGCACTAATGCGCAGACATATTCAATTGAGGCTTGTCATTACTAACTACTACTAGTACTAGTATTTGTGTGAATTATTGAGGGCCGTAAACCTGTGTATTTACGGGCAGACATGTCAGTGCGAGCACCCTCATATGTCATGCCGATCTTTTGATGAAAATCTGTATGGGCAGTGGCATTCTTCTGGGGTAGAAGTGCAGAAGCAATTGCGGTTCCTTCATGGCTGTGCAGCCCAGCAAAAGTCTCAGGCTGAGTAAGGTTAGGAGCCAAGGTAAGTTCTTTTTCCTTGTGGCCAGTATCCCCAGTGTCAGCAGTATGAGCTTGATGGGCACCTGCTAGCGGCTGTAGAACATCATCGACATGAAGTCTGAAAACTCTAGAAAATTCACCATCGCAACCGCCATTGTCCACGGAGAAGGCCCATTCAATGCCGGACATGTCCACTCAAGCTATTTTTTTCACTTGCCTTCCCCAGTTCTCTGGATATGGGCCGCCCTCGAGAATGACCGTGCCCGCCACGTTGTCGTATAGTGTCCAAGTTAAGCCACCGGGGTTGTCCTCCATTGTTGCATAGACTTCCAATAAGGAATCGCTCCCGTGGCAGTCCAAAACTCGGCCAGAAGACGGATTGGACGGACACTTGCCAAACACGACCACTTTCTTATACCCTTGGTCAAAAGGTTCCTTCTCCAAAATGCTTCCATTCAGGAACAGGGCATACACCCCTGGCGGAACTATGCCAAATCCATCGTCGTTGAAGATGCGAAAGATGCAGCAATGCTGTTCTGCATCCACACAAGCTTCAGTCGTTACCATCTCAAATTCGGTGCTTGTTCCCTGAATGAGAAGATTATCTGACTCGTAATCGACAACATACCAAGCAAGTCTACCAGGGTTGTCACGCAGGTCTTGCTGTTCGGTCCCCAAGGAAACTCGTAACAAGGAGTCCCTAGAATCACAATGAAAGTCAGCTGGCCGGGAATGGACGTGCACAATGCCAGTGTTGCCGTATCGCGAAAAGGGTAACCCCACCGCCAAGACGAGACTGTTATTGGAAAGAGAGAGAGAGAGTTTTCCTTCCCTCCTCGCAATATATCTCCACCAAGACTCTCCCACTTTGTGCCAGTCCACTCAAAGGCTTGAGTAGACACCTTGGTATCAAGAAAGCCTCCAGCAAGGGCAAGCGTTTTTCCATCATGGGACAACTCCAAGTGGGAAGTGGTGGGATACTGGCCATTTTCGCCCCAATTGCATTCCACATCGCCAATGGATGGAGAGGGCCTGGAGATCCATTCTATTCCATCCCATTCAAATACCTCCAAACTCCTCGGCGTGGTACACAAAGATACTGCCGTCACAGTGCCTTGACCAGACAAAGCCAAGGACCAAGGATTAATCGATCTCCTCGCGTCAGCTACTAGCGGAACAGCCCCCAAAAGTATATTTCCGCCCCTGCGCTCGTATTTGCGGTTTGCCCAGGAGAAAACTCGCAGATCGACAGTGGCATCCTCCCGAACGATTGACATTAATGCGAAGATAGTTCCAGCGTCAGACATACGGATATCGCCGTGATCAGCGAGGTGGTCAAAGCCAACAATGGGCTCATCATCAGTGCTGGTGCATTGCCATTCGTCCCAAGCCTGGACCTCGACTGTGCTAGTGTTGGTACCGCAATCATCTTTCACCCACGCCAAAGCGCTGCTAGACGATAATTCCAGCCAAGATACTCCACTTATATCGAAAACCTCGACACAGTCCGCGCTATCGCAGCGAAATACATAAGCAACTCCGCCGCTGAAGCGCGAGGGCTCAGTGCCAAAGAAAGCTGAGACAACAACAGGAATACGCGTGAGAGCAGTGTGAACTCGCCCTTCTTTGACTTCATGAACTTGTAATCGTTCAAGAAATAATCGTGGCCAGTTGGGGCAGTTGTGTCCTTGGCGAGGCTTTCGTGCTGGAAGGAACTGCTAAGTTTCCACTGGGACCGTCCTTGTCAAATACTCTAATATCTTGATCAAGCCACAGGCCAGCGACGGCCATCATTTTCCCACTTTGTGAGAGGGCCACCTGGAAGCCCTGGTTGGACCCATGGGAACCAACTATTTCATCGCCATTGTGGATCCACTTATTCCGCGGTGCCTCGCAATGAAAGTACCCAGCGTTGGCAAAGCCTGGTGCTTCTTTCCACACTTTAAAATGTCCAAGCTCACGCAGGTGGCGTCACAGCAGTCTCCTGTGACATCCGAGGAGCAGATTCAATAAGTCAAAGCTGTCATTCAGAACGATATACTGTCCAAATTTGAGACTGACGTACCATGATCCCAATCAAACTCAGGGGCCTTGAAATATGGATCGCAGTGTCCGAAATATAGATTGGATCGCTCAGAAAGAAGTGTGGGGCTTTTGCGATGGGAACCCATTGACAGCCACACGAACATACCAGGTGCATCTTCGCAAAGAGTCCCATAGGAACCAGGGGAGCATTCACAAAATCCATCAACGCATTGACCATTGTAATGGCACGGGTTATTTTCGTCACAGAATGAGCAGACCAGGTTGAATTCAAAGGGTGCTCCATGTACCGTTTTCTGAATGTCGTTGTTGGATTTGTTGGTCTTGTTTTCGGTCAAATACCAGTTCATGCCGATGGGGGAGTTTTGGTCCCTAGGAGTCCCTCGATCCAGTGGTTCCGTCATCATGGCCAAACTGAAATTTGAAAACTGAGCGTGAAAGCCCGCGCGAAAGTACGTGGCAAGAATTGCCTTGCTGTTGTTCTTGTCTTTCAGTTCCTCTTCAATTTCTGGCAACAGATCGTCATGAGTCAGAGCCCAGCGACGACCCGTAAAGAATACTGCATCAAACTGTCCCGGTAACCATTCATGGACATAGACGGGGCGCTCGTAAACTTCAATAAGACGACCCGTCTCGTCCCAGAGCATTTCGAAAGGTTTTGCCTCGTGCTGTACAAAGCGGTAATCCAAGGACAAGGATTGGCACGGAACCGGGAATTCACATCTCATTCCAAAGTAGCCGTCCTCACAGGTGCAAATAGCATCACCACATGACCCTTGGCCGTGACCAATGCAGTCGGAGGGTATTCCTTCGCAGTCATAACAGTGTAAATATAAAGGCTGCAAGACAATCCTGCGCCCGTAACTGTCTTGAACGTACCACGCAGCTGCTTCGGTTTCCGTCAAATCGAAGGTCAAGGTTTCTGCACCAACAGTGTGATGAAAAAAGTAGAAACGAGTCCAGTAAGCCACAATAATGAAAGTCCATTGGTTGGCTCATTACTCAGTATCATGACCAGGCAAACAAAGAAGTCAAGAAGATCGTTCATTCGACACAACTTGCTGTTCTTGCCTTTGGATGTAACCTTGGCATCACGACACACATCGACTCCAGTCCAATCAGGAGTACCCTCGGGATGAGTCTCATCGGTCCAAATGAATGCCCACGCCTTGAAATCTTCACAAGAGGCAAATTTGGACTTGCCACCCGAACTGCGTTCATGATATTCGACCCGTTGAGCCGAAAGCCATTGGCGCGACGTGGCCACTTTCAAACAACCCCTTAAAGGTGCCTAGAGTGGGAATGACTTCGTCCGAGACTTGGACCTTGACCGTCCCACACAAGAATTTTCCAGCTTTTTGATCTTGCATGATGATAAACCAACCAATCATGAGCAGCGCAAAGAAAAGGTCACGAGCAAGGCTTTGCGAACACGGTTGACTTTTTTGCGGGCCAGTTGGTAATAGGTGTGCAGGACAACTTTGGACTCGTGCAAGACGGATTCTCCCATGAATCATTGTTTGGACAAGATGAAAAAGGCTTCATCAAAGGTCGATATAAACTCGAGAGCTGTAAAGTTCAAAAGCAAATCGACAACCGTATCCGTCGACACGATCAGAAAAAAGCTCAAAATAAGCCTGGTGCTTCCTTGAATGAATCTGGAGAGAGTCGCCAGGACATATTTCCAAAGCGTCGAGTGTGGAAAGGCCTTTTGTAATTCTGAATTGTCACCATCTCTCAAGAGGTCCAAACTGGTAATGACATCATGTTGGGTAATGACCGCTACAATAATGGCAATGATTTGCGTGACTCGCACGGCCACATCGACATTGCCGGGAAGTTGTAGGGGATTGTGATGGTCACTGGGATTGAGAATATTGGCACCAATCAAAGCGTACGCCACGAGCCGCAAAGTCACGACTCCCAAGGATAAACCAAAGGAAGCACTCCACGTGGGAGATGCCGGCATGAAACTGTACGTATCTTCACTGAGAAACTTTTCATCATCTTCGTCGTAGATCCGATCATCGGCATTATCAGCATCCGTCTCTGCACCACTACAACACTCGGGTAGGGGCTGTGCATGATTATCATTGTTGTTGTTGCCAGCTGCTGCTTCGCCTACTGTTTCATGCTCAAACAAAAACTCGCTGACATTTGCCATCGCATGATGTAGTGCTCCTGACGGACTTCAGCTATTATTACGGGGCAGCGCAGATGATGAGGATGATCCTAACAGCGATAATCCGCTTACAGTTTGTAGAAACCCTGAGGATGACACTGGTGCTGCTTCTTCTGCTTCTTCGTCCTCTACTACTACCGGCATGTATCGGGTCGTACTGCTTCGGCTGCTGATAGTAGTATGAGATCCCACGGATCCTCGTCCTCCTCGCAAACGCCCTAGAGATCTGGCCATTTGTGTTTCCAGTTCTCCAAACTCGGTACGAGTTTCTTGAGTCTGCAGTTCCAAATTTTGCGCGAGTAATTCCAATTGGGATTGATTGTAGTTCCATTGCGACATAGCGTATCCACTTGGGTCTGAAACGCAAAAAAAGATTCCTTCATTTGTTGAATGGTTTGTGTTCGACTCTCGACATCATTATCCACCGTGCTGCTACTGCCACTCGATAATGATAAAGGGAGAATCAAATAGGTTGTTTCTTTCCCCGTCGTTTGACGATGATTGTCATCATCGTCGTCCTCATTCAGGAATCGATCCACTTATCCAACTTCTTCATCCAATGCTCTCTTAACATCGTCATTATTGCTGGTAGCCATTCTTTTGTCTATTGCATTTTTATGTGCAATGTCAGGTGTCAAAAGTACATCCCTCACCAGCATTGGAAATACGCGGAGTATTTTTATGGTGGATCATTCTTCTTGAAGAGGGGTATTTCGCTTTGTCGTGAACGAGAAATACTACCGTAGGATTGCAGCACTGGTCCTGTGCTAGCTAGTGTGGAGATGACCCATCCTTTATCGATTGACTCTTCACTTCTACTAGCTAGAGACCTAGCTAGCTAGCTAGCTAGCTAGCTCAGCATTGGAGGAACGGCGTGATGAATTGCCTTCCATGTTGATAATAGTGAATGTTCAATTGTCCTAGTGGTTCAGTTGGTTGAAACAAAAATGAACTGACGTCATACCAGTACTAGCTAGTTTAAGGCGAGTTTTGAGTCGTAGAAAATTTACAAAACGTTTTCCTTATGGTAAAACAGGACACATTTTTTAGGGGGTGGTTGTAAATTTTTCACACAGCCCCAAATAGCTCCCCAAATTTGCTCACTACTATGCCATCATGTTTAACAAACTACTAGCTAAAAACGATGTGTAACAGCTATCTCGAAAGGGGGCTAGCTAGCAGTGTCAAATCAAAAGGAAGCAAAGATGAGGTTTCGGTTGTTAAGTCCTTCGAGCACCGGTTGTGGGAAAGACACAATGAAAGTTCCAAAATTTACAGATGGAAAGTTTAAGGTGGGTTGTGGGACAATCGCGCCCGCAGACGTGTGGCACAAACCTACATGTAAATCCCACAACCCACCATGAACTAGCACCCTGGTTTCCTTCTTCTTTCGAATTTGCAACAAACGTGGTGCAGTTCGTTCATGACAACAGGAACCAAAGGGACAGGGCCAAGACACTGTGGAACTGGAGAAATCCAAAATCTATGTTTGCTTCCATCAGCAACAGTCTCCCTTTGATGTTCCCATCTCTTTCATCAGTGATAAAGAACAAACAAATTGTAGCTAGTCTCCTCTTCCTGTTAGTCAATTTGTTAATGTCAATTGGCACTTGCAACATTTCACATTGTGCAGTTGTTTGAATTCTGCAATTGCATTCAGTTTTCCTTTTCGTCTGATTTTATCTTCAGCTTGCATCAAATTATGTGTCTGAACAAAATGCTGTAGCTAAAATTTGTGATTGAAAACTTTCGTGTTCAATGTCTGACGTTTGTGGGGTGAACCTGATAACAAGACATGAAATCCGCCGGAATCAAACCAACAGACCACTCACATTTCAGACAAAATCACCACTGATTTGGCTGTGATGACCAATCTTCTGTCACTCCCCTTCTCATAGCCAAATTGCAAAACATCCGTTGAGCATGTGTTGCCTTTTTGTCCCAGCACAAGTCCCAAAGCAGTTTGCATGACTCTCAGAGTCGTTGCCATTCAAATCATCTTCATTGCCTGACTTGTTGTTAAACTCACTGCTTTCCTTACAGACATTTTCCACCTGGTTGGTGTTTTTCTAATCCATTGCTGCAAAGAAAGCACATGTCTTGATGATTGGTTCCACATGAGGCTTAAAATGATCCCTTTTGGCAGCCCGCTCAACTGCAAGAAACTTCATGAGTGTGGATTGCCTACCAAGATGCTTACTTCGATTGCCCTACAATGGGACAAGATGCAAGTGATCCCCAAGCAGGCAGACTTCTTCGGCATGCCTTTCTACCAGGACTCTGGACAAATCACAGGCTCTATTCTTGGCCCTCTTGTCTTTAACATTGTGGTGGATTCGGTGGTTAGATGTTGGATGACTATTGTGGTGGATGATGGAGGCACTTCTGCAATGACTGGACTTGCTGTGAAGGAGCTTCTGCTCCTATTTTATGCTGACGATGGCATGATTGCTTCAAGAGACCCTGCATGGCTCCAAGAAGCTTTGACTGTACTT
>ENA-ORBV01010554-ORBV01010554.1-microbial-mat-metagenome-genome-assembly--contig:-NODE-10554-length-14741-cov-4.937807_pt1 | contig 14741 bp, 9 predicted proteins | sample MGYA00237777_ERZ505514 | MGnify/ENA primary metagenome ERZ505514 (study PRJEB26160, sample SAMN06269048) | microbial mat metagenome | isolation source: Oligotrophic lake microbial mat | place... | reverse complement strand
ACGTAGTCGCTCTTGATTCGAGTGATCACTTCGCTGAACACACTGAAGTGCTTATATGGATCGTAGCTATTGCTTGCGCTGCGGCCCAGCTTCACGCCGACCAGCAGCATGACTACTGCCAGGAGCGACGATGAGACAAAAAGAAATTGAAATCGGCGATTCATTGGGTGTTTTTTCTCCGCAACCTCATGTTAACAGACGGCGTTACGGCCCTTTCGTTACGTTTATTGCTTCCTGACTACTTCAACTCTTTGATGCCGGCATTTCGAAATCGATGGAAACCACCTTCGACCCAGCGCTGGCTTTTTGCTTTAGGGTCTGACCGGTGCGATTGTAGGGCGATCATCCCCATTCCGGTCCCGGTCTTGGCGTGGTTGGAGCTGTCGGTCCAGTCTGCTGTCTTCTGGCCATTGATCCAGACCTGGATGTGAGGAATCTCACCCTCAATCCGGATCCGCAGATGGTTCCAGTCGTCCTTCTTCCAGTATTTCATCCACTCCCGGTCGAGTCGCATTCCTGTGCCGTTGCCCTCGACGCCAATCTCGGGAATCCGCTCACCGTAAATGCCGCCCACCACTCCACCTTCAAGGTAATCGATCATGATCTGGTAAGCCTCGCCTTTTTCGGTCGCCCGCAGAAATACACCTCCGTCACAGCCAAAGTCCGGCTTTACTTCGAGACTCAGTTCGTAGTTGGCATATTGCTTATCGGTCAGAATGATTCCGCCGTTGCCAGGCTTATCTTGCGTAACAGTGATCAGGCCCTTGTCGATCTTCCAGGCCTTCGTATTGCCATGGTGATTCACTTCGCTTATGTGCCAGCCTTTGAAGCTCTTGCCGTCAAAGAGCGGCTTGAAGCCCTTGGGCAAACCCTCCGCCCTCAATCCAGTAGCGAGCGCAATCAGTATGATCCATTTCATGCAGTCCATTCTATTTGAATCGCGAGATCGGCGCGAACACGGCATTCACCGCCCTGGCATAGTCCAACGGATTCAAGATCAACTGCATCCCGCGTTGCCCCGGTGACACCGAGATCAGATCAAACAACTGAGCCAACTCATCCACCACAACCGGATAGTCTTTCTTGGCCGCCAGCGCCGTCACTCCACCGCGTATGTAGCCCGTCAAGGGCTGCACCTCTTTGAGCGCTACGGTGTCGATTTTGCGGTCGCCACGTGCCCTTGCCAGCGCCTTCAAGTCGAGTTCTGTATTGGCCGCAATCACTGCCATCGTAATGCCGTTTGTGTCGCCCCTGGCAACCAGCGTTTTAAAGACCTGTTCTTCGGGCAAACCAATCTTGCGCGCTACCGTCTCGGCGCTTAAATCGTCCTCGTCCACCTCGTACTCTCGTACCTCATAGACGATCCCCATCTGATCGAGCAAACGCATTGCATTGGTCTTTGTCGCCACAATTCTGTATTATGCTCTCAAAGCCAATGCTACGTCGCTATCTATTCCTCACCCTCATCCCGGCCCTGCTCTGCGGTCAAGACCTCTGGGAAAACCCCGTTCGCAAACTGCTCAAAGAAGGCAAGCCCGTCATCGCAGGCACTGTCACCACCGCCAGCGTCGACGTCGCCGCCCAGATGGCCAACATGGGCTTCGATCTAATTTGGATCGAGATGGAACATTCCCCCATCACCCTTGAAACCGTCCGCAGTATGATCCTCGCCACCCGCGGACTTAAGGCCATGCCTTTCGTTCGCATCCCTGTGAATGAACTCTGGACAGCCAAGCGTGCTCTCGACATGGGTGCCATCGGTGTGATCTTCCCCTTCACTTCCACCCCTGAACTCGCCAAACAAGCCGCCGCCGCTACCAAGTATCCGCCCGAAGGCAAACGCGGCTTTGCCGCCGGCCTCCCCAGCTTCCGCTGGCCATCTCCCGAAGGCTATCCCGTCTTCGCCAACCGCAACGTCATGACCATCGTCATTGTGGAAGAAGAACGCGCCCTCGCCAACCTCGACGCCATCGCCTCCACCCCCGGCATTGACGTCCTCTTCATCGGCACCAGCGACCTCAGCCAGTCCCTCGGCGTCAGCGGCCAAATGAACCACCCCAAAATGAAGGACGCCCTCTCCAAAATTCTCGCCGCCGGAAAGAAATACAACCTCCCCGTCGGCCGCCCCGCCGGCACGCCAGAACTGATCAAGCAATACCTCGCCGAAGGCTTCCAATTCATCCAGGGCCCCTCCGATCTCGTCATGCTCGGCAACGGTGCCAAGTCGCTGCTCGACGTCATGGGTAAGTCCGGCATCGACCCTAAGTCCCGCCCGTTATACTGAGGCCAATGCCCCTTCAAATCGGGTTGCTTGGCAAGCAGCTATTTCTCGTTGTCTTTACGCTACTTCCGATCATCAACCCGCTCGGGCTTACGCCAATCTACCTCGGGATGACCGCCGGCTGGTCTGAAGACGCGCGCGCTAGTCTTGCTCGCCGCATCGGCATCTACACTTTCTTTCTTTTGCTTTCGGCTACCTTTCTCGGGTCGCTCGTGTTGGCATTCTTCGGGCTCTCACTGGATGCCGTGCGCATCGGCGGCGGTTTGTTAGTTGCTGCGTCCGGCTGGAGGCTGCTAAATAGTGATCCTGATGTACATGTTGAAGCTCTAGTTGATCCATCTGACGACCTCATCTCCAGCCGCGCTTTCTATCCGCTTACCTTTCCACTTACGTGTGGCCCCGGCTCAATCTCGGTTGCGTTAACCCTTGGTGCCGGCCTCTTCAGTGAAGGTATCCAGATTGACGCGCGCAGCTTTGCCACTCTCGCCGGGCTTCTAATTGTTTCCGCTCTGGTCTACCTTTGCTATCGTTCCGCGCCTCGACTCGGTGGGCTGATTGGTCGCACCGGCAGTATCGTCATGCTCCGCCTTTCGGCATTTATCCTGCTCTGCCTCGGAGTACAGATTCTGCTGGATGCCGGCTTTAAGATCCTTAAGGCTCATGTATGATTACGGCGCTGCTACTCATGGCCCAGGTGCAAAACTCCTGTCAGCCTTGCCACCCACAGATCGTCGCCAGTTATGCAAAAACGGCTATGGCCCGAACCAGTGCCAAAGATTCTTCTATCCTCCGCTCAGCCCAACCTTTCCTCGAACCCACCACGCAGACCACCTTTAGAATCACCCCCACTCTCGAATTGCAGTTCAGCAAGCTGGATGCCTTCAAAGGTACGCGTCAACTCAATTGGGTGATTGGCTCTGGCCGCGTCGGGCACAGTTTACTCTTCACTCAGGGCAATCGCCTCTTTCAATCCCCGCTCTCCTATTACACCGAAGCCGCGAAGTGGCAACTCTCTCCCGGCTTCCAGCGTCGCCCGCAACTCGACCTCACCCGCGTTGTCGAACCCGGTTGCCTGAATTGCCACACCTCCAGCTTCAACCCTGCCACGCTTGCGCTTGAACCAGGAATCTCTTGTGAGCGCTGCCATGGGCTCTCTGCCCAACACATAGCGACAGCCGGCAAAGTGGCTGCACTAAACCCGAAGAAACTCCCCGCCCATGAGCGCGACAGTGTCTGTGCCCAATGCCACCTTACCGGCTCAGCCCGCGTCGCTAAGTTCCGCCCCTCTGGCGACACATACCAGCCTGGCAAACGGCTCTCTGACTTCTCAGCCATCTTTGTCGGTGGGCAGGCCGAGGTTAGTTCCACCATCGGTGTCACCAGCCATTACGAAAATCTTGCCCTCAGCCGCTGTAAGATTGCCTCTGGCGAGAAGCTCTCCTGCACCACCTGCCACGACCCTCACTCTGAACCCGTCAATGCTTCAACCCATTTCAATGCAAAATGCGAGTCTTGCCACCAGGACAAACCTTGCAGAATAGAACCCAAGGGTGATTGCATCCAGTGCCATATGCCGAAGGCCGCCGGACGCGGGGTCGACCATTCCTCGTACACAAACCATTCGATCCCCCGCCGGTCAAACGAAGCCAAACCCTCCACCGGCAGCGCCCTTGTCAGCTTTTGGTCAAACGAAGCCAATCCCCGCGATCTCGGCCTTGCCTATGCCGTTACCGGCAAATCAAACGAAGCCAAACCGCTGCTCGAAGCCGCGTCCAAGGCCAACCCGCGCGATATCCAGGTACTCTCACAACTAGCGCAAATTCACGATCGCCAGGGTAGGGAAGACCTCGCCCGCCCGCTCTATGAATCGATCCTCAAGCTGGAACCTGCTAATCCCACAGCCTGTACAAACCTAGCTGTCATTCTCATTAAGGCTGGGGGCACAAACGAAGCGATTCTTCTATGGCGTCAGGCCCTCAAGGCCAACCCTGCCCAAACTGGCGTGCGAATGAATCTCGCCCGGGCGCTCTTCCGTCAGGGTAACCGCGCCGCTGCCGCTGCTGAAATTGAGCAGGCCCTTAAGTATGATCCCGACCAACCAGCCGCTCGCCGTCTCCTGAATCAGATCAAGCCCTGACCATCTCTCATTTAGTGTTGGGTCAATCCGGCGGGCAAGAAGAAAAATATGATCCCAAGCATCACGTAGACAGCCAATAGTTGTACGCCTTCCATCCAGTGGCTTACACCGTCATCGGCAACCTGCCCAGTAATAAATACGCTGATGACCACTGCCAGTACCTCCGCCATCGTGAACACAAGATCCATCGGCTTGGGCCCCATGAAGTGACTTAAGACCACCAGCAACGGCCCAACGAAAATCGCAATCTGTAAGCTGGATCCAATCGCAATCGAAAGACTCAAATCCATGCGGTTCTTGCGCGCCACCAGAATCGCTGTTGAGTGCTCTGCAGCATTGCCTACAATCGCCACGACGATCACACCGACAAAGACGCTCGACATTCCAAAACTCGCCGCTGCACTTTCCACGTTGTGAACCAGAATTTCACTCACTATGGCGATCGCTGTTGTCGCCGCCGCAAGAATGCCAATACTCTTGCCCATACTCCAGCTCGCGCCATGAGCCTCCCCGTCATTACCGGTTGCAAAATAGTGCTTGTGCGTCTTGAGCGAGAACAGCAAGCTCAAGCCGTAAATCACCAGCAATAGGATTGAGAACTCCAGGCTCAGATCCCGTTCCAGGTCAGCCTGCCCCTGCATCCCTCCAGACAGATAATGGAAAGCCGCCGGGAGAATCAATGAGATTGCGGCGATGGTCAACAGCGTCGTTTGCGCTCGAGCCGCTTGGGCACTGAACCGCTGTTCTTTGTACTTCAAGCCCCCAGCCAGAATCGACGCCCCCAATACAAGGAGAAGATTGCCGATGATGGAACCGGTTAGCGACGCCTTGACGACATCAAACAAGCCGGCCCGCATGGCGCTAATCGCAATAATCAATTCAGCTGCATTCCCGAAGGTGGCGTTTAACAGCCCACCCACACTCTCATTCGTCTTTGCCGCCAAGTGCTCAGTTGCATGCCCAAGCCATCCAGCCAGGGGCAAAATGGCAACACATGCCAGCACAAAGATCGCAGTCTGATTCTCATAGTGAGTCAAGTGCAGATATACGACCACTGGGGTCAGAATCAATAACCAATTCAAGCTTTCGCCGCCTTCCGTGCCTTACGCTTTTTTGTAGTCGACTCAGCCGCTACTGATTCATTCTTATGGCCCCATCTTGCCAGCGGGTAGATTTTTGAGTAGCCCGTTGCTCGATTCGCAATCTCTACACTCACTTGGCCATTGGCATCGCAGCGATAGCTTTCGACAATCTCGCTATGATGGGCCCGGTCATTGTGTCCAACGGTTATATTTGCCAGGTCGCTACGATGCTCGAGTGCCGGATCAAATGGGAACAGAATTTCATCCCAATAGGAAATCTCACCAGCCGGTTGGTGGTCGTCGGCGATTCGAGTGGATTCCAGAAACCGGAAGTGTCCAACATTGTGCACAGGCCTGTAATGACGTTCCACCAACAGCGGCGGCTTTTTTGCTGCCGGCAATTCCGTACCTTTGGCAAAGATCGGATCAAAGACGATTCTTCGCCCTTGATCGGCTTCCCGCCAGACTCCAAAATACTGGTGAAACCGTTCTTTCAGCGTATAGCCCGATTCTTGATCGGCATGAATTGCCAAGCCGATTGCGGTAGCCGCGCGCATGTAAGCGCTGCGCTTCACCTTGCGCCCATACTGCTCTTTCAACTGACGGGCCACCAGCGGCAGCTCGCTGCCGCCACCGGTTACGTAGATGGCTTCGATGGCTTCAATACCGCCCCATAAACTCAACAGGTCTGTCGTTGCATGCAGTGTTTCTGCCACAAGCGGCCAGGCCCGCTCGTAGAAATCGGCCACTGCCAGGGTCACCTTGCCCCCCGCTTCCCGGATTCCCTCCAGTTCGATCTCAATCTTGCGGGTGTTGGGATGCAGTGCCTCCTTCTTTTCACGGCAAGCCTCAACCAGAAGAAACCACTCCTGCTGGCTCATTTCGCTTGCGTCGAGATTCATTGCTTCAAGCGCCATCTCTGCCAGAACCAGGTCAAACTCGTCTCCCCCAAGAGTCGCTATGCCTTCGCTGGCCATGACACTTCGCTCGCTCTCGGTCAGAGTGACAATCGATGCATCGAAGGTGCCACCACCAAGGTCATAAACCAGGATCCGGTCTTTCGTCATCTTGTTACGATGGCCGAATTCAATGGCCGCTGCCGATGGCTCATTCAGCATTGCCAGCACCTGAAACCCGGCCAGACGAAAGGCCTCAGCCGTCAGAAAGCGCTGATTTGAATTGGCGTGCGCAGGTACACCGAGGATCACCTCCAGCGGCTCATCGGCAGCTATGGTCAGGTTCGATCCTTCAACCATTGCTTTGCGCAAAGACATCGCCAGTTCCCGGTAAAGGTCCAACGCAGGAAAGCGATGGGGCCCCACGCTAATCGGCGTAGCCGGACCTATTTCACTCAGGAGCCGCTTCAGACTGCGAACAGAAGCCCATCCAGGCTCAGCCTGCTTCGTCCAGGCATCCCAGCCGTAAACGCGGTCTCCCGTGCATTCCACATGGAAGGCTGCCAGCGCCGGAAACCAATCACGGCTTGCCCCGTCCGGGCAATCGAAGGACACCAGCGGATAGTTCCCCCGGTCCACCCAGGACACAACAATCCGGGTGGTTCCAAAATCAATCCCAAGCCTCAACTCGCGTAGTGCTCCATATCTCTATGATAGATGCCGCAACGATTCTGCTGTCCGAACTGACTGCTTCGCGCTTCATGAATTTGTGATATTAATTTTCTATGTTGAAAGCCTGTTTTTTCGTCTGTGGATTCGTCTGCCTCTCCGTCGGAGCTTTTGCTCAAAGCTCCACTGCAACCATTTTTGGAACGATTACAGACGCCTCCGGTGGCTCACTCCCCGGAGCTAAAGTGATAGCAACAATGGAAGCTACCGGCGCAAGGGAAGCCACTGACGCCAATGATCGGGGAGACTACATTTTCCCTAGTATCCGGCCCGGCCTTTACACTCTGCAAGTAGAAGCAAAAGGTTTCAAAAAGGCTCAAACCAGGAATTTACTGATTGAAGTCAATCAACGCGCCCGCCAGGACTTTTCCATGCAGGTGGGCGAGGTTCAGCAGGTTCTGGACGTCTCTGGAACCGCAACTACCGTCGATACCTTTAGCGGAACCATGAAAGAGGTAGTCGATTCCGGCCGCATGGTCGAACTCCCTTTGAACGGCCGTAACGCTCTCCAACTCCAGGCGCTCCTGCCTGGATCGATTCAAATGGGCAGCGGTTCTGCCGCTTCCGGAATTGCTCTCAACACCAACATTGTCTTCAGCGTCAATGGAGCACGACCAAACAGCAGCGCCTACACGCTCGATGGGGGATTGAACATGGACATGTACAACAACCTGCCAGCCGCCTTCCCCAATCCAGATACACTTCAGGAGTTTTCCATTCTGCAGAATGGCTACAACGCAGTCAATGGCCGCAATGCCGGTGCAGTGATCAATATGGTGACCAAGTCAGGTACGAACGAGTTTCATGGGGTCCTGTTCAATTTTCTGCGCAACGACAAGTTGAATACCCGCAACTTTTTTGCTTCTCGAGTGGATCCTCTGCGCCGCAATCAATTCGGCGGCACCATCGGCGGCCCCATTCGCCTGCCAAAGTACAACGGCAAGGACAAGAGTTTCTTCTTCGTAGCTTACGAGGGCACCCGTCAGCGCTTAGGTGCAACTTCAAGTTCGATCATCGTACCAACAGCTCTCGAGCGGGCCGGCGATTTCAGCCAGAGCACTCTTCGCGGAACACGAGTCTCGGTTGCTCCTCCAGAAACCGTAAACGCCCAGAATCCACAGGGCATTCCCTTCCCAAATAATGTCATCCCCTCCTCTCGCCTGGATCCGGTTGCCACCAGATTTGCTTCAGTCTTTATGCCGCTTCCCAATCGCGCTGGAAACATTTTTGCCTACAACGTTTCGCTCCCAACGGAGGAAGACCAGATCACGATCAAGCTGGATCATAACTTCAGCGAAAAACAGCGCACCAACTTCCGCATGTTCTTCGACGATTTCAGCCGCAATCAGAATGCAGGCCTGCTGCTCTTCAATTCTCAAAACAATTGGGTCACCTACAATTCCACCTTGAATCACAGCACCGTCTTTTCACCCAACCTCGTAAATAGTGCCACTCTCACGGTTGCAAGAAATACTTTCGTGCGCGCACCACTGCCCACCGCTCCCGCACTGGACTGGGCTGCACTCGGCTGCAGAAGCTGCATTAGCCTTTCCCCCCCGGGAGTTCCGACAGACTGTGGGCTATCGGTATCAGCAACGGTCTCAATGTGCGCGTAGATACAAACTTTCAGAGTTACATGATGAACTATCAGTTCATCGACAATTTGACCTACTCAAAGGGCAACCACACCATGACCTTTGGCGGTGAGATTTCCAAAGTACGTCGCAATGGCCGCGAGTTCTTCCAGAAAGATACACAGTTCAGCGTCAACGGGCAGCGAAGCGGAAACCAGGGCTACGGCTATGCAGACTTCTTCCTCGGCGCAGCTAACGATGTCTATCAGAATTCGCCGATCCGGGCCAACCAGTTCAAGTGGACGCCCTTCCTCTATTTTCAGGATGACTGGCGTGTCACTCGCCGTCTGACCCTGAATCTGGGTCTGCGCTGGGAGCCTTTCCTGATGGTGAAAGAGAAGAACCAGGAACTCGGTGCCTTTCGTGCCGGACAGCAATCCACTGTTTATCCGCGGGCACCGATTGGCGCTCTCTTCCCTGGCGACAACGGAATTCCCAACGGCATTGTCAATAATGATTGGAACAAGCCCGCACCGCGCTTCGGCTTTGCCTGGGACCCCTTCGGCAACGGCAAAACCAGTATCCGGGGCGGCTACGGAATCTTCTGGGATACTTTACGCCTCGTGGGCCTGAATACCAACTCGATCAACCAGCCTTTCTCTTTTGGTTTGCGAACCTTTACGGTTCAACTCAGCGACCCCTATGCCGCGAATCCGGGACAATTGCAGACTCTCAGAAATTACACACCACCAGTAACTGCGGATGACAGGGCAAGGCGTGCATTTATCGCTCCTGTCGTACATAATTCTGTCGACCCAGACTTCACCAGCGGCTACATGCAGCAATGGAACCTCAACGTCCAGCGCGAAGTACTTTGGAAGACCGTACTGACAGTTGCCTACATTGGCAGCAAGGGGACTAAATTCATGGTCGGCCAAAACATCAATCCAGCCATTTTTGCCGCCGGCCAGTCCACCACAGGAAACGTCGATGCACGACGTATCTATCCTGGCTTCGGCGAAATCCGGTCCACGCAGTCAACGGCAAACTCCACTTATCATTCTCTCCAGGTGAGTTGGAACCGGCGCCTCAGTGGTGGATTCTCAATTCTCGGAAGCTATGTTTGGGCCAAGAGTCTCGATCTCGCTTCAAACGATGGTAATTCCGGCACCGGCAACCAGGCCACAAACCCCTTCCGGCAAAACCTCGACAAAGGCCCCAGCGACTTCGATGTCCGGCATCGAGTTGTAAACAGCGTGCTTTGGGATCTTCCCTTTGGGCGTGGTGCCAAAGGCTTCAAGAAGTACGTACTTGGCGGCTGGCAACTCAACGGCATCTCTACCCTCCAGACCGGTCTGCCCTTCAGTGTCGGCGCCGGCGTAGACCGCAGTCTCGCAGGCATTGGACGTGACCGGGCGGACACCTTGAAGACTCCAGACGTCTACGGAGGCCGTGCTCGCGGCGAAATGATTCCACGCTATTTCGAAACTTCTGCCTTCGCACTGCCCGCTCTAGGCACCTTTGGAACCTCCAGCAGAAACATCCTCTACGGGCCGGGCCTCATCAACTTTGACCTTGGTGCCTTCAAGGCCTTCTCCTTCACCGAAAGAAGGCGTCTCGAGTTCCGTTGGGAAGTATTTAACGCGCTCAACAAGCCAAACTTCTTAAACCCAGTTGCTGCAGTGCAAAATGTAAACTTCGGTCGCATTACAAGTGCGCGGGATTCACGAATCATGCAGGCAGCCTTGAAGCTTTACTTCTAGACCAAGTCCTCGCAAGAGCGTAATCCATCGTCGGCCGCTTCGAATTCTAACTCCTAAATCGAGTTGACGCCCGAGGCCAGGAAACCGCCATCTACGGCGATGCTCTGGCCGGTGATATAACTTGCCGCATCGCTGGCCAGCAGCACGCAAGCACCAACGAGTTCTTCTGTCTTACCGAACCTCTTCATTGGGGTTCGGATGATGAACTCACGACCGCGCTCGGTGCCGTTAAGCAAAGCGGAATTTAGTTCCGTAGGAAATACGCCAGGGGCAATGCAGTTTACATTGATGCCATCTAGTGCCCATTCAATCGCAAGTGAGCGGGTGAGGCTCAACACCGCCGCTTTCGACGCACAGTATGCAGTCACCTGTGCTAAGCCAACAAAGGAGCTAAGGCTCGCGATGTTTACAATCCGCCCCTTGCCACTTGCCTTAAGCGGACCATAAAAGCTCTGGCAAGCCCGCAGAATGCCGGTTACGTTTACGTCCATCACCCGGTTCCATTCTGCCTCTTCGACATCAATGGTCGGCTTGCGAAAAGTTTGCCCGGCCGCATTCAAAAGAATATCGACTCCGCCCAATTCGGCGACTACCGCATCGCGCAGTGCATCGAGGCTTTCTCTCGAACTTGCGTCACAAGTTTTGTTCAGCGTCTTGCGGCCCATCGCCGTAATCTCGGCACACACTTCGGCAATGTTTGCCTCGCGCCGTCCTGTGGGTACTACATTCGCTCCCGCTCGAGCCATACCGAGGGCCAGCGTCTTTCCGATTCCCGATGTCCCGCCAATTACTACTGCGTTACGCCCGCGCAAATCGATTCCTTGGATCTGTGTTTCAGTCGACATGCATTCCAGTGTATTTGAGAATCCGTCTCAACTCCGAACTTTGAATCGGTTTGGTGAGATAGTCGTCCATCCCCGCTGCCATGCATTTCTCGCGGTCGCCGTCGAACGCATTTGCCGTAATCGCGACAATGCGCTGGTGACGGCTTCGGCCAGCTTCCTGCTGCCGTATCTGTCTGGTGGCTTCAAGCCCATCCATTACTGGCATTTGCACGTCCATCAGTACCAAGTCCACTTCCAACTGCCCGAGTGCCTCAATGGCTTCAAGTCCATTGGAAACTATGGTTACAGAGTGGCCATCGCGACTCAATAGTTTGGCAATCAGCTTCTGATTGACCGCATTGTCTTCAGCCACCAAAACTCGCAAAGGCTCTTGCGCTGCAGCCACTTCCTCAATAAGCTTTTCGGCTGCCTGACCGGCATTGAGAGGGAGTGTGAAATGAAAGGTGCTCCCCTCAACCATGACATCGGACCCTGGCCGTTTCCACGGGCTTTCCACCCAGATCTTTCCGCCCATCTTTTTTACCAGTTCAAGGCTGATCGCCAGCCCCAGGCCTGTACCTCCATGTTTGCGTGTGGCTGTTCCGTCTGCCTGAACGAATGGCGCAAACACTTTCATTTGCTGGCCGACCGGGATCCCGCTGCCACTATCCCGAATCGCCCACTGCAACTCGTCACCTGATTTTCTTACCTCGATGTTGACTGCACCTTGCTCTGTAAACTTCAATCCGTTACCAACCAGATTGAACAGAACCTGACGCAAGCGATGTTCGTCGCCCACTACATATTGCGGTATCGCTTCATCCAGTTGCCACTCCAGCTTCAATCCCTTTTCTCTCGCTCTAAGTCCCAGCGTTGCCACCACTGCGGCCACACACGCTGACAGGTCAAAATCCTTCTCCACCAGATCCAGCTTGCCTGCTTCCACCTTCGACAAGTCCAGGATGTCGTTCAACAGGTTCAGCAATTCTGCCGCCGACTGCGAAGCCATCTTCAGATAGTCCTGCTGTTCGGCGCCTGCGGGTGTTTCAAGCGCCAACTGATTCATGCCCAGAATGGCATTCATTGGCGTACGTATCTCGTGACTCATGTTGGCAAGAAAAATACTCTTCTGCCTGCTGGCAGCCTCGGCGCCCTCGCGGGCGTTCCTCAACTCGACAACCATCTTCCCCCGCGTTCGATAACTACGAATCGCCATCAGCAATAGTGCGCCCAGTGCGAGGACCATTGCTGAAGCCAGCGCCAGAAAACCGTTTTCCCGGTACCAGGGCAGCGGCACCTCGAACCAATACTCCGCAGCTTGCTGCTCGATGTTGCCACTGCGATCCATGCTCTTCACTTCCAACTTGCGCCGCCCCGCTGCCAATCCTTCAAATTGGGCTTCATCCGACTCTGCAAACTCGGTCCATTCGCCGCCATCCATCCGCCAGGAAAATAGTAGCTGCTTTTCGTCTGTTTGCTTCCAGCGGTCAATGCCCCCCAGTGCGATGCGAATGAACCCGCTAGCCGATGCCTGTTTGGAGTTTCTCGATAGGCTCAACCTCGTATGTGGGGGATCCTTGTCCCTGTTCTTTCCATAGAGGCTGAGCCCCTGAGTTGTCCCAGCCCAAATTCTGCCTTGGCTGTCTTCAAATACTTTGTGAGCCATTCCGGACGGCAATCCATCTTCATCCCCATTTCGAATCAGTTGTTCCTTTGTCAGCCGGAAAACCCCCGATGCCGTTGCCATCCACACACATCCCGCGCGGTCTCTCATCACACTTCGAACACGGTCCAGCCCCGCTCGAATCCCTCTCAATCGGCCCTCCCGCCACTCCATCAAACTTCGTCTTCCACCGACCAATGCAGCTCCATCTTTTTCCATCCACAACGCAAAGAATCCATCGTTACTCCAATCCTTTTCCGGCGTGACTTTTCGGAATTTGCCGCCTTCCAGAATTCCTCCTCCAACCGCTCCTGCCAGCCAGAATTTCCCGTCCTCCATTTCCATCAAATCCTTGAGTACTCCACCATGCCAATCTGCTGTCAAATCAGCTATGAGTTGAAAGTTTTTGCCATCAAACCTTTCGATTCGAAACCCAGGCCCCGTATTGACCACCGCAGATCCATCCTGCCTGATTTTGAAGAATCGGATTGGCTGATCCTCAGGCCTTTCGAGTGTCGTGAATTTGGCGCTCAACGGGTCAAAGACCAACACCGCATCGCTTCGATCTGCCGGTTGTACCTTTACCAGAATCCTGCCATCAGGCATTGGGAGCAAAGCGCGGGTCATTAAGTTATGGGTCGGAAGTCCTGCCGGCAGTCGATACTTCACCCAGTTTTTGCCATCCAGGAGCACAAGGGTATTTGTTGCCGCAAACCACAGCCGCCCCATCTTGTCTTCCACGATGTCATGCACTGGCAGATTCAAATCCGCCACTTCCGCTGGCGTCGACCAAAGGTTCGGCTTGCGGTGAATCAGTCCATCCACAGTGCCAAGCCAGAAGCCCCCATCGGGCTCGGTAACCACTGAGAGGATCTCGCTGGATAAGCGCCCGCGTCTTGGCACCAGTTCTTTTTCCTGGCCAGCCAGGCGGTAAAGATCACGCCCATCCAGTATCCACACTGCCCCCTCTGACCCGAGCCAGCCGAAACTGCCTGGTGCCAAATCTCGAGCGACCAGCTTCAGCCCTGTTGCGTTCCACTGCACCACTCCGCGCCGCCCATCGATTGATCCTGAAAACACTAACTCTCCGTCCATGCCTGGTTCCAGATGATCCAACCGGTCCATTCCCAATTTCTGGCTACTTCGCGCTTCCCACTCACCCTTACGCGAGAGTCTCCCCACTCCCGCCTCTCCGGCGATCCAGACTTCCCCACCAAAACCAGGGATCAGTTCCCGGTAACTCCCAATCCCGGATTCACTCGCCTTTCTTCTGAGTTCCCACCGCTTTGAAGCTGGATCGTAGGTTTCAATTCGATCCGGGCTCAATACCAACAATCTTCCGTCTTCGAGAGGGGCTACATCCAGCCTTTCCCTTCCTTCTCTTTCGGCAGCTTCCACCTTCCAGGTGCCCCCGGAAAGGCGCCATATCTTTTGATTGACAAGGCTCCAGGCCCCTCCATTGCCATCGGGCCAAACCCGGCATCTCCAGTTTTGCCAGGCATGTGTACTCATCACAGGGTCGGCGATCAAACTTACTTTCTCCCCGTCGAGAACGCTTAGCTTCCCCACCATCCCGTGGCGCGACCAGATCTCACCATTCCTGCTGCGGCTCAAGTAGCGGCTAAAGGATTCCAGCATTCCGTCGCTGATTGTCCAATAACGCCAGCCTTCCCCACTTTGGCCACAAAGCGGCAACGCTGCGCAGAGTAGCAGCCCGGCAAACCATCGAATGCACTTTGCGTTCATTTCCAATCTTGCAACCTCATATCGGGTGCTCCACGCGCTTCTTGAA
>ENA-ORBV01010550-ORBV01010550.1-microbial-mat-metagenome-genome-assembly--contig:-NODE-10550-length-14747-cov-5.482549_pt1 | contig 14747 bp, 11 predicted proteins | sample MGYA00237777_ERZ505514 | MGnify/ENA primary metagenome ERZ505514 (study PRJEB26160, sample SAMN06269048) | microbial mat metagenome | isolation source: Oligotrophic lake microbial mat | place... | reverse complement strand
TTTTTCAAGCAGAAGACGGCATACGAGATTCGCCTTAGTCTCGTGGGCTCGGAGATGTGTATAAGAGACAGTGAGTACTGCTCGCAGGATTTCCAAAGTTTTCGGAGATAAACGGAAGCATTGCTGTCATGACCCTAGGATCAACCGGCGTAGTAGCATGGTAGTCTAGATATATAGGCATTTTTGCTTGGGGCACTCCCAATTTATAAATCGCAAGTACCTAAATTGTCTATTTCTTTGTGACGACAGTTTTACGCAGGATGTTTGATTACCATTTGATATGGCCTCGGTGTTTCAATCTAAGTCGAGCTATAATCGCAGCGCACATCATAAGCGTTATTCCCGCTATAATCATGACTGTGTTCTCTGGAAATTTAATAGAGTAGACAGCAATAAAGAAAAGAGAATAGGGTCTCGATTCATATAGAAATTGTTCAATAGGATTGGTTTTTAGTGGCTTAGACATAAATGCCCCCCCGGTACACATTTAGAAAACAGCCACCAATGTTAAAACAATATAAAAAAATATCAGTGAGCCGGTCGTTCTAAATAAATTTATATTCTTTCCCTGTTTATCTTGCCTTGTTTATTAATACTGCAAGCTGCATACCTTGTCTCACATTGAGAATGCTGAGTTAATCCGCAGACTACAGGTATAAAAGTGTGTGGTCTATTGTGTGGAATATGCTCAAGTGTCTCAATTTTGTATAGCCGTGTAACTACCCAGCGATTCTGACCGTTCCTAATTAACCACTCGGCGCAGGTTCCAAGCTGATTCTCCAGCGAGCGTAATAGTCGCGCCGCTTTGTGTATTCGATGAACCCCAACGCTTCTAAAGTGTTTCGTGTAAGGTACTTTAAACATCTCTGGTAGTCCCGCCCCCAGTTTACGACTCTTGAAAATGGTCTATGCTGCCAAAACGCCTGTCCTTTTTCTTGTTGTGGTACCCCCTCGCCCGCAAATTGCTTTCTTTTGGTAGTCATAAAGACTTCATAGCTCTGTTGCTGCATAACATGTTGAGCGATAAGGCCTGTCACCACTGAAATAAACGCGCGATATAGCCAGCGTCGTTTGGTGCGAATCATCAGGTGAATGTGATTTCCACATATGGCGCTTTGATAGATTCGAATGCCGTATCTTCTGGCGGCAGAAGCTATGATTCCTTCAACAATCGACTTGTTAGCACGAGTTGTGAATTTATCTGCGGCAGTTGCCCACTGTGATTTCAGCACTAAGTGCATTGCCTGACTAGCAGAAAGAGGGCGTGCCCCCTTACGTCGTCCATTTAAGAGGGCGCCGCCAAAAATTTTTTTGTGACTGGGAATTTTAAAAGGATTTTGTTGTTTCATAGTAGAGAGAGATAACTGCAAAAGAAGTCGCAAGTGGGGCGAGGGGGTAAATTCAATGCAAGGAAAACAAAAACACGGAGGCCGGATGGCTCGGATGAATGCGAGTCTTAAAGGCGTTAGTCCTATCCACTAATAAAAGAAAGAACCCGCGTAAGGCAGCTTACGCGAACCTCATTATTGCTTTTCGTCCAGAATATAGTTTTCGGGTGTGAGTACTCTCCAGCCACGTTGTAAGAGTTGAGCGTAACCGGCCGTAGTAAAGTTTTTATAATCAGCACCAAAATAAGTATCGTTTCCAGCGACGCCGCAAAGAGGATCGGCCAAAGAGGTGCCCGCTGCAATCGGGCGCCACATTACTGAGAGTGCGATGTGAGTTCTTGGACCTTGATAGTATTTTATCTGAGTGGGAATTCTAGTGGTGGCATCAAAGGCCAGAGCTTCATTTGCGCAGCCTAATTTGGTGGGGTGGTCCCCATCATTGTTAACAATAATCTTGGGAACAATTTGTCCGTTAGGCTTTATCGAAAGTATTGAACCGTCGTCCGATAATAGGGCCAGTTGGTAATTTCCTGGCAAATCATTAGGTCCCAATTTAAGTATTGTTTGCATATCAAGCGCAAAATATTCAAACAGGGTTTCACCCTTACCATTTTTTATCACCGAATTATCGGTCGTTGCAAAACCATCAGTAAAGGAACGAGTAGGTACAAATAGTTTAGAAAAGTAGATGAGGACGTCAACTAATGTTCCCTTTGCAATATAGCCGTCGACAGTAGTTGGGGGAGTCACTCCAGCGGGAATGTAGTAGAGGTTGGCTTTTATTCCCGTCTTGCAATTTTTATCCATCCCAATCGTAAATGGATCACAAACGATAGGCAGAACAGTAAAATCAAGCGGCGTACTTTGCGAAGTATTGCCGGCGATATCGATAGCTTGGATATAAAATTTATAGGCGCCCTTTACTAAATTTGTCAAAGTTAGTTGGCTTAAACCTTTGCAAGGGTATTCCAAAATATTAGTGCCTAAGACTCGGTAACAAGTGGCGTTCTCAACTCCGCTCACCAGGTCAGATACTGTAAATGATAAATTAACAATTCCCGCATTATTGATATAAGTAATAATGGGCGGGTTAATTAGGTAAGCGGGGGGCGTGAGATCAACTCGAAACAGAAAATCCACCGTTCGTGAGTTATTGACTTGGTCAATAGCTATCACTCTCGCAAAATAGTATTTTGTGTCCATCAATGAACATTGAGCTGGCATATATTTATATTGAGTAAGGGCTATAACTTCGACCACTGGGCAAACTTCTACTTTATTAGAATCGAGTACCGAAACTTGATATTTGGCCGCGCCCAAAGACACTGTCCAGTAAATGTTAGGATTCGGACTCGTACCTAAATAGTTATCAATTTTATTTTCGTTATCACCACGCACACCCAGAATATCAAAAGCATCTGAGGGGACGGTGTCTACAAGCCACTTAGCCTCTACGGGTGCAGACACGTTCCCAGCCTTATCGATGGCGACGACCTGATACACATGGTTGCCTTCGGAAAGGTTGGTGGCGATATAGGTCGGCAAACAAGGATCATATTTTATATTGTCAACGAGGCAAACGTGTCGGTCTATGCCCGAACCATTTCCATCGCTGGAAGAAGAAACTATCTCAGTATTACTTTTGTTAATCATCGGCAATGGTGCTTTAGTAATAGCCACTGTCGGGTCTGTTAGGTCAACCCACCACGAGGCCACTTCAAATTCAGAATAATTTTTTGCTCTGTCCAGTGCCCGGTAATAAAGGGTATTGACACCTTCGGGGAGAAACAAAAGTTGAGATACAGAGCTGCAAGTATCTATAGGGCCGGCGTTGAGTTTACACTCTAGTTTATCAAGTCCGCTTCCGAGGTCTTCAGCATAATACTCAAGACTTGCCGACTGAACATTCAGGAATGCCTTTGGTGAAACAGTGAAGTCGCCTACGGGCGCAATAGAGTCATGTAAAATTCCTGCTGAGGTGCAGAGGCTAACTCGGCCGTCGTCCGACTTAAAAATGGCAAAAACTGAATTTGATTGTTCAGCGTTTAATAATATCCAGTCTTCACTGGATTTTACGGGGGACCAAATAGGCTCACCCGCGCAATCAGGATCATTTGTCAAAAACATTTCAGAATAGCTTGAAGCACTGATGTCTATGGTGACATTTAATTTTTTGGTAAAGGGGCTTCCGCCTTCTATAGAAATTTTAGGCACAGAAAGTATGCTCGAAGTGCTCTGAACATCATTCTTGGCGAAATTAACTTTAGAACAGTTTTGAAAAAATCCTAATACTATTAGGATGACACCTAGAAGGCTCCAGGGCAAAGATGCCCTGAACAAACTTTTGTTGTTCATACATTCTCCAAAGTTACCAAAGGTAGCTTAAGTTTAACTTTTTCCGGCATTACAAATCTACCTAATCTCAAACTGAGGCACTCGAATCCCATAGTGAGACGTCAGGTATTTTGACAGTAAAAAGAATAGACAGGAGAAAGGTAAGGGCCCTTTTAAGTATTCCTTCTTTCTGACGAAAAGACCGTTATGCAGTCTAAAGAAATCAAAATTTTAGCACTAGCTCAGAACATCGAAGATATAGAGCGCGCGCTTGAATTCTGCAGGAATAAAGGCTGGCATGCTACCTGCGTTCATGATCTTGAAGAGGGTATGAAGTTAATCGCTCAAGAAAACCCCGACTTTGTGCTAGTCAGTTACGATCACAAGAATGAAAAAATTCGCGAATTTGCACCGATCATCGCCCGCAGTTTTGGGGTGCAGGTGATCGCCCTTTGCGAGCGCAAAACCAAGATTAGCAGCCGAGTGCTAGCACAATCGGGCTTTCGTTATTTGCTTTTTCCGCCTATTTCGGGTGAGGGGATCTATGATAAAATCCTAAAAATAATAACCAGCACTCAAAAATCGAAACTTAAAGAACCGCTGCCCGAAAAAAAGGAGACGCGCAAACATCAAGCCTTATTTGACGTAGAACCTGAGGCGCTAGAAGATGCTGGTGTGATTGTGATTGCTGGCGAAGCTAAAAAGACAAAAATGAAGATCATACCCGGTGATAAACGCACTGAGCGGAAAGCTAGTAAACCAAAAGATAAACAAGACTTTTTCTCGCAAATTGTTGGGCCGGCCTTTCGAAAAGTATTTGGGCGCGAGGGTATGATCGCCTTAAAAATGAATCCTGATATAACTATGACCGAAGTGATCTCAGTAAGGACCGAAGGCTTTTCAGGGTTTTTAGTGTTCGATTTGCAGGTAGCTGAGTTTTTACGAACTAAGCTTGTAAATTCGTTTATTAAAGAAGTTAAACTTACATGCACCAACCTTGGGAGAACGCTGAGTTTTAGCGAAGTTGTTGCCGTCGAGTTTAGTCAAGTAAGTCGTCAGACCTTTTTGGCAGCAGCGCAAAAGTTTTTTATGGGAGAAGATACCACCCGACTGACGATGCTCTTTGCGTTTAACGACTCAAAAAATACGCCAAAACTGACACAAGATCAAAATGGAAAGACCTGTATTGTCAGTCACGAGGATATTGCCTCCGATATACCTTTAGATTTTAGCGTCTACATTCACCTACCAAAAAATAAAAAATACTATCTGTTTGTGCGGAAGGGCCGAAAATTTACCGCCAAGCGAGTTCAAAGATTAAAAGATATGGAGCACGAGCTCTTTATTTATAAAAATGAAGAAACCGATTTTTATCGGTATTTTTTTAAATCAAGGTTTCTGGGAGAGATTTTAAAGCCGTATCTGGAACGCAAGGCCTTAGTGAAAACGGGATAATAAAATCAAAATCAAAAATTTTAAGACGTGTGCTGCTTAAAAAATAAAATTCACCGGCGTAATCTGGTGCCGGATGAAAATCTCCGCCGTACATAATGTCACCCAAAATCGGACTTCCCAGAAGTGAAAACTGGGCCCTTATTTGATGGCTACGGCCCGTTAATAGTTCTATTTCCACCCGAAACAAACTGTCGCTGACGGGTTGGCAGCTTACGAGCTCGAGATCGCATTTTTTCCAATTGAATTGGGCCTCTCTTGATAAAACTTTAGGCGCCCTGGGGTCTCGCTTCATGTAATGAGTGTAAAATCCAAGCGCTAACTCATTAGTGACGCCTTTAGTGGCACTCTTAAAGACGACAGCAGAGTAAAATTTTCTGACTTTTTTGAACGCAAACTGCTCATTAATATTTCGTTGGGCTCGTACATTTTTTGCTAGAACTAGGAGGCCAGAGGTGCCGATGTCAAGGCGATGAGTGACGAGAAGCGGTGATTTAAGTACTTCGCTTAGACAATGAAGCACGTTCTCCTGGTTATTGTCGAGAGTCGCATGAACAGGTATTCCGTAGGGTTTATCAATCACCAACAATTCTGAATTTTCGAATATCACAGTATTTTTCCACTCAATTTTATCCGCTGGAAATCTTTTGGGCTCGTGATGAATTCTCAAATAATCATTGGGATTAAGATCGGGGTTGCCGTCAGTGCGGATTTCATTGATATAAACTGCCCCCATAGACATTAGAAACTGAGCAGTCGACTCGGTTAAATTTACATTTTCTCTCAAATAGGCATTAAGTGAAATGGAACGATCTACAATTTGGTGAGTTACTAGGTGTTTTTTATGCGGCTTCGTCGTCAAGTGTCAGCTCCGGGGCAAACCTTTCAAACTTCAAGGTTCCATTATCCGTGAGCTCGCGAACTTTTTCAATGATTTTGCCCGTCGCCGCCAGCATTTCTCCTGGAGAAGGTGACGAAGAGCTGAAGATGTCCTCAATTTCGCGCTTTTTAGTGTGAGCAAAGCAAGTAATAGCTTTTTGAAGTGCATCAGGGCCAAGTTTTTTTACAGCATAAGCCAGAGTTTTAGGTGGCAAGAGGTGGGTAAATTCCGCAAGAGTTTCAGCTTTCCAGTTAAAGATAATTTCTAGGGATAACATTTTCTTCTTGAGTAAACTGGCCCAGTCAGCATCTTCTTTCTGGATAACATCGAGTAGCTGAGCTTGTTTGGCGGGAGCACAGCCTTCTAAGAGTTTTAAAAGCTGTAAAAAACCCCCTTTTCTGCGATAGCGATCAAGCATTCCCATTATGGCCTATCGGTAGCATGTCATCTATTTTTTAGCAAAATCGAGGCGGATTTACTCTAAGTTCTGTTTCACGATGATATCGTGGTTAAGCCAAGCTACAGGTTGTCTCATTTTGAATGAATCTGCCAATATCAGGCGACCGGTGCCCTTCAATATTTCTTCGCTTAAGATAAATGTAATAAGATTTTTGGGGTCCAGATGCATATCGATTAACTCGTTTGAACACTGGACCAAGGCCTCCATCTGGGTTTGTTCATTATGCTGGGGCCAGACTTCAAATTTATTAAAATTCTGTACGATGTTTTTAAGGGAATAAAAATGATCGGTAATCTTAACGAGGTCATCTAATGTTCTATTTGGTTTTAATAGTGCCTGGCATCGATCAATCAGATTCTTGGTGTAGGTCGCAGTGGGGGCTTCTTTTTTATAGGCAGCAAGCAGGGGATAAAGTGGAACTTCAACCCCTTGAAATATTGACGAGGAATTGGTGAGAATCTCTGGGCAATTATAAACACATGTCGAAATCCCTCTGGCAAAAAAATCGCTCGAATATTTTTCGAGAAGCAATTTAGCCCACCCCTGAATATAAGGCGAATAACTTTGCCACTGATAATTATTTTGAACCAAAACTTCGGTGCCATGGTAGCCATAGGCCGCAAAACGTAAACTTCCATTTGATTTTTCAAGCTTTTCGCGCATGGGTGCGGCGGCTTCGACTAAATATCTAAAAGTGTTGGCGGTCACATCATTAAAATTGAGATCAGAAAGGCGTCCGAGATCGGAACTCCAAAAGTCACTCGATTTAATAAATTTATCGCCCTTTGCTTTAACGACATTGTTTAAAACGGCCATGAAAATTCGGGCTCGTGGCACGCCGCCAGCCATCAGATGCGCGATTAATACATTCTGGTTGGGTTTAATATGTGCTTCGAGTTGAGCCATGTACATTTTAAATTTCTCTTTTATCCTGGCTTCAGCTCGGGCTTGAGAGTCCTTCACTAAATCCCAATTTATTTTAAAATCCTGCCAGTTATCCATCTTTACTGATTTTAATAAGTCCGTAGGTGTTGCGCCTCCCTCTGCCGGTTCTAAATCAAACCCTGCCTCTAAAGGAATATTTAGAATTGGTTTAGGCGCAGTAATTAATTCTTCGGCGTTTAATGGTCGTAAAACTCCGTCTTGCCTGCGCCCGACGGTCGAGTAAATGACATCAAGATTTCTTTTTTTGGATTCTTCTAAAAGGCCATTGGCATAGCCGCGATTAAAAAGCTCTCCGAATAAAACTAATAGGTCACCTTTTTTATAACTGTTTTTACTGCTGGCATTCTCAGGCAGACGGTTTAATGGCGTATATTTCATAAATTTCCTGTCCGTTATCGTAACAGTTCAGTTATTGATTTTCCTAGGCTATTTTGATAGCGAATTAAACTCAAGTGTTTTTGCAGCCACATGTCATCCAGCGAGTAAGTCGCCACTATAACTCGAGACTGATCTAAGGCCACATCATTTGCGGTCGTGGCGCCGGCGCGATAACGGTTGAGGCTGGTACGAAACGTGGATTTAATTTGACTCAAATTACTCTCAAGAATTTTGTAGAGCTTCAAATTGTCCAGATAGGTCCTCTCTAAGGTCTCACTGTCGCGCAAAATTGTTTTCTCAACGGTTTTTAACTTTTCACTTGCTTTCTCTAGCTCAATATTTTGAATTTGCGTGTTCATCCAACTTTGTCCCGAATCAAACAAGGTCCAAGTTCCGCGAAGAGCCCAAAAACTAATGGGATCAACAACTGTGGGCTGGTATTCTCGGGAATACTCCAAATTCACCTGAGGCAGATTTTTTGCGAGTAGCACACGAGAATAAAACTTTTCTCGCCCCACGATATCTTTATAATAGGTGAATTTGGGATGATTAATCGGAAATTCGCTTAATGTCCGCAAACTTGGTGCCTCTTTCAAGCTAATATTATCAAGATTTGAAAAGCTGCCGACCCAATATTTAAGATTAGAATAACAATTTTCCTTTTTCGATTTCTCAGAAATATATTTAACTTGTGACGTCTCGGCATCAACTCTGAGTTTTAAGTATTCGTCTTTAGAGGTTAAGCCTCGTTCAAATCTTTTCCTGGCAACTTCAGAGATCTGGTTGCCCACATTGTGGCTCTCGAGAGCTGAGGACTCTGAAGTTTGGTAGAAGAGACATTCTAAATAGATCTGGCCTACAGTAATTTCGCGCTCCAACATCTCTGTTTGTCTCAAAGCGGCGGCAGCGCGGTAATTGGCCCGTTCTTGACGGATACTGTGGAAATCTCTTAGTCCAGAGAAAAGATTAAGCGTCGTCCCTATACCCCAAGTTGTTTCAGAAAAATCACGCGGGCTGGGGGAGGCAATTTGACTGGTATATAAATTTACTGAGGGGGTGAGGTTCAAATAGGATTTATGGGTCTGTTTCTGGCTTTGCTCTAACGTTAAATCAGCGATTTTTGCGTCGGGATGTTTTTTTGCCGCGTGAAGAGCTTCTGAAAACGAAAGTGCGTCCGCCCTAAGTGTTAAAAAAATAAATGAGAGGGCAATTAAAATAATCTTAGACATTTTTGCGTGCAAAGATCACCTCAAGGCAAGGAATCACAAACAAAGTTAAACCCGTGGAGAAAATCATTCCAAAACTAACGGCGATTCCTAAGGGTTGAAGTACTTCAGCCCCGGCACCCCAACCTAAGGCAATTGGCGCCATGGCGAGTATGGTGGTAAGGCTCGTAATTAAAATCGGTCGAAGCCTGACGCCAGCTGACTCAATCGCAGATTCAATTAATGGATGACCTTGGCGCCTTAGGTCTTTAAAAAAGGCGACCAGTAAAATCGAGTTGTTAACGGCGATACCCGATAGCAAAATGACTCCTAAAAGGGAGTTAATAGAAAGAGTACTTTTAAAAATAAAGAGAGAAAGCGCTACTCCGATAAATCCCAAGGGGATGGCGGCCTTAACGGTGATGACATCGAGAATACTCTCAAATTGCCAATAAATAATAGATGCGATTAATGCCAAACTAATTAAAAAGGCCCACATTAGCCCTTTGAGTGATTTATTGATTTCTACATTTGAATCTTCAACGGTGACTTGTATATCCTTTGGTTTTTCTACATCCGCAATTAATTGTTTTACAGATAAATTAAGGGCTTCTTTTTTCTTCTTGGAATCATGATTGTAATAAGCGTAGACTTGGGTAACTTCTTGGTCATCTTTGATTAACATACCCGTGACAACATCGTCGATTTTAATTTCAGTTAGGGCGCTTAAGGGAAGCACATATTCACCTGCCAGCACCGGAAGAGAAGCAAAATCTTCGGACGTAGCAAACCAATTGTCGGGAAAGGTTAAATAAACAAACTTGGTATCTTCGCCATTTTTTAAGAGCCCAATACCCAGTTCGCGGACTGAAGTACTCACCAATAAGCCCAAGTCAGAAAAACTAGGCCCATGATTCGCACTCAAAGCATTTAAAATATTAAAATCAGGGTTCAGAACAATTTGTGTATTTCGACGGACGGAATTTCCGACCCAGCTAAAATGGTGCGTACCTTTAAGCTCACGCAGTAGGACCTCCGCATATTCGATTCGGGCATTTTCTTTACCAGAGATCATCACCGAAAAATCGGGGGGATTGGGTAGCGGAAGTTTCGAAGGATTCCACGGAAAAATTCGAAACTGCACTAGCGGTGTGCTAACAAGCTTTTTGTCAATCGCAGAAATCGCGGCGTCCATATCGCGCTTACTCTTCAATTTCGCGATAATTCCGGCGCTATCTTTGCTATGTATCTGAGTAAAGGTAAACTCCACGTACTGCGCTAACTCATCTCGCAACATTTTTTCGTAGGGTTCTAAAAGCGCCGAAACCTCCTCGGTGTCTTCGGACTTTTGAATGCTAGTAGAAATATACAAAAGATCTGTGCTGGGAATTGCAATGATCTCTTTTTTTATTTTTGGCAATAATAATGCCGTTACTGAGAAAACCAATAAAAAAATCAACCCAACAAAACCCACTCGTCGCTTTTGAGAATATAGCAAAAAACCTAGAGCCCTTTTATAGAGATTTACAAAACGATCGTAATAGATGTTAAAAGCTTGAGATACGCGGTTCGTTTCGTGGGAGTCATTCATCATCTGAAGGCGAATCGTTGGCACTAATATAATAGCCACTACTGCAGAAAAGACGTGCGAAAAGACCACGGCTTTGGCCAAATCTCCAAGAATTGCATAGGTAATTCCTGAGGTCATAGACAAAGGTAAAAAGACAATGACACTGGCCAGAGTCGAGCTAATAATCGGCCACTTAACTTCGTTTACTGCATCCAAAATTATGTCGATGCGAGATTTGCCGGTTTTTAGGCTCAACTCAAAGTGCCGTAAGATGTTTTCAACCATCACAACGCTAGCATCGACATTCATGCCCGCAGCGAGCGCTAGGCCACCAAGTGACACCAGGTTGATTCCGACACCAAAGAAATACATTAGTATAAAAGCAAGCAACATAGAGATCGGAATTTCAATGGCCGAAAACATTGTAAGTTTAAAAGAGCCTACAAATAAAAGAAGAATAAGGACTGCAAAAATTCCTCCGAAAAGCATGGATTCATAAACATCTTTTACGGCTGCATTAATAAAAATACCGGGGTCAAGTAGCACTCGATAGGAAACGCCTGCAGGCCATTTAGAGAATGATGTCTTTAGATGATTATTGATATTGGCAAAAAGGGCCTTGAGGTCGGCGTCGTCTGTTGGTTCTACGACAAGTATTAAACTTGCTTTACCGTCCGTTTTAAAAATTTTCGAACCCGAAAGGGAATTACGCAACTCGACTTTTGCAATATCCTTAAGTCTCAGCCCTGGCTTTCCCAGCGGTCCCAGGTCCAATTCTTCAAGTTCCGAAAAATCTTTAACTCTATTTTTTATCAAAATCTGATAACTTTCATCTTTTAAAGTCAGGCGCCCAGGACTGATGGGCGTGATTACAGAATCAATATATTTATTAAGCCTAAAGATGTCGATGTGGTAGGTGGCCGCCGACTCGGGGTCGATCGTAATATATACGTTAGTCCAATTGGGGTCATGAAAGCCCACTGACTCCACGCCATCGAGGGCTTTAAGAGGACCAACCAATAGGGGTTCTAAGAGTTTCTTTAGAGTCGAAAGCTGTCCATCGGGAGAAGAGATGCTCGCAACATACTTCGCATTATTAAATGAATTTTTACCGTAAGATATTAAGTCTTGCATTTCTAACGGAACTCTTGGTCGAAATGATTCTACGGCCGTCTGAATTTCGCGTTCCGCTTTTTTAGCATCTACGCCCCATTTGAATTCCAAATCATAACTCAGATTGTTGGCACTTCCTTCAACAGTCACATGATCAATGCCCTCAAGCTTTTTAAGTGATTCCCGAAAGCCATCGCCATACTCATTGTAAAAATCGCTGTGAGTTAAATTAACCAGGCTCACATTAATGTAGTACTCAGGTTTACTAGAATTAGGAAAAAGGCTTACGGGCAAAAATTGCGCCAGCACAAAGCCGATTAAGGCGAGAGCCGACAGGGCAAAGTAAACCTTTTTAGGATGTAAAAATAGCGACCTCATTTGGCTGTTCTCATCGGGGTTGGCTGTTCTCTTTGGGTGCGCGGGCAATCTTGTCGCCATCTTTTAAAAAGTCACTTGATTTAACTACTATTTCATCTTTTGGCGCTAGCCCACTTAATATCAATTGTCTACCCTGAATGAGGTCACCAGTTTGAACTTCGAATAAATGAATGCGATCTTCGGCATCTAATTTCTGAACGAATTTTTTTAAATTCAATTTGACTAAGGAATCAGGAGGAATGGCGATCAGCTTTTCTGGTGGGAGCATAATAGTCGCTTTGCCCACAGTCCCAAAAACTAACTTAAGAGATTTTTCTAAAGGCGCTAGCTCGACCAATGAAGTCCCCGTAGCAGCCCTGGCAACTGGCGAAATCGCCACAACCTTTGCCCGCATGGTTTTGCCCTGTGATTCAAATTGAGCTTCAAGGTTCAAATTTATTTTTTGTAAATCTTTAGCAGGGACTTCGACAAGCCAACGAAACTGGCTAAGATCGACCACCTCTCCCGCACTTTGCCCGACAACTAGGGATTTTCCTACTGTAACTTCGAGTACTGAAACAACGCCAGTCACCGGTGAGCGGACCGCAAATTCGTTGAAGTTTAGCGCTGCCTGCGTATTTTTAACATAAAATACGACGTCATTTTTTTTAACTTTTTGGCCAATATTTTTTATAATGCGTGTAACACTGCCCGAAATTTCGCTTATTAACTTACCCTCAATCACCGGGGCGACAACAGCGGGATATTTTAAAACTCGCTGAATATTTTCTTCGGTGATTACTAGAGTTGTCACCTGAGGAATTTTTTCAGCGGCCGCTGCTGGCGTAAAAAATAAAGGTGCAGAAACGCCAAAAGAAATAGCTAAAGTAACAATCCGAAGCATAAAATTTCTCCTAATGAATGGGTGCGGTGAATATAGTATCCGCAGGGCGATTTGTCTATGAGCCAATGAAGGAAAAGACAGGTAAGTGTAATATTTCTAGGCACTTGAATAGGCGCTAGCGGTTTACTAGCCTGTTTTCAAGCGGCTGTAAATCTTTACGCGTCCAAGGCGACAGAGTCTTGTTTAATCCCGAAAAGAACTCCTTGGCTTTGGAGTTTAAGCTTGTTTCGCTCAAAAATTGCAACTGGCTGGGTTTGGTCACGGTGGAATAGATGCCGGGGTAGGCTCGTTGTTGGTGAGAGAACAGACCCATGCCGCTCATAACAATTCCTTTAGGATTAGGTTTTTCAGACTCTGCCTTAGTGAGGTCATTGGTTTCCAAAATTGCGTTATTTACATTTAAAAATACGAAATAATCTCTGACGCCTCTTAAGGCCATTACAAAAGGTCGATTTTCAAAGCTCCTGGAGTCTAAGAGATCACCCGAGGCAAAGTGCTGCGAGAAAAAATAATAGGTCTCGGCAACAGAGATATTTTGGGTTTGGGAATCCCCACAAATATGAAACCCTTTAAATGGCAGCACATGAACTGCTTCTTTTTCAAAAAGCTGTCGTAAAATTTCTTCTTTCGCTAAAATCGAAATACAAGGCGTGTATTCAGTGACGACTATTTCAAAACTAGCCTGTTGTTCGATGAGATATAAACCCCGCGAGAAAGATACACTATGTCCTCGATTTTGAGTCAGAGAATCAGTGAGGGACGAGTCCTGACTCAAAGTATAGTCGACTGAGGCATTAAAAATATCCTTTAAGAGAGGAACAATTCCAGCTCCGGTGCGAAAAAGCTTTAAAAGCCTTACTCCCACCGTAACGCCCGCCGTGGCACTTTCCCTAAGGCTTGCTGATAAAGCGTGATTAGCGTTCAATTCGAAATTGCTGGTAACGTTAAAATTTTGCGAGCTGCCGCCCAAATACCTTACGTTGGGATCAATATGTTTTATGTGAACTTTCTGATCAAAATCAAAATACTTAAAGGGCTGCTGGCGGCAGTCAAAGGCTACCTTTTGCGCCTGTTGATATTGAGCTTGTTGGCTCTGTGAAACTCCACTTCCATTTAATTTCCAAAAACCCAAATTTTCAACGTAAGCCTGTTGGCAAAGGTGCGCCGCGAGCTCGGACAGTTTTGCCACTCGGGCACTATTAGGAACAAGATTTATAAGACCCTGAGTGATGAGGTCTTTTAGTAAAATAGCATCAAGATTGTAGGGAAGTGTTTTTTCAGTGAGCGAAATCAGCTCTAGTCCTGAGTCCTTTGCAAATGAGGGCACAGTAAAAACTTCTGACATTTGCGCTCGAGTTTTCTTTTGTTCGAGCCGAGCATCTGCGACAAGATTACTCATAAATAATTGAGGGTTTTGTTTATTTATTTCAGTCTTAGTGCTCGAGAAAATGCCGGGACTAAATTCGGTGGCAGGGACAAACTGGGTCAAGTGCAATTTCGGCTGGAGTGTTTTTTTTGTATTATTATTAATGGGATAAATTTCGACAGCAAGTGTGTTTCGTGCGCCGGGGATCATGAGATCACGAATGTCGAATTCAAAATCAGAAACTATTCTTCCACCAAGAGCGCTGGCGACTTTTTCGTGAGAGTCCACAAAAAATTGTTTAGCGTTCAAATCGTCAAAACTTCCTCCCTTAAATAATGCTGTCTCTTATACACATCTCCGAGCCCACGAGACTAAGGCGAATCTCGTATGCCGTC
>ENA-ORBV01010548-ORBV01010548.1-microbial-mat-metagenome-genome-assembly--contig:-NODE-10548-length-14751-cov-26.749012_pt1 | contig 14751 bp, 19 predicted proteins | sample MGYA00237777_ERZ505514 | MGnify/ENA primary metagenome ERZ505514 (study PRJEB26160, sample SAMN06269048) | microbial mat metagenome | isolation source: Oligotrophic lake microbial mat | place... | reverse complement strand
ACGCGAAGGCCAAAGCGGAGTAGTCCCGCCCAAGAAGCCCGCGCTCGAGGATCGACTCGAAGCCAAGGCCGCGAAGCTCAAGAAGAAGATCGAGGATGAGCACAAGCGGCTCGGCGGGACGCTGTTTGCAAACCCCGTGCAGGGTGTCCCCAACCTCGCGAGAACGGGCGTCTACCTCGCGTTCAAGCTCTCGGCCGCGGGCGTTCGGGGCGGGAAGAAGCTCGCCGCGGCAGCGCGGACGTTCCTCGCCGAGATGAATATCGACGCCCGGCACGACAAGGCCGCGATCCGCGTTGCCCGCGCCCTGCTCAAGGAAGCATCCCGCGAGGATGGCACGATCGACCCTGAGAAACTGGAGAGCGCTGCGGAGCACGCCCTGGCCGACGCCGATGCGCATGAGGAGCGGAGCGAGCGCCCCAAGACGACGATCAACCGCGCCACGGGCGTGAATCGCGATGAGCCCAAGACGGTGACGGCGAAGCAGGCCCTCAGCGGCGCGTACAAGGCCGCGGCGAGGGAGGCGGGGAGGGCGCATCGGGATAGCGCGGTGGTCGGGGAAGCGAGGATCCGTCTGCTCCGGGAGCAGATGAAGGGTCAGCTTCGGACGGTGCGCCTCCGCGACGACATCAAGGCCCGTTCCCGCCAGGCTGCATCGGAGGCGAGGTTGACGGCCGCCCGTGATATCGCCAACGGCGCTCGCGCCGAAGCGGTCCGCATCCTCGAAGAGAACGCTCCCCAGTCGATCAAGGGCAAGTACCTTGCGGCGGTGCGCGATGCAACCTCGCTCGGGAAGGTCGCGTCGATCATCTCGCGGCTGCACCGCGACCTGGTGATATGGGAGGCACGCGGGCTGCGGAAGGTTGCCGCCCGCCTCGCGACTGCGAAGAACATCAAGACCATCGACCCCGATAACCGGTCGGATGCGGTCCGGGCGAAGGCTGAGATCGTGCAGGCGATCAAGGTACTCGGGAGCGCCAAGGCGAGGGCGGGCGTTTCGACAGATGAACTGGCGATCTCTCGCGACACGCTCCGAGCGGCGATCAACACCATCAAGGGCATCCTGCACGAGCAGAAAACCCGCGACAACGTGCGCATCCGCGGCGAGCTGGTCAACGCGATCGAGTTTCGGGAGCGGATCGCCGAGAGGCTTACGGCGCTGCCGTCACTGGAGGCCGAGCCCGATGAGGCCCCGGATGTCGGAGCGATCCGGAAGTTTGTGCGAGATCGCACCAACTGGCACGTCATGAGCCAGGAGATGGACGGATGGCAGAAGAGCGGTCCGTCGCAGGACTTGTACAACGAGGTCCTTGAAGGCGGCGAGGAGGCCCTTGCCCTGCATCACGCCTTTGAAGACGACGTGCAGAAGCTGGTTCAGCGGCACGGCTGGCCGTCGGTCGGGCACTGGCTGGCTGATCTGTCGGGAACGCTCGGCACCGCGAGGCAGAAGCGCATCGGCGTCGATTTCGGGCCGTTCAAGGAGTTGACGCTCGGGCAGGCGGCGTACGTTGTCGCGGCGATGGGTGATCCGGAGCACCGGCTTCGGATGGCGGTGGGGCAGCCGTTCCAGTGGCGGATGAACCCCACTGGTCGCAAGTTCAAGATCACTCCCGATATGCTGGACGCGATCGTGCGGGCGATCCCGGAGAAGGTGCGAGCAACAGTGGAGGGCGGGAAGGAGCTGTACAACCAGCACTTCGGAGAGAAGTCGTCGGGCGTCAACAAGCGCACCAAGGGCTACTACCTCGATCTGCGGCCGGGGTACTGGGGGGTGAAGCTCAATCGCCAGTACTCCGAGGGCCGCGGAACCCCTTTCCACTGGAAGGGGCAGATCATCCGGGCACAGGAAGAGTCGGGATTCATGCAGGAGATCAAGGGGCCAAGCAAGATCCCGATCCTGCTCGGCGACTTCGGCACCGACCTGATGCTCCGCGCAAGGTCGGCGGCGACCGTGATCGCCAAGGCGGAGCGGATCAAGCTGGTAACCCGGACGTTGCTCCATCCGGATATGCAGACGCTGATCGTCGAGAAGTTCGGAATCTCGACGCTCAAGCGGCTGGAGCGCCGCATGTCGCTGTGGTCGGGCGGGGACATGTACCGCGAGGCCAATGAGAGCGCGGTCCGCTCCCTCCTGTCGTTCTGGAAGCGGGGACGGACCCAAATGTGGCTCCCCTCGCTGGCCCGCAACGCCATCGCCGGCGTGCCGCGACTGGGGCACAAACTGCCCTTTGCCGGGCTGGCCGCGGCGCAGTCGCGGGTGTGGTCGCATCCGATCAAGACCTTCCGAGAGCTTCGGGGGCTGTCTCCGATTCTGCGCGAGCGATGGAGCAGCGGCGGCTATGGCGAGTTCATCACCGACTCGTTCGGGACGACTGGTGATGCAACCTCGCCGATCGGAGGGTCTTCACTGAAGCTCGGCGCCTCGGCCACGATGGCGCAGGTCATCGAGGCGGCGCGGGCAGTCAAGGATTTGAACCGGGCGGAGGCATATCGCGCAATCGGCCAGTTCAGCAAGCCGTGGCGTGCGGTGCTCGACTCGATCACCTTCGGCAACATCTTCGACGCGATGAGCGCGATGGTCGCTTACGAGTATCACAAGGCGAACCTCCCCGAGGGGATGCGCGGGAAAGAGGGCCGGAAGTGGGCCGCGAAACAGGCGACGCGGGACTTTGAAGAAACCGCCAACACGGGCCGGACGGAGTACGCCAACGACATCCAGCTCGACTCGCGGGACTCGCTGCTGGTGGCGAACCTCGTTCCGTTCACCGGCGACACGGCGAAGCTCCAGTCGATGATCGCGCAGGCTCACCACGGGACCAAGACGCAGAAGGCCAAGACCGCGATCTCGATCGCGACAGGGATCATGCTCTCGGCGGCGATCGGCGCGGCGTGGAAGGGCCTGCTCGGCGATGACGATGAGGAGATGCTGGATGCGGCCATAACGCGAGTTAAGCAGGAGGCCGTGTCGATACTGCCGGGCGGGTCGATATTGTCGAACCTGTTTGCCCGCGGCCCACGGGGAACGCCTGAAATGCAGGTTCCGCTTGTTGAACTTATCAACGGCGGGCTGATGATCGCAAAAGAGCTGGAGGACGCCGTCGTGCGGATCGGCGATGTTCCGAAGCGCGGCAAGATGACCAGCGAAGAGAAGCTGCTTCGGGCCGGATGGCGTGCTGTGGACCTCCTGGGCTCAGCCAGCGGCCTGCCTACGCACTACATCAGCGCCGCGAGGCGGGCGTATCGGAACTGGGTTCTCGGGGAGTAAATGGCCGGTCCGGGAACTGCTGCTTGAGCCTCCGATTGGACCTGCATTCGCTATACAGGCCGACAATCGCCAAGATCGCGAGTATCGGCCACGACCACCAGTCGGCCTTCACCGCATCGGTGTAGAGCCCCCAAATCACGAATGCGCCAGCAGGCAGCAGAATCGCCCAGAGGATCAGCGTCCAGACAAAGCTATCGGGGTGGAGTTTCATTTCGATGTCGTCACACATTCACCTTACCCGATCGACGTACGTGGTGCAATACCGGACGTTTTGCGAACTTATGCCGCCCGGCGGCGGGGCTTTGGCTTGCGCACAGTCTTGGCCGGGAGCGCCCGCACATTCCGCATCGGCTCGATTGGCGTTGCGGCGGGCTCTCCGCGACCTCACGAAAATGGTCCCCGCGGGGTTATCGCCTGATTGCACGGGGAAACTTCCCCGATAGTGAATCTTTCCTCATCTCGGTCGTAATGACTGTCTGGCCCCATGACCAGGGCCGCTCTCTGGGGTTCCGTGTTGCTTCGACTCGTCCGAGATGACGACGACAGCGGTATTCCGCAACAGCGCGGAGACGAGCACCCTGACCCGATAACCGAAATCGCGCAGGAGTTGCGTGCAATCGCGTTGCTCGTCACCCGGATTTGGGGTAAGAGTTGCGGAGTGAGACTGGTACCTGCAATCCCCAAGGGGGGGAAGGCAGTCGGCGGCTTCGATGCGATCCTGTCTGAATGGGCGGATGATCTCATTGGCCGCGGGCGGCGCGAGAACTCCGCAGCCCGGATGACGACGATGCTCCGGGCGGTGGCGCGTGGGGCGGGCTGGGAGAGCGTCGAGGACATCGATTATCGATCTGCCGCCCTTTGGCTCGGGGAACGCCGCCGGGGCGGCTGGAAGCCCGCGACTTACAACCAGGCGGCTTCGATGCTCAAGAGCTTCGGGGACTTCCTCCGCCGCTCCGGGGTCCTGCCCGTCAACCCGCTCGAAGACCTCCAGGCGGTGAAGGGGGACGGCGATCCGGGGAGTCGGGCGATCGATCAGGAGTCGATGACCCGGCTTCTCAACGCCGCGGCCAAGCGACATCTCCGGGACCGGCGCTCGCGGGGATGCGCCCCGCTGGTGTGGCTCTTCCTCGCGATGACCGGGCTCCGGGTCGGGGCGCTCCGACGGACCGAAGGCAAGCGAAAACAAAATCGGAGAATCTTTGGGATTCGGTGGCGGGACATCGATCTCGACATCGAAACCCTGCGGTTTTGGCTTGAAAAACTGCCGAATCCGTGGCCCACGGGCCTGCGCGTTCTGCCCGAGTTGTCCACCGAAGTTGAAAAGAAATCACGAATCGACTTGACAACACCGGGGGCAACGCCCGATACTCAAGACGTGAGACTGGAAATAAACGCAATCATGCAGAGCGAAGCGATGGGCCCTATGACGGCCCGCGCCAGTCTCACAAACACCGGGCCCGAGGGCCTGTCGCTTTGCTCTGCGAACCCCAGCCCGATCGGCTCCGATCAACGCGGCAATGGGCAGGGCCAGCCTGAAAACTTCGATGGACTGAACATCGTGGACCAGGCAGCTCTTGCGCTATCGCTGTACGTTCGGAATCGGTTGGGCGATCCGCGAAAGGAAATCGCCCATGTCCACAGTTCCCAATCGGCGTCCAGTTCACCCCATCGTGTCCGCGATTGAAGCCGCCCCGGCAATCAACAAGCGGCGCTACCGCCTTGTCGATCGCGTAGACCCCCGCGAGCCAGGGAGCAGCGAGCCCGCCCGCGAGATCATCGAGGCCAGCGCGTTGAAGCTGCTGGCCCGCGCCGACGCCGTGACAGACTCGGCAGAGCTGAGCCCCGAAGCGCGTGCGATGCACGCGGCGAGGCTGGGCCGGAACCGCGAGTTTTGGAGCGACAGCCAGAACGCCGCCAGGCGGATTCTCGGGCTGGGGGTCGGATTCGCCCTCTATGCCTCTCCCACCGCGCCGGTGCTGCTGCTCTGTGCCGGGCTGCTTGCGGGCGGCGAGATCAAGGTCGAGTGCGTCGAAGACTCCATCCGCATCACGCGGATCAAGGCTCCCGCATCGATCGATGACCGCGTGAGCGCCCCCTTCAACTCGCGCTGATCCAACAACGACGCGATTCCCCCGCCGGCCTGTCCACGACCACTCTGACAGGCGGCGGCGGATGCGTCGCGCACGCACACACCAAGGAGAGTCTCATGACTACGTACGCACCGATCACCGAGAAGGCCAAGCTCTCTCGAAACTGCCTGCTGTGCCCTCAGTTGCAGGCGTTGCCGCCCAAGGACGGCTTCCACCTGAATATCCCCGAAGCGCAGTACCACCGCATCGCCGCGGCGAGCCAGTCGATGCTCAAGCTCGACACGCCCATGGACATGCGGGCCTACATGAATGGCGATCTTGGGTTTGACGACACCGACGCGACGACGTTTGGCACCAACCTGCACGCGCGGCTGCTGGAGCCTGAGCGATTCGCCAAGGAGTGCATCGACGGGCCGATCAACCCCAAGACCGAGAAGCCCTACGGTGCCGAAACCAAGGCGTACGCCGACTTCATGGCCGACAATCCCGGCAAGCTCGTGCTCGGGAAGGGCGACCGCACCGCGATCGAGGCCGCCGCCTCGAACATGCTCTCGCACGATCCGATCGGCGTAGGCCTCCGCCGCAACATTGGGCAGCGCGAAGTCACGTTGATCTGGACGTGCCCGAACACTGGCATCCCTTGCAAGGGCCGCGTCGATCTGCTGAGCGACGACATCCTCATCGACCTCAAGACCGCCCGGAGCATCAAGGACCGCGCGATCCAGAGTGCGATCCTCGATCGTGCTTATGACATGCAGGGCGCGCACTACCTGTGGGGCTGCAAGATCCTGGGGGCTCCTCGCGAGATGTTCGGATTCGGCTGGATTCAGAACACCGTGCCCTACAAGGTGCGCGGCACCTTCCTTGATGACAAGACACTGGAGATCGGCCGCGACAAGGTCCTCACCGGCATGTCGCGGCTGGCGCGGGCGCTAGGGCACAACGAGTGGGTGGGCTACCCGAACGGCATGGAAGTGCTCGGGCTGCCCAAGTTCGAGATCGACAAGTACGCCAACGAGGGGATCGACTAGATCCGTTCATCCAGGCCGCGTGAGCCTGGCTGTTGCGCCCTGGGTCAAGCTCCATGGCGCGACGGCCGATTCACGGGGATTGAGGCCAAGACGGCCCGGGGCGGGATGCAAGCAAAGGAGTCTGCGATGAGCACGATCGAACATGAGAACAGGCTGGCCGTCCGACCTCGCGGGGAGCTAATGCCCGCGATGACGGTGGAAGAGGGTGTTGAGCGATTCAACGAGATGAAGCGGTTTGTTCACTCGGTCATGCGACCGGGCGAGCACTTCGGCACGATCCCGGGAACACAGAAGCGCACACTGTTCAAGGCGGGCGCGGAGATGCTGTGCTCGTTCTTCGGGCTCCGGCCCGACTTCACCCGCGAAGCGGGGTGCTTGGAGGACTGGAGCAAGGGGCAGTTCGCCTACGTCTTCAAGTGCACGCTGCGGAATCGCGAGGGCGAGCTCGTCGCCTCTGGCTGGGGCTCCTGCAACAGCGGAGAGAAGAAATACAAGCACGCCGCCGCCAAGGGCGAGGGTGCGGACATCGCCAACACCATCCTCAAGATGGCACAGAAGCGAGCCCTGGTCGCGGCCACGCTCATCGGCGCGAACGCATCGGCGTTCTTCACCCAGGACATCGAGGATGGCTACGCGACGGTCGCAGATGGGCCCACCCAAACGGCGAAGGCGGCGGCGGCCGAGGCCCGGCTCCGCGGCGACCCCGCGCCCACCCGGGAAGTGATCGATGAGCCCCCGCCGTTTCTGACTGAGGACCCCACCGATTGCACGGAGACGCCGTTTGAAGCATGGATCAAGGTCATGCACGCCGAGGCGGCGAAGCGCGGCATCCCCGAAGACGCGATCGATGAGGCGATCGACATCCAGGCAGAGCACAACCGGGTGCGAGCGATCGATGCGCCCCAGAAGTGGTACGCGGCGGTGCTCGGGTTCCTCCGCGATGGGGCTTACGACAAGTGGATCAAGATCGGCACGCCCACCGCGCCCGCTCCCTTGAAGGCCGACGACAAGTTTGCAGAGGAAGCGGCTCGGGGCATGGAGGCAGAGACCGCAAGGCGCGAGGCGAAGAAGGCCGCGGCGGCATCTGCGACATCGGCGACAAAGAAGAACGACGGACTCGACGACGTATTCGCGAAGGCGCGGAAAGGACGGGCGGCATGAACACACGCATCCACCAGATCACCATCGCTAACTTCCAGCGCATCGAGGGGGCGGCCGTCACCCCCCGCGGCGCGGTCACGCAGGTCCGCGGCAAGAACGCCACCGGCAAGTCTTCGTTCATCGGCGCGATCGAGGCGGTTCTCGGCGGCGAGAAACATCGCCCCGCCAAGCCGCTCCGCTCGGGGGCGAAGAAGGGGGAAGTCTCGATCGCCTTTGGCGACTACATCGCCACGCTCAAGATGAACGAGAGCGGGAACAACTACCTCACCGTCACCGGGAAGGACGGCGAGCCCGTTGCCGGCGGGGCGCAGCGGTTCCTCGACAGGCTCATCGGGCCGGGCGGGCTGGCGTTTGACCCCCTCGCCTTCGCCGAGACGCTCAACCCCAAGGAGCAGGCCGCATCGCTGATGCGGGCGGTGGGGCTCGACCTGGCCCCGGTAGAGGCCAAGCGGAAGGAGCTCTACGACGAGCGGACGGTGATCGGTCGGCAGCGGGAAGCGGCAAAGGCAAAGGTCCCGCTCGCACTGATTGGCGACGACGTTCCCGACGAAGTGCAGTCGGCGGGAGACTTGGGTATCCGCCTGGCCGAGGGTCGGCAGCGACTGCAATCGGCAGAGCAGATCAGGGCGTCGCTCAACAGCGCAGACGGCGTGCTGGCGCAGTTGCGGACGTGCCAACAAGAGATCACGGACCTGACGCGCAGGCTTCGCGAGGCCGAGGCTCGGCGAGACAGGTTGATTGAGTCGGAGCGAGCGATCCGTTGCAAGATCGAGGATGCAGAGGGGCTCGCCCCCACTCCCGAGCAGGTTGGCTCCCTCCAGGAGCAGCTCCGCAACATCGAAGCCCTCAACACCCGTGTCCGCGAGAAGATGGCGAGGAAGACCGCCGAGGCCGATCTCAAGGCCCTCGCCGATCAATACGACGAGCTGACGGTCACGCTCGCCACCATCGAGGAGCGGAAGACCGCCCTGATCGCGGAGACTGAACTCCCGGTCAAGGGCATGGCGTTCACCGAGGAGGGGATCACGCTTGGCGGTGTGCCCTTCGCGCAGGCCAGCACGGCCCAGAAGCTCCGGGTGGGTGTTGCCGTCGCCCTGGCGGATCGCCCGGGGCTCCGCTGCATCCTGATTCGGCAGGGCTCGCTGCTTGACGATGAGGGCATGGCGGCGCTGACCGAGCTGGTGGAAGCCCACGACGCCCAGGCGTTCGTGGAGGTTGTGAGCAACGACGCAGATTTGACCATTGTTGATGCAGCATAAGGAGAGCCCACAAGTGGGTGACATCGCAGACATGATGATCGAGGGTGTGCTGTGCGAGGAGTGCGGCGGTTACATCGAGGACGAGGATGCCCCTGGCCACCCTCGCAAGTGCGAAGGGTGCAGCGGCGGCGGCCGCATCAAGCGGCACAAGCACAATCTGGGGAAGCAGCACAAAAATAAGCGGGGGAGCAGGATCGCGTGCCCTCAGTGTCCCGGCCGCTTCTTTCAGAGCTGGGCGGCGCTCGAACAGCATCGCCGCGCATCGCACGTAACACCCCAGCAAACTACTGGAGTTACGTCACAACCGACAGATTTATGCACAGACCGTGTGGAGAACTTGGCGCAGCCTGTTGTTAGTGAGCGGCGAAACACCCCCGTTTCACCCGTGCCGCATGTCGGTTGTGATGGAAGCGACTCGTAAGTGATCGCGAGCCGAGCGCAACCGACACGCAAGTGACAGTTTGTTGTTCTTGTAAGTACGTGATATGACAATGGGTTATAGAGGTTATCCACAGTTGACAGGTGCTTAGTACTACTACTTCTCCAAAGCGCGCTCTCTTTTAATAGTTAAGAAGGGGCTCACGGATGATCGTCGCGAAGGCTCGATGTTGGCGGATGCCGTTTGGAAAGCACCGTGGGCAACTGCTCGGTTCGATCGCGATGTCCGAGGAGGGCCGCGACTACCTCGCGTGGCTGAGCGATCAGGATTGGGTGAGCGAGCCGCTCCGGCAGGCGGCGCGATCGGTGCTTGATGCGATCGAGAACCCGCGGGAGAAGTGCGCCGCGGATGACGAGTGACGGACATCAACAGGCGGGGCGGGAGAAAGCGAGATCGCGATGGCCAAGAAGTCGAAGGTTGCGAAGAAGAAGGCGCCCGGTGCGTTCAAGGCGAAGAAGAAGGCGGGCGGCGAGGGGAAGTCCAAGCGCGCAGAGGGCACCCAGGAGGGTGGTCTTGGCGCGGCGGCAAAGAGGCTCAAGGTCCCGCCGCCCATTGCGAAGCTCCAGTCGATGGTCGATGCGGCTGTTCTCCGCAACCAGATGGCCAGCCGCGTTGTGATGCTGAACGAGCAGCTCAAGATTGCCACCAAGGAGCTCGTCCAGACCCCCAAGGGCCGGGAGTACGACAAGTGCTCCGGCAAGATTATGAGCACGAAGGAGGCCATCAAGATCTGCATCGCGACGGAGGCGGCGGCGGTCGAGAAGGTGCTGGCGATGACGCTGGCGATGGTCGGCGAGGGTCTGTTCAAGCCGCAGGATCGCGACGCCGGCCTCTTCATCGAGAAGGTCGATAGCGACGACGACGACGATCTTCCGGGGCAGTTGAAGATCCACGAGGCCGACCTGGGGCCTACTGATGCCGCCCCGGACATCGCCGAGCTCCCTGGCGAGGGCCAGCGCATCACGCTCACGGCCAAGGCTGAGTACACCGGCCTGCCCCAGAAGGTGACGGGCATCGTCACCAGCAGGAACGACCGCGCGGGATCGATCGTGATCAAGCCCGACGAATCGGGCGCGTTCGAGGTGCGCAAGGTCCTTGACAACTACACGTTCACCAACGCGGCCTGAGAACACCGCCCTGACGACTTCCGCCGTGGCGCGCCGGGAGTCTGATGGGCGCGGTTCTTGGGAGGGACGCGCGGGAGGCACTCACATGGGACAGGCACTCACGTTTGAGATCGGCAAGATGAACATCGGTCGGCGCGTGAAGCTCTACGGCCGCCAGAACGGGCACGGGGTCCCGGGCACGCTCAAGGGCGCAGAGCCCAAGCACGCTGTCGTGCGGCCAGATGGGCACAACCAGGACGAGCGGGTCGAGTGGGAGAACGTGCTCGACTGGACGAGCCACAACCCTCGCTCGCTTATGAAGCCCGCGGCGGCGGAGTACGCGCCGTTGCCGAAGATCGCCCCCAAGGTGATCGCCCCGCCTGCATCGCCTCCGCCCCAGGAGTCGCCCTTCGCGGGATACGCCACGCTCGGGCCCTCGCTCGACGCGGCGATCGCCGAGGTTCGCGCGGCCGAGGACCTGGTCGATGAGCAGATGGAGAACCTGGAGTCGGCCAAGCAGGCACACACCGCGGCCGTGGATCGCGTGCGTCAGCTTCGTGCACAGGCGGCCAGGGCCCTGAGCGCGGTGGACGCGGTCCTGGCGGGCACGAGCGCGGCGGTACTGGCCGCCCTCGCCGACGCGAAGGGCGGTGCGGAATGAGCAAGACAACGACCACACCGGCGGCAGTCCGTGAAGCCGACAAGGTGAAGGCCGACATCGAGGCTGCCGACGCCGCTCTCCACAACGCGTACATCATGGGCGCCGCCGACATTCGGGCCGCAGGCGACGCTTGCAACAACGCGTACAGGAGGGCCGAGGCTGACATAAAGGCCGCTAGGAAGGCCTTCTACAACGCCTGCAGCCAAGCCGCGGCCGACATCCAGGCGGCCGAATATGTTTGCAACAGGGCCAAGGCCAAAGCCTGGGCCGACAGCGAGGCCGCCAAGGCGAAGGGCGGTGCGAAGTGAATAACAAAGAACGTGCGGCGGGGTTCGTGGTTCGCGCGCCAGACGGCAGTGTCGGTGTGTCCGAGACGGTCGCCGCGATCGCCGCTGAACTGGACCGCCAGGACGAACTCGTTGAGGCAGTGCTTGAGCAGAACGCGGCCCTGCTGGCAATCGTACAGGCTGAGCAAGACGCATTGGAACTCTTCTCGCAGACGCGACAGCCGATCAGATACCCAGTGGGCAGGGCTGAGGCAATCGCCGCCGCCCTCAACAAGGCAATGCCACTGCCGACTACGAAGCCGCTCGCACGCGGCGTTGCTGAGGTTGCACTGTCGATCTCCCGGAGGTTTGCCGCCATCTTCAAGTTGCAAGGAGGCCAGTCATGAGGGCTGTCACGCAGAGGCAGGCCGAAGTGCTGCGCATCGTCGCGGAGTCGATCGACACTCGCGGCCACGCTCCCACTCAGCAGCAGATCGGCGAGGCGATGGGCATCAATAAGACCAGCGTGAATGAGCACATACGTGCCCTGGTCAAGAAGGGGCGGCTTGTGCGCGAGAGCCGCGGGGCCATGGGGCTCGCCGGCGAGGGGAAGGCCGTTGCCCAGCTTGAGCGCGAGTGCCGGCTGCTGGCGCGGCTTGTGGCCTTGCAAATAGAGGACCCGCAGGTGCTCGACGCGGCAGAGAAGGTTCGGGACAAGTGGCTCGCGGAGAAGAGCACGGGCCACGCCACGGAGGCCACGCAATGAGCACCGGCATGAGCATCGACATCGACCGCGCGCAGAAGCTCGCGCAGCACCTCGCCAACGCAACCGGCGCGGTGCTGAACCCGCCCGCGACTGAGCGACCCGATGGGCGGGTCCTGCTGTGGACGGTGGGATCGGTGCGCCGGGGATGCCCGATGGTGGGTGATCTTGAGTTCCTCGCCCCGTGCCGCGAGTACGCGATGGGGCCAGACCCGGTTGCAGAGTGGGTGGCCAAGCACTTCGAGCCCGTGAAGGTCCGGGAGAAGCGAGTGGTCGAGAAGCTGCCCAGGCCCGAGGGGGTGCTCGGCGTGCTCAAGCTCGGTGGTCGAGAGGCGGATTGGAAGCTCGCCCGGCTCTCGGTGCAGATCGCCGGCCAGCCCTTCCAGGTGGAGATTCACCGCTTCGAGCCCGGCGACGACGGGAACCGCGGATGGACGGAGCTTCGCGCCACCGGCTGCGCCGACTTCGGCAAGGCCATGCTGACGCTGTTGAAGCGCAGGAAGGGCATCGGCGAGTCGGGCAAAGGCTCGATCGATGGCTACCTGGTCAACAAGGACGGCCATCGCATCCCCCAGGCGACGGAGCAGCAGGTGTTCGAGGCGGTGGAGTGGAAGCCGCTCGCGCCGACGGAGCGAGACGACAAGGCGGCGCGGGACGTGATGTATGCAGCGAACAGGTATGGAGCGATGCGATGAACGACGTGCAGTTTCGATACATGCCCAAGCAGGCGAAGTGGCGGCCGGTGCACAAGGACTCGAAGGGCATCAAGGCCACCTGGTCGAGGGCGTTTGCCGCGCTGAAATACGAGCTCGGGCGGATCGACGCCAAGAGCGTGATCGTGGAGGCGGGCTACCCCGAGAACCGGCTCCGCAACGACGGATGGCCGATCGCAAACGCCACCCGCGAGCACGGCCATGTGCGGATCAGCTTCACCAAGAACGGCGTGCCGATGTCGTTCTTCTTTGGCGGGTGGGTGGAGACGGAGCAGAACGTATACATGATCGCGCTCACGCTCAAGGCCCTGCGCGCCGTCGAGCGGTATGGGTGTGCCCAGGCGGGCGAGCAGTACCGCGGCTGGTCGGCGCTCCCGCCCGGTGGGGGCATCGCCGCGGCGGAATGGTCGAGCGTGGAGGAGGCCGCGAAGTTCCTCTGCACCGTGGCATGGGGCCCGCACGCGGACACCCGGAACGTCGTCCCTGGCGTGGCGAGCGGCCCGATGCTGGACGAGGTGTATCGGCGCGCCGCGAAGAAGGCGCACCCCGACGTTGGCGGCTCCAACGACCTGATGAGCAAGGTGAACCGGGCCAAGGACTTCATCGAGCAGCATGGAGGGAAGTAGACATGACCCACCCCGAGGCAGGGACGCTCTGGGAGTGCGTGGCGGAGAAGCGGCCCGCGCATCGGCCGCGGACGCATCGCGAGACGCAACTCGATCGCGTCAAGCGGCTGATGAGTGATGGGAAGTGGCGGACGCTGGCGGAGATCAGGGAATACGCGGGGGGCACGGAGACGGCGGTGTCCGCGCGGCTGAGGGACCTTCGGAACAAGTGCGGGCTGATCGTGGCGAGCGAGAAGATGGCGAGCGGGCTGTTCAGGTACAGAGTGAAGGAGAGAGCGTGAAGCACAAAGACCTTGTGCGGCGACTTCGGGAGCTGACACACACCAAGACCGGTCGATCGGTCAAGCCCCCCGACGGAACGGTGTGGGTGTTTTTCCTACCTGACACCTACTACGGCGACTTCGCCATGCGGGATGGTGTGATGATGTTTGAATATCGCGACGGTCGCAAGCCTGAGCGGTCCGGGGCAACAGCCGAGAAGCTACGGAAGCTGTCGAACGACTACATCGAGATACCGCCGGAGGTAACCCCATGAGCAAAGCACCAAAGCACGTCAATACCGAGGCCGTCCACATCGCGCTGTCGATGTGTTGCGGCGCAAATGGTCTGCATCAATTCCGGCGTCCGTTCCTGTATTTGGGCCATGTGTACGCGAGCAACGGCCCTATCTGTGCGCGCGTTCCGGCCTGGGCCGCGCCGTGGGTGGGCGAGGTGGAGAACTCGCCCCCATGCGGCAGGTTGCCGTTTGCGCAGGACTTGTACGAAACCACATCGACGCCGTTCCCGAAGCTTCCCAAGCCGGTTGTCGGCCAGTGTGAGCGGTGCGAATATGCTAAGACAAACCCTGACGCGAACTCCACGCCGTCGTACTACGAACTTCTCGACTTCGACGGGCCTCCGCAACTCTGCCAGACGTGCGGCATGTACTCAGACAGCGAGGAGAGGGGAGACGTGCAGATCGGCAAAGCATGGTTCAACGTGGCGCAGTGCCGGAAGCTGGCGACGCTCGGGGCGGAGATGTACGCGCCGCTGGGAGACAACGTCCTGAAGCCGTGGCGATGGGAGATGCCAGACCTGCACATGGATGGGCTGCTGGCGCCGCTGAATAGGTTGCCAGACCGGGGGACAATATGAGCCGCACCAGGGAACTCGCGGAGAAGCTGGTGATCCTCGCGCCAGACGGCAATGTCTGCGTGCCCGAGACGATCAACGCGATCGCCGCTGAACTGGATCGCCTGCACGGGATCATCGAGCGGGAGGAGGAGAAGGTTCGCGCGTGGCAATCGCAATCGCCACGACCAAAGCACGTCAACACCGAGGCCGCATGACCCACTTCCGACTCCGCGAGGGCGATGTGCAGAGCGGGTGCCTGAG
>ENA-ORBV01010547-ORBV01010547.1-microbial-mat-metagenome-genome-assembly--contig:-NODE-10547-length-14752-cov-7.521567_pt1 | contig 14752 bp, 16 predicted proteins | sample MGYA00237777_ERZ505514 | MGnify/ENA primary metagenome ERZ505514 (study PRJEB26160, sample SAMN06269048) | microbial mat metagenome | isolation source: Oligotrophic lake microbial mat | place... | reverse complement strand
CATAAATTCTACCGCCACAATTATATAAAAAACGTAGATGTTATAGTGCTCAGTATTGTAGTCAAATTAAGTATGGGACTGGCATGAACTCAAATTGTGACATAGATGTGGATACAACCCACCCTTGCCTATTCATACTAGTAGCTAGTATCTCTACAACTAAATGCTCATCAATCATTACAGTAGGGTTTATTGGCTTCTCATCTCCGATTAGAATTTCGACCTCGCATGAACAGCGTTTAAAATGATAAGTATGACTCAGAACATCGGTAGGCTAAATTTTTATTTACCCCTGTTTTCGTTTTGGATGGAGGGCCAATCTTTTGTGACAGTACCCGTAGGTATCGCAGCACTGTTTTGTACGAAGTGGGTTCGATTGAGTGGCGGCAGACCTACCGCGAGTGGCAGTGTCGAGACCGTGTTGTTATCGGTTCATCAAGAGTTTTTGTTCGTTCTTCCTCACAACGCTTCACAATTACTGTTACTGGAGTATTTTTAGTTCCTTGGAGTTTTTTGCTCTGGCATTTCATAGTTTTGCCTTAAGAACCATGGGTCGAACTACTAAGAACAACAAGAAGAAGCTTCCTCCCACGCCAACCAAAGCCACCGGCCGCAACAGCATTTCTCGGGCTGCCGAGAACAAAGAAAAACTTCTTCCCACGACCAAAGCCAAAACAGTTCGGGCTGCCAAGTCCAAGAAGAACCTCTGTAGCAGTTCCCAACCAATCAACGCTGGCAATCATGGCACGGTCGCTGGTGTTGCGCAGCAACCTTTCATCGCTGCCGCTGCTCCTCCTACCGGCACGACCACGGGAATGGAAGCGGATCCAGTTTCGGGGCCGATGGGTGGCGGCACTGCCGCTGCTCCCGCCGCAGCGACCCATGGCGAGAAATCTTTCATCGCGGCTGCTCCGCCTACCGTCGCTACTGTTGGTCATCAGTCGTTCATCGCTCCTGATTCTGCTCCTTCTACTGGCACTGTCGTTGGTCAGCAAACGTTCCTCGCTCCTCCTGAGTTTGCTGCTACTGGCCCTTCCGCGGGACTGGGTCACGTATCGGCTGCAAATTCCACGACTGACGATGGGGTATTGAATGATGGTAGCCTCTCGACGAAGAATATTGCCGCTCGGATTCATTATGACGAGGCTCAGGCTGCTGGCAATCCTGACTATCTCCATCAGAAGCAACGCACATTGCGTTTGGCAATCAATTTCGAAACTGGCATTTTGAAGGAACAGGAAGCAACGGTCAATCAGGAAACTGGCAAATTGTTGGAACAGGAAGCAATCGTCAATCGCGAAACTGGCATCTTGTGGATGCAGGAAGCAAAAGTTGGCAGCATGAACGCGCCCGATTCCGGTGTTGTTGTTGCTTCGAGTACCCAGCAAGCCATTCCTTCTGGCGGTGTCCAGCAACCTGTCATTGCTGCTGCTGCCGGCGCTACCACGGGACCGGAATTGCCTGCTGTTGTTGATGCGAGTACAATGTCGGTGACATCTGCCCAAAGCTTCACCACCATTCGCGATTTGGACACGCGCCCAGGAATACCTAATAAATACGCAATTTTTTTGTGTACCAGTCCCATTGGTGCCGTTGACCTTGGAGTTCATGTCGCCGAGATATTCTTGAAACCTGTCCTTGAGCTGAATCCCAAGGTCTCGCGGAAGGGAATTAATCGGAATAATGTCAAATCTCTTCTGTGGCATTGTGCCCCAGAGGCTTGTTTGTTCGCCATGCTGACAGAATTGATTACGGGCCGTTGGTATGCAAATCCCGGATGTCCACCCGACTTCCGGCGCCTGTTCAAAGATAAGTGCCGGCCGAACCGGGATTTCCCAAGCACAGCAGGACAGGTGGAGCGCAAACTAATCGATGCGGAGGGCAACATTTTCATTGCTGGAAAGTTCAATGTCCTTGACATCATTTTCCTGGCGTTTGGCATCCCCCCGAGGCCGAACAAGGCTACCGGTGGACGGAAGAAGAAAACTGGCGGACCCTAATCGTGCTGCTTCACCAATGACCCCTCTTTTTGTTTTACAGTCATCCCAATTATGATCCATGGCAGAAGACAGTCGTATCCTCCAGAGCAAATCATCTACAGTAGAAAATTGACGACGCAATATTTTAGCCAACTACATAATAATAATAATTGCACATCCAAGGATGCCATCAACATCACTTTTATAGTATAGTCTCCACCTTTGTTCTTTCTTTCTAGTTTGTGGCACAAACAACGAAAGGAAATGACAATTGTCCTGTTATGTGCAAAAACAACTGACGTCTCGGGAATAGAGCCGATGCCAGCAACGACGCCAGGGATTTTGTTATGTTTCGACAGTCGATAGATCTTCGCTTACCACATTCCAACCACTGCGCAGGAAGCGAAACGACACATGAGAGTCGACGAATTCGGAACCAAAGAGCTCAACATCCCTTGGATTTTTGAACGAGAGCAAGTGGTGATGGACTGGAGTGGTGTCTTTGTCGTGAAGGATTCCGAAAGTGTCCCTGGCGTGTTCCCCGGTCAGCCCATTCGTTACGACCCCGGTATTCCCAGCCGCTTCGAATCCCTCGTTGAGGAAAACTGGAAGAACCAGTACATGGTGACGGCCCATGCTGTCGACTTTGGAGGCTCGGATCCTAATCAGGATTTCACTTGCTGCCCCGAGCATTAGAAGGGTGTCGTCGTCCCTGAGAAAAACGATCCCATTGGTTGTCAGTCATTTTTTAGATCCATTTTAGGAAAATCTATATGTTTTTTAATTCTAAAAAAGTAGTAGACGTAGGTAGCTGCTTTCTTTCATTCATCGTAATCACTCGTCGGCAATTCCATTAGGATGTCCTTTGCTGTTGGTTTTAAATACACTAGTATACGATCCGAATAATACATCCCCGAAACAGAGGACCATGTCTTTGTGCGAGTTTAACGTTGATTCTCTTTCATGTTTTACCCATTGCTGCTGGTCGAATTACTTTGCGGGAGGCTGTCATCCATCAAATCTGGGTCGCTGTCATAGAAGGCAACCAAGTCAGGATCTGTGTGCTGTGCTTTCACATAGTTGTCATAGTCGCAGCCCGAGAACGAGCTCTCCGCCAAACAGGCAGTATAGTATTTTCGAATTTGAGTCACATGACCCTGCTGCTCGTCGGTTTTCGTCTGGATCAAAAAGAAATAGTTCCCATCGGAGATGCTGTACTCTTGTCCATTGACCATGACCGGTCCAGGTGTTCCATGCACTGTGTCTACCGTAAAGTTCCAGAGCACCATGTCGGGGTTGTCAGTCGACACGGATACACCCCAAGTACGAAAGACTGGATTGTCCGACTCGGAGGTGCCGTGAGCTTGCATGGCACCTTCCTCGTTGTCGTCCCAAAAGACAATCCATGCGCCAGACGGCCACAGCAAATGAAGGTAGCTTCCTCCATCTAGCACGCCCGAGGAAAAGCCAGGGCCCACGGGAGTGCTTTGTGTCAACAAGGACGACTTTAAAATCACAGCAATAACAACAACAGCAGTCACGGCTACCATGGTCAACAACACAACCAACAGAGCCATTTTCTTTCGTCTGCAAAGACCCGACGGCTTGTTGGATGCTTCCATTGTTGCTTCCTCGTCAACGTCTTCTTCCTTGATGTTGTTGGCCATGGTTTGCACGATGCACAAGGAGTTTGGAGGGTGATTCCTCTATGTTCTTTTATGAAGTAACAACCAATCAGCACCCTGAGAGATCGAGTTTCTTGCTTGTCAGGTTCCACATGCAGCATACAGTACTAGCTAGTAGCTTGTCATGACTCGGAATGGATGGAATTTTTGGAACAAATTACCAGTGATCGCCGCACGGAACCAAAACCGATACTACAAGACTAGAGTAGCAGTGGGGCTTCCGCACAATCAACAACCCACGACTCATCCTGCCTTCCACAAACATGTCTGCCCACACGGTTCTTTTTGGTTCTCTGCCCCATCGCGCACCTGCAGTGTGAGCCAATGGAACTGACAAGGAAATTGTCGGTTTGAGCACCCGATCGTTTTTCTTCGTTGTAGCGTGGATTGGAATATATGAACCAATTCTGCAGTGGAAACAGATGAGAAAGGCCAGCAAACATAACCATGCGCACACCTGCAGCACGGGGCTAACAAGAAGGGACTGCTATTTTGTTTTCATTGCTCTATCTATCTAGCTAGAGAGGAAATCGCTGTCCACCGACGGAACGATCGATGCATCGATCTGTTCCACAACAACAGAACCGGCAAGGAATACGGAATTTGGAATGGTGTTACTACATGTACAGTATGGAGTTGGAAGCCAGAGAAAAGGGGCGTGTGCGTCCCACATTGCTTTTGACTCTTATTTGAGGACGCACACTCAGCCTAAGAATGCCCCAGCGTCTACCCCGCCCCAGCGTTTGTAAAAGGCAGTACTGGTACGGCTTCTACGTACTGTACGAGCTTGGATGACCGCTATTCTTTCATCACCCAGCATTGCATGCATGCAGCGATAGAGCAACCACAAGCAAGAGAAGGACGATGATAATCTCATAATAACGAATGTGCTAGCTATTATATCTAGCTAGCTAGCTTGAAGTCTTTGCGATTACCGGAATATCGCATCAGTAGAACGACGGTAGTAGCTACTAACTAGCTGCAAGATGTGGACGCTTTTGCTTTGGCTGGTGTGGTTGTGGCTGGTTGCTACCGCGGTGCAAGCCGCCACTGGCAAGATGGCCTTGACGGATGAGACCCTTCACCAAGCCGTTCGGGATTGGCATCATCCATCGGAGCGGACAACCGTCTTGTTAAAATACGGGCCTATCGCCTTGTGGGATACCTCCAATGTCACCGATATGGGATCCTTGTTTTACAAGGCCGAGCATTTCGATGACGACTTGTCACGATGGGATACGAGTCGCGTGACAAACATGGAGTTCATGTTTTTTGGAGCCTCCAGTTTTACGGGACGACGGCGATGGGACTATCCTCAAATGATTTGGAATACATCCGCAGTCCAAAACATGCACAACATGTTTGCGGGCGCCACTGCTGTCGTATCACTGGACGGCTTGGGATTGTCTCACTGGGATGTCTCGCAAGTGACGACCATGAACAGTATGTTTCAAGAAGCGACGCACTTTCAAGGGGATTTGTCCAAGTGGAATACTCTTCATGTCCAAGACTTGACGTCCATGTTGGAAGATGCCAAGGCATTGACGACGCTGGACGTGCGGAATTGGAACATTGATCGAGTTACCGCCATGGATGCCATGTTGTATGGAACTCATTCCTTGACCTCCCAAATTTGTTTTGGGGGTGGCAATTTGTCGTCGCAACAACAAGTCGATGTCACTACGGCATGGCACATGATGTGTTGTACGCGGGCGACGTGGGATGCCAATTGTCGGACCGTGTCCAACCGCCGTCAAGCCCAATCGACATCGTGTTCTTCCAGTGGGGCTTCTTCTCAAGTCGTCAATGGTCCTAGTTCCAAATCCACATGTCCCATGCGGATTGGAAATCCCCAACAGTATCATGCCATTTTGGGCGTGTTGAGTTGTATTGTGATTCTATCCGGCGGATTGCTATTGGTATTCTATTATATTCCATGGCTGTTTCTCCAAGATGTTGGTACGCAATGGTATCATCGGTACTGCAAACAACGATCATCCGCAGCCGCAGCACGAAAGCGAACAAGTCGTCGACAACCACCACCACCCAATGCCAATCATCCCAACAACACGGACAATATTATGGACGTCGACAATGTCATTTTGGGATTGAATATAGCGGCAACGGTGGACGAGGATGATCTCCATGATAATGATCACGGCGAGGACGACGAAGGTGATCATTTAGAAGATGATGGCCAACGACCACCACCACCAGCATCCACCAACGCCACCGACAGCAATTACGACGAGGACGAACGCTTGGTGTCTCATTGTTGAAGGGATTTGACTTTTTGAACAGCACTGACTCGGAATCGGACTCTATCGGATCCGTATGGAGTGCGCGCGAGAGAGTCAGTCCCTTTGGAAGAGTACGCTTCAACCCATAACTGTCTGTGTATACAATAGACTCAATATTAGCGCAAGCAAAAATCACCGGAATGGAACAGAACCAACCAATTTGATGCGTTTTGCCGGCCGAGCGGCCGCGTGGAAGTGACAGTCCCTGTGCGCTGAACTGCCCTTTTTGTCTGTTGAATCCATGATATCTGTACCTGCCGGGTATGGCTAATCGCAGGATTGGAACAGAGCGGAGCTGCTGCTAAGAGGAAGTGCAAAATAGAGTCCTTGGAAAGAAAAAATTGCTACATTCGCGCAGTCGCATCCATCAGCTATATCTACAATGGCAAGGAATGCAGAGTCATGCGCAAGTGGTGGCCGCCGTAGCACTTGTCCACTACAACGGCAACTGATATGACTGTTGGTCGTGTACTCCTCCGATTCCTGCTCTCCCACAACTGCACCTGCGGTGACAGCCAAACCATATGTGGGAACGTCTCAAGATCGATGGACAGCTTCGTTAACTTTAGCTGCATCCAGAATACTCGATGAGATCGGCATCCCTCTTCATTCACTGGATACAAATTAGCGATGCAGACGCCTCCAGATTGGAGTGGCAGCTGCTTCCTACTGTACTCCTCATGGCCCTCCATCGGTTTCTATCTACACTCACACCTGCAGTCGTTCAAATTTGAACACAGAGGTATGTGCAAACTTTCATAATACAGATTTATACGACTGTACTGTACCATACCAGATATCTTTGAGCTTTCCAGTTGTTTGGGCCACTGATTCCGTCCATATATGTGGATGTCGAGTCCGTGATTTCTCCCGGACCATACTGGCCTTGCCGAACAAATCTGGAACATGACACGCCACGACGAAATTGATCTGCAGAGCACAGCCTTTTTCGACTGATTCTGCGGGCTTTCCAAGTCGACATTTTCTATTTTATTTTTGTAATATTTTATTGATTTGCTATTTTGCGTCTAATCGTCAGTGAATCACCTCTCGCATTACTTGCCTTTTCTTCTCTATTTACCAAAGTGTTCTTTTTTAATGGTTTGAAGCGACGTCGGGCAATTTGTCGGATATTTTTTGTAAGCAAGAATTGGACTCGATCCTGTTTGTAACCGGAATGAACTTTTTGTCTGCAGTCGTATGCCTCTTGAATGCATTATTGTTGACAACGAAACCAGTATCTACAAATCATTTACAACTGCTCTCGAAAGGGAATGGTTGCTTGAGGCCATCATCCCCCCGAAAGGGGTGGATACTTTCAAATTGGTTCCAAGTCATGAGTACTGGGAGAGAAATATCGTCTATCACAGCCCCCTTGCTTTTGATTTTCCACTTTCAAGGGGGTCCTTGACTGACGCAAACAAACAAATACAAGTTTTAAAAATTGGCTGTGTTCGTTGCTGGCTGCTTTTCTTGTCGCAGCTCGGTGTGGCTTGCTTATTAATTCTCCTTTGTCAAAGCTTACGGCTGTCTTTTCTCTCGGATATGGTGTTTCTTTCTCTCGAATTCACGATGGCAAGGATCTGGGTCGGTGACAGAACAACCCACTGGCGGTTATTGTTCGCTGGGGACCTTTGCTCGCTTCTAGATGATAACCGACGCCTCGAAGGAGCCACTGTGAAGCGTAGCACCACACCGCCTGTCGATAGGCCTTTGTTATGATCGTACTGTCTCAATACATCGGCACTTTCAGCCAGCTAGTCAATATACCACAACGTTATCTAAGTAATTTAATGAAAGAATTGTTCGTCTATCTAAATATGATATTAGCTGACGCGGTGCCAGCATGGAATTGACTATGTACTGCCTCCCTGAACTACTCGACGTGCGCCGATTACACGATTTCATTTTGCTGCCTCTTCGATCTTGTTCGGGGTGTTGTCGTCGCTACCTGGCGCTTGGATTTTGGTGCTGTAATTGTCCTCGTCATTGTTTGCGGTGCTTTCCCTCAAAATTTCTAGGGCACGTTGGGATTTCCGCCAGCCTTTTTTGCCAGATCTGCAAAACCCAACGTACTTAAGCCGATAACTGAGTTCTTCGCTCAGATCGGGAAAGTACTGTCCAAACAGTTGAGCCAGCTCCGACAAAAACGTGGACAGCAAGACAAAACCAAATAAAAAGGACAATGAAAATGCCAGCAAATCAGTGACAAATATGACTTCCGGGGCGGGATAGAAATCGCCAAGACCCACGGTAGTTGTGGAAATAAAAGCGAACCAGTAGGCATCCGAAAATCTGACCTCCTCCTCCAGTCGAATCCGGTTCCACATGTAGAAGTGATATGCTAAAAAGGCCATCCAACCGAAACACAGGCATCCCCAGAAAAGCAGCATGAATTGCCTCTTGAGAAAACATTTCATTTGCGTCCGACTCACAAAGTCGCCAACGAGATGCGATACGATGGTACCACTTGTGGAGAGAACGGAAGCGAATAGAATGATGGAGAGAAATCCCAATGTATAGATCATGGCTGTTCCACCTACAGTGGAAGGAGCTTGATTACCATAACCTGTGTTTTGGTGTTGCCGCAATTGTTGAGAATAGGGGAGGAGCATTCTCGTCAGTACAGAACATCTTTGAACAACCAAATGTAAACAGCCGTAACCATCTAAGCACTTACCGACTGTCGTCATAATGGTAAACCAAAACCAAGCTAGGGTGATAGTTAGAAAGAAAGAATTGGAAAGTTGAGACACTACTGGCAAGGCCAATTTTGTAAGGATCCCTTCCATACTTTTACTGCAGTGACGTACCGCTGCCAGCAACATTGACGGCGCACTTCCCCCTCCCGGTAGCTTCTAGCACGCTTCGTTGAAAGGCCGCAATGAAGGCATCATTCGCCGACTCGTTGCCGGTGACATATTCTTTTGTATAAATCGCTTCCAGTTGTCGTTGATTCGCATCCCACAAGGACGAATACAATTCTCGTTGCGTCGCTGGTCGGGCTTCCTCAACATCTTGCGTAGTGGGTGAAAAAATCCAATTGAATTCTTTGGGCGACGTTCGATTGACACACCGATTCCAGTGAAAACTCATGGCTGCACCTTCTTCCGTGGTTACATTGAGGTTCGAGATATAAATATTGGAAAGTACCGCGGTATAATTGAGCCCAGTGCGACCACAGGTTTGCAGATAGTCTACAAAAGCAGTTGCGTTATCCGGCACCTCGAATTCGTCAGTCTTTTTGTGCCAATCCACAAACCTCTCGATGCCTCCATAGTTGTCCAAGACATCCTGAAACTGGGTTTCCATGTGTTCCAGGCTACTATTTGTGTTGTAGAGAAGGTAACAGAAGGAAGGCAATAGGCGAGTAACGCGTGCGACTTCTGTATTGAGAGACGTCAGCAACTTTCTGGATGCTAGAACAGCGTCATTTCTGCAGGATTTGAAAAAGAGAAGAACAAAAACACAAGTAATACAAAATGAAGGGTAATGAGATACATGGCATTTGGAGATCCGTGCCCACAAGAACTAGATAGTATTGATTGTCATTCACTCAACAGAGACAACTTAAGTCGGTAAAAAACAATCCAAATTTCTCTTCCAAACCGGCAGAGAAGAAATTCAATAAATTTGCAAAGAAAATACACAATAAATACCCAATTAAAAACACAAATGCAAACAACAAAAATAGCCCAAATTTGACCCAATATAAACGGATGGGGAGCGCCCAAAAATGGACATGTCATAGCCCCAATAAAAACAATATCCAACCAAATAAATTTGATACGTACGAATCCAATTCCAATTCCGATTCCAAGTGTCCCAAAAAGAGGCCAAATAACAAACTGATCAAGACCAAGACCCACAACGGAATTATAATACCAACGACCAGAGCATAACACCGCGGAAATTTCCGAAAACAATTGGCGGCACAACTCTTGCCGAGTTTGCCGCGTTTCAATTTGTATCTTGATCGACGACGTCTCGCATGGCCGCCCGAAATTTCACTGTCGCCCAACTCATCATGGCCGGTGTCACTGGAATCCGGCATTTCGTGCTTCCCAAACATGAGTCGGTGGGAATGCTTGGCGTGGTCGTCATCATTCCGTAATTGTTGAGAAGAAGACATGTCCGGTGGTACTTCTTCCACGGCCGAAGCAAATCGTACGAATCTGTCGTCTTCGGGACATTCGGATGGTGTCGCGTAGCCATCACTGCCACTGCCGGTCGACAGACGAGAAGAAGAATTTCGTCGATACATTTTGCTCTCGTGTATTGTTGGTTTTGGATATGGTTGTGTTTTGAGAGCGTTGTCTAAAACAAAGAAGGAAGCCTCGTTTCTATAGATTTCAACAGAGAAAGAGAGGCAGACCGACCTAAGAATGAGCTTCTGCAGAAGTAGTAGCTAGCTGGAAGAAGAAGAAGAAATCAATGTATCGCTATCAAGCAAGGCAACAGTTGGCTACTAGCTAGTAGCTTGCTTTCAATTGTTACGATTCTGAAAAAATAGTAAGTAGCTGATAGTACAGTAGTACTGTAGTTCGATCCGGTGCATTGATTCCGCCTTCATTCGTGTTGTGGCCTTGCGCACCTACCTCATCGCATTTGACTTTCATGTGTAACGGGTTGGCGGGCGCACGGATCTAAAGTGAAAGAAAGTGTCATGCATGTGATATAATACTCCAACGGTTCGCACGACCACCAATGCGAAAGATTTCTACAGTGTATGGAATTATCTTTATTTCCGTGTATGATGACGTCGATTTTTCAGCGAACACGCACCCTAAAAGTCCTCAGTTACATCGGCTTTTGGAAACAAGGGGTTTGGCGGAGGTGACAACATTGATGATAAACGACAATTCTTCACCGTAACTTCGACCGCAAACAAGGGACAAAATACAACAAAGACAATGCTCAAAACAAAGTTTCCTACCCCAATGTTTCACCAAAAGAATAGATGCGATTAGCTTGATGCTGCAACACAAAACATTTCATGTCGCATCGAACATTCCAACAAAGTTGACATCTCCATTGGCAAGATTGCTTTGACAGTGCGAATGTTTCGCCATTGCAACATGCTCTTGTCACCACAAGTCCGTAGGATTGCACAACATCGTGATAGAACACGGCGTGGGAACTCATCATTTTGTTCCCTTCTTGTGATCCAGCTTCGATCTTGCATATTCATCCTTGGGATGCACAGTGGTTCCAGGTCTAGAACTCGTGACATGACTCTGATTCGAGGACTGAATCACGGATGAAATCACACCTTTGTCATTGACATTGCATGCCTTCCATGAGCAGACCTAAACAGACAGACAGGCAGACCCAACAGAATTTTGTCAACAGACCAGTCTGTTGAGCACCCATTTCTCAGTCTGACCATCAGAGACTGACATGTCCCCAATGGCATGCCCATTCTAGAAAGTCTATCAACTGACAGACTTAACAAAATGATGTTGACTCAGAGCCAATCATTGGGTGAAAATTGTCACAGTGTGGCCAGATTTGGTCATGTTGGAGGCATTTGAAAGCTCTGGTGAGGCTGCTGCTGGTCATTGTGACTGCACTGACCTCTTTGAAGAGCCACAGATTGATTGATCATGGAAAGTCTGTTGAAGTTCCACTGTTGTCATTGCCACTCTGTTTGGCTGCTTCATTCTGCAAATTCTGTCTATCAAGCAAATAGAATGACATTGACAGAACAGTCTGCTAAGGGTCAAAATCCAGTTCTAGATTGGTGTGTGAGGGTGAGGTCACCTGTGATTGTTTTGCAGAATTTGTAGAATTCTGTCCATTGAAGGCATGCAACATTGTCACCTCACATGGTGGAGGTGACAGCATTGGCTTGATGACAGCAGCACCTTGGGCTCTCAATTTTGCAGAGCAAAATCCATTTTTACCCAAGGTGCAGTGCTGGCCAGCTGATCCTGTTTTGGTCAAGATCTTCTTGAACTGTTTTTGAGTCCGTCAAGGGACAGGAAGGGATGAATGTGTGTCGTCTGTCTTCCTTTTGTGCTTCTTCACCAGGGCTAAACTGTTTTGTTTTGCCACACCATCCCATTCTGTCAGTTTCTGTTATTCCATTGTTTGTTGGTGCACAGGTTGAAAGACACATGATGGAATTTGCATTCAATTCTTGATTGCTCAACTTCCCAGAAAGCAACTTGCCGCCCTTTGCTGTTCTCATTCTGAATCAGATTTGTGGCAACAAGGGCCGCCAACTTCTAATTGTTGGAGCATGATTTTGCAGTCAGAATTTGCAAATCAACAAGAGCACTGACAGATCCAAACAAGAAAAGCAACTAAAAAAGGAATGCAGCAATGTGAATGTCAGTAGATTTTCTTTTGTGTCTAAGAACCAACCGGTTGGTTCATTGAAGTGCCCACACCTAAAGTCTTTAACTGTTTGACTGTGTGGGCCCATTCTTTTGAGTCAATCACCTATGGTTTTCACAAGCTCATGTCAAAGGCATTCGCTTCCTTCAACGCACAAAAGAAATGTTATTTTAGGTAAAGAGGAATGAAATTGAACAGTTTCAAAAAGAAAGAACACAAAATGAGTCAATGCACTCAGGTGGTAGATGCCAGAGATTTGGTGGCAGGGGTCCAGGTAAAAACAGCAGAGGAAACAATGGTTCCTCAGGAAAAGCTGTGTCAGCAAGAAGTGAGAGACTGTGTGCAGTGCAGAAACAAGTTTGAAGACAACATGCACAAGGGTTTGGGGCTCATCCTTGGGCAATGTGCTACAAGACTTGTAAACACCCTTCAAAACAGGAAGGATTGGAAGACAATTGAAGCCAAAGGAGACCCAATTAAGCTCTCATCTGCCATCAAAGAGATCACCCAAAACTTTCAGGACTCAAAGTGTCCCATTGCCACTGTGCACAAGGCAATCACAAACTTTTTTCTCATCAAGCAAGGAGAAAAGGAAGGATTGCTTGCTTACGCAAAAAGGTTCAAGTGTGCACATGACATGTTAGAGGAGCATTCTGGCAAGATGGCATTAACTGAATTGAGCGTGTCAAAAGGATGGAAGACTAAAAATAATGATACAAAAAAAGAGGAGCATTGTGAGACTGCATGCAACCGGTTGGTAGCCTATTCTTTCATCATTGGTGCCGATGCAAAGACAGCAGGACAACTGAGTCATGGTTTGGCCAACCATGGTGCCTTTGGGGACCACAAATGCCCTCAGGATTTACTAGTAGTGAGTGCAACAGAGACTGTGCAAAATTACAATGGAAAAGCAGCTGCTAACACCAATGGTGGTGGAAACAGCAACAGAGGGCAGCATCAAACTAACAATGTGGCGACAAACAGGAACAGTCCAGAGACCCAAACCGGTTTCTTTCAGACAAACAACAATGGGAACAACAACCAACAAAACAGAGGCTCAGGAAATGACAGACCGAACCACCAGCAGAACAACGATGTCATCACTTGTTGTGTGTGCAACCAACCAGGACACATAGCCAGAAATTGTCCACTCATCCAGAAAGGAAACAACAACAGCCAGCAAAATGATGACAGACAGGTACATTTTCAGCAAGGAGAGGAAGGTTCCAAAAGAAATCAGGAGAAAAACACAGAAAATGGCGAAGGCAATGTGTTCAATGCCACACAACTGTTTCAGAGTCAGTGCAACTATGCCAACAACTTTCATCTCCAGAATGAAAGACCACATTTAAGGAATAAATTGCTCATTGACAATCAGTCCACAACTGGCATTTTTTGAAATCCAGAACATTTGACTAACATTCATGAAGCAAAGGACACACTGCACCTTCAAACTAATGGTGGAGTGCTGAAATGCAACACAAGGGGTTTGCTTGATGGCTATGGCTATGTCTGGTGTGACACAAGAGCAATTGCAAATATTCTCAGCTTGGACAATGCTGGAAAAACGGGCAAATTTGACATGTCACACAAGGCTAAGTGCAGCAAGGCTTTGTAATGAGAAACAAAGAACCTGGAAAGATTGCGTTTTTTGACAAAGACAAGGATGGATTGCATGTTGCACCTTCATCTGACATATCAAATGGTGCATGTTTGCTAAGTGCAGTTGAAGAAAATGAAAAATTGTGCAGCAAAAGGCATGTTGCTGGAGCAGCGAAAGCTGAAAATTTGTACAAGGTAATTGCTTGTCCATCTGTCAGAGACTGCAAAGCATGTTATTCAGTCAAATCAGATTAAAATTGTTAAGTGACTCCTGAAGACATCAAGATTTGGTTGAAAACATATGGAGACAGTGCAGATGCTCCAAAAGGAAAGAACACAAGGAAAAAGCCAACGGCAGTTGTGAATGACCACATTGAAATTCCAAAAGAATGCATAGAGGCACACAAGAGTGTTGTTCCATTTGTTGACATTTTGTACATTGATGGGGTCACTTTTCTCTTGACTCTATCAAAAAATATAAGGCCAATTGCCATTTGGTACATTAAAGACAGAAAAGAAGCAAGTCTGTTGGAGGCTGTTGATGATGCTTTTCATCAGCCACAATGAAGCAGGTTTTGAGACAAAGGAATTTCACACAGACAATGAGTTCAGATGTTTGGAAGACCATCTGAAGGCAATCAACACAGTGCCTAATTTTTGTGCCGCACAGGAGCATGTGCCCGAAATTGAAAGACTCATTAGATTGGTCAAGGAAAGTCACAGAGCCACCTACCACAGCACTCCCTACAGCTGCTGACCCAAAATTATGATCATCAGGGGGGCATGCAATTGTGTGAAATGGTTCTGTCTCTTATACACATCTCCGAGCCCACGAGACTAAGGC
>ENA-ORBV01010546-ORBV01010546.1-microbial-mat-metagenome-genome-assembly--contig:-NODE-10546-length-14753-cov-3.343145_pt1 | contig 14753 bp, 19 predicted proteins | sample MGYA00237777_ERZ505514 | MGnify/ENA primary metagenome ERZ505514 (study PRJEB26160, sample SAMN06269048) | microbial mat metagenome | isolation source: Oligotrophic lake microbial mat | place... | reverse complement strand
TACTGTGAAAGTGAGCACTGTCTCCCCCTTGCCGCCTGCAGGCGGCAAGGGGGAGACAGTGCTCACTTTCACAGTAGCTGCAGGGGTAGTTTCGGCCGCTGATTTTGGTGTTCCGGCACGTGTTGGCTGCGTTGCATGGGCTGGCGGCGATACAACGGAGGACTGCTTCTCTTGCTCTTCGATCTCATGCATGAACCGCTGAGCATCTGCATCATGTCGGTCACATTAGCACAACGGACCATGTGCAAAATAAGAGAACAAATCACATCCAGAGATATCACGTACCGCGTAACTGCGCGCTGGCGATCACAGCCGCTTCGACTCCGTATATGCCTGTCCACAAAGACGCAAACTTTCAGTTGAGTCCAAAGGGACAATGGGGCAAACCCGACAGAACCAACCTGGATGCTTATATGTGAATGATCGGGAGGTTTCTGCAACCTCTTCAGGTGTATTGGAAGGCAGGGAAGCTTTCACTGGTGCAGCAGCAGGCTTGGTGGGGGCGTGTTTGAGAGCAGCGCTAGAGGCGCTATTATGTGCTGCTCCATTAACTGGCGCAAGCTTTGCATCCAGTTGTTGCACTTGTTGTACTTCTCTCATGATTGTTGCTAAATTCTCACCCATCCAAGCATCATCTGTATGCCAGTACAATCGATCACGGTCGAGCGGTGAAGGACTAAGATGGGCCATGAGTTGCATACCTGCATGATCCTCACTCGGTACTGCACCCTCGGCTGAAATCAACAGCAATGCCACCACCGAGAGGCACACTGCCAAACGAAATGCACCCGCCATGGCGGTATGCTGGACGAATGACCAGGAACGTCCCGTTGCATCGGATTTCGCGTGGGCTCCAAACTCCTTGGAACGTCTTCCCAACACGTCTGGAGCGCATTCATGGATGCCTTGCAATTTGAAACGCAGTGAATAAAGTGAGAAGGTGAAAGGGTTTGTCATTTTACTGTGATAGTAGATCGGGAGCGTGGTTTAGCTGAACGATGCAACCGGATCAAGCAGACCATCCAAATCCCACAGGTGCTCGTGCAGCCAAGCAGCTCAAACGAACAGCATCTCACTAAGTCTAAATTTGTTTCTTACTCGCCGGCTACAGATGGATTCGTTCGATCGTTCTCTAGCGTGGATTATCAATCGACTTTTGAAAGAATTCTTGGTACCATCGCCGTGTCGTGTTCATCATCGATGCCCGAGGCTGTGGTTGAAGGCATCTGTTGCATCGATTGCAGGTCCTCAAGGAGCAGTCAGTGCAGCAACAGCGATGTTGCGCTCGCAAGACGTTGCGACGTCGCTGTCGTTCTCGTCGCAGGCAGGCATCCATGCAAGCCACTCCAACCCGGCCATCACGGGACCGACATCTGCATCGGCTGATATTTCACCGCGCGACCAGGTGGCATCAGTGTTGACTTCATTGAGCAGCTCGCATAATCCCATGTTTGTCGTGGTGCAGCTGCGCCAAGCGTTGGTGTCCATGGCCCGAGAGGCACAGGTCAGTCACAGCACGTTGCTGTTCTCTAACTGAGCGCATCGTCTGCTGAATCACGCATGCTTCATCACACCCACGCTGATATCCATTGACTGCAGCAATGGCACGATCGATGTCGCGCCGCTGAAAATAACGCGAAGCTGGCTTGGGATAGGTGTCGAGGTCGAGAGCGGGAGATCTCGCTGCTGCAGGCACTCCCCAGCCCCGCTTCGAGGCCGCAGCCCTGGGAGCCATCAACAACTCCTTCGAGCGATGCAGCAGTGGATCTCCTCTCGCAAATCACGGGCTTGCGCCTGGAGAATGAACGTTTAGCCATGGTATGTGTTCAAGCGGTGTACAGCATGGACCGGTATCCCACATCTGGTCTTCCGATCCAGGAAAACACTCAGTTGGAGGGCTTAAGATCGGTTCTGCGCGAGAAGGTGTTCGCAGAAGAATCCATGTTTGCTTTCCATCAATCCACCCTGTCTCAAATGCAGGTATCCGTGACCGCTCTATCGCATAACCTTTTTCCCGATGTTCTGTGACGGGAGTGCTGATGCAGCATCTGCGGTCGCAACTGGCGGACACAGAAGCGCAGCGGGACAACTTGGCTCATTCTCTTTCGCTGGGAGAGGCGCGCTATGCAGAACTGGAACGGCAAATGCAACGTCAACACGCTGTGTCTTCAGATCGTCACGTTTTACATTCAGCTGCTATGCTTGGGCAAACGTCGGTACACTCCCAGACGCCGGCCGCCCCTGCCACCTCCACCGCTGCTGCTGTTGCTCCTGCTGCTGTAACGTCAGCCGACACACCGGACTGCCCGCTTTCTCAGACCTCGGACTCTGACTCTGACTCCAGCAGTGGCGACAGGCGGCACGAGATGTCGAACGCCACCCCCGTTACTGCCGCTGGGGAGGCGCATCGGTCGCGCCCTCGCCAATCGACCTCCGGTAGGTTGGGTTGTCCTACCGATGTGTGTCGTAATTATCGAGGTAAGTTCACCAAATATGTGCAATGCCAGAGCTTCGGACAGAGCGGAAATGGCTGCGGCAACAGCTGGCTGATCAGTCAGACGTCATTTTCGAGTTGCAACAGAGATTATCGGACCTCACGGATAAAGATACCCCAGCACCTGCAGACCCGCGCCCTGATGACGCCAGTGACCCTGTCAGCTCGCAGATCGAGATTAGGACGCTGAAGTCAGAATGCCGCGCGCTGCGTGCCCGTGTGGAGCACTGGGAGAGTCAGGAGGAGCAGTTCCTTCAAGCCGTTGAGGAACTCAACATGGTACGGGCCACGTGTCAAAGACTTCACACGGAGGTACGCGATTCGTTTTGTTACATTTCGTGGTGTCGTCACTGCGAGAATTAGTTTAATTAGTTTATTTTTCCGCCATACTTGTTTTCATGCAGAACCAAGAGCTTAGAGCGACAGCTGAGTATTTCCGGGCGTTCATTGAATCTTCGACTCGCGCCAGCGCCGGTATTCAGACTTCAGCGCCTGCAACTGACGTTGCGCAGACTTCAGCGCCTGCAACTGACGTTGCGCAAACTTCAGCGCCTGCAACTGACGTTGCGCAACCTGATACTGCAGTATCAGTCGAGGTCAATGAAGTAAGCGGCGCGGTCATACCGGCGGTGGTTGCGCAGCGAGGGGTTGCTATCGACACCTCATTCCCGGTCTCCGGACATGCGTTGATATCGGATCGCACCCGAACGTTGGCTGCCTCGTCTGCAGCAGTGCACGCTCATGTCAGCGAGCCATCGAGTGAAGTGGCGCAGCTACAAGAGTTGCGGTGTGTACTTCACATGCGTGGTATGCTGCCGTCGGGTTCGTACTGATCAAATCGAGCGCCTGGCTGCAGGGATGCTCTTCACGTATCACAAGCCGCCGTATCGAAGCTGCAAGCCGATCTCACTCAAGAGCACAAGGAGCTGCAACGCGTGTGTGCCCATCGAGATATGCTCCAGGCAGTGATTAGCAAAGAACGCATTGCGTTGGCCGACAGAAAGACTGCTCAGCAAGCCATTGGTACGGTGCTAGTGATTTTTTCTCCAGTCAAGTGTACACTCAACATGTCGCGATTGTGCCCAAATTCTATCGGTTAGCTGAAGCGGACGCGTTGCGCAAAGAGCTGGAGTCTTTGAAGAAACGCGGCCAAGGTCTGTCTCTTATACACATCTGACGCTGCCGACGAATAGAGAGGTGCTTAGCGCGATCTGCAGTGATCAGACAGTCTCACGGAATTGGCTATGGACAGGTGATATCTCACGGTTTCAGGCTTCGCTACGTGAATTGGAAGCAACTCGCATGCAGCAGTTGCAGCAGCTGAAGGATTCGCAGGAGCAGCGAACCCACGCTCTTGCTCAAATCCAACGATTGTAGGTTGCTCGGTTTTCTCCGAGTGGACAGGCCGAGTAGTGATAGCTATCTGTGGTTCAGGGAGTCTTTGCACGGAGAAGAGATGTCGTCTTTGCGCCAAAAGCTTCATCAAGTGCAGGAAAGCGAGTTTTCTCTCCGGGTAGGTCTCCTTGCTGATTGCGTTTGCTGGTTCCGGCCTCAGACCTACACTTCGCGCGCGCTCAGGCTTCTGTCACCGAGTTGCGCGCCAACCTGTCAATGACAAAGGAAGAGCTTCGTGTCGTGAAACAGGACCGGTTGGTACTCATGCTTTCCTGCGTCAGCTAGTTTTTGCGAACCATTGTTGTTTTTGTTATTGTTCTTGGTGTTGTGTTGTTTTATTGTTGATCCTATTTCAGCGACCAATTGCATCTCGAGGTTCTGTCCTTGCGAGAACGTGTGCCTACCACAAAGGACACCACTCGTCATCGCGAAAGGATTATCATGCTGCAGGGACAGGTGGGGCAACTCACGCATGAGTTCGAGACCGCTGTATTTGAGAACCGAAAGCTGCTACGAATGCTGCGGTAAGTGTCTCTATCACCATGAGAGCATCAAGGAACGGGCGTGTCTCACACGTCATGGAACGCTGAATTTCTCTAGGGCCTGTGGTGTAAATCCTCCACCTTCAGCACTCGACTTGTCGATCAGCGTCTATCCACCCGCCCCAGGAGCGGAACCGTCTCCTGCTCCATCGCCGTTGCAATCACCGAACGCAGTGAAATCCCCCTCCGGTGAGTTCGCTGCTGCATCACGCCTACGTCGCACGGTGATGGCAGCTGCTTTAGGGTCTCAGGTTTCTAAACAGCATCAGCCCCCGTCCATGCATCGGTCGCACTCAATGGCTCATGTACCCTCTGCCGAGCGTCAGAGTCTATCGTCTCACAGGTCCGCTACCTCCCCTTTGAGTGCACAGTCCCCGACTGCAGCTTCCCAACGCATCGCTGTCCAGTCTTCGCTTGATCCCCCTCGCGCATCGGATGGACTGTCCAGTCCAACTGATTTGGCATCACCAGGGACGCAGATTGCTGCACCAGTCAGTGTGGCTAGCGCATATCATCTTCCCCACAGTCGCCGCATGAGTGCCCCGCTCGTGGCCCTCAATGTGCCTTCTGCCAGCGACTCTCTTTCTCGTATTCCAGAGTCCTCGTGGATATCAGACTCGAAGACGCCAGCAGGGCTCGCGCCTCTTGCCGCGCAGCGTGCCGGGGCAACGCGTCCTGCACCGCTGGAGGTGGGTAATCTGCGTGGCGTAGGCGGCCCGACCATTCGACCCATCTCTGCCGACCAAGAGGAAACAGCCAACTCTGCCACCGCTCCTTCATCGTCACATTTGATCCGCGCATCTTCCTCAGGTTCAGGTGGCCCTCGCCCTCCGGTGACAGTGATTTCGTCGAACCTCCAGTCGACTTCCGGCAGATTAGAGACCAGCATTTCATCCGATGAAAATTCGTCTGATAGTGAATCTTCTGAAAGCAGCGCCGCCAGTATGGCTCTAACCGCTGGTCCATTACGGTCAGTCGTCGAAGCCCGCGACCGTGTCACAGAGCCGAATTCATCTCAAAATGGCTCGCCTTCTACCGTTCCGCTGCTGCTTCAAGTCAGGCAACTGGAGACCCAGAACGCCATATTGCAGTCCTTTATCGCAGATTTACGAAAGGATGGCCACACCTCTGCACAATCACAGCAAACAGCTGAGCTTACTGCCAAGGTAGGGATACCGTTGTGGGTATTGCAAGCGTGTTGTAACGTGGATGCTTCCCCATGTCAGGTGTCGAGTTTGCAGCGCGAATGCAAGCGGCTACAATCGTTGCACAGCTCAGCTCAGAGTGAGTTGGCGGATGCTCTGGAACTCATCCAAACATTGACCAGTCAAGCGGACGTTGTTACCCTTCCGGCTGTTCCTACGGCCGATAATCACGGCACCACTGACCGCCGTACAGCGGCTTTGTCGGGGCCTCATGAACGAGGTTCTGGAACTCCTGGTCAGCTGGTTCCAGACATGGCCTCGGCTCGGGTCAGGTCTCAGGCGAACAAAGCGCAGTTGGCGGAAGTCAATGAGCAACTTCTTCGTTCACAGCGCGAGTGCTTGGAGCTCTCCAGGACGGTTCGTATGCTTCAAGAGCATCTAGCAAGCGTTTCGAAGACAAATGCTGTGAAGGTCACGGCTGGAAACAGGCCTGACGTGAAGTCTTCCATATTTTCTGCTCTAGGCTCGTTGTTCTTGAGCTCGAACATCGAGCCGGTGCGGTCTGAATCCAATGCCAGTGCATCGACGTCGTTCCATCAAGTTCCAGCAAGTGTACCAGGCGCTGAGTCCGGAGTTTCGCTCCCGGTATTAGCGCCATCCGGCCTCTCAGTCAGTACAGCATCAGTGTCGACTCCGAACGTGCTGGCCATGCCCGCTGTTGGTGGTATGAATTCAGAGCTCATAGTGTCAAGTGCGCAACAACCGAAAGAGGTGGACGTAGCGCCTGATCCTCACCTTCAGGATCTGAATCACGTCAGGTCTTTGCTGGCGGTACGTATCTGACGGCGAATCTCGCGATCACTTCTGATACATGGCTCGTGGTTGATCTATCTCCAGGAGAACGAAATCGAGCTTCGTGATCGTGGAGAGCGAGAGAGATTGCTTGTCGCGAAGCACATGCGCCTCGAAGCCAAATGTATTGAGTTGCAATCTCAAATTGATGAAATTGCGAAAGGTGAGATACTCACGATCATCGACGACCTGAAAGAAGCAGTGGTTTATTTTTCGTGTTTCGGATCTAAGAGCGGGATGGTCTTCTGACCAAGAACGGGTGCGGAGAGGACCCTGCCAAGCTGGAAAACGATGCCCTCAAACTCAGGGTCAACGAACTCGTCGGAGAAGTGGCATGTCCTATTGCTCTTTGGGAATTCCGATACACATTCCTCATTCCTGGTGTTGCTAATCAGGATCGACGGAGCTGCGAGGTGAAATCGCTGGAAGAGATGCACCAGCGGTCACGCCTGGAAGTGCTTGCGTTGCAGGAGCAATTGTCATCGTTGCTTCGGCCTTCATCTGCAGAAGCCGCTCGCGAGAGAGCTTTCTCGTCCTCGCTGAGTGTACCGTTTTCGCCCGGAGCACAACGACGCGCCGGCCGTCACAGTCGGGGTGCATCTCTGATTGGCTCTCCTGTGACTCTTTCAACCGTGGAGCTGACTTCGCCGTCTCAGGCCCTTGCTAACTCAGCTAGTGCAGTCATTGACGTGGCGTCTGCAGTGACAAAGCCTGAAGCGTTCACTTGCGAAGATGGAGAGCTTAACCAGCTTCGTCGGGAAGGTGCGGTAGCAATTTGTTTCAGGCGTACCTCTTCTGAGCTTGCTTGTGCCATGCAGTTTCCAGCCTGAAACAGCACTGCCAGCTTCTTCAAGACTTCATTGGCAGGGAATCGTCGAAGAAATCACTGACAGCCCCGTTCAGCCTACCAACGAACTCGGTTGTCGCCAACACGGTATCCGTGTCTGTGGCGTTTTGCCGCGGTCTGTTGTGGTCGTTTATCTGACACTGAGCTTACTGTTATGATACGCGCCGAAACGTGTAATACTTCCACAGGCTGTCAAGGAGGAGTTCGGGCACCTATCATTGCATCAGCTTCAAGACAAATGCAGCGAATTGCTTCGCCAATTGCAACTTGCTGTAGATGCTAACGCAGAATGTCAGCTGTTTATCGAGCAGTACAGGTAACTTCACTTTCTCGCGGCTTGCGTTTATTGCATACCGTGACTGATGGAATATCCATTGCAGAGAATCGCTTGCGTCTTGTCAAACGCGTGTCATGATGCTTCAGTTGAAGTACGACGAAGTATGTCACGAGAGAAACCAGTTGGGTGCGTCTGTCGAGGTAACGTTCGGTCACTGAATGGTGCACCGTGCTTCGTATAGATCTCAATTCGATCCAATCATTGTGCAGGCTATGCGTAAAGCTAAGCCGACGGCCTCCGATGGTATTGTCAACAGCTTTGCCTGCCATGACGTTGACTGACCCTGTGGCATGTGGCTTGGTCAGATGCTGGCGCGGCGTCGGAAAGGTCCGCTTTTGTTGACGCGCAAGAACGAGGTGTTCAGGTATGCGTGATCATTGCCAGCCATCAAGCAGGCAAGCTGAGCGTAATCCGTTACAGATCCGTCATTTGACTCAACTGGCACAGCGGCATGCTGAAGTTATGGCGGAGTTGAACGCCAAACACCGTATTGACGCTCTTGCTACGATGAACAAACTAAAGCGGTAACTGTTTTCATGATTCTTGTTTCGTGGCAAGATGCGTAACGAGTCGTGTCGACCAACAAATCAGTATGGAGGCGTATCTTGACGAATCTGCCAAGAGACACAAGCAACAGCGAGCAGAAGCCCTTCAAGTTGTCGAAACAGTGGCTCACACAATGAACGAGTTACAAAGCCAAGAGAAGCAGCAGCGCGAGCGGCTGCTTTATTACGCCCAAAATCGCGATCCGGCGCCAGCTATGATGGCTAGCGGTTCACACCCGGAAGTGGTAGCATACTATGTGTGGGATGAACGACAGCAGCAGTACGTGTATCATCAGGCCGAATCTTTGCCTACCCGTCAATGACCCTTGCACGCTTTTGAAGCTGCTTTGTATTGTTCGGATAATTGATCGATCGAGCTTCCGTTCGAAGTCTGGACGCAGCGAGCTCAAGCCAGCGGTTTGACAGCTTGCACTAACGCATGCACAAATCTATATACGTCCAGGAAAGAATTGTACAGAGGAACAGGGCTGACTCGCAAGACATTGGGCTCCCGTACATCACAGATCACGCCTTGTTGAAGAAGTTTGTCATGGATCGGTCGTACTGGCTGGGACAAAAGCAAGGATAGCTGACATCCCCGCTGTCATTATGCCAGAGCACAGTAGTTAAGTCGCAAAACTCACGACGTGATGATAACAGAGGCTCACCTCATTTGGGTTCCGAGGGGTGATGATGCGAACCGTATTGCGATCAGTCAAGTCACACAGAAGCAGCTCAAGATACCCGGTGAGAAGAACTGATTTGACTCGAAGTGGTGCAAAACCCGCTTCATCGAACACTTGCAGAGCTGCAAGGTGACAGACGGTGGGAAGCACAGCGGGATTCGACAGCTTGATAGCCGCACGGCGCCGAGTGAGGCGTCTACCAGGAGTGAGAGTAAATCGAAAGGACTGCACTCACCTGATAAGATTGAGCTCCAGGCTTCATGTGCCAATCGGGCAACATTTGAAATCGAGTGCGCGGCTCTTGGCCCCACCAACCAGCTAGTCGCGGAAGATCGCGTTGAGACTTGTTGGCTGCAACACGAGATAGACAAGCAACGCATGCATCAATGCATAGAATCTCCGTAAGCAACGCGTCACAGATATTACCATGACGCGCATGAAGAAAAGCCCCTCCAATAGCTCCAGGGCCGCTGTTGAGGTACTTGTACGAGCACCAACAGGCGAAATCTACCTCCCAGTCATGCAACCGCAAAGGAATGTTCCCGACCGCGTGCGCTAGATCCCAACCAATGAAGCAGCCTTGCTGATGCGCAGCCGTGGTGATACGGTCGATGTCAAAAGCTTGACCAGTGTAAAATTGCACGCCAGGCAACAGCACCAACGATATTTCTGCTCCGTGTTCTTCCAACACGCGGATGATTCCCTCCGTGCTCAGCACATGATCATTGCAGGATGCAACCGCACTTTGAGATGAGCTGGGTGTTACTACGGCTGTTTTCACATTACAGCCAGGGCACAGCATATGCATCAGGACTCCGCAGAAATCATGGGATGGATGAAAGCGGTACCATCTTCAAGATTCGACTGTTGCTGCAGCTTGGCTGAACTCGGGTCATCTGGACTAATCACCCCATCTTGAGTGAGGAGTAGCAGCGACGTGTTGTGGTCTAACCCATGAAGCGACAATTGAGAGCGAACGACGTGGTGATCGGAACAAAACGCGTTGGCTTCCATCAGTATCTTATGACGTTTTCCTGGACTGCCATTGCCCGCTTCAGGACGGAAAAAGGAAACCAAGAACAAATGCAAGTTGACTGACAGAGAGTTCATCACCACCACTTCCTCTTGGCTACAAGCTCCGACCAACTGCGAACGAGATTCCAATTATCAACTGAGCCCTTAAAGCGACTGGTTGTAAGAGTTATACCTTGCTGACGAGGGGCAATACAGGTTCATCTATGGTAGCCCAAGGTCGTTCACCATGGAAATGACCTTCGACCCCCATTTGTGCCCATTTTTCCATCTCCTCCTGGACCATTCGCTGCGTGCGCTTCGGGAGCAGCCCCAGCGAATTGCCGCAGAGATAAATAGCCTGCAACACACAGCTTCCCGGTCTGAAAGCAGTACAATTAACTCATAAATGTGAATGAATAACCTCTGGTGATGTCGGATCGTGTATTGATGATCGAGGAATGCAGAACTCACGGCGAAAGCGAGCCAACGAATCATTTGTGTCCATCAACCTAGCAAATTGGTCTGATCCAGCACTGCATCGTGAAGTTATGGCATTCCTTTTTCTCAAGAAGAAAAAACATACCAGTTCCATCATTTTGGAGTTTGTACTGCTTGCTAAACTCGAGCAATGCTTGTTCGGGTGACGAAAGCGCGGCCGCCATTTGCTGACAACAGACCGTGCAATGGAGAGTGACGCCGAGTAAGATCACCGAACATATCGTACGGATCAGCGTAGAGCTTTTGCACCGGTAATTTGCTCTGTACCACGGGAATCTCTAGTGACAATATGTCGAGTAAACGAAATCGCGGAAAATCTGGGAATGACGCTAATTCTACAGGTACTACTTGCTGGCGAGCGTTCGCATGTTACATATTCTAACGTTCGCGCGTCCAGCCCGTCCGGCGTCAACAGCGTCAAAACCTGCCAGTGGCAAGCAAAAGAAAGAACTTTTGAAACAGAAGCGCCTACTTCAGCGAGGTCAGCCGGGTACGTGAGTGTATGAAGTGCTCTGGCTAATGTTTCATCATTCGTATTATCAGAACGGGAAGAACAGAATGCAAAAACGGACGATTACTGGAGCGCGTCAGGGTGGACGGACAAGGACTGGGCCTCCGTTAACTTTGATCACGCAGAATCGAAGCAACCAAAACCGGGTACGGCAGACCTAAATGTGATGGAGTAGCGCCCATTGCTTCATGATTGCGCATTTGTCGTTCTTGTGGGCGACCAGTGGATCGGGGCACTTCGCAAGGTCCGGCTTCGTTTGCAGTGCTGTCAACCCAAGCAGCTCCTTCCCAGCCAAGCGCGAGTTCTGACCCCAAAAGTCTCGCGCGCACAGGGATGCACAAATCCGCCACGCATCAGATGGGGATCACTGTGAATCCTGGAGTTGTATCGGGTTTCAAAGAACAACTTTACTACGATCCTTCTAAGCTGCGTACGGTCTTCGTCAAAGAAACCAAAGAAGAAGTTCAAGTAACTGACTTCGTGCTTGTGTCGTCAATGCGATCGCTAAACGCTCGAATAATCGTTGCCCAACGTTCAGGAGCGCAAGCTTGCAGCAGCCATTCCTTTTGTTCGCAAGTCGGAGCCAACCGCTGACGAAGTAATGCAAGCAGCCCTTGACTTCCGAACTTCGTGCGTCTGAGCCCGTGTTCCATTTTCAGGGCTTCTATTATCGAGAGGTCCTCCCGATGCCGCTTCGTCCATTTTGGGACCACACCACCACCAAGCAACAGGTTCGTTCTTTCGCCCATCTCCGTCGACAGCACGACTCTCGCTTTATCATCCGTGTCGGCTCCAGCTTGAGCAACGCGAGGACCGCTGCTTTCGAGTATATTTGCAAGCTATCTACGACAAGTATCCGTCTGCCCGTTTGAATTATTTTGAGCACAACCTTGAGGTATGTCCTGTGCGCACGGGATTTCAGGACAGCTGCTTGCTGAACTGTTTGCCCACTCAGGTTTGGCGACAGCTTTGGAGGACGTGTGAGAAAAGTGACATCCTTCTCTGCGTTGCGTACGTGTGGGTCTTTTGTGCTTGTTCATTTTTAATTGGCCAATGCACTCGCATTTCAACCTCACAGCGACAGCAGGCACCCGTTGTTTAACTTCCCCCCTTCCCTGTATTGGTATGCCACGGAGATTCTACAAAAACCAATAGTTCTGGTCTTGAACAAGGTTTTCCCCGTACTGTTCCATTGTGCCTATTTCTTCTTGCCTGAAACATACGAGAGTGTGGTGCAGATTGATTTCGTTCCTGGCGCCACGCTGCAACGCTGGAGGGAGTACTTCCGGTCGACATACCCACAACTGCACGTTGTGAATTTCACATCGTTCCCGATTGACGGCACCGTCACTGCGGACGACGCAGACCCAGTAAGTGCTCCCTTTGTTTCGTCACGTTATCTGCCTCCGACCTAGATTATGTCGCCTACATAGGGCCGGAAGCGCGACCGCGTCTTACGCAAGCAAAAAGATCCCATCGGCGTGCAAGAGCTTTTGCAAACTTGTTTGGAAATTGTAAACTCATCGTCAGCCGTTCGACAGAAGGTCGCGGGCGTAAGTCTATCAATGCAATCGAAGCATCGCAAGCGCCTCGGTTACGAGGAACGGCTGGTACCGTGGTTCCGCTCGCAGCTCGCATTCATCGTCTGAGGCTCGTTCTCCGATTATTTCATTAGCAACGACGTGCTGAAAGACGAGAAAAGCGTCGTGGGAGGGTTGACGCAACCAGACACAAGACCTCTATCGAGTCTTCTGAGCATCCGGCAAGGTTGCTGCCAGTCGCTTGGTATTTGTCTTCTCTCATTCGCTGACTCTGCACAGATATCAAGTGATTCTGAAGAGACCGAAGAGGATCTTGATCGGCCCGCGGAAAGTGACGAAGACGACGTTACTCTTCCTGCCTCTCACACTGGTATGTGCCGAGCTTTTGCTGCACCCTTGCTCCATTCCCTCAATACATGCGATTTGGCAGGGACTCGCCCCTATGTCACCATAGGAACCCTTGGTCACCCGAATGCAGGCAAATCCAGCTTGATCAATGCCTTGACTGGCAAAAAGCTCGTATCGGTCTCCAAGACACCGGGTCACACAAAATATTTTCAGGTAGCGCCTGATGCAATCAGCGTTGCGCTTTACTGGCGAATTCACTGTCTGACGGTGTCACAATCACATACAGACGATATTCTTGAACGAACACGTTCGGCTATGCGACTGTCCGGGTCTCGTATTTCCTGCAGTGGACATGCCCAAGCCGTTGCAAATCCTTTGCGGCCTATATCCCATCGCCCAAACACGGTACGTGGCGCTGCACACGAAGTGTGGAGCTCCACTAATGTCGTCTCATCTCTGCTTTCAGTGAACCCTATTCATCCGTTCAGTTCCTGGCCGAACGTTTGCCAATCGAACGTATCTACGGCTTGTTGCCTCCGCATCACGGGTTGTATGTGATTAACAGCGTTCTTGCGAAATGGCATACGATAACCTTCTCATGTGCGACAGAAATAGGCCATCCGGAGCTTCGGACCAAGGTGCAGCTGAGTCCACACAGCCTCGTGGCTCCGAAGATCAAAAACTTGCTTCAGGGGATTCGCGCGCTTCGAATCCTGCGGATCGTCTCATGTCGTCGTGGTCCGCGATGTCGTTGTGCGAAGCTTTAGCCGAAAAGAAGGCGTATCATACGCGAAACGGTGGTCTGGACACGTATCGAGCAGGTGCGCGTCACTACCTTCTTATCTACGAACATTATTTCAACTCTTGCTGTCTTGTAGGGAATGAAATACTTCGAGACGCGTTTGAGGGTCGGCTTGTGATGTACTTTGAGCCACCAACAGAGTCACACTCGGCTCCGCGACCCATCCCCCTGGATCTTCCTTCTGAATGCTTGTGCAAACGCTGATTCTTGCTCCTTCTTTTGCTTTGTGAGGACGTTTCGTTGTCAGTCTCACGATTTTGTTGACACATGAACGAAAACAGTACAGGAGAGGCGAACGCTTCAAAACCGAAATCGCACAAATTATTGATGACCCACAGGGAATTCATCAAGACAGCTAACCATTACATAGGGAGGAGCGCATAGCGTAGAGACGCAGTCTGAATAGGACAACAGCCTTGCGTGCCGTGCTAACGACTTTGCTCAAAAATGCAGATGCGCCGGGCAAGATGATGGATGGGGCTGCAGGTTCAGCTCAAGCGTATTGCGTGGCAATCATGGTATCGATGCGCGCCTAGAAGCCACATTTCCGGAGAGGCACGGTCGATGTGTGCCGCAGCTGTTAGGCCGAGTGACGAGGGTTCATCCGGGACCTGCCCCAAATGAGGTGGGGCATCATCACAACCGCCGGATGGTTCCGCGCCTCCATGACCGCGGCCGTGCTGCCTCGCTGGGTCACCTGCCCTGGAGTCGCTGAAGCGGTTAAAAGCTGCCTGCAACGCGCTTGGCAGTGTGCTGGTGGAGCCAAATGCCTTCTCAAGGTAGTCACCCAACGAGCTGGGAACGGATGGAACGACGACACCGCCAGCTTTGCGTGCGATATCGGAGTACTTGGTGATATTGTATTCGTGCGTGCGACTCGAACTTACAAGCAGAAGTCATTTCACTTCCCATACATAGCAGAGCGACTTTGGCGAACACACGTCTCAGCGAGCAACACAGTCGTGTTGATCTGGCCCTGCGATCGAGAAACTGAACCTACGGTGTGGTGTGGCAACTCATCGAGTCATGGGCTGACTTCGAGAAGGCACTTCTTTTTTTTTTGAGCTTTCAATATTTCCAATCTTAATAATGGTGAGATAGAAGCGCATAGCAGGCACAGGCAAGCCTCGAAGAAGGTTCCGGTAACACTTGATAACGCACAGCGAACTCATCTAGACACCGAACCATTATACACG
>ENA-ORBV01010544-ORBV01010544.1-microbial-mat-metagenome-genome-assembly--contig:-NODE-10544-length-14758-cov-4.487024_pt1 | contig 14758 bp, 6 predicted proteins | sample MGYA00237777_ERZ505514 | MGnify/ENA primary metagenome ERZ505514 (study PRJEB26160, sample SAMN06269048) | microbial mat metagenome | isolation source: Oligotrophic lake microbial mat | place... | reverse complement strand
CCCCGAATTCACGCTCGAACGCACCGACCTGACCAAAGAACGCGAAGTCGAGCGGGTGATGTGGAGCCACGATGGCCAGTGGTTGGCGGCGAATCGCTGGGATTGGAACGGCCCACAAATTTGGAATCTGACGACCGGCGCAACCGGTGCGCCCTTTGGAAAGGCCTATGAGATCGCGGCGTTTGCGCCCACCAGTGGCCGTGTGGTCACAAGGTCTTTCCAAATCAGGGACATGACAGGGGAGCCTCTCGCGGCACCGCATCAGTACCTCAAAGCTGCGAACGTTGTGTTTCCGGCGGTCTTCGCCCCGACGAAGCATCGCCTGGCAATGATTCCTGAGGACCGCGATGAGATCCGCCTCCTGGACACCGCGACCGGCCGCGAATGGTTTTCCCCGCTCACTCTGGAGAGCGCGATAAGCGCGTCTTTCAGCCCGGAAGGCGGTCGCCTGCTGGGCATCGCCGAGAATGGCACCGCGCGAGTTTGGGATGCCGTTCTGGGTGAACGGTTGACTGAGGCTCTCGCCAAAAAGGGGCCGGGAACGTGGCAGCCCGCATGGGCTCTGGATGGCGAGCACATGGCACTGCCGACGATGACGGGCACCGTCGAGAAATGGACCCTGCAAGACGGGCGCGTCCTCGGGACACGCCTTCGTCCGGTCCCAAACCTCGGCAGTTTCAGACCCAACCCCGACAGGACGGCATCACTAGCCATCCACCGCCAAGGGTCCCCGCACCGCTACATTCATCTGGCCACAGGCCGCAGTGTGGAAATCCCCGCACCGAAACAGGACTCTGAATCGATCGCCTACAGCGCAGATGGCTCGAAGGTCGCCCTCTGCGGAACGGAGGGTCTCCTCACGGTCTGGGATACAGGGACTGGAGAGAGACTGAGCAGGGAGATCGCACTCGGGGCGCTCTACGGCGGTCTCGCATTTTCGCCCGATGGCACGCGGCTAACGGTGATGAATCAAACGGGGGGCAGCGGGGGTGCCGTGCTCGATTGGCAATCTGGACGCCGGCTATGCGAACTGCCAGGCAGTGCCGCTGGTGGCACCCCACGCTGGAGCCCGGATGGAACCCGGTTTTTCAACCACACCAACGGCGGTCCGAAATGCTTCGATGCCGGAAATGGTCAGGAGATCTGGCGTGCAGGGAATGCGACGGCTTCGGCAGTGCGGCCTGATTTCCTCCAGTTCGCCGCCGCGAAAAGCGACGGCGTGGTCGCTTTGCACAGCATGGAGACGGGAAAGGGGGACGTCCCGACGATGCCGCACGAGCAGGTCGTAACCACGATCGCCTATAGCCCGGATGGTACCGTGCTCGCCACTGGTTCGCGCGATCAGGCGGCGCGGCTGTGGTCTGTCGCCACGGGGAAACTGATCGGCGAAGCCATGCGGCACGAAGGGGCGGTCGCGCGCGTCGTCTTTTCGTCGGACGGCCAGCGCCTCGCGACCGCGACAGACAGCGGAGCCGTGCGCCTCTGGGACGTGGCGACCGCGCAACCGCTGACCGTGGTTCTTTCGCACCCACGGATCAACGATGTCTTCTTCACCGCCGACGGGCGGCGTCTCGTGGTCGCCGCATTCTATGGTTCGATCTACTTCCACGACGTGCCGCCGCTCCCGCAGACCGCACCCGCGTGGCTGGCCGATCTCGCGGAAGCCGTCGCCCAGCGCCGCGTGGACGACGCCGGCAAGACCAGTCGCGTCGGCACGCCGGACCTCCTGAAGGTGCGGACCAGCCTCGCCGCCACTGCCGGGGAAGACGACTACGCGCGCTGGGTCCGCTGGTTCTTCGCCGACCGCGCCACCCGCACCGCCTCGGCTTTCTCCGACGTGCCGATGAGCACCGCCATCGACCAACTCATCGCCATCGGCAGCCTCACCGAACTGGAAGAAGCCCGCCGCCACCGCCCGACCGACCCGAAGCTGATGACCCTGCTGGCCAAAGCCTATCGGCAGAAATCCGAACCCGCCGCCACCGCGCACGCCGACTTCCTCGACGCCCTCGCCGCGTGGAACACAACCACCGGCACCGCCGCCCGCATCCTCGAAGCGCAGCGGCAAATGAGCGCCGCCCTCAGGGCCCGCGCCGCGTCCCGAGCCTCGATGCGGTCTCTCGATCTCACCGCGCACTTCAACCACAAGCTGGAGGTGTCCCTCGGGATAACCGATTCCCCGTGGAAGCTGGCGGCCCTGCCGCGCGGTTTGCAGAACTTCGACGACGTGATCTTCGACATCGCCGGAATGATCGTCACCCGAGGCACCACCGATCCCAATCAACCCGAACAGGTCACCGGCATCCCAGTGCGCCAGAAAGCCCGTGTGCTACACATGCTGCAAGGCGCGACGACCGCCCTCACGAACGGCACCCGAATCGGCCGCTACGTGCTGCACTACGCCGACGGCGAGCAGCGGGAACTGCCCCTCGTCGTCGGCGAGGACGTGCGCGACTGGAGTGTCAACATCAACCCCGGCCAACCCGCGACGAACGCCTCCGAAGCGTGGACCGGCCCCGGCGGCACCGGCGGCCTGCGCCTCGACCACCGCGCCTACGAAAACCCGCGACCGGATGTGGAAATCACCACGCTGGATTTCATCTCCGCCGGAACCCAAGCCACCCCCTTCGTCGTGGCGATCACGCTGGAATAACTGCGCGTGGCTGGCTCAAAGGCCGCTCGCTTTGCCGGGTTCTCTCTTTCAATATCCCACCCATGACCTCGTTCTCCCGCCGTCGTTTCCTCCAGATCTCCGCGTCTTCGCTCCTCGTCGCGCCCTTTGCGCGGGCGGTGGAGCCGTTTCAGCGCACCGGCACACCGCGCCTGCAACTCAGCCTCGCCGCCTATTCGTTGCGCCAGTTTTTCCAGACGGAAAAGGGCAAGCCAATTCCCGGCGGCACGCTCGATATGTTCAAGTTCATCGACTACTGCGCCGAGCAAGGCTGCGCGGGCGCGGAACTGACGAGCTACTACTTCCCCGTCGAGCCGACCGATGACTACCTGCTGAAGGTGCGGCGGCACGCGTTTCTCCGCGGCGTGCAGATCAGCGGCACTTCGGTGGGGAATAATTTTGCGTTGCCGGCTGGCCCCGAGCGCGATGCGCAAATCGCGGATGTCAAAAAATGGATCGATCGCTCGGCGGTGCTGGGCGCGCCGCACATCCGGGTCTTTGCGGGCGCGCCGCCGAAGGGCTTCGATGCCGCGGAGGCGCGCAAACTGTGCATCGCCGCTCTCGAAGAATGCTCGGAGTATGCGGGGCGCAAAGGCATCTTCCTCGGCATGGAAAATCACGGCGGGCTCGTCGCCGAGGTGCCGGGGATGCTGGAGATTCTCAAGGCCGTGAAGAGCCCTTGGTTCGGGGTGAATTTTGACTCCGGCAATTTCCACAGCGCCGATCCCTACGCGGAGCTGGCGCAGATCGCGCCCTACGCGGTGAACGCTCAGATCAAAGTGGAGATGAAGCGCGCGGGGGCGAAGGAATCCGAGCCAGCGGACCTCGGGCGGCTCGTGAAGATTCTGCGCGACGCGAACTACCAAGGCTGGGTCGTCCTCGAATACGAGGCCAAGGAAGATCCGTGGAAAATGGTGCCCGTGTGGCTCGGGAAACTGCGCGAGCAAATTGATGCACCAGGCGCGGCTCCCGCCACAGTCGCTTGGCAGCCGATCTTTGATGGCAAGACGCTCAATGGCTGGAAGGCGACAGCCTTTAGCGGACAGGGCGAAGTGACGATCAAGGACGGGCAACTCATCCTCGGAGTCGGCGGCGACATCACCGGGCTCAATTACGCGGGCGAGAACCCGAAGATGAACTACGAGGTGGAGTTCGAAGCCTCGCGGGTGCAAGGCTCGGACTTCTTCTGCGGACTCACGCTGCCCTACGGTGACAAGGCGTGTACGCTCGTCTTCGGTGGCTGGGGCGGCGCGCTCGTTGGGCTTTCCAGCATCAATGGCGATGACGCCTCGGAAAATGAAACGACGAAGTTCATCAAGTTCGACCAGGGGAAGTGGTATCGCATCCGCGCGCGCCTCACGCCCGAGAAGATCGAGGCGTGGCTCGACAACGAACAGATCGTGAATGTCGAAACAGCGGGCAAGAAGATCGACATGCGCGCCGGGGAGATCGAACTGTCCGCGCCTTTCGGCCTCGCGACTTTCCGCACCGAGGGAGCGTTCCGAAACATCAAGCTGCGCCGCCTGGGTGCGGGCGCAAAATGAGGGCACTTCGCCTCAGCCTGTTCACGCTGCTTCTGCCCGCGCTCGCGCAGGCGTGGGACGCCGCGGGCCACATGCTCGTCGGCGAAATCGCCTGGCAGCAGATGACGCCCGCCGCTCGCGCGAAGGCCGCCGAACTGGTGCAGCCGCTCGACGCGCGCTTCAACGAAGGCCGCGCCTACAACTTCATCACCGCTGGTTGCTGGATGGATGACATGCGCGGGCTCGGTCGCGATTACCCGTGGTCGAAGCTGCACTACGTCACCATCCCGTGGACGGCCACCGGACTGCCCGCGGAGATCCCGCCCGCGCCGAATGTGGTCACGGCGATCAAGGACAACTTGCACATTTTGCATGATGCGACTGCGACCCCTGCGCAGCGCACCGAAGCCCTCGGCATGCTCGTGCATTTCGTCGGCGACATTCACCAGCCGCTCCACACCACCGACCGCAACAACGACCGCGGTGGCAATGCGCTGCTCATCTCCGGCGTGCCTTTTTCCGACCTCATGTCGAAGCAGGGCAAAAACCTGCACACCTTTTGGGACAAAGCGTTCCGCTTCGACGGGCAAGGCCCGGCGATCGTGGAAGTGTGGCAGGCGCCCAAGGAACCGGATCGCCCGCTAGGACCGGGCGAGGGAATCATCGCCGAGCAGGCGAAGAAGATCGTGGCGCGTTTCCCGCGCGAAAAACTTCCCGAGCTCGCCGGTCCCGCCGACGGAGCGGCGTGGGCGAAGGAAAGCCACATGGCCGGCTGTCTGCACGCGTATCCGGTCGGCGAGCCATCCGAGCCGATGGAGATCCGCGTCCTCACGCCGGCCTTTGCGCACAACGCGCAGGAAGTCGCCAACCGCCGTATCGCCCTCGCGGGCTACCGCCTCGGCGCGTTGCTAAACGAGCTGCTTGGCAAGTAAGTCGCGCGCTGTTGTCGATCAGCGCGGCTTGGCGGACGCGGGCCGCTCTTCGATCACATAGTCGGCGAAGAGGTATTCTCGACCGTCGCGCAGGAAGATGAGTTTCACCGGCTGACCGACGCCGTTGAGGTAGAGCCATTTTTGGAAATCCGCCACGGACGTGATTCGGTTGTAGGCGACTTGCACGAGGATGTCGTTCACGCGGACGCCGAGGCGCGCGGCAGGGCTGTCGGGCCAGACGTATTCGATGCCGACGCCGCTTTGGTGGCGCTTGGCGGTGGGGAAAAATTTCTGTTCGTCGGCCGTGAGTGGGCGCACGGAAAATCCGGTCCACGGCGAACGCAGGCTGCGCTTCTGTTTGAGGCTCTCGTAGATGTTAAAGCAAAGGCTGATCGGGAGGAGATGGCGCTCCTCCGGGTCTTCGACGTGGCCGGGTTCGGCTTTTGGTTTGTAGCCGGTGTGCAGGGCCACGACTTCGCCCGTCTCGGCGAGGAAGACCGGGCCGCCTATTGATTCCGGCCCGAGTGGAATTCGCGCGCGGAACATCGTGGAGGAGAGGCTTTCCTGATAGCACTGACGGGTGTTCAGGCCGGTGACTTCGCCCGACACGAGCGCGAGTCCATTTTCCAAAACGCTGGAAGCCGCGGACAAACGCAGGCCAACGGTGATCGGCAAAGCCCGCGCGTCGGGCGAGGCGGTGAACGAATCGGCGCTGGTGATTTTCAGGATGCCGACATTGATCGTCGGCTCGACGCCGATGATCTCCGCGGGAAATGATCGCGACGGATCGGAAGCAAGCGTGACCCGGTAGTGCGCGAGCAGTCGGCCGGTCGCTGGATCGACGAGGTTTTGATAGTTCGTGAGCAGGAAGCCGTCGGCCTCGACGATGTAACCGAGCGCTCGACTGACTGGAGCGCCCGGCTCCTCGGTGCGGCCTGCCGCATGCCCGACGATACTGACGATGGTGGGCTGTTTCGGTGCGGCAAAGCCGAGCGCTGCGAGGCCGAGCCAGGTGAGAAAGATCAGACAGCGGAGCGGCAAACTCATGGTCGTTGGAATGATTGGTTAAAAGGATTTATCTCGGTGCCCCGCGTGATTCGGATGAAACCGTGCTGCGTGGCCGCGTGGCACTCGTTGCAGGCTTGGACGACGCGATCGATCCCCGCGAGCAAGACCTCGCGCGACGCTAGGGGTTCAGCCGGAGGCTGGGCGGCGGTCGCCGTCTTGAGCCCGGAGTAAGCGGGCAGCGCGAGCCGTTCGACGAGGACCGCGATGGGCAGGTTTTCGTATTCCGGCGCTTCCCGCTGGATCGTCCGCAGTTGCTCCATCGACTCGTGCAGATAGAACGCAGCGAGTGGCGCGTTGCCCGCGTCGGCGGAGAGCGCGAGCTTGTGCGTCAGGGTTTGCAAGGTTCCCATGAGGAGCGCGAGTTCAGGCCCCGGCTGGGTTTCGATCAACGGTTGCAGTGCGGCATTTTTCGAGACCGCGGCTGGTGCGACCGGCGGCGCGGGTTGTCCCTGAGCGACAACCCAAGCGCCGGCACCTGCGAGCACGAGCCCGACGACCGCGACGAATCGGAACTGTGGCCGTCGCCAGATCACTGGAAGATGACGCGCCAGAAGAGGCGGGGATTTGCCACAGGATCGATCGTCGCGATGTAGGTCACGCGGTCGTAGTCGCCGAGGTTAGCCACGGTGGCGGAGGCTTGCCAGTTCGGCACCGTCGCCCAACTGCCGTTCGCGAGTGTGCTGGAGATTTGGATCGCGGCGGTCTCGGCAACCAGGCTGCCTTTCGGGCGATCAAAGACGATGGTGATCTGATTCCCATCCAAGGTGACGCTGAATGGCGTGTCGTTGCCGCTGAGCGGATTGCCGTTGAGCAGGAACTCGGTGTAGTTCGAGCGTCCATCGCCATCGGGGTCGGCACTTGCGCCGGAGATCGCGGCGCTGAGCAACTGCGCAAGGGTGAAGCGCTGCAACTGCCACTTGGCATACGAAGCCGTCCCGGTGTTCAGGAAGATCGCGTCAGCAAATTGCGGGAAGTCGATGAATGGATTGCGATTGCCCTGCGCGTAGGTCGTGCCGCCGACGGTGACCCCGGCGTAGATGGCGTTGTTGCGGGCGCGCTCGTAGTCGCTCGGCGGGAAGGCGCGGTGCCAGGCGAGCAGGGTGGAAAGCACGCCCTGGGTGCCGACGGGCGAGGTGTTGTTAGCCAGCAGTAGATCAGTGGTGAGCGCGTCGGTGCCGTCGTAGCGCGTCATCATATAGAGCAGCGCGCGAGCGACGATGCCCTTGTCGCGGTCGAGCGGCTCCCACGAATCGTTGTCCTTGAAGGATTCGGGCGCGAAGGGATCGCTGTCGAGATTCGCGCTTTCATCGAAGGGAAGGTTCGAGCGCAGGCTGTTCACGCTGTCCTTGCACGGGAAGAGATGGTGCAGATCGGAGTAGTCGGGGCCTTCATCGCCGACGCCGTCGCTGCGCGGCCAGACGTGTTCGCGATTCCAGCCACCAGCGATGTTATTCGAGGTCTTGGGGAGCGTGGCGTTGGAATAAAGCAGCCGCACTTGGCTGCTGCCGGGCGAGGCTTCGTCGAGGACCTGCATGATCTCGTCGATGGTGCCGTAGTCGATCACCACGTGGTCATCGATGGCGTTCTGGAGCGCGGCTTGCAGCGCGGTGCCGCTGAGACCCTGGGCCGATCCGTAGTAGGTCAGTAGGTCGGTGCTCGGCGGAAGCTCCACGCCGGTCAGCGAGACATTGACGTAAACCAAGCGGTGATCGGTGGCCGAGAGCGCCGCGACGATCGGATCGCCCGAACCCGCACCCGGCCAGAACACGCCGCCGCTTTGCACCTGCAGTCCAAAGGTGGACGGCAGCGCGTAGTCCACGCGCACACCCCCGCTGAAGCCGGCGGTGTCATCGGGCTCTGGACCAGCACCGCCTGCAGGGACGAAGCCGCTGTTGACGAGCGGATTGTTGATCAAGGAGAGGATCGCGGGCGGCGTGCTGTCGCCTTCGTTTTGGTCGGCATTCTGGTCGCCGCAGATGAAGAAGCGCGCGTTCGGCGGGAGACCGCCGGATGGAGTGGCGGGCGTGGCATTGCCCGCCGCGGCCCATTCACTGTCGTCGTAGATGTAGCCGGAGTTGGCCGGCGTCACGTAGTCGGACCAAAACCGGATTTCGTCGCTGTTGCGGCGACCATTGTGATCGACGCCGGTGATCCAGGGGGCGCCACTATCGAAGACCGGAGGAGTCGGATGACTGGCCAGGACGTGGACCGTCGTGCCGTTGATGATCACGGGCACGTCGGCGTGGGTCTTCGAGGAGAGGCGGAAGACGTTGAGTTCCGCCGTCGAATACCAATCGGCCACTCCGGCGATGTTAGGATTATCCGGGAGCAAGGCGCCGGGCATGTCCTTCCAGAGGAACTTCTGGAAGGTGCGGGCGTTCGCCGTGTCGATCGGGAACTTCGACAGGACCACCATCCCGTATTGGCCGGGGTGGAGCCCGAAGCCGAAGGCGTCCTCGCCGTAACCAGTGGCGCCGGGCGTGGAGACCACGCTGCCGTTGTTGTCGAGGTCGAAGCCGGAATGCACGCCCGTATTCACAGGGGCGAAGTAGGCGTAGGGATAATAGACCGGGCTTTCACCGCTTTGGCCGACTTCGAGGTAGTTCTCCCGAAAGCGGCGCAGCGCCCGGCCATTCACGTCGTAGTCGAATTCGTTGATCAGGATCACCTCGGCGTTGTTGCGCTGGATGATGCGCGCGATGCTCTGGGCCTGCGCATTGGTGACCGTGGCGAGATCGTTGATCAGCGTGTTGGCCGTGTCGCGGTAGAGCGAGGTATTAAAGGTCGCGACCTTGAAGTTGTTCGACTGCGAGACGGCGGTGTTGGTCACGTTGATCGTCACCTGGTCGAGCGTGGCGTTGGTGCCGTCGAAAGCCTGGAGGCGCAGCTCGTGCGTGGGCTGGCCGACCAAATCGAGCGCCGCGGGATTCGCGAGCGTGATCACGCCGGTGTTAGGATTGATCGCGAACGCACCCTTCTCGATCCCGCGCTCGAGGAAGCAGAGCTGGCCGCCTTCGTAGAGCGTCTTCGAGGAGATGAGGCCGTTGGTGATCGAGTGTGCCTGGACATCGAAGAGGAAGAGCGTGCCCGCGGCTTCACCGAAGAGCGTGGAGACGTCGATGATGCCGGAGGACTCCCAGTTGCCGAAGTCGCCCGTGTTGCCATCGGTCGAGCCGAGCGGGAGCACGGTCGAGCGATCCGTCTGCGCCACGCGCACGGCCTGGCCAGTGGTGGCGTTGACGCGCCAGATCGAGGTTTCTTCGCCCGCGGCGCCGAAGCTGCCGGTCTGGTTGGATTGATCCTCCTGCACGTAGATGAAGCCGTCGTCGGCCCAGTCGAGGTTGTCCGGGCAGCGCAGGCCTTCTTCCGGGGTGAGGAACTGCCCGCCGCCCGCGTCATCGCCATCGTAAAGGATGCGGAGAAGTCCGGTCGTTGGAACGCCGGCGGCGAAGTTGATGTCGAGGATGTAAGTGTCGCCCCAGTTGTCCGACGGATAGAGCGAACCGCGGCCCGTGGAGGTGAAGGCGACGATGCTGCCATCAGTCGGGCTCGTGGAGAGATCCTCGGGGCGCGAAAAGGAGAACGCGCCGAGCGCATCCGCCTCGCTGTGCAGTGTGGTGTCGTTCTTATAGCCCGCCGCGTCGTGGCCGGCAGTGCCCGCGAGAGCGGCGTTTTTCGCATTGATCGCCACCCAGGAACCGGCGCGAGTCTGGCCGGTGCCGTTGAACTGCTGCGGCGTGGTGTTGCCGTTGTCCGCCTTCCATGCGTAAAGCTGGCCACCGCTTAGTCCATTGCGCTGGAGGAAGGTCGCGCCGGGCGCGGCGCTCTTGGCGCCGACGTAAAGGTAGAGCGGCGTGCTTTGCGCGTCGTCGCCGAGCAGGAAGGCGACGTGGGTGGTCGTGCCGGTATCGACGAGCGCGGCGTTTTCCCACGAGCCGCGTCCCAAGTCCGGCAGCGCCCAGAAGTCGCCGTTGGAAGTATCGAGCGCCCAATAGGTGCCGCCGTGCGGGTGGCCGAAGGCAGTCGAGGTTTCTTCGCCGGTGACGTAAATGCGATCCACGATCCCGCGGCCGGCACCGAACAGATTCGGCTCGTAAAGCGAAGCAGAACACATGCGGTCGAGACCGCCGAGTTCGAGTTGGCCCGGGCTGGTGACGAGGTTGCCGCTGCGATCGTACATGTTGGCGATCGCGAGCCCGCCGTCCACGACGCGGCGGCTGGTCTTGTCGATGTCGAAGTAGCTGATGCGCGCGCCGCCTTTGTTCAGCACGGTGCCATTGGCGAGCGTGAACGGATACGCCCCCGAACCAGTCGACGGAACCTCGATCTCGTGATTCATGAAGACGCGCACGGTGTTCGCATTCAGCGAGAAAGCGCCGAGGCCATCCGGCGTGCCGGGCGGCGAGAAGTTGCCCACGCTCGAGGAATTGAGCGCGCCGGTCGCGCCCTCGATGGTATCACCGATGGTGAAGATGGGATTCACCACGTAGCCCGTGTTAGGCACGGCTTTCATCAGCGTGCTCCCGCCGCTGCCACCGAGGATGCTGTATTTGATGCCTTCCTTGCCCAGCACCGCCGGATTCAAGACGCCGACAACCGTGCCGGCGGGCGCATTCTTCGAGATGGCAAATGGCCCCGTCGCGGTGATCGGCGGCTGCGCGGTGCTGAAGTTCCAGGTCGTGTTATCCGCGATGCCCGCGAAATCATTCCCCGACACGTCCTCGATCGCGCCGGGCGTGATCTGCACGTAGTAGTTGCCGGCGGATTCGAGCGGATTGGCCGGATCGATCGTCACCGTGCCGAGCGCCGTCGTGACCTGCGAACTGGCGACATTGATCGCCTCGAAGACCGAGTTGTCAGCCGTGCGGAAGATCGTGATCGTGCCCGCGCCTTTCTGGATCAGCTCGTTGAACGACACTTTGATGTTTGACGAGATCGGCAGCCCGCCGGCGCCATCCGCCGGAGTGAAGAAGGCAATGGTCGGCGGCGTGGTATCGACGCCCGTGGTCTCCGTGATCGTGAACTTCAGCGCAGGATCGCCGGGATCGAAGGTGTTGTTTTTGCCGGAAAAGGTAACCGCGTCCGGGCCGTTGACCGCCGCGAGGATGATGCTGAAGTCTTCGCCCGTATTCAGCCGCGCAATGAGCGCTGACTTGGCGGCTGCGCTGAGGTTGAGGGTGAATGTGTTAAAGGTCGGGTCGGTGCTCGTCGGCGTGTAGGTGAATTGCCCGAGGGACAGCGGCGCAAAAGCGTATTGGGCGCTGTCGATGCCATTGGCGATGGCGGAGTTAAAGGTCTTGCCGGCGGACGAGTCCGTGGTGAGGAAGAACTCCAACTGCGTGCCGGTGGTGAAGCTGCGGTTGTTCTGCCGGACGGTGAACTCCACGGAGCTAACATCGGTGATTGTCGAAGCGCCGGAGAGACCGAAGTCGAGCCGGGTAAAATTGAAGGTACCGAAGCCATAGACGGCGAAAGTTCCCTGGCCGTTGCCTTCGCCGTAGTAGTCGGTCGTGGCGCTGGAGCCGGTCGGCGTGACGCGGGTCTGTGTCGTAAACGTCTCCGTGGCCATCGGCGAAACTCCGCTCGCCTGCGTGGTGAAGTTCCAGGCGGAGGCGCCGCTGAGGCCGGCATAGTTATTCCCGGCAATGTCCTTGATCGCTCCAGCCGGGATCTCGAGGTAATAACCGGTCGAGTTTAAGAAGGAAGAAGACGGCGTGATCGTGACGGCGGCCGAGGACACCGTGATCTGCGAAGAGGTGACGGGGATGGTTTCAAAGAGGGAATTGTTGGCGCTGCGTTTGATCAGGATGTCGCCGGTGCCTTTCTGCACGTTCTCATTGAATGTGATCGTCGGCGTAGAGGTGATCGGCACGCTCGCCGCGTTATCGAGCGGAGCGAAAGCCGTGGCGAGCGGCGGTGTGCTGTCACTGGTGGTGGTGGCGGAGACGAGCAGGTTGTCGATGCGGTTGTTACCCGAACTGGTCGTGGCTCCGCTCACCGTGTAGCGCAGTCGGACATTGGCCTGGCCGTCCACCGCATTGATCGCCGTGAGATCCACAGCAGGCGCGAGGGCAAAGGTCGTGGAGGTGGTGGCCGTGTTGCCCGCGATGGTCGTGAAGGCGCCGCCGTTCACGCTGTAAGACCAGGTGCCCGTGTTAAAGCCCGAACTCGTCCCGCGCGTGGCAAATGTCACGATGGGATCCGCGAAGTCCGCGAGGTTGAGCTGCAGCTCGATGTAAGTTCCGTTACCGGGAAAAGGAGCCCCGCTCCCGCCCGCGGCCAGGCTCAACGACTCTTCGGCTGGATCACCGGAGAGGGCGTTGATCGTCGAACCTGCGAAGTCATCCACCGTGCCGAGATAACCCGTGAGCGAAAGTGTCCCGGCGCCTTGATTGGCCGCGATCGAGGTCGGCACGCCGCCGTTGCCCGGAGTGTTGGCCGTGGCAATCGAGAGGGCGTTGAAGTTCCAATAGGCGACGGTGTCCGCATAGACGGCCGACGAACCCAACAACATCGCGCCTGCGATCAGGGAACGGAGGCTCGACCAGAGGCCAGCGCACCCGGAGTCGGACCGTAGCCGATGGGCTTCCGAACAAGGAGAAAAGAGCGCGGAGAAGACCGCGCCCACGACATGAGGGCGTGAGATATCCATGGAGATTGAGGTAGGAAACGGAACTGACGTTTAGCTGCGGGCGAGGCGCCGAAACCGCCGCCAACCGGCGAGACTCGCGACGCCGAAAATAAGACTGCCCAAAGCGCTCGGCTCAGGGACGGCAATGATGTCCACGCCCCGGAACGCGAAGTTGGTGCCGGCGCTGGCCAGAGTTGTGAAGGCGGTCGGATCCACGCCGCTCGCGACCGTGTCGGTGAATGAAACCAATCGTGAGCCATCACTCGACGTGGCGAACAGCGAGACCGTTCCGCCATTCACGCTGCCCGTGATGCCGCGCAATCCGAGCAGTCCAGAGCCCGTGTTGGTCAGCGTGCTCCCGGTGACGTCGAGTCGGAGTTGGTAATCCTGAGACCAGACCGAGCCATTGAAATTCCACCGCTGTATGCCGCCGCCCGCACCTGTGCGATCATCAGCGATCCACGCCCGATCAACCTCGCCATTAGAGTCCGAGTCAAAAAGGAAGAAGCCGTACGGGCTGGCTCCTGCAAGCATGTCGATCGAAAGCGAGATCGTCTGACCAGAGGCTGTCGGCAGACCAGAGCCGACTTTGCTGATTCCGAGGAAGGTTCCGGAAGCTGAAGAAATCCACAACTGGTTGGAAAAGACATCGATCCATCGGGTGTTGGTGACCGTGGTGCTGAGCTGCGTCGCCGTTCCGCCGGAGGTGATGTAGTGGACCCCACCGGTGCCACCCGCGCCGCTCGCCGTTCCAGAGCCCCAAAAGTTCCCGCTGCCGTCGCTCACAATGCTCCGAAAGTTGTTTGTCTGGTAGGCTGTCGACGGGCTGAGCGTCTGGCTGCTGATCGTGCCGCTGAGGGAGATCGAGGCGAATTCACGGGCGCTTGCGCTGCCTACGACACCGGACGCTCCGCTGTTGGCATCGTATCCGGGGACGGTGATCAACGAACCACCCGTCGAGACGTTCAAACCGCCCGCGCTGGTCGCCGAGCCGCTCTCGCTGAAGCTCGTGAGAGTACTCGTAAGGTTGAGCGTCTGCTGAGGCGTGCCGCCGGTCGTGAATTCGAGCACACTCACGTTGGTCGAGGTGCTGCTCAGGGCAGTAGTGCCATCGCCCACGCGTTCAACCACGAGATTTCCGGGCGTAATCGGTGCCGCATGCACCTTGGTCAGCAGGAAAGCGATGGAGGCAGTCAGGACGAGGGTATGTTTCATGGACGCGGTTTTCATTTCGTCTCCGAGATTGGGCTGGCTCCGTCACAATCGCGCGGAAGGATTGTGAGCATTGCGTGAGGATTCTGTGGCGATTTGCTGACGAGCTGGCGCGATGTTGAACATTGACCGCCACACGGCGACTTGCCGCTTGCTACCTTCGCCGTGCGCCCGGAAACTCCGCCCCGCATGGCCCGCCAATACACGCTCCACCGACCCGCCGCGACCGGCGCGCGGATCGACTTCGCGAGCGAACTCAATCCGCAGCAGCTCGCCGCCGTCACCGCGCCGCCCGGGCCGGCGCTGGTCATCGCCGGGGCGGGCAGCGGCAAGACGCGCACGCTCACTTATCGCGTCGCCTACCTCATCGAAAACGGCGTCCTTCCGCAGAACATCCTGCTCCTCACCTTTACCAACAAAGCTGCGCGCGAGATGCTCGACCGCGTCGCCGCGCTCATCCCCCACGACATCTCCGGCCTGTGGGGCGGCACCTTCCACTCCGTCGGCAATCGCCTCTTGCGCCGCCATCCCGAGGCCGCGGGCTTCGCGCCGAGCTTCTCGATCATGGATCGCGAGGACCAGCAGGACTTGCTCGATGCTGTGATCGCCGGGTCCGGCATCGATCCGAAGGACAAACGCTTCCCGAAAGGCGAAGTGCTCGCCGATGTCTTCAGCTTCTCGATCAATACCGGCCGCACCATCGAGGACGTGCGCGCCGATG
>ENA-ORBV01010543-ORBV01010543.1-microbial-mat-metagenome-genome-assembly--contig:-NODE-10543-length-14759-cov-4.640308_pt1 | contig 14759 bp, 9 predicted proteins | sample MGYA00237777_ERZ505514 | MGnify/ENA primary metagenome ERZ505514 (study PRJEB26160, sample SAMN06269048) | microbial mat metagenome | isolation source: Oligotrophic lake microbial mat | place... | reverse complement strand
GTATCATAGCTGTGTACATCTAGTACTACGTCCTACGGTAACATATTATGATACTATTATTTACTTCTACCAACCTAATAGTTCTTGTTCTGTGATCCATGCTTACTACTTATCTAGCTAGCTAGCAAGTACGACGTACGTCGTAATGGCTGGCAGGTTGCAAACCGGGAGACAGACTTCGAGTCTACTCTAGAATACGTCCATCATCGCTCAACGACTGCCAGGCAGTAAGCAGTACAGACAGCAGTAGTACTAGATATTTTCTACTTCAGTATGAGACAGAGAAGTTGTTGCCGCACAGTGTCTTAGTTACTTTGAGTTACATCTTGTGCAGCTGAATCAAGCGGGATGGAAGCAGTGTGCTTAGACATGTAGGGAGGTCATCTGCGCCGGCACGTCAAAGTGCCGACTAGCTAGTTTTCCACAGCAACTGCTTCTGGTCGGTAGAGCCGCGGAGGATTCAAACCAAGGCGACATGCAATTGCTCAGCTGCAGTGTGTTTACCGACAAACCTGACATTTGCACATGGAAGTAGGATCATATCCATGCACGTCTATCCATGATGAGGCTACGCATGCAGTGCCACAAGATCAGAGGAGCCTGGCTATATCCGCCGAGCCGCATTCGAGGTGCCGGCCGGGGGCTCCAACTCCTATTTGGGGACCTCAGTGGGAGATTGCAGGCTTCCTGTAGCGAGCCCACCTCGAACAGACATAAATTATCCAAAACTTCACCGTCAGAAAGAGCGGAGTGCAAGGGGCAATACTCAACCTTCACTTTTATTATCATTTGCAGAGTTCATACCGGCGAGGATCTGGCACTTAAAACTTCGGTACCAGCTAGCAAGCCCGTAGCTGGAGCAAAGCGGGTGTCGTAGGCCGCAGCAAGATCTCATCAACTGAAGGTCTGTATTCACATGTCCAAACTCTGAACCCCGCTGTACTCAATAATGGCCCCTTGAACTCGCAACCCATCTTCTCTGATTAGAGCCCAACCTCCTCGTCGATACTTTACTACCAAAGGAAACGGAGCATGCAAATGTTCCGCTGGGGCTTCAGCATCCAGTTGGTTGCTTCGTCGTCGATAGATGGAGGAGTGATAGGAGTCATGCAATAGGCGTTTTCTTATTGTTTGATGCCTCTGTCCATTCAATCAATCGACATTGTTAGTGTATATTATTAGCTAGGCGCCACGATGATACGCAGACTGCATCTCGGATTTGATGTGACACCAAAATCGAGACGATAGTTGAAAAGCAGCGAAAAGGCGTTGCCGAGGAACAATGGCTGCTTGTATCCCGTTTCGTCCGGGTTACAGTTTAGAAGAGTACAGATTTGAATAGTAGCACTGTGTCGCTCGTCTACATCAACTCGCTCGCTAGATCAAAGAGTTGAAAATTTCAATAGTGTGTATCTTCTTGTACCGTACGCAATTCTGAAGCCGCCAACACCTGCATTGATGTAAAGATTTCAAGTTTTCAGGTGAAGCCGATATTTTTTGCACTTTTTCTGAGTCTGCAGCTTCACATATTCTTTCAACAGCTCTGTCAACAAGGTTGATACTTGGATACTGCTCAAAGGCCCACAAACAGCATGGGAATGATTACTCAGAACTTCGAAATAAAAGTAGCCCTCTTGGGTTACGTCAGCGTTGGTAAGACAACGGTGCTCAATGCTTTGTTTCGCGACAAGTTCAGTGAAGTCTCCATGAGGCGAACCACGGCTGGAGTAAACTTTTTTCGGGTTGTAGCACCTGGACCTGAAGAAGCGTTGGACGGCGAAGTCGAAGGACGCCAGTCATCGGCAACAGATCCCGAGCAGTGGTCAGTTCTTCCCGACGAACCAACAAGGACTGCAGCTGATGTCTTGAAGGAGATTGAAGAGTCGAACCGTGAGCTCCGCGAAGCTGGAAGAATCGAAGAAAAGTGGTTCAACATCAAATTAGATCGACCCTTATGTGAAATGAGAAAGGATACACAATTGGTGATCGTTGATGTACCAGGAATCAATGAAGCCGAGACGAGTTCGATCTACAAGAAGTACACAAACGATAACTGGAAAAACTTTGACTGTGTTGTCGCTGTGATGGATGCCAGGCAAGGAGTCAATACTGAGGAGCAACTAGAGATACTCAAGCTCATCAAGACGAACCTTGCTACCAAAAAGCAGCTTCCAGTTATCATAATTTCAACAAAGTCGACGAGCCCGAAGATTCGGACCAGGCTTTACTGGTTTCTGAGGCCAGAGAAAAGATTTCGGAGCTGTTCGAGGTTGACTGCAGCGAGCGTCAACTGCAAGAAGTCTTGGACGGAAAGGGTAACAGAGCAAAGACGGGAGGCCCCGGCAGCCTGTACCCTGTCTTTATACCAATGTCGGCAGTTCACGCCTTCTTTTACCGAACAGCATCTCTCTTGGCGTACGAAACTTTCAAGGAGAAGTTTGATGTAGATCTCATCGAGAAAATAGGAAGAGAGGAGATGGGCCGTTTCCGCTGGAAAAAACTTTCGAGGGAAGAAAAATACAAGGCAGTTTTTAAAGTAATCCATGAAGATGCAAACTACGTAGAGAGGCTAGAATCAACAAATTTTGACAAGTTTCTATGTATACTTTCTCGTACTGTTGGAGGTGAAGACAACCAAAAAGTATTGCTACAGAAACAATTGGACATTGCCCTCGAGTCGGTCGAAGAAAGCGTGTCGGTTGCCCACTTCCGGGCCATCTATGACAAGAGTCTCATCTTGAAAAAAGACTTTGGCCCAATCGGAGAGGCGTTCTGGTCAGCTTACGATGCTTGTGAGGAAAATGCCCTGGAAGAATTCAGGTCGGCATGCCGAGTTGAATGTCTTACGAAGCCAATTGCATGGCTCCAGGTTTATGCTTCCTTTGCTGATTCTGTTGGATGGAAAAGTGAAGTGATTGTCAGTTGCGCGGCTGCCTGTGAGCTTGTCCGCCAGCAGTTGGGGGTAGTGATAAGCGAGCAGGACTTAAGCGGCCTCTGCACAAGATTGGCACAAAACCAAGCGGCTCCTCAATGGTATTGCACGAGCTGCAATCAGCCTCCCTGCGCGTCCGCACAACCGAAAAGCCCCAGCACGGATAAAACTTTGGACCAAAAGCTGACCTGGAAGTCTCTGACGTATTGGGATTGGCTTTCAATCTTTGAATCGTTCCAGCTCATGTCGTTCAACACTCAGTTCTGTGAAGAATTTGGCCGGGAAAAGATTCTTCTAAGCCACCTGAAACACCAGTATGCGAAGTCGTCCATGGGCTTTTGCAAATGCCTTAGCTGTGATCCTGGTGCCAACCCTACATCTTTGCGTGTTTGCAGCAATTGTGGCAAGCGTAGGCCCTTGAAAGATCGAAAGTCTTCTATACCCTGCGTAGCAAAAGATTTCATGCCGGACTGGTGCTTGCGTTTCGAGGACGGAATGCTGGAACCCGACGACACAGAAGACTTGTTAAAGCTGACCATTCCCGCTTCCCTCTCCCATCAAAGCCACTGGGGGCATGTCGCCTGGAAGTGCTGCAAATTATTAGCGGATGCTGAGCTCGGTGCAGACTGGAAAGCCGAGCTGACTCCTCGCAAATCTAGTAGTCTTCGCAAATCTTCGGAGCGTGTAGAGGAACTTGAAATGGACGGGGAGGAGCTATCTCAGATGGAAGAAGGCGAGATGGAAGAAGGTGACTACTAAGTTGGCCGTCCCCTTCGAGACTGACCCTGACTTTGCCCACAAGCTTTGTCTCGATTTGATAAAATCGTTAGTGGAAGCAGTGGTGCAGCCTTGGCAGCGGAAGCTTTCACCTGGAGGTTTCCTTTGTTATAGTTTGTTGTAGCGCTTGATATCTATAGGAAGTAACTGGACTATCATACTATTTGTATTCGTGCCATCATTTCGCCACAAATAGGTCGTGTTGCCAATTTCTTTTTCCACTCTTCTAGTAAAGCATTCTTGGTATGCTCCGTGTTTCTTGTAAGAGTTCCAATCCGCATGCACCAGTTTTTCTCTCTCAATACCCCACAGTCACGGCGACACAAACCACCACCATGTCATCATTTTTATCTCCCATTTTTTCAATGACAATGCCACTCGAAGCAATCATGCCTCCCGATTGGATTTGGATGTGTACTTGACCATAGGGAAAGCACTTTCGTACGGCATCCAAATCCAAATCTGCCTGATAAATCTCGGGAACTGCCAGCAAGACGTCGAGTTTCATACTGCCGTATCCTCCCGGCACAATTTTGGATATCGAAGGAATTTGATTAAATTCAATTGCATTTCGACATGCACGGACTGTTGAAAGGTTTTGTTGTTGTTGATTGCATGTGTTTGACAGCCACATACACACAGCAGATGAGAGAAAATAGGAATGGATATCGGGATAAGAGGATGCAAGATCGATAACCAAAGGAAAACAGTTAATTGACGTACCTGCTGCCTTTGTCGAGTCTTGTCCATGTGCATCGGCTCCAAAACCTAATGACGACGAATTCGACCGAAATTCATCGAAGAACAAGCGAGAAAGTGAGACGTTATGATACCGTCAGCCTTTGCGCCCACCTCAACCAACCAACCAAATTAAGCATGTTTGGTACCTACCACATTCTACAAACAAAACAGTTTCGACATGCTTGGGATCGGATTCCGGCATTGCAGCATACAATGCAGTGGCACTGATGTATCTGTTGAATGTCGTAGCAGGAATGGCCAAAATGGTGAATCCATTCACAGCTCTTGCTGCAAGAAGTAGAGCAATTGCGAGAGGAATGAACCCAATTGAAAATCTCCTTGTAGTAGCTGACATGGCTGTTTTCCAAGAATATTTTGGCCTAGTAGGATGAGATATTTCAATCTGCATAAGTAGCTACACGTACTCTGAGTTTGGAGATGACGATGGCTTGATGAGGTCGACGACTGCCACTTTGTTGAGCTAACGTGCATGCCGGTAGCTACATGCATGATGCGATAATGCGCCGATGAATGATGAATGAATGAATCAATCAGGCTTATGCTAATCGTTCGTCTTTCGAGATCAAGATCCATTTAAATTCGATCGTGATCCATTTAAATTTGAGTCTTGTTTGATATTTGAATATTTCAGTGCATTTCTGGATAATGAGAGTCTTCCGAATGCCAAAACAGCTAATGTTTTTCCAGTTGGAGATCCATTTTTGACCGTTTTAAGAGAATTTAACCGCTTTTTGCCAATCTCGATCTCGAAAATCGAATGATTAGCGTTGGCCTAACTAAAGATGGAGTCCTCTCCACAGAGCCAACATGATTCGTTTTGCTCCCTCTAACACAAACTGACAAGCAGAAGTGGATCCAACACAAACTCCCATCTTGAAGTGCCCTAGCAGAGGCAGCTTGCTTGAGAACAAGCATCCACAGTGGCAATTTGCGATCTTTTTGACACTGAATGTTCAAAGAATGATTTCATTTGCATTGCATCGAATTTGTTTGGCACAAGTGTGCATGTGTGAAAATAATTCCACGAACAAGGAACATTTGTGTGCAACATTCTAGGAAATGACAAAAGTCAAATGCAAAAGCCCAGTTTTGGTCCACATTGTGACATGATCAAAGTGTTGATCCAAATTCATTTGAAGTGAGGATGAATGTTGTTCATTTTTGATTTCTCTGATTTTTCATTACTTGCAATTTTCCAATGTGACACAATGTTGGTGCAGGCACACACACCAGCCCCTTTCACAGACCGTGTTTGCACATTGACAAATTGTCTGTAGTCAAGGTTTTCAGTGAACACATTTGATGCAAAATTGAGTGTCAAAGTCATTTCACTGCAGTCTTGTCTTGACTCAAATTTTGCTTGCAGCAGCAGACATGGAAACAGATTGATCATTGCCATTTGCAGAAATGTGGTTGTTTTTGACTTTGCAGATGCATGCCACACAACGTCAGCTTGCATTGAAGGATCTTTCAGTGCAAATGATGTCCGCTGTCACCTTGTTGCAGCAACAAGATTTTTGTGGCCAGTGGACATTGAGGACAATGAGGACAATTGATTCATGCAATTCAATTTCCCATGTGTGGCCAACTGAGCCAGCCAGCATGACATGTGGACAAAGTCACAGTGATCATTGTTCACTGCTTTCCACAGCTCCGGTCAGAACAACTCATGCTTGCAGGGTGCAGCCGATGACGCAATCGCAAAATTTCTGACTTGGCATTGTTTGACGCCTGCACTAAGCCATTGCCTTTGCAAAAGAACATTCACAAATTCTCATTCTGACTCATAATTTTTCTACATTGAAACTCTTTGTCATTCTTTTGCCTTAGCACATGTTTGCTTCCAGAAGGATTAAATTAGTTGCATCTTGCTGTGACAAATGTAGCAATCATCAATGCAATTGTCATTTGGACCTGAATTTCAAAGTAAACTCGGTCTGGGCAACAATGTGGCTCTGATTTTTTTGTTACCAGCCAAGATGGTATGCTGATGAATCGCTTGTGTTAGATGCTAGCTGATCTATATGGATTGAGTCTAAGCCTTTGTGTTGGTTCTCTCTAATTACAATCACTTGTAGTCTTGTTTAAGTCATAAGTGGAGTCCAACTCATTGTCTTAGCTATGTTAAACATTCACAAGTACTTCATACTTTATTAAGAAAGGCTGGAATTGCGACGCTAATTGTACTTGCTAGGCCACGATGCCTTGATGAATTCTGGAGTCGATGAACCTGGACTGATGGCGTCTGGCACTAGCTTTCTCATCGGTATCCTCGTTTCCAGCATTTGCGCGGACAGTACCATTCATTATTGTGTGCTTCTGTGAAAAACCAGTCGGATTTAAAAACCTTCTTGCCAACCCAAGACCGGCCCTTTTGAATTTGCTTCTGGCAAACAATCCGGCAAGGGGGACTCCAAACTCACAGAAGAGCTCCTCTACTCGTTAGTATCGAAACTCCACAGGCCAAGCTTGTCTCCAGGTTGCTCGCATCTTATCACTGAGGTGTGGGTGGTTGGCCTGAAATTCTGCCGGGGCTTCTGCATAAAGGACAATGACACTATTGCAGGCGCTGGATACGACACTCAACAATGTAGAGCATAAGGATAAGCCTGTAATAAAGCCGATTCTGTAGCATACAACAAGATAGAATAGTGTTAGCACAACCACGTTTTTCCTCAACAAAACGAAAATAGAGAAGTGACTCCTGGCTGATAACGTACAACGCGGCCAGCGCTACAGGCACACCCTCCCCCATTCCAATCAATATACCCAACAAGAGTCCCACCAACCCATTGACCAATCCCACCAAAAAGGATGTCAGCAAGAGGGCTCGATCACAGAGGTCATCGGTAATAATGGTGGTCCAGCCTCGGGACTTGAACAATCCAATGACATTTTGTCCCGCTTCCACAAAGGAAAAGCCATAAATGCCCACAAAGACAAAGGCCCACTTGTTAAAGTATTCGGCCATGCTTTCAATGCATGCGAGCAAACATTCCGCACAGCAGGCCAGCATGGAATCGCCATTTTCACGCAGCATGTGCACAAATTCTCGCATGGCCGAAATAATGGCCACGATCAAACTTCCCAGACAAATCGACCCAAACGAGTACGTCATGGCCCGCAGCCAAGAATCTCGTACCGTGGGAGAACAGCAGGAAGAAGAAGATATTGTGGAAGGTGGTTGCATCCACCAGGTTCCCGTCACGCCCGCCGTGGTAACATGGACCACATTGCCAATGACTTGGACGGCCCAATAATACGACACAAACAGGAGAAACACCACCAATCCATTCGTGGGTTGATCGCAGGTTCCATCGGCATGACAATCGCCCAAGACAAAGAGGGTGGAAATGGCGGTCGCCGCCCACCAGACGGCCCACCCAAAGGTGAGAAAGAACGAGACATAAGCATAAAAGGCCAGTCCTAAATTTTCTCGAACCGCCGTGGCGGCCGTGACCAAGTTACAGGCGGCAAAGGGGATGCGGGGCCAAACTTGATAAAGGCAAAGAAAAGCACAGGTGATTTGTGTAAGTCCAAAACAAAAATAATATAGAGTGGCAACCATGGATTCCATTCCATTTCCAAAAAAAGGGAACCAACTGATGTCTTACCACCACAGGCATACCAGGCCAACATGGCCGTCATTCCCAGTCCCACGACGGCACCCATTAATTGTCCCGCCACCAACGAAAGTAAACCTCCCAATAAGCACATGATAATGGACGCCACAATCCCCACCTTGATGAGCGTTTCGGCGGCGACAATGAGAAAGCCCAGAGCCAACGTACTGAGGACCAAACCCGACAAACCCAAGAGAGCGACCATGCTCAGCGTCGCTGGCAAATTGACGGAAATGTTGTCATAATTGTTGTTGTTGTTGTAATTGTAATTGTTCCAGCCTTGATTGTTGTTGTCGTTGTCTTGTAAATGTCGACGATCGTCTTCTTCTTGTGCTTGATTGTTGTTGCCATCGGCGGCATATCCAGCGCCCATGATATTGGCCATCGTGGGAACGTTGACGGCCGTCAAATAGGCTACAACTCCCAAATGGAGATAAAATAAAAGGGCCCAAGCGACATCTCGAAATTTGGCGTCCGTCTCGCGTTCTTGTCGTTCCGGCAATTGCGAATAGGGCTCCAAGTGGAGTGGAACTCTTCCTGGCGGTTCATAGGCAGCGACAGTTCCATTTGTTTTGGACGTATCCACAGCATACCCCTGAACTACGACAGGCTGCGGCTGGGTGCCATGGTTGGTATTGCAATTGTAATAGGGAGTGGACATTATTGTTATTTTGGTAGCGTCTTTATCTGATCCCGATAGTTAGCTAGATAATCAAAAGCAATTAGATCCCCTTTCTTAGGATAGAGATGGAAGGGTAGAGTAGGAAGGAAGAATTGGAATGTGGCGGATCCTGAATGTATTGTTAGTTTCGTTGTTGTTGTGATCGACAAAACAGGAAGGTGCTCTCTATCCGATAGAGAATGGCAGAGGACGCGAGGCGGTACATTATCATAGGTTTTTCCAACCGACACACACCAAGTTACTTAGCCATTGATTGGTTGGAATGGGAGCGATCCCGCGTGAATGGAATCCAAACAAAGTGAGTCACTTGTCCAATTGGATCTTTGTTTGTTCACCAGAATGTGGGTTGAAAAGGGTCTGAATCCGCAACTTGCAGTGGTGGTGGTTGCATCCTGGACAGCTCACTGGAGACCAGCAGATTCAGTTTTGGCAGAAGCCACGGTGACAAATCATCCCTTGATCCACACTCGGCGCATGCCATGAACTGTGCCACAAAACAGGGAAACAAGAAAGCAAAACTGAACATGGGTCTGACAGCAGCATCATGCACTGCAACGCAAACCTTGAGAGTTGTTGTCAAAAACACATGACAAATGCAGATGCAACTGCATGCAAATGTGATGCCAGCAAGAGGTTCACCCCAAAAAAATTGAATCAATTCTTTTGAGCAACATTTTTTTCAAAACTTCATTTTGCACGGAGATCATGACAATCTGATCTTTCGTCAAACAAGAAAGTGTTGTTTTGAACTCTTCTTCAAAACAGAGACATGCCTGTGCTGATCACAAGCTTCCATGGAGTGTGCATTTGCATCATTCATGCAGTTGTTCAGTCAACCTAAAATCTCACATCATGGGTTCTGAACAACCCAAGTTGTCATGATTGCCAAAAAAAAAATCCTGTGATCTTTGAGTGGCCTCAGTCACTCATCAGGAACAGACACAAGATTGTAGTAGAGTGTTGCTGAATGTGACATTGTTGATGGGGCAATGTGGAAAAAAATGGCAGGGGCATTGCCATGAAATTGATTAGGGTTGCTTTTGTTCCTCCAGCACCGCAAGCTCCTTTTGTCCTTGGACAATTTCTTTTTAAGGTTAGGGACAAATTACTTTGTTCGCGCACTGTCTCTACGTCGTACCTCGAGGCGGTGTCAACCATGCAACGGTGTTATGATGGATTGCCTTGGCTGCATGCGAAAGGTTATTTGTGGCATTGTTTCACCAGCGCAAAAAAGCAAACCAAAAACACGTGAAGACATTAATGTTACTACGCTACTCCGGAATAGCAACAAGCTCGACTATACCTATTGTATTGTATTACCACAACACCTACAGTTACTCCAAAGTACAGTACCGCACCAGGGTCTATCGACCAGGACTATAAGAGCTTCTTCCTTGTGCCTCTCTATCTAAAACTGCTTAGTGGAGTTTTTCATCATTTTCGTCGGTGCACCCGCATGAGAACACCGCCCTTCCATCTACCAATCAATCTACCTAAAATTTGTACTTCCTTTTAGTGAACCATCCAATCCATACCAGGCCAAGCCAAGCCAACCAAATCGACACGTTTTTGAAATAATAATTATTATACGCAGCATTCAACACTCAGTATGGACAATTTAGAAGCCGTCACACAACTCAATCCCAATGAAATTCCCGATGGTTTTACGACATCGTCAGGCTCGTCTCCTTCTGCTGCCGGCGGCGGCGCTGGAGGCAATGCCAAACAACAACAAATCGACGAACAAAAACAAGCCATTTTAGAACAAGCCCTATCGCAAGAAGCACTGGCGCGACTCGGAAGAATCAAATTGGTCAAACCCGACAAGGCCAAGGCCGTCGAGAATCGCATCGTGTCCTTGGCCGTCCAAGGGAAATTGCCAGGGAAAATCAACGAATCCAAATTGATTGAATTGTTGGACGGAGTCAGTGGCGCGGCGGCGGCTGGAGGTGGTGATAAAATCAATATTCAACGAAAAAAATATGCCTTTGACGAAGATTCCGATGATGATGACAATGATGATGATCTTTTATAGAAAAAGAGACCCATTTTTTGGTGTCATTGGCATGTGGTGCAGGCCTATCTCCGCTGGCTGTCACAATAAGCAAGTATGGGGACTGTACCTATTTTAAAAATATATCGAAGCCATTGTCTTCAGAAGAAAAATAAATTGGTGCTCTTTGTATCCAAACAACGCATGAAATATAATAAGAATTGCCACATTATCAAAACATCATGACCTGATCTGCTTCCTAGGTAGGTAAAGCTTGATAAATTGATATGAATGGCTGGCGAGCAACTCATAGAACTAAGCTAGGTGTAATTATTTAGTATACGGAAGGCAGACGTCCTCTTTCCGCTCCTAGTCTCCACAAAGAGGCGACGGGCTTTGTCCACACACACACGAATGAAACAATGAGCCGCCTTCTACTACTAGCAGGACAAAAGGCATTGTGCATTGCTTTTTTGAAAATGTATCCTTCCGCATCCTGGAGCCATATTGGCGGTATAACTCTGCGGGGCTTAGGGAGGTCCAAAAGTACAGAAAAATATCCCACACAACAATCATGGATCGGTGTTGAACGTGGGTCAGTGTCCAATGAATGAAAAAGTTACAATCCTTTGCTGGCTGGCCATTCACCTGCCGAGTGAAACGACAGCAAGGCGGACATCATGAAGTAGGGCAGCATAGGAATGGTGGCAGTCGGCGAGAAGAAGCGTTTCCCCCGCCTCTTGGTGTTCGTGCACGTCCAAAAGGATGACCCTACAAAGGCCCCCTCACGAAGGATTTGGTGGCAGCATATCGCCAACATGCTCCGTCGGTTGGTGATTTCGAAAGGTTCCACCACCGAACATGTCGTGTGTCGGACACGAAAAAACACAAACCCCAGGCCGTACTGCATGGACCGGGTGGAGAAAAAGTTGGGCTTTCGAGAAAATCCTCTTTTCTAGCGGATTGTCAGCGAGTGACTTGTTTGCTTGCCTGTACACGAGGCTTCCATCGCTTTTTCGCAATGATAGGCTCCCGCAAGAGGACGAGAAAGCCACGATGCCATGCACTTGGTTCAAACCCTGAAGCAGTAGGAAGGTACTAGTAAACAACCTGCTACAAAATGGGCGAGTCTTAAAGTGTTTCTCTTGGCATCACGAAGATTGCTTGGCTGCTGTATTGCCACCCGAAAAAAAAACACGACGAGCATGGATCAGAATGCTCTACTAGGATCGTAAAAGAAATTGGTTCTGACCAAGTTACACTCCTTTCCTGGCCAATGACGCTTGTCGAGTGCAACGATAGAAAGGCGGACATCATACAGTAGGAATGCGGGCTTTTTCGAGATGCATAATCCCCGTCTCGTCGGAGGCCCTGCACATCCAAAAAGGAAGGACCCTAAAAAGGCCTAGAAAGCGACCGTGCCAGTGAAAACATAAATTCTTCTGCTGGCAACGAGAGGCGGGCACTTGTGTTGAATTGTCCTGTCCTGTAGTTGGAAGTGTTAACTCATAGCTGCGTCTCTTAGTTTATAGAAAGATCCCAGAAGCGGCCTTGGTTGTGTTTTGTTGACTTTTTTTCATTCCTGCGGCCGGCTGCCTACTCTGCGATTGCGGGACAAGGGCAGCAGTTGCCATCATCACTTGTCCATAATTAACAAGAATCATTGAATGAGGGATCCATTCGTCCCACCACACACGCACTCGTTCTCTCCACAAATATCCCTCCTCCACCACCGCCGCCGCCACCACCACATTCTCCTCCTCTCTCCCTTTCTTCCGAAGGAAATGCAGTCTTCTCTCCCTTTTTTGCCTACTACATGGAAGCCCCGGACAAGGACGCCATGGGCATGAAGAGGGCATCATCGGAATCCCCATCATGAAATTCCTTGTCGTCGGCACTTTCGTAGTCGGAATCATGTTCCGGAGGAGGGTTTGGCCAATACGTGGCATCGACCGTCTGTCCCAATCGTTCCATGCGTTCCGTATGAGCCATCACGGCCGCGCGATAACATCCCATCACCAAGGCGGGCGCAATGGGATTGTGTTCCAAAAGAAGCGTGCGGGCACTTCCCAACTTGCTAGTGTTGTCATGGGTCGAGGAGGCAGAATTATTGGAATTGAGAAACATGGCTTGAATGTCCGCTTGATATCGATCCGGAAAGCTGAGGTGGGCATGCCATATTTCATCCAAAGCACGAGAGGGTGAAAATTTCTGATTCTTGGTCAAATCATTGTGTTCTGCCTTGAGTTCTAAAAAGAGCTTGTATTGATCAATGGCCTTGCAAATATCGGCATAGGAACGATCCGGAAATCGTGTCTTGAGGACGACTTCCAAGAGTCTCCAACCGGGTTTGGCATCCCTTGGGACCAAGGGAATGGTTGTTTGATGGGGTTTGTACGCGGACAAGACGGTAAACAATTTGATTTTGTATTTTGCCGTGTGTTGGACTTTGTGAGGATCTTCTCCGGTATCGACCCGATACGATTTGGCATCAAAAACAAAGGATGCCGGAGCATAAAAGGAGAGAACGCCGCCTTGATTTTGTTCCCATTTGGTCAGCATTTTTTCATCCGTCGACACAAATTCTTGGATGTAACGAGTGGAGTAAGGATATCGAGAGGATTCTTCCATTCCACCCACTGCAATGGAATCATTTTCTTTTTGGCAAGACTTGATGGCGGGTTCCACATAACTAAAGACTTGATCATCCAAACCATATTCGAGATTGATGCCGAGTCGAAATTTGGAAATGGGCTTTGTGGGGTCCTCGGGCCGTTCCAAATGGGCGACAAAGGTCTCGGTCACATTGACATCCAATCCTTTTTCAAAATCATATCGGCGGACCGTGTACTGGCCATGAACTTGCGTAATACCTGCTGGCACTGTGCAGACTCCCGTGACGGGATGTTGCATCATGGGGACATGAAGGACACCATTCCATTTGCCGTTTTTCACCAATTTTTCCGTTGCCAAATTGATAAATTTGAATTCCACCAAGGTAGTTGGATGGCACGCCTGAAGGCGTTCGACTTCGGCTCGCAAATTGACAGTGTCGGCTTCCAAGCGATCCAAGCGTGCTAAAATAGCCGCCTCGGAGGTCAAGGATTCGAGTTGGGCGGCACTGCTGCTGCTACTCACGCCACCGCAGTTTAGCACATTATTGGCACTGCTACTGTTGTCGTCGACGGCGGCCATGGAGGCATGGTCTCGCTTCTTGTGGTTGCTACCGTCATCCGTAGGAGGAGCCATTATCTCGTAACAATTGCAAGATAGAGCCCTTGTAAAAACTTGATCTAGGAGCTATGCGTCGCTATGCGTCGCTACTTAACTAACTTGTGTTGGAGCTGGTTGAGGCTCCTGTCTTGTTGCTGTGTGGTTGCCATACAAGCCTCCTCTTTTTCACATGATTTCTGTGTACGCACTGCAAATAAAGCACCTGTTTAGTCTACTAGCTAGTTCTAGCTATCCATAATAGCTAGCTAGTAGCTACAGTAGCTAACTAGTCCAGTCGAGTTGATGGCATTACGGAGCCTAACACCTTGTCACTCCTACAATACTACACTGCCATACCGCGTAAGGAACCTCATGGTTGATGCGACATTTGGATTCATCATGGTCGGCCATTCTTTTTTTTTTACAGTGCTCATAGCTGTTCGTGTTATGAGATTCACTTCAGATTTCTTCACAGGGCCACCGGAAAGAGAGGGGTGGGGTTGATAAAAAAAGGAAGATTCGCAGCCATCCACCCGGCAAATGTTTGTAAAACCCAAGGGATTGACTTGATTCCTTCTTTTTCCACCACAAAGTCTTCACAAAAAAGGGAGTCAAGTCAATCCAAGAGCTGTCATTTTGCGGATTCATGGCTACATCACATTCATGCTTTGAAGTGGATGAACAAGCATGAGCATGAGTGCAAAACTCTGCCCTCCAGTGTCCAACAGGGACATTGACCAATCCGTTCTCTTGTTTAACGGAGAGTGTCCACTGTTG
>ENA-ORBV01010542-ORBV01010542.1-microbial-mat-metagenome-genome-assembly--contig:-NODE-10542-length-14759-cov-4.799891_pt1 | contig 14759 bp, 7 predicted proteins | sample MGYA00237777_ERZ505514 | MGnify/ENA primary metagenome ERZ505514 (study PRJEB26160, sample SAMN06269048) | microbial mat metagenome | isolation source: Oligotrophic lake microbial mat | place... | reverse complement strand
TCAAGCAGAAGACGGCATACGAGATTCGCCTTAGTCTCGTGGGCTCGGAGATGTGTATAAGAGACAGGTTTTGGCGTACCAGACTCATTCGTCATTTAAGCATTCGGATTTCATTCGTCATTCAAATTTAGAAAATCGACATTCTACCGCTGGCTTCCCGTCACCGTGATGTCGTCGAACTCCAGCGTGCCGGTAGCACCGAAGAGACCGATGCCGATCACCGCTCCTCGGGCGCTGACCGGCACGACCATGTTGACCGACTTTTCCGTCCACTTGATGTCGCCCGTCCACGGGCCGAGGATTTCCTGGCGAATCGGCGCTCGGTCTTCGCCGAAAAAATTCACGTAGAGCGTCGCAAACTGATCGCGGTTCGCGCCGGACACCAGGTTCTCGCCGCGCATGCGATAACCGACGGTGATCGATTTGACCTCGCGGCCGTCGATGCCGATTGCCTGCAGGCAGTGCGCGTCGCGCCCTGTGGTGTCGTTGTGAAAGCGGAGGAAATGGGCGGACGCGTCGCCGTCCTTCGCAATCACTTCCGCCTGGCGAACGTAGTACCAGGCCTCGGGTAGTCGCTTCTCGGCGTCAAATTTCTCGAAATCGCCGTTCACGAGCGCGGGCGTCGCATCGTCCGGCTTGACCTGACGTAACTCCTCGGCCTCGCCGGTCAGCGGCACGAAGTACGTCGCTTCGAGCGGTTCCTTCTTGAGTTTGCCGTCGACTTTCGTAAACAAGTACAGGAGTTGCTGATACCGCTCGCCGAGCGGCACGATCATCCGTCCGCCTTCCTTCAACTGATCCACCAGCGGCTGCGGCACGTTTTCCGGCGAGCAGGTGACGATGATCTTGTCGAACGGCGCATGTTCCGGCCAGCCCTTGTAGCCGTCGCCGACCATGGTGAACACGTTTTCGTAGCCCAGCTTTTCGAGCGTCGCCGCCGCGCGTTTACCCAGCGGTTCCACGATCTCGATCGAATACACCTCGCTCACCAGGGGACTCAACACCGCGGCCTGATAGCCGGAGCCGGTGCCGATTTCCAATACCTTGTCGGTCGCCTTCGGTTCCAACTGCTCGGTCATATAGGCCACGACGAACGGCGGCGAGATCGTCTGCCCGTGCCCGATCGGCAACGCCATGTCGAAGTAGGCGAACTTGCGTTGCTTGGCCGGCATGAACTCATGACGCGGCGTGGTGCGAATCGACTCCACGACCCGCTCGTCCTTGATGCCGGCGCCGGCGATTTCATCGTCCGCCAATCGATTCCGCGCGGCTTCATTCGGATCGGCCTGTTGCGCGGCAACGGACGACGCCAAGATCAGAAAGCACGCAACGTGCGCAAGACCGCGAAGAGCATTCATCGAAGGTCATCGCCTGGGGCTGTAGCCGGCCGGTGTAAGGCCGGTGGAGTGGACACGATAATAAGAGCATACCGTGAGAATTCGTAACCGCGAAATGCGCGAAATCTCGCGAACAGCAATTACATCGAGAAACGTCGCAAGAGCAAGCACCAGGAGAATCTTTTTCAATGCAGTTTTCGCGTGATTTCGCGTATTTCGCGGTTCAAAATGCACCGTACTACGCCTGGGAACGCAGCGTCGTCAGGGTTTTTTCGAGGGAGCCGACGCGTTCGCGGAGTTCCTCGAGGGCTTTGCGCTCAGCGTCGACTACGGCGGCCGGGGCGCGGCTCGTGAAATTCTCGTTCGACAGTTGGCGTTCCTTGCCGGTGATTGATCCGCGGACGCGGTCCAACTCCTTTTCGTTGCGTTGGATTTCCGCCTCGACGTCGATCAGGCCGGTCATGTCGACAGCCACTTCGGCGCCGCCGGCGGCGATCTTCGCGCACGTCGTCGGTTCCACGACGTTCGGCCCCCAGGCCGTGGCCGTCGCGCCCGCCATGCTCTCGAAATACGGGGCCATCGGCTGCAGCAACTCCGCCGTTTCGTCGTTCGAGCGCAGCGTGAAGCGGATCGGCGTCTTGGGCGGAATGTTCTGCCGGCTGCGAATCTCGCGCAAGGCGCGCAGCACTTCCTGGAAGCGCGCGAACCGGGCTTCAAACTCCGCGTTTCGCTGCGCGGCGTTCGTCTCCGGCCAGGTGGCAACCATGATGCTCTCGCTGGCCTTCGATGGCTGGGGCAATCCGCGTTCGGGCGCAACTTCGCCGAGCAATTGCCAGACGTCTTCCGTGATGAACGGAATCAACGGATGCAACAGTCGGAGCAGCGCGTCGAGCGTATGCACGATCACGCGCTGCGCGAGCGGACGCTGCTGCTCGTCGTCGAAGCGGCTTTTCGCCATCTCGACGTAGAAGCTGCAAAAGTCGTCCCAGGCGAAGTCGTACAGCAACCGCGCCGCCTCGGAGAACTTATATGTGTCGAGCGCCTCAGTCACGCCGGCGGTCACCGTCGAGAGCCGGCTCAGGATCCAGCGATCCTCGATCGGCAGCTCCGTCTCATTCACCGCGGCAGGCGTGTAACCTTCGAGATTCATCATCACGAAGCGCGAGGCGTTCCAAAGCTTGTTGCAGAAGTTGCGCCCCAGCTCGAAACGCTCGCTCACCACGGCGCCGCGCGGCAGCGCCACGTCGGCTGGCTTTTCGGCCCATTGCGTGGAGAACTCCTTCCCACAGTGCTTGCACGGCACGCGCGGCAGCACGCGGTTTTTCTTGGTCTGCGGCACCAAATGCTGGCAGTGCGGGCATTCGAAATCGACCGGCATCCGCACGTCTTGCGTTTCGGTCGTGAGATACGCGAGACCGAAGCGCAGCGAATCCGCGCCGAACTTTTCCATCACGTCGATCGGGTCGACGCCATTTCCCTTCGACTTCGACATCGTCTCGCCGTCGCCGTCGAGAATCTTGGGGTGAATGAACACCTCGCGGAACGGCACGTCGCCGATGTTTTCCAGTCCTGTAAGCACCATCCGCGCCACCCAGAGCGTGATGATGTCACGGCTCGTGATCAGCACACTTGTGGGATAGAAGTATTTCAATTCAGGCGTTTGCTGCGGCCAGCCCAACGTCGAATGCGGCCAGAGCGCTGAACTGAACCAGGTATCGAGCACGTCGTTGTCCTGGTGAATCGTGTGGCCTTGAATCGCGTCAGGCGCAAGGTCGGTCTCCTGCGCGCAGATCAACCATTGGTCGCGCTCTTCGTCGCGTTGCCAGGAGACGTCGTTCCGTCCGGCAAAAGCCTGCTTCAATTCCGCTTCGGTCACCGTCGGCGCGGGCCAGATGGGAATGCGGTGGCCCCACCACAGTTGCCGGCCGATCGGCCAATCGCGTTTTTCGCCGAGCCAATCTAAGTAGCCTCGCGCGTAGCGCTGCGGAAAAATCTTCACGCGGCCGTCGCTCACGGCGTCCATGGCCGATTGCGCCAAGCGATCCATCTTTACGAACCATTGATCGGCCAGGAACGGTTCGATCGGCGTTTTCGAGCGATCCGAGTGCGCGATCTCGATTTCGCGATCTTCCACGTCGCCAAGCAACCCTAGCGCGTCGAGGTCCGCCACGACGCGTTCGCGCGCCACGAGGTTTTTCAATCCCTGGTACGCGCCGGCATGTTCGTTGAGCGTACCGTCGGGATTGAGAATGTTGATCATCGGCAGCGACTGCCGCTTGCCGACTTCGTAGTCGTTCGGATCATGCGCCGGCGTGATCTTTACGCAGCCCGTGCCCAGTTCCGGCTTCGCCCAGAGATCGGTCACGAGCGGGATTTCACGATTCAACAATGGCAAGAGCAGTTTACGCCCCGCCTTGGCCATGTCGCGCAACTTGATCAATCGTGGCAACAGTTCCGCGCGGCGCTTCGTTAGATCGGCGAGTTGAGCTTTGATCGCCGGCTTGTCCTTCTCGGCGGCCTCATTCAGCTTCGCGCGCAGGTCCGCTTCGACCTTATCGAACGCCGCCGCGGGGTCCGGGTGTACTGCCACAGCCGTATCGCCGAGCATCGTTTCCGGCCGCGTCGTGGCGATCTCCACATGCGTGGGCTCACCGGGCTTGGGGTCGATCACCGGATAACGAAAATGCCAGAAGTGCCCCTGGGTGGTCTCGTGGAATACCTCGTCGTCGCTCACCGCGGTTTGCAGGAACGTGTCCCAATTCACCAATCGCTTGCCGCGATAGATCAGGCCCTTCTGAAACAAATTGAAAAACGTATGCCGTACCGCCCGGGCGCAAACGTCATCCAGTGTGAACCGCGTGCGCGACCAATCGCAACTCGCGCCAATTCGCTTGAGTTGCCCGAGAATGCGCTTCTCGTAGTCAGCCTTCCACTTCCAGATGCGCTCGACGAGCTTCTCGCGCCCCAGATCGTGCCGGCTGAGTTTTTCTTCTTGCAGCAATCGCCGTTCGACCACGGCTTGCGTGGCGATGCCGGCGTGATCGGTCCCCGGCATCCAGAGCGTGTTGAAGCCCTGCATCCGCTTCATGCGGATCAGCGCGTCCTGCAAGGTGTTATTGAGCGCATGACCCAGATGCAAAGCGCCGGTCACATTCGGCGGTGGGATCACGATCGTATAAGGCTTCCGCGCCGCGTTCGGCTCGGCATGAAAATACCCTCGCGATTCCCACCAGGAGTACCAACGACTCTCAGCGGCGGCGTGATCGTACTGCTTGGCAAGTTCGGTCATGTTGCGATGTGGGAAAGAGCGAGTGCAATTCTGTTTTGAACCGCAGAGGCGCGGAGCAGAGTTTGAAGTTTTCAGTGTTCAGTTTTCAGTGCTTGGGTACAGAGCGGAATTCGCGCGATCAACAACTCCAGAATCCCCTCTGCGTTTCCGCGCCACTGCGTTTCAAATGGCCTGAACCACTTTGTCCACAGCGGCCCCGCGCGATTCGTCCTTGTAGAGCTTGTATTCGATGCTGTCGACCAGCGCCATCCAACTGGCTTCGATGATGTTTTCACTGGCGCCGACCGTGCCCCAGACGTCGTGTTCGTCGCGGCTTTCGATCACCACACGCACCCCGGCCGCCGTGGCCGCCTCGCTGTTCACGACGCGGACCTTATAGTCGACAAGCTGCATGTGCTGCAGGTTCGGGAAGGTGCCGTTGAGCGCTTTGCGCATCGCGGCGTCCAGCGCGTTCACCGGGCCGTCCCCTTCGGCCACCTCGTGGCGCACTTCCTCGCCGACTTTGATCTTCACCCGGGCCTCGGTGACGACATTATCGTTGCGATCGGACTCCACGCGGACCGAGTAGCTGAGCCGTTCGAAATGCGGCTGGTACTGCCCGGCGCATTTGCGGACCAGCAACTCGAACGAGCCGTTGGCGGCTTCGAACACAAATCCCTGGTTTTCCAAACGCACGACCTCGTCCAGAATCTTCGTCATCAATTCCTGGTCATGCGCCAGATTGTGCTTGCTCGTCAGCGCGGCGATGTTTGAGCGGCCGGAGAGTTCACTTACCAGAATACGGCGCTCGTTGCCGACGACTTCCGGGTTGATGTGCTCGTAGCTGCTCGTGGCCCGGGCGACGGCATGAACGTGCATGCCGCCCTTATGCGCAAAGGCGCTTTGGCCGACGAACGGTTGGCTCGGCCGGTAATTCATGTTGGCCGTTTCGTAGACGAAGCGCGACAGCTCCGTCAGATGCTCGACCCCTTGCCCCGTCAACACTTCATAGCCGCGCTTTTTGACCGCCAGGTTCGCAATCACCGAGATCAAATCGGCGTTGCCGCAGCGCTCGCCGAAGCCATTGATGGTCCCTTGCACGTGGACGGCGCCGGCGTCGACGGCGGCCAGGGAATTGGCGACGCCCAGCTCGCAATCGTTGTGGCAATGGATGCCGACCGGGATGTCGAGCCCCGCTTGCGCGGCGCGGACCAGTGCGGCGATCTCTTCCGGCATCGTGCCGCCGTTGGTGTCGCAGAGCGAGATCAACATCGCGCCGGCGCCGGCCGCGGCCTGAATCGTTTTGAGCGCGTACTCGGGATTCAACTTCCAGCCGTCGAAAAAGTGTTCGGCGTCGTAGATCACTTCGCGCCCCTCGGCACGCATCAGGCGGATGCTGTCGGCGATCATGCCCAGGTTTTCTTCCAGGCTGACGCGCAATACCTCTTCCACATGGAACGAAGAGGTCTTGCCGACGATCGTAATCACCGGCGCGTCGGAGCGCAACAGAGCCTGCATGCCGGGATCCTGGTCCGCCGCGATGCCGCGCCGCCGCGTCATGCCGAACGCGCAGACCTTGGCGTGTCCCAGTTCCATCTCGCGCACGCGCGCAAAATAGGCCGCGTCCTTTTCGTTCGAGCCGGGATAGCCCCCCTCGATGAAATCGAAGCCCAGGCTGTCGAGCCGCTCGGTGATCAGCAGCTTGTCCTGCAGAGAAAAGCTAACGCCTTCCCCCTGGCTCCCGTCTCGGAGCGTGGTGTCATAAATCTGTACGCGGCGCATGTACAATCCTCAACTTCAGTTCAGATTCACCACGGAGGCACGGAGACACGGAGGGAAAGGCAAATTGAACCGCGGAGGCGCTGAGGGAGTGAGTGGCGGAATTTCTAATTTCTAAATCTGAATGTCGAATCAAATTCGAATGACAAATGTCGAAGGCCGTTTGAGTTGACCGAAACGATCCCACCTTTCGTCATTCAGCCTTCAGTCATTCAGATTTGATTCGACATTCGGATTTAGAAATTCGTCATTCCCCTTACTCCTCTGCGTCTCAGCGCCTCCGCGGTTCAAATTGTCTTACCCGCTTCTCTTCCGTGTCCTCCGTGTCTCCGTGGTGAACTTCCCGCAAACGAAAACAGCCCCGATCGGCCGGTGGCCTCGGGGCTGTGGTAACTGCGATGCTTGAATGCTGGCAGTTCGTCCCTCAAGGCCGCGGCGTCATGCCGGTAATTCGAATGGCGATCCGAATCACGCGCACATCGACCGCTCGCCGGACTGCGCCGACGCCGCTCGAAACCAGGCTGTGAGTACCGACTACCGCCATTTTGCGAATCTTCCGATTGGGCAAACTGCAACACCCAAAGCATATGTTTTGGTAGCCAGAGTGTCAATCGACGATCATGGACCGGTTTCCGAGTCTTGGACGCAAAAAGCCCAGGGAAGGCCCTCAAAATCGTGTCATCCTCGACGATTTCGGGGGCCTTCCCTGGGCTTAACGGACGTCGAGTCAGTTGTTTGTCGCTATCGGCTGTAGCCCACGAAGAAGCTGAAGTTCTGGATGTCGTCCCCGCCGGCATGCGCGATTGGCGCGGCCAGGTCGAGGGCGATTGGCGCCGGACCCAAGGCCGGCACGGTGATCCGCAAACCGAAGCCGGGTGCGACGCGGAAGTTGTCTTTGTTGACGTCGATGTCCTCTTCCACGGTGCCGGCATCGCAGAACACCACGGCGCGAAGCATGTCGTCCGGCGTCAGCGGCACCATGTACTCGACTGAGCCCAAGAGCATGAAGCGACCGCCCGTCGGCACATTGAACATCCGTGGCGACGCCCCGCGGAAATCGAAGCCGCGGATCGTCGAGAAGCCGCCGGCATAAAAATTCTCGAACACGGGCGTCTCGTCGCCGCTAGCGGACACTTGTCCGCTGAAGCTCAGCACGTGGCGCCCGGAGCCGTCGGCGCGTTCCATGGTGTGGAAGTACTGCTTCCCCTCGATCGAACCGCGCGGATAGGTGAAATCGCCGAACGCCTGTTCGTAGGAGATCTCGAACATGTGTCCTTCGGTGGCCAGAAACGCGCTGTCGCGCGTATCGTGCATGAGCGATAGCCGCGCCGTGTAGAGCGCGTTGTCGCCCAACACGTCGATCACCTGCGGCGGGCTGGGGAATCGCGGATTCTTGACTTCTACGTTTTGCCCGCCGAGCGCCAGGTTCACCGACAAGTCGGGGCGATGCGGGAACTGGTAGCCGAAGCTCACGCGTCCGCCGATGCGATCTTCATTCCAGCCAAAATACTGCCGCGTGAACAAGAAGCCGCTCAGGCCGAAACTCACCAACGAGTCAAACAAGTACGGCTCGCGGAAGGTGATCATGTATCGTTGCAACTGATTGCCCGGCACTGCCTCGATGCGAAACTGCTGGCCGCCGCCGCGAAACGCCGTGAAGTTGCGAATCTCTTCCCAACTCCGCGGGACGCGGAAGATGTCGAAGTTGCGCTCGTCGATCACGATGTTGCCGACCACGCCGGCGTTCGAGTTGATGCCCACGCCGAACATCAATCGCCCGGTTTGCGTTTCTTCGACTGTGGGGACGATCGGCAACGTCGGCAGTTCGCGCGTCGTCGGAATCGAAGGACCTTGTGTCGGATCGCCCGTGCCGAGGAATCCGTAACCGCCTTGCGGATAGAGTTCGGTGCCAGTCGGCGCAGGCTGACCGGAAAGCGCCGGGCCTCCACCTTCATAGGTCGGCACGCCCCCTTGCGGCAGGCTGTAGCCCTGCGGGCCGGTGGCCGGATAGCCGCCTGGCGCCGGAGCGATGGTCTGCGGCACGCCATAGTTGGGCGCCGAGGAATAGGCGCCTGGCGCGGACTGCTGATAGACCGTGCTGGGGGCGGCGTTCGACTGCGGATAAGGCGACGCCGCGTACCCACCGTTCGGCGCGTTCTGCGCGGTGTAGACGGGCTGATTTCCTGGACGCCAAGTCGTCGGGTATCCTCCCGGCGCGTTGTTGACGGGCGGACGTTGCGACACCAGCTTCTGCCCCGAAGGCTGTTGCGGCGCCTGTCCCCAGACGTGTTCGCCGGGGCTTTGTCCGCGCACCCGCGACGTATCGACGCGCAACGGAACGCGATCTTGTGGACCGCGAATCTGTGGCGGCGGTGGCGGTGAGACCCGCACCGGCGGCCGCGGCTGACGCGGCAACGCGTTCGGGTGAATGGGCATCACGGCGCTGCGCGTCGTTGCGCCGCGCACACGATCCGAGAAGGCCGAGATCATGCCCTCGGCGCGTTCCGGGTCCGGGCTTTGGCCACGGAAATTGTTCGGATTCTGCGGACGTTCTGCCACTTGGCCTTCGTCCATTTCAGGCTGCTTGAACACGATCTTCGGCGGTTCCCCCTGCGAGGGATCGACGACGAATAGGCCGGAAGCCTTCAACCGTCGTTCGCTATTGCGCAATTCGCGCAGGTCCATGATATCGCCGGGGCGAATCGAGACGCGATTCAAGACGGTCGACAATCGCGTATGCGGATGGTCGCCCTTGATGATCGGATCGATGCGGCCGACGCGATATTGCTGCCCTTCGTCCAGTCGGTAGATGAGGTCGAGTACGCCTTTTTGCTCGTCATTGAAGGTCGGCGTCGCTTCCACGGCCGCGAACACGTAGCCGTGGATGCCGTACTTGTCTTGCAAGTCGGCCACGTCGCGGTTCATCTTCGCTTGATTGAAATAGTCGCCGGCTACCAGCTTGAAGTCTCGGCTCAATCCGTCCGCCGCGAACTTCGTGTTGCCGACGATCGAGACGTTCCGCACCTTGTACTGCACGCCTTCGTCGATCACGAAGGTCACCGTCAGCCATTTCTGTGCTTCGTCATAGTCGAGCCGTCGCCCGATCCGCGCGTCGAAGAAGCCCAGGCTGCGGTAGTACGCGGAGAGTCGGTTCTTATCCTCTTCGATCTCATCGCGATTCACTTGCCCGCGGAAGATCCACAGAATGCCTGGCTTCGATTGGACCAGCGTCTTGAGTCGTCCATCGCTGACGATCGTGTTGCCTTCGAACTCCGTTTTCCAAACCTTCTGCTTGCCGCCTTCGTTGATGAGGAAGATCACGCCGCGGTCCTGCGGATCGTTGCCTTCCATCACCGTGACTTGCGCGCGGCTGTAGCCTTTCTCCTGATAAAACTCCTCCAGCTTCCGCCGCGCTTCATCGACGGAATAAGGGTCCTTCGCCATGCCCTCTTTCAGGCCGGTTTTTTTGCCCAGCACGCGGCTTCTCACTTTGTTGCCGACGTACTTCACATATTCGATCGTCGGCCGTTCGACCAGCCGGAAAATCACGATCATCTGCCCGTCGGGCGTGTTTTGATAGAGGGTATCGACGTCAACGTAGCGCCGAGTGGCGATCAATCGCCGCACATCTTCTTCTACTTGTTCCGCGACAAACGGGCGTCCAGCGCGGGTTCGCACGTTCTGCGCGACGTGCTTCATCACACGCGCCAGTTGCCCTTCGGGAATGCCGTCCAAGCGGATATCGGCTACGTTCGGCGCGGTCGGCTTGCCGGCCGGGACTGCTTCCGCCGCGACAATCGGGCTCGGCTGGGGCGGCGGTGGTAACTGTCCGGCGGCGACAGGCGGGCCGGAGGCTGGACCCTGCGCGCGCAGTGCTCCCAACAGGCCGAGTTGCACGCCGAGCGCCGCCAACACCCCAAGCAGGAGATGTTTCGACCACGTGTGGACGCGAAGGCCGATCATTCGGGCTCGTTCCGTAAGCGCGATGGAATGGAAAAACAACAACCCGCGGACCAGCACGCCAACTCCCAGGCGCGCAGCCGTTCACCCCCTGATATCCGCAAGGCGGCGTAGAAATAGCGAAACGCCAACTTCGCCACAAGGCGAGAATGCATCTGCTCAGCAAGCGACGTTTCCACCAAGCCCAGGGAAGGCCCGCGAAGTCGTCGCTATCATCATCGATAAGGGAGGCCTTCCCTAGGTTTTGCTATTCCATAACTCGCTGCGCAGGAAGAAACCCAGGGAAGGCCACACTTGTCGTTGCCAATGGTGACGACTATTGGGGCCTTCCCTGGGCTTAGCGGTTTAGCGGCTTAGCGGAGTCAATCGAGTCCCCCGGCGCGAAGTGCGTTAACTGGAGAATCTCAACCTACCTTGACGTCGCCGCGCCGCCTCTCCATAATCCCGCCCCCTCGTTCCCTACCTGGGCATGGTGCGCGCAGATGGCGTGTTGGCGCAAGCTGAGTACGGCGTTGCTGGCCGCAATCACGGCTCTCAACTACTGCGCGCCTGCCGTCGCCCAATCGCTCCGCATCTTGCCGGAGATTGAACGGACGAGCGCCGAAGTGGAAATCGAGGCGGTTCCCACCGAACAGAAACCGCTCGCCGACGCTCCCTTCGTGGAACCGGAACAAGATTGGGTGGCGTCGGAGTTCGCGCCCGACGAAGGCTACGAAGAGTATGGAGATGAATGCCCGCCCGGCGTGCGCGGCGCGGGGCATCGTCTGCGGCGCCGTTGGCATCATACGCGTCACGACGCATCGGAGCTTTTCGAACGACTCCGCGCGCCGGAGCGCACCCGCAGTTGGACGAACCGCCCGCTCTCCATCGGCGGTTTCGTCGGCGGCATGTTCGGCACGGAATTGATCAGCGGACGCGTTGAGCAAGAACCGGGCGTGTTCGTGGGCGGGCGTTTCGGTTGGGACTTCTCCGAGTATTGGGGCCTGGAAACGCGCCTCGGCCTGGTCGAGATGAATCTCAGCGCCACCGACCCTGCCGTGTTCCTCGACAAGAACGAAGTCACCGCCTGGGACTTTGATTTCATGTACTACCCGTGGGGCGAATCCAGATTGCGGCCGTTCCTGACGCTCGGCCTCGGGCTCCTGCAACACGACTTCACCGACGACACCGGCTACCGCGCCAAAGACACGCTCTTCGCGATCCCGATCGGCATCGGTGCGAAGTACCGCATCGACCAACGCCTGGCCCTCCGCTTCGACCTTACCAACCACTACGCCTTCGCCGGCGGCCACGACGTGGAATCAACGAACAACATCGCCATCACCGCCGGCCTGGAGCTTCGCTTCGGCGGCCGAAGAAAAAGCTACTGGCCCTGGGAGCCGAGTCGGACTTGGTGGTAATGCGGACGATACTCGCGGCACGCGCGAGTTTGTTCGGAGCCCTCCGGGATCGCTGGCATTGAACCTTCTGTATCTGAAACTCGTCGGCGATCGTTCCTCCGTGACGACGGATTCACTCGGAACCACCGGCGCTCAGCCGATACCAACCGCACAGTGCTGCGGCTGTTAGCAGTAACGCAAATTGCCTTCCCAAGGCTTGATCGCCAGGCACAATCTCTCGCATGTCCGCGGCAAACGACGCGCCGACGAGCGCCACCAGTCCCAAAGCACCTTGTCCCGCCCCCAATGCCAAGGCGAAGCACATCAAGCAGAGACTGGTTCCGATTCCAAGAAATCCTGATAGCCCTGCCAATACTCCGCAAATGGTCACGTACCGGAAAAGTCCGATTAGCTTAAACTGCCGCCCGCGGTTTTGTGCAACTTCTTGATTCATGGGACCTCTCTGTCGATTGTGCAATTTGTCGCCCGACGTCGCCTCAACCGACGCTGTGGATGAACATTAACGGCAAAGGCGTTATACGTTTGCAGATTTCTCGGTTACTCTTGAATGGGCGTCGGCGTTCAGGATGCAGGATCACCCGTCGAATAGCAGTCGCCACAAGCCATTTGACCTAACGATTGGGACGCAGTAACGATGCGCAGAATCAGCGATTTGAAAACAATCGGAATGTGGTTTGGAGTTTCCCAGCGAGTGGGACCGGCGGCTTATGCGGGCAGCGGTCTGCTGTTGATGCTTCTCAAGTATGGCGTGGAGGCACTGATCTTCTGGCAGTTCGCGTCCACGATCTTCACGCCGTGGGATTTCATCAATCCGCTGCTTGCGTCCCGCGAGTCTCTAGTGCGCCCGGCGCCAGAGTGGCTGGCCTGGGTGCTTTATTTATGGACGTTGCCGTTTCTCTGGATCGCCGTCTCAATGAGCATCCGTCGATCAGCGGACGCGGGCAGTTCCCCTTGGCTCGGATTTATCGTCTTGATTCCGCTTGTCAATCTGCTGTTCATGTTGGCAATGTGTTGCTTGCCAAGCCAACCGGGCGATTACTGGACGTTGTTCCCGAGGCCAACCGAAGAGCGGGATCGCCCCCTGAACGCCGCTCTCTCTGTCGCCGTAAGTCTAATACTCGGCGGTTTCATGGTCTGGATCAGTGTCTATCTCTTGGCTACTTATGGCGCGTCGCTGTTTCTCGGCACGCCGCTGTTGATGGGCGCTTGCGCCGCCTATCTATACAATCGTCGCGTGCCACGGACTTATTTGGCGTCGGCATGCCTTGGAGGAGCCGCCGCGTTTTTCGGCTGCGTCGCCATGCTCTTGTTCGCCCTGGAAGGAGTGGTCTGTCTCGCGATGGCTGCGCCGATGGTCGTTTCGGTGGCTACCCTTGGCGGACTATTGGGGAAAGCGATTGCCGATGCGTCTCGTCGCAGTGGCGCCGACCTTGCAGCGGTGGTCTTCGTATTGCCCCTTTGGGCGGTCGGTGAATCTTGGTTGGCGAAAGCCCCGGAACGAGTGATTTTGACAACTGTGGAGATCGACGCACCACCATCGGCCGTGTGGACGAACGTCGTGGCCTTTCCCGACCTTCCGCAAGAACGGGCGTGGTACTTCAATTGGGGCATCGCCTGTCCGGAACGTGCGAGGATTGTTGGCCAGGGCGTCGGTGCTATCCGCCATTGTGAGTTCAGTACCGGCGCGTTTGTTGAACCGATCACGGTTTGGGACGAACCACGCCGACTCGCGTTCAATGTCACCAAACAGGCCGCGCCTATGCATGAACTGAGTCTTTATCGGGACATTCATCCGCCTCATTTGGATGGCTTCTTGCGCACGACGCGTGGCGAGTTTCATTTAGTTAGCCTCCCCAACGCGAAGACGCGATTGGAAGGGCGAACCTGGTATCGATCAGAAATGTTCCCTCAATGGTATTGGTCGGCATGGTCCGACGTGTTGATTCACCGGGTTCACGACAGGGTGCTCATGCACGTAAAGCGACTCTCGGAGGAGCGGGAGTGACAAGCCGTGTGTTGTTCCGCGCTAACTCCCCTTAACTGCAAATCGTTCTGACTTCACGCGTCACAACAATGAACGTGCGCCGTCGCTTCATCCGTGCCCGTTGAGAATCGGCGCCGTCAGTTCCGAAAGCCGCACGCGCTGTTGCCCGTCGCTGTCGAAGTTCTCCGGCGCAAGCCACGCTTGAAACGCTTCGCGAAGCGCGGGCCAATCAGCGTCGATCACCGCGTACCAGGCGGTATCGCGGTTGCGGCCTTTGTAGACAGTCGCCTGGCGGAAGCTGCCTTCGAAGGAGAAGCCCAAGCGTTGCGCGGCCGCGCGCGACGGAAGATTGAGCGCGTCGCATTTCCATTCGTAGCGACGATAGCCCAGCTCAAAGGCGCGGCGCATCATCAAAAACATCGCCTCGGTGGCCGCCGGGCAGCGCTGGAACTTGGGAGCGAAGTGAATATGCCCGACTTCAATCGAACCGCTGGCCGGCGTGATTCGCATCAAGCTCGCGACGCCGGCCGGCTGCTCGCTGGCCTGGTCAATCACAGCGAAAAACAAAGGATCATCGCCCAGACACGATTGACGTATCCAGTCTCGAAACACCGCGAGCGTGGCGAACGGACCATAAGGCAAATACGTCCAGCCCCGCCCTTCGACGTCAGCCGCGTAGGCGGCGAACAGCGCTTCGGCGTGGCGATCGATGTCGAGCGGCTCGAGTCGGCAAAAGTTGCCTTCGATGACCGCGCGCGGCGGGCACGGCGGCGGCGACCAATCCGGCAAGGCCTCGCCAATCGGCTGCCCAAGTTGGTTCATGCGCGCCATGGCGGGTGCTCTGCAACGTCTACAAGTTGTGGCACTAGCCAGGTTGTGGCACGGTCTCCCGACCGTATCACCCGCCCGACCGAAGGTCTCCCTGACTAAGTGCACACGCAGAAGTAACAATGTGATGGGTGCCACTGGCGGCTTGTCCGCCAGTTCGGTTTTGGTCTCGATAGCAAGCCCAACTCCAGCACTGGCGGACA
>ENA-ORBV01010537-ORBV01010537.1-microbial-mat-metagenome-genome-assembly--contig:-NODE-10537-length-14761-cov-10.062040_pt1 | contig 14761 bp, 12 predicted proteins | sample MGYA00237777_ERZ505514 | MGnify/ENA primary metagenome ERZ505514 (study PRJEB26160, sample SAMN06269048) | microbial mat metagenome | isolation source: Oligotrophic lake microbial mat | place... | reverse complement strand
GCCGCGCCCAACGGGGTCGCCTGCGAATGACCGCTTTCTCAGTGCTCGCGGCGCAGGTGTATGACCGTTATGGGTCGTTAGTTGCCGGTCAGGTTGTCGCCAGCGATGGGCAGTTCCTACGACGAGGCTGGCCAGATTGTCTGGCAAAGCTGGTCAATGCTGTTGGCAAACGATGGTCAGTTGGTTGGCAATACGCACCCGGCTTCGGTCGTTGTGGGGCGATTGAGTTGGTCAGCAAACATATGAATCCCTTTTTCGGTGCAGATGCAGAGACTCGCAAGCGGATAGCCGCTGGTGTCACACGTCGCGGGCGACGGGTCACAGCAGGAGCCAAACGATGCGGAATTCGGCGTAAGACAGCTGGCGAAAAAAGAACCACCGCAACGGGTAGTCACCGATGAAGGTGAGCTACCCGTTGCGTGGGAAAGCTAAGCTACAAGTTGCGTCTGCGTTGGAGCCTCGCCACGACGTCTGTCAGAACGTACCTGCAGATCATCGGTCGATTTTCCAAGACACTTTTTTTGAAAATCACAGAGTGAGCAGGGCGAATTCCAGGCAGCCATAGGACGCTTCGAAAATCGCCGCCGCCGGATGTCATCGGCAACGAACTGGAGTTCCATTACCCATTCGGTGATGTCGAGCTCCGAACGAGCGGGAACAGGTTCCTCTACGTGAATCACTGGGCCCTCACCGCGCCCTGTCTTAGGGGGCGGTCGCTTGATGAGTTCGTAGAAGACCAATCCGTCTACACCCTCGACACCCAGTAGATCTTTGTGGGCATCAACGACGACTTGGTAGCCGAGCAGCTGATCAGCGAGGCTGGCAAAGCCCTCCATCGACGCATTGCCAGGCGTCTTGAAGTCTAGAACCAGCACCTTGCCGTCCGCCGTGCGCACCACCGCATCAATGATCGCGATGTAGGTGATTTCGCCTGGCAGACGAACCTTGAACTCGCGCTCGATGACCGGGTTGCCGTCACGATCGACGACAGGGGTCCAGCCACGCGTTCGCCAGTCCTCAACAAACTTCTTGATGAGGATTCGGCCAGACTCGGCAAACTTCTCCTCCGACCATATCGAGCTGTACTCCACAGGCTGCGATACAAACTCCGTCCAGGCCCGTTCGAAAACAGGAACCGGATCGAGGTCGAGTGAGAAAGACTGTGCCGTCAGCAGCGCCGAAGCGGCCTGATGAACAGCATCCCCGAAGCCAAGGTTGGCGGTTTTGACCTTTCGTTCAAGGCGATCGACGTACTTGAGTTTGTACAGTCGGCCGCAGGTCTGCATCACCCCCTTCCTTGAGTCGCTCAGGGTAATTGGGCTCTTGGGAACCAGCTCGGTCTGAAGTGGAAGCGAGACGGTATTCATTCACGCCACCTTCGAGGTGAGTAGGTCCTTGAGAAATGCCTTTGCCTCTCCGTTGTCAGCGAAGTGCGGCACCACGATGCCCTTGATCTTCGCCTGCACCGCAATTTGATTGAGGAGGTTGGCGTTGATGCAATCGGGCTGAGGTGCAGGCTTGTGTGTCGTGCTCGTGACATCGATTGATGCAGACGGTGGAGCATGTCCAGGATCAGCCGATGACGTCGTCGACGTAGTCACTGCAGTTTCGATCTGAGTCGGATTGGAGGCCGGCTCTGATGCGTTTGCAGGTACTTCGTTGGCAGTTGCCGCAGGGGCAGCTGGTACGGCGGGTTCTGTCGCAGGTGCGGCTTTGGCGGGGCTGATCGGGATGATCGAGACCCCTGCCGATGTCGCCACTGGACGGTCCGTTTCCTTGCGGTCCCCGAGCAGCTGGTGGAGGAACGGTTTGGTCGAACCAGGTAGACCCATGGCCTCGTAAAGACGACCCCGTGCGTTGGTTTCACCCCGCTCCCATGCTTTGCTTCCGTCGATGATCTCAAGGCTGCTGGCTTGGTTGACGATGACGCCGTTCCTGAGCAACACAGCAACAAAGAGTTGGGTGGGCTGGACCGTGACATTTCCGGCAACCGCATTGCGGTAATCGGGAAGGTTGAACGGGCCAGGCTCACGACGTACCTCAATCGACCAACCCTCAGTGGGCGGGAACGTAGAGAGGAACACGGGAGTGCGACTAGTGGCAGGCCACCATTCGGTGGTTGAGCCATCGTTGTTGGTGATAGCAGAGAGTTCGTTGTCCGGAATTTCGGTGCCGGAAAACGGGCCTTTTTCGATCTTCATGATGGCAATACTCCGCCCCCGGAACCACGCAAAAGCGTGGGCCCTGACCGGGGGACTAACTAGAGAATTCCCCCGGGTCGGGGAAGGAGAACCGCGCTCGTGTAAGACGAACGGGCGTTGTGGTGTTGCTGTTACGCGTCGAAGTTCATAAGGTCGCTTCTCGCCGTGCTTGGCGGCGCAAACGCGGGACCGCTTGAAGCTGCGGGCGTGTTTGTTGCCGCGGACGGTGTGCGTCCTGAAAGCGCAGGAGAGGATCGGTGAGGAGCGTGTTCGGCTTGAGGCTGATCGGTCTTGGCGTCCTTTAGAACATGGACGTTCGGAACCTCGCATTCCACGTAGCGCGTTTCTTTCTCCTGCCCTTCCCTGTCCGTGTAGGTGTCCGTCGTGGTGCGACCGGAAACCATCACGAGCGTGCCTTTCAACAGGCGCTCCTTGAAGTACAAGGCGGCGCGTTGACTGCAGTAGAACCTGATGCGAAACCATTCTGTGTGTTCAACTACTTGGTTGCCCTTCCCTAAGTATTTGGAGTTCGAGGCAACGCGGAAGTTGACGGCAAAACGGTTCTCGCCGATTTCTTTGAGTTCGGCATCGGCGCCGAGATTTCCGGCGACATCTTGACGGTTGATCATGGGTATTCCTTGCCCGCACGCGGCTTGAAGAGTAAGTACGATCCCTGGTGCGGCAGGACGTACGAATCCAGACGTGCGGTGGCCCCGTTAGGGCGTAGCGCCCAGCTGGGGTGAGTTGGATGGAGCCTTATGGCGACTCAGACCAAGGTGTCGAAACGACCACCAAAAAAACGATAGGACCGGTGCCCTTCTTCAAACGGCAAGGTGCTTGCTTGCTTGAAGAAGGACACCCCGGAAAGCCGGGGTGTCCCGAGTGCAGCGCATAGCCAAGGTTAACGACGGTTGGCAATAGAAAGCGGGGCGTCCGCATGCAGCATCCCCGCGCGCGCCAACCATGAGTCGACAACTTCCCTTTGAAACGCCAGTTCCACATTGTCGCCGGATCGCGATTCGGCTTTGGTGGTGACGGGCGTAGGTACTTGGCGATTCTGGTCAGAGACCGTATAGCGTGCAATTTCCATGTCTTCTTCTCCGGTGCAGGGGGTCAGGTCCCCTCTCTAGCCGCCGCGTGAGCAGTGGCTTGAGAGGAGACCCGACCCAAAGCAATCCATTGGATGGAAGGCGTTGTGTGCTGTCGGGTCTCAGGGCTCTAAATGCAATTAACGACCGGATGCGTTGCATGCGTTGTCGAGCTGAACATCCATCTCCTTGATGGCAAGACCTTGGGCGTAGGCGACGAGTGGATGAACACGAGGTCCATCATCGAGGTCTGCGATTCCGATCCCACCCGGTTGGCCCTGTAGCACGGGGGTTGTGTCCTCGTTGCCGAGAACGATCATCCCGAGACACAGGAGGCCAAGCGCGACTCCAATCACCAAAGCGCGGCGATTGTCCTGACGGTCGCGAATAGCCCGACGGTATGCACTGTTGAGGCCGGTCTTTGTAGCCATGGAGTACTCCACATTCCGGTATGCCGACCGAATAGAGAAGAATCCCTACCCGTGGCATCCGGAAGGGAAAACCCCTCAGAAAACCGACAGCGGCCCGATGGGATCTGTCGATCCCAAAGGGAAGTTGTAGGTCATGAGGCGTCGCTGGGTCACAGCGCGCTTATGTCCGGTTACACCGAGAGCGGTGTGCGTGCAGGCAGATGCGACGGAGATCGTCGATTGCAGGCAGGCGGGACTTGGGCCTCATGAGATGTGCAAACCCAAAGACACAACCGGGGGCGAGAACGCGCAGGCGCGATCGCACTCAACGGCGGGTCATGCGGAAGGGCTTGGACATCGGGTCGAAATCAGGCATCGCGATGCCTTAAATCGACCTTTTGATGCGCGATTCGGAGTACAGGGGCGCTAAGCGCGTGTCTCGTCGGAATCACGGCCGAAAACAAAAATGTCGTCGGACTAGGTTGAGATTGGCAATGCCAATCGATAGCAGCGTCAAGCTGCGAGTTGCGACCCGCTAAGAACGGGATTCGGCCATCAAGGTGGGCCTCAGCACCTAAGTGACTTCTGTCGAGGACAGAGCACTAAAAAGCGATAGTCGAAGCGTAGTGAGGAGCCTCGCCTCATGTCAAGTGGCTAGAGGCTCCTGGTTGTCGCGGGGCGACAGCGGTTTCTGGGAATGGTGAGCGCACACGGGCCTTTTACGGCGATCTGGCGTGCTGTTTGCCTTGGAGAATGGAGTCCCGAGCTGCGAGTGCAGCGTTTCGATGAAAAGGAGTTCGCATCATGAATGCACAGATGAACGCCCCGGCGGAGCCGCTGCAGATCGTGGCTGTGAGTGTGGCATCGCCAGCCGAGGAGAGTCGGCACTTCACGCCGCGCGCAAAGCACCCAGTCATTGAGATGACTGTTGCACCACAGACAGAGCCTGTGGAAAAGATTCTAGAAGCCAATTTCGACCCGGTCCAAAAGGCGCTGTATCACATCCACGTGACGCTACCGATCATGAGCCGGACCGACACAAAGGTCATCAACGAGGTTCTGGACCTTGTAGAGGCCAGGTTTTCCAAGATAGAAGGCCAAATGGCGCTGGAACTCGGCCGACTGAAGGCGCTTGCAAAGACCGACGGCGCCGTCCAACCCGCGTCTTACACGAACCCCACTTCGCGGGTAATGATGGTCTACACGCCGGAGATGGCACGGTGGGTCGGGCTGCTGATGCGGATGGACGAAATCATGCGCTGGGTGGATGCGCTTTGGTACAGCACGAGGGTCAAATCAAAGGACCGCAATGCGGTGATGATGAATTGGCGGAACACGTTGACAGGCTTCTCTCGAGAATTAAACAACCTGCACCTGCGGGCCAACGCATTTCAAGAGCGCACAGCGGCCTTTGAGACGGGACGACAAAAGAACCCAAGCTACGTTAAGGATGCAATCAAGGAGGTTAAGCGCGAGCGGCGTGCGGATGGCATTGCTCCTGACAACAAGGCCAAGCAATCCAACAAGCCGGCGAAGGCCAAGGTTAAGCCTCAGGCGCAGGCTAAGCCTCAAGCTAAGCCTCAGGATGCCCCTCAGACTCAGGCTAAGCCTCAGCCTCAGCCTCAGGCTACCCCTCAGGCCACCCCTCAGGCTCAGGCTAAGCCGGTCGTGCCGGTCGCTGCAGAGGCCGCCAAAGAGGCGACCATCGCGACAGCCAAGCCGACAGGGTCGGTCGAGAATATCGCTCCCGTTGAAGCGCTAGCCGTCACCGCTTAGTGCATGCCGCTCAATCAGGCACAGCAGGAGGCGGTGCAAGTCTCGGGGCACTGCCTCATCACAGCGTGCCCTGGCTCAGGCAAGACGACGGTGCTCAAGCATCGCGCTGCTTTTTTGCTGAACAACAACCCGGGCACGTCGTTGGTGGGTGTTACGTTTACAGGCGACGCTGCGAGTGAGCTGGAAGATCGAATTAGGAAAGAGATTCCAGGAGTAGGCGACCGTGTGGTGTGTGGCACATTCCACGCGCTTTGCAAGAAACAACTGGAGCGGTCAGGCCAGCGCGTAACCATGATTGACGAGCTCGAGCAGGACGACCTGATCAGGCGTGCGTGCAGGGAGTGTTCGGAGCCTGATGAGGCGCCTTTTAATTTTGAACAAGCCAAGGCGTTCATCGCAGGCGTGAAGTGCCGCGTGGACCCCATCATGCCCTCACCGGCGTCAGAGCCGATGGTGCTTGTTTACGAGGCCTATCAGAGGCTGCTGCGCCAGATGGGCGCGCGCGATTTTGCTGACCTGCTAGTTGATGCGGTGCGCGGCATGACCAACGGGACTGTCGCTCCTTTTGAGTGCACGTACCTTCTGGCTGACGAGTTCCAAGATACGGACGAAGTGCAGCTCGCCTGGGTAATGTCACACGTGCGACAAGGCGTGGAAACGACCGTAGTCGGTGATGATGACCAGTCGATTTACCAGTGGCGCTCAGCGCTCGGATTCCTAGGCCTGCAACGATTCCGCAACATGACGCAGGCCACTCATGTCGCGCTCAATGTGACATATCGGTGCGCGCGCGAGATAGTGATCCCCGCTGCTCGGCTCATCACCTGCAATCTCGAGCGCGTTCCTAAGACGCTTGATACGGTGAACCGGAACAGAGGCGTGGTGCGCGTGAGAAGGTTCAGTACGGAAGCGGATGAGCTGGGGACGCTGCTTGCAGAAATCTCACGCTCAAAGACCATGGGCGACAACGAATGGGGGATCTTGGCGCGAACGAACAGCCAGCTTGATGGCATAGAAACGATGCTGAGTGCCGCTCAAATCGAGCACACCCGATCAGGAGGCAAATCCTTTTGGGAGTATCGCGGTCCTGCGCTATATCTCGGGGTATGTCGTTCGATGTCCAACGGCGACATGATTGGAGTAGACAAGCTACTTAGGTCGGTTGGGGTCGGTGAGGAACGGATCAGTCAATTGCACAAGACATTCAACAGTCGTTCGGCGGGAGCGTTAGATCGCTTCCTCTCCAAAAAAGCGAAGGCAGGGAAAACGGACATTGTTGAGGAGGTGCGCTCGCATATTGAAGATTGGATAACGACGTTGGGCGACAGCAGCAGCACGGAACATGGGCTGGCTTTCCTCGGGATCCAACGATTTATCAGCACGCGATCCAAGCTCTACTCGAAGAATCGTAGTGGCGAGCTGATGAAGCAAGATCTAGCGATGTTGGAACGATGCGCTAACTCGCTTTCAACCATAAAAGGGGGCCTTGAGCGCAAGCTGATGATTGCGGTCAAGGGAGACGAAACGGCCGACAAAAAAGGGGTCAAGCTGATGACCTTGCACTCCTCCAAAGGCTTAGAGTTTGAGAGGGTGTGGATCGTTGGGTGTCGAGAAGGTCTTATCCCCTCGCCGAAATCGGCGTTGGAAGAAGAGCGTCGCCTTTTTTATGTGGGAATGACGCGTGCAAAAACCGAACTGACACTCTCGCTGGTGCTAAGCGACATCAACCCCGAGTCGCTGTTTATCAGAGAAGCGGGTTTGGGATAAACGTCCGCAGGTGGGAACGCATCAGAGTTCCGCTGCCTAGCGATCAAACGCTGACTGTGATGATCGGGTGATGTCGACCGGAATAGGCAACGAGCGACCCGATTAGAGCTAGTTAGGTATATTTCCGAGCACAAACGTCAAGGGGTGAAGGTTCAGCTTTGCAAAGAGATTGCGGGACGCTAGGGAGAAATTGCGTCTGACACAGACCCAGTTTGGAGAACTGGGTGGTGTGAAACGCGTATCTCAGCACCTCTACGAGGCGGGAGACCGAGTGCCCGACGTTAATTACTTAATCCGGCTCAAAGATCATGGCGTCGACGTGAGTCACCTTCTTGGAGTCGGCGGCCATAGGAACGGATCCGCCAACTATGCCGATGCGCACATCTACCTCAGCGTTTTTCGTGCTGTAGATGAATTTGCCCGTGACGCGACGGGGGCACCGTTCTCTTCGGCTGAGCGCGAACGCTTTTTTTCCTTCCTGTGTGCCGCGATCTCGCAAACCGATTCGTCACCGTCTGAGGCCGAGCTACAAAACCGTCTGGCGCGTTTCATGAGGCCATGAATTCAAAGACAGCCCTCCGTCGACGACCATCACCCACAGGCTGATCACTGCGGTCCGGATCGGTGGCCACGTCGGCCGGAATGCCCAGTGCTGCAACGTGCACGTCAACTGCCAGGCTTCGCCTGTCGAGTTGACCAGAGTCGGCATCGAACTGACCAGGTAGTAACGTGCGCTCGCCAAAACCTAACCGCGCTTCACGAACTGAGAGACGCCCATCCAGAGCGCCGCGCTGGTCACGAAGATAACTGCGGGCACCCACGCGGGATGAATGAAGACGGGGGCAAACATGACAAGAAAGTAGCCGAGAAGAATGATCGGGATAGAGCGTGCTGCGATGCCCTGAAGATGCGGCGATGTCAGTCCAAATGTCGTTGCCTTGACCCTTCTGACCACAAGGGCGTCGATGAAAAATGGAACCGCGGCCAGGACAAAGAACGGCCACCAGAGCATGGCGTTTGAAAAGCGAAGAAGGACTTGGTAGACCAACGTCCACCACGCGCGGATGCGTTTTTCCATCCAAGGAAAAATCTGACTGCCAAGATTCTCTATGCCTTTGGAATTGGCGCGTTGCTCAGGCGTGGGCACCAGCGCTTGGAAGCTGTGAGACATAACGCCTGAGTTGACGAACCAGCGATTGAACGTGTTGCTTGCCCGCGTCTCAGCGTACCTCGCTTGATCTTCACCGAGAAACGCGTAGTGAGAGGCCTGCTCGCGCGTAAGCGTGCTCTGGAGCCACGACTCCTGAACCAATACTGCGTACGCAATAACGTGGAGCAAAAGAACGATGAAGAAGAGCTTCCAACCTTGCTTTTCCACAGATACCTCGATGGATCACTCAGGCGGTCGCGCTGCCTGCTGGATCGTGATGTGAAGTGCCTGCTGATCAGAGGCAGAGAGAAGACGTAGCGCGAGATTCTGACGAAAGGGCGACGGCGCAAGCCGAGGCTCATGAATGGGTCGTGGGACGACCCGTGCGTCGGGGAATCGCGCAAGCCAGGCGCTCAACGGCTCGGGCCCCACAGGATCCCATCGGGCGTTGCCGTCGACTGCGTCAACGCTAAGAACGTCTGCTGCACGCGCAATCAATGTCTTCAAATATCGCTGCGCGTTTTCATTGCAGGGGGTATCAAACTGGAAGAAGGCAGTGAGCGCAGCGTCTAGGCAGCTATCTAGAAGCGGGCGGCGTGTAAACGGGCTGGTGGGCCGATCCGTTAGATAGTCGACAAGCCTTAGGGTTATGTCTTGCAACGGAGGCGCACGGCGGAAGGCGGCTTGTGCGGGCTGGCGCAAGCCAATGCGGCGAAGGCTGGCCGCCAATTGGCGAGGCGCATCAGCTTCGATAACGGGAGCGTGCATCGTCGTCGTCATGCGATCAATCGGCAAGGATGGGAATGCGGCACTTCACAACGCGGCCACCGGAGACGCGTGCGAAGAACTCGAGGTTAGGAAGGCATCCGAACATCTGTGACGCCACGAGAGGCACTTCGACCTCCTTCATGCTCTCCATCATCTTGAAGCCAAAATCGAGCATGTTGCTGCTGCGTGTATCGGTGGCTTGCGAGTACTCGATGTGCCGGACGAACGTCTCCGGCAGCGACTCAGTAAGGTATTCCTGCGTGTCGCCATCAATGGTGCGAAGTGCGATCACGTTATTGAGGTTGCCGAGCACCTGCCTGGCCTTTTCAACGCTGCCAACACGCGCGGCGAAGTCAGCAAACGTTTGCGTGGCGACAATCAAACGGATCCTGGCACCGCCGGCCTTGTTGAGAAGCTGGATCATTTTGTCGGAGACCAATTCGGCGGCTTCGTCAATGATCAAGTTGACGGGCGGAATCGTCTTCAGGTCGTCGGCGTAGTTATAGCGATTGCCTGAGACAGCCGTCATGTCGCTAACGAACATGCTGCCGATAGCCGAGCCGACCATGTTGTCTGAGAGCGAATCGAGTCCGATGTAGCAGACTTGGCGGTTGCGGATAATGCGGGCGAAGTCGGTGATCGGGCGATCATCGTCCTTGTCGGCATCGGGACTCAAAAGGTCCCCAAGCGGCCCCGACGTCAGCATGGTTAAGACGGGCGTCAACGAGGCCGTCATCTTGGCTTGATGCTGCTTGTCGTGCTCGAAATCGCTGTAGAGACCTTCGAGTGACGACGTGGCGAACTTTCGTTGCACCACCTCGCGGTAGTACGTGATGTAGGCGAGCGAAATTTCACGATCGTTCCGGCCCTTAGCGCGCGCCAGATAGGGCGCTACCTCGTCGCGCCAAAAATCTGGCATCACTTTTTGAAAGTAGGCTTCGGACGCTTGCACGACGAGACCTTCCGGGCCGTTGCTGACATACCGTTTGAGCAATGCAATGGTGGGCTTGGCATTGACCATCAGGAGCCCTTCGCAGAGATTGGTGAGCACCATTTGGGAGTGCGCAGTGAACGGGTCAGCGCCGGTCTCGGAGGGGATCAGGGATGCAATACGCGTCGCGAGCTCGGTGGCGCGCGAAAAGTTTGCGAGCGGATCGATGCGCGCTGACTTTTCTGGGAAGGCTGGGTGGAAATAAATGAAGTCGCTCGGCCGGCCTGCGTCTATGCACGCGTTTTGGGCACAAAGGCAGAGGTCCCTGTCGCCCTTGGGGTCCCAGATGATGCAGGCCTCGCCACGGTCTACCGCCTGCGCGATAAAGGAATCGAGCGTTCTGGATTTACCAGCCCGGGTGGTGCCAACGAGGAGCGTGTGCCCTGCCGTGTGGTCGATGGGTAGCCAGATCTCCTGCTCCTGCATCATGCCGATACCATGAATCCATGTTTGCCCCATCTGCTCCTCGCTGGGGGGGACAAGCTTGGTTGGGTCCTGTCGAATGATGGTGTGAGTTAGTTGGGCCTGCTCCTGACTCCACGCGAAACCGTAGCCAATGAAAATTGCATCGGGCTCTGAGGTCTTGCGCCGTGCATTGCATTTGGCGCGAAGTTCGGCACGCGTCATGAAGGTCAGCTTCTGACCCGTAAGGAACACCTGACGCCGGTAGAGACTGATCGCCTTGACCGCCCGCAGCGCCGCCATGAATAGGCAAAAGCCGCCGAAGAGAAGAAATAGATCGCCAGGAAACGAGCTGACGACAATGGACAAAAGCGAGAGCAACCCGGCTGCCAGCCACGCGACGATGGCTTGATACTCGTAGATTGGCCGAAACGGATTCTCGTAGGTGAATGCGGAGTTCGTCATGCCGGCTCCATGGCAGACGCGGCTGCAACATCCTCGTCGAGGAGGTAGCCGGGGTTGTAACGCATACCTTCAATTTGGCCGCGCTTGCTTGCGAGAAAAATGGGGTTGGGCTCACAGGTAAGCCAAAAAATGATGTTGTTGCGCGAGAGACGCTTGTGGGTTCGCGCGAACTTCTGGATGAGATCTTTCAGCTGCTCGGACGACAAATCAGCGATCTGACTGTCGGGGTCAGTCTCACGCAATTCGTCCAAGAGGAAGGCATGGAAGCCGGGGCGCACGAGCGGCGCGTCGACCGGGGTTACATGGACAGAAAGATCGGACGTGAAGCGCGCGGCGATAGGCTGGTCAATGTAGTAACCAATCGGCATCACTTGCTGCGGGGATGGGGAAGACTTTAGTGCGCCGGAGCGTGCTGGTAGGAGCAACCGCATCGCCTGAGAGATGTTGTCATTGATGCGCACTGCGCTGAGGCGTCGCGTGTCGACTTGGAGCGCAACGGTACTTCGGTTGGGGGTGGCCGCATCGCGCTCCGTCCATCCCTTCTCCTCAAACGCTCCGCGGACTTCATCATCGGCCATGCCCAGTCCCTGAAACGCCGACGGGTAAACAAGATGAACCCGGTCGTCCATGTCGATGAGGTCAACGCCTTCCTTCAGAGTGCCTTTCGTCACTCGATTGGCAATCGCCTCCAGAAGTTGACCTTCGTGCCCCTGAGAGCGGAACCAAGCAACCGCTTCCTGTGGAGACTGAGGCGGCCATTTAGAATTCATAGACTGCACTGCCTCGCGCATCATCTGGTCACGCACGTCCTCTTCAGATGCCTTGTCACGAAGTGGCGCCGCGCTGTCGTCATCAGTGGACCCATTGGGGTCCTCCGAATCAGTCTCGTCATCATCAGGAAAGATGAGACGCTCTTGGTCGACATGCGTGTCGAACATCAACGGGTCGATGCCACCATCGCTCGCAAGCATTGAATGATTGATCGCCGTGTCGACGACACGATCTGGCGCGGGACTCTGACTCTTTTTCTTGCCTCGTCGAGCGGGTGTTTTCGGGTCGACCGATGGGCTTGATGTCGAGGCTTCAGGGGGCTCAGCGTTCGGCGTCGCCTGGGGCGGTTCTTGAGCTGGGGCCTGATCTGGTGCCTCCGCTCGCGGCTGAGCAGTAGCGGTGGGCGGAACGACCCCACCTTGGCTGACGGGTTGACCATCGCGACCGAGAATGCTCAGGCGACACGGGTTCTTCGGAAGCATCGTGTTGGGGATAATTTCTTCTTTCGCGAAGCGGACGACGTGGGCGTCGAACTCAACAGGCTTGCCTCGATCTTCTGAGTAAATACGGACAGACCAGGTGTTGAAGGTCTGGCCATTGGGGGCAACGTTGGGATGAACGAAGCCCCAGTCGGCGAGACTCTGGAGGACGGCAGCGCTGTCGCGCGCGAGAGACGGATCGCCAGCGCTGCGGAGCGCATCAATCGCTCCAGCGATAATGTTTGGATAGATGCCGAACACGCCTTCTGTGGTCACCCAGATGGGATTACCGAGGCGATTGACCTCCCACGTGCCGGCCTCAATGAGATCGTGCATGGCGCGAACAAGACGAACGGCCAGATTGCGTTGACCACCCATCCCGCTGGCAGCAAGCCTGGTGCGTGAGTCTTGGATGTCTTTGGCGACACTTTTCGCGTCGGCCGATTTAATAATCGACACCAGAGGGTTGCGCGGATCAACGGCACCGGAGAGGCACATGATCAGCGCATCAAGCGCTTCCTGGCCACCGTGCTGACTGATCCAGCGAAGGGTTTCATTGGGAATAATTCGGTCTATTGCGAGCGAGTTGAACGCCTCATGGCGTTTATGTCGGGCGCCTTCGCGCCAGTGGATGTAGTAGAAGCTGAGGCTGTTCTCAGAGAGCCACGACCAGACCGAACCGGTGTGTGGATTCCAGACCAAGTCGCCGCTGGCATCGACAGCGCCGACGTCGATGATGGGCTTACCCATGTCGTGAATCATGCCGCCAAGAATCGCGCACATGCGCCAGCGCGGAACAAGCTTGTCGCGCTGAGAGGCCCAATGATCGAAGGCGAAGATCTTCGCCTCGCAAGCGATCGACGCGTTGAGTGCGACCTCAAGGCCGTGGCGGAAGAGTCCGCCCTGACCGCAGTGATGATGGCTATCGCTGGCCGGAAGCAAGTGGGCGTAGGCAGCGTAATTCATGATTGCGGGGCGAATCAGGCTGTTGAAGTCCTCGTGGGAAAACGAGGATGCTTGATGAAGCCTGTCTATCAGTGCCTGCTGGCTTTGGTAGAGCAACTCCGGAGAAGCTGCAGGGACAGCAACGCCGCGTTCGGGGTAAGTGGGTAGCGTTCCCCCATTGAAGATCGGCCCCGTTACCGGAGGTGCGGCGGGTGCGATAGCGATTGCAGGCGCAGCCTCGGCGGGTGGATCAGAGGCGAAGAATTGTTGAAGGCGGTGCAGAAGGGACACGTAGATCTCCGTCCTTGTGAGATGCCACACGATTATCGGCAGGCAGCGAGGACGTAACGCATCCGAAATGGCCCATGTGCGAGCGCCGTTATCAGAAGGCACGAAAAAGCCGCTGGCAGGGTCCGTCCTGCGCAGCGGCTAAATGTGGTCATCCATGGAGTCTGAGCGAACCTTTTGTCGCATCCCACAACCAGGCACGAATCCGTTCGCGCTGGTGAGGGCGATTCCGCGTTCTGTCAGGCGATTTTCTGTCGCGACTTCCTGTCACGCTCTCTTGCCCACAGAACACTAAATTCGCTCGGGGCGTCCTGCCCTTGAAGATAGGGTGAGCTGAAGAATGACCTGCAAAAACGTAAAGTCGGATCTAGTGCGTATTGCCAACTGACCATCGTTTGCCAGCAGTATTGACCAGCTTCGCCAGACGAGCTGACCAGTCTCGCCGTCAGAGTTGCCCAGAGCCGGTACTATCGCGACCGGCAAGAATCGACCCATTTCAGACGGTCGGCTTCGCCCAACTTTGCGAAAAAGCAGACGTTCGCCCGGCCTACGGCGGGCGCTCGGCTTTACCTGAGTTCGACGACCTAAGAAGTCTGATCGTCGACCGTCGCAGTCGGCGCGTTCTTCTTTACCGAAGCGATGCCGTTCTCCATCGCGCTGTCGATGGAGTAGCTCTCGCTGGTGCCATGACTTGGTGGTTGGCGGCTATCGGCCCTGGTGCATTCGAGGCGACGCAGCTCGCTCAGCGCGTCCCTGCGAATTCTCGCCCACTCGCGACACCTTAAGGGAACTGGCATTCCTAATCGCCATGCTAGTGGGTCGCGTTGATCCGGAGCTTCGCGTCGCATGCGGCCCCGGTCAATCAAGCAACGAACAACAAAGCACCAGTGAGAAGAGAGATCTAGAAAACCCACGTCATCAACGCAAACTGGAAACCGAAACCATGTCAAATGAAGATGAGGTCACATCGAATCCTTCCGTTTTTTCAACTTCGAACGGGCAAAATCGCTTACGGCCCGTGCTGAGAGCAGGGTGCGGCTTGGCGCAAATCCGCACTTATGCCGCGCCAGAATCCAAACTTTCTGTTGACGTGAACCAGAGAGCCAAGTCAGTGAATGAGCGACTGAAATCCACGTGCATGATCCTTCTGGCTCTGGCCTCGATCCAGGTGGCGGGCGCCGCGCCGCCCGAACCAGGCCACGGCAACGAGCCCCCCGAGGGCGACGCCGACCGCCGAGTTCGAGAAATACCTCAACGCCG